>ERZ1066118.553-NODE-553-length-33080-cov-22.025466_pt1 | contig 33080 bp, 24 predicted proteins | sample MGYA00382765_ERZ1066118 | MGnify/ENA primary metagenome ERZ1066118 (study PRJEB33369, sample SAMEA5778348) | biofilm metagenome | biome: Industrial cooling water; feature: Water cooling tower basin; material: Biofilm | place: United Arab Emirates | collected...
GGGCGCCGGGGGGCCGGCCGCAACTGCGCCGCCACGGGCCCGTGGGCGCCGGCGAGCGCGCAGGTCAGGAGGCCGGCCGCCCACCAGGCAACCCGGCGTGCACGGGGCGCCACGGGCTCGATTCCGGCGGCCGCGCTCACGGCGTGCCCTCCAGGGCCGTGAGGAGCGCCGTCATCTGCGCCGGCGCGAGATCGAGCTTCTGGATGGCCGTGAGCGGCCGGCCGCTGCGTTGGAGCCACACCCGCGCGGCCGGCCGGGACTGGTGCGGGCCCGCGTCGACGGCGAAGCAGTCGAACTGGATTGGCACCGCGACCGCTGTCCCCTGCACGACCGCCTGGAAGTCGGGCGGGTCGCCGCCATCCCGCACGCCCGTGGCCGTGTTGCACCCGTCGGTGGTCATAACGGCCCGCGTTCGCCGGGCGCCCGCGCGCACGGCGCTCCGGGGCGCCACCAGGCGGACCATATCGCCACCAGCGGTCAGGGTGAAGAGCACCGTGCCCGCCGCGCCCGGCTCGACGCGGACCGCCCGGTCTCCGGTCTGGAACGTCGCCGGCCCGCCGGCCGGCCCCGCGCTGCGCGTGCGCGTCGCGCCGTGCACCGGCGCTGCCCCGTGGGCCCGCGGGGCGGAGCGCGCGGCCGCGGCGCCCACCGGCTTCCCGGGCGCCGCGGACGGCCGCGTGGGCGGGGGCGACGTCTGGGCGCGAACGGCGGCGGCTGCGACGGCCGTCGCGGCCGCCGGCACCGCGACGCGGGTCAGGAGATGCCGCGCGAGAGCCGCGGCGGGGATCACAGGGAGGCGCATGGCGGGGACAGAAAGCGGGCCGGGGACCGCGCGCCGGGGGGCCGCGGCTCGGGAACGCGCGGTTCGGGGACGCGGGGCTACGGGGCCGACTTCCGCCGCCGAGCGACGAGCCCTATCCCGCCGGCGCCGAGGGCGACGAGGGCGAGGGGACCGGGCTCCGGGACGAGGGCGGGCGGGGCGGCTGCCGGCACGTCCATGCGGAACGTCGCGTCGTCGAGCACCACGCCGCCGCCGAACTCCACGTACGCCGCCGACGCGGTGGCGACGGTGAAGCCGCGCCAGGCACCGGCGTTGGTGGCGCCTGGGGTCCGGATCGGCGCCAGGGCGTCAAGGTCGAACGAGGCCAGCAGTGACCCGTCGGCGGCGTACGCGCGCAGCAGCGGCGCGAGATAGTCGTTGAAGCCGGGCGGGACGTAGTTGACGAACGCGCTGAACGCGCTCACCGGCCGGAGGAACGTCAGGCGCAGCGCCGCATCGGACGAGGCGACGGCCGCGAAGCCCTGCCGGGAGCCGGTCGAGACGGCGTCCCACACGCCGTTGGCGTCGGGGTCGACCGTCCCGCCGAGCCCGGTCAAGCCTGTGCCCCGGATGAACGCCAGCGACCCGCTACCGGGCACCGTCGAGAAGGTGACGGTCTGCCGGAGCGGGTCACCGACTGCGCGTCCGTTGTCGAATACCTGGACGGGCCCGAATGTGAGCGGGGCCACGAAGGCGTTGAACGTTGCCACACCCGCCGTTCCTGCGGAGACTGCCGCCGGGGTCGCGAAGGTTGGGGCGATGGTGGTCAAGACGGGCTGGCCGTGGGAAGCGGCAGGACACGCCAGGCCTGCGACACCTAAGGCAGCGGCGATGACGACGGGGAGCACCCCGGTTTTGGGTGCACGGGCGTGCGCACCACCGGACGCCTCCACGCAACGGCAGCCACGAGGTACGTCGAGATGAGCTGTGCAGAGCACGGCAGCGGGGCGGGGAACAGGAATCGGCCTGCCGCGCGCCACCCCACCGCGGCCTGGCCAGTGTATCGGTCGTGCTACGTCGGATGGGCAGCACCTCAGCAGAGGGCGGGCCCATTCTCGTACCACAACGTGGGACAGTCAAGGGTGCACAGCAGGCGTACGGTTCCTTGCTCCCCGTCCCCCATCGTGGGACGGGTGCGTCCGCGCCCACACGCTCCGTTCCGGGGCGGTCCGGCGTTCCTCCGTACCGCGCCTGCGTCGATGCCTCGAAAGCCCACGGGCCGCGCCCGCTCTGAGATCTTGCACGTTCGCCTCTCGGAGGTGGAGCGCGAGCGCCTCCGACGGGCGGCCCTGGGCGAATATCTGGACGAGAGCGCGTGGGCTCGGCGGGCCATCCTGCAGGCGCTCGACCATGCCGAGGGCGCAGAGGCTGACCCCAAGCCAGGCAGGTAGAGCGGAGGAGGGCGCACCAGGGTGGAACGCCACGCCGCCGTATGGCGGTGTGCGAGCCAGACCCCGGTGCGGGCCAAGTGCGCCGAAGGCGGGCGTGCCGAGGAGTGTCCGCCCTTCCCACCCGTAAAGCGTCCCATGATGGCTGCCCTGCACGGAGCTATGCCGCCCAGGGCCGCGTCACCTCTGCGGTGCGGTTGAGGATTACGGAATCTTCACACTCGACGACCGGGAGCTCGGTTCGACTCGACTTTAGCTCAACCGGGAGAGCGAGGGGTTATGCCCCGCCCGGCCCGGCCGGCCCGGGCGAAAATCCGGCGACCGTCAGAATGCAGTGGGCTCCGGCGCGACCACACCGCGGTCGCCTACCGGGCCCTCACTTCACGGTCACCGGCGACAACCCGCCGGACCCGGGGTGAGGCGACCCCTGCCCCTCGTACGATGCACGAGCCCCCCCTGCCGGCGCCCACCGGCGAAACCCGCCCGCCCACCTCGCTCCCCAACTCCCCGCCGCCCTTGGACGCGGAGCCGGAGTACCTCGCCAAGCCCCTGAGCTACTTCATAAAGCGCGGGATCGCGGCGCCCGCCTCCACCTTGGTGCCACGGCTCGTCATCGCCGGCCGGACCACGCTGTGCGCGGGCCCGCCGAAGCTCGGAAAGACCACCTGCTGGTGCGCCGTTAGCGCCGCCCTCTCCGCCGGCCGGCACCCGTGGGGGGACGAGCCCACACAGGCGGGCACCGTCGTCTGGATCTCGCTCGAGGAGCACGAGGAAGACCTCACCCGCCGGTTCGCCGCGATGGACCCGGACCCCGACCGCATCTTCGTCGCGACGACGCTCCGGCACCCCGGCGGCCCGATGGCCGCGATCCGCGCGAACATCGACCGGCACCAGCCCGTGCTGCTCGTCATCGACACCCTCGGCGCCTTGGCGAACTCGTCGGAGGCCGTACCGGACGAGAATAACGCCACGGCGATGTGCGCCCTGGTTCAGGCGGTGACCGACTTGGCCCACGCGACTGGCGTCGCAGTCGTGCTGCTCCACCACGCGCGTAAGGATGGCTCCGGCTACCGCGGTTCGTCGGCCATCGCCGCGGCCGTGGATGTCGTTGTCGAGATGACGGGCGTCGACGGCGCCCCGGAGATGCGGCGGTTTACGGCCACGGGCCGCGCGCAGGCGGCCTGCGGCGTCACCGTCGTCCAGTACGACCCGGAGCGGCAGCGGTTCACCGAGGTCGATCCGGCCCAGGCGCCGGCGGAGTCGGAGAAGGGCGGGCGAGGTGCCGGCGCGGCCGAGATCCGCGGCCGCTTGCTCCAGTTCTTCACCGAACTCGGCGACCGCGAGGCGAGCCGTGAGGAGGTCCGGCAGGCGGGCGGGGCGCGGCACACGTCGGTCGACGAGGTGCTCGCCACGCTGATCACCGAGGGGGTGGTCGTCCGCCTCGGCCCGGCCAACCGGTACCGGTACCGGCTGCCGTCGCCCCCGACCCGCGCTGCCGTCGCGTAGTACAGCGCCCATCGGTCGGCGGCGGGCCGGGCTGGCCAGCCCGGCCCGCCGCCGGCGGTATGCCGCGCCGTACCACTTTGCCCTTCCGCAGACAACGGCGCCGCCGGAGTGCGAAATGGCGTCTACGCTTCTGCCCCTGTATGGCCATCATGACGGCGTAGATTTCGACGTCGGGCCACTCGAGTTGAGAGCGGGGCTGGGGTGATCTGCTGAGCGCCACCAAAGCGCCGGCTTGCACGTTCCCGGCGCGCCAGTTCGTTTGTCCCTTCGACCGGCGAACGTGCGCCGTCCGTCCGACGGCGCGCCCCGTCGGCGCCTGTCTTGGGCCTGCACGCCGTGGCCCCCGTGCCCGCCTCGTGTCCGCTCCGTGACCGTGCCGCTCATTGCCCCGGCCGCCGCCCAGCCGCCCCTGGCGCCGACTCGCCGGTTCCCGGCACTGCTTCGGTTCGAGGTCGCCGGCTATGAGCTCTTCCCGGGGCCAGGCGGGCAGGGCGGCATCACTTACGACGTGCCGCGCGGCGTGACCGTGGTCGTCGGCATCAACGGGCTCGGGAAGACGACGCTGCTCACTGCCCTGTTCCGCGCCCTTGCGGGGCCGCGCGAGTGGAAGTCGCGGCCCCTCGACGCGCCGGCCGGCTCGACGCCGATCACCCTGAGCGACTGGCGGCAGGCCGACTACTTCCGCGACCGCGTTGCGGACGACGCCGCCGACGCGATGGTCAGCGTCACGGTCGCGTTCGGGGGCGGGCGACTCGCCGTCACCCGCGCGCTCCGCGACCTGCGGGTGACCGCGCTTGCCGTTGATGGGGTAGAGCGGGAGCCGTCGCAGGAGGCCTACGAGGGGGCGGTGCTGGAGCTGTCAGGCTTCGCCGAGTTTGAGGAGTTCTTCCTCGCGCTCCGCTACCTCGTGTTCCTCTTCGAGGACCGCCAGCCGCTCGTGTGGGACCGCAGCGCGCAGGCCGACGTGCTACGGCTCTTGTTCTACGATGAGGCGATCTCGCGCGAGGTGCGCAAGCTGTTCGACCAAATCCAGCAGCTCGACAGCCGGTTCCGCAACACGCGCGCGCAGGTCACGAAGCTCCGGGCCGAGGCCGCCGTTGCGCGCGGGGGCGACGGCGCCGGCGATGGGGCCGTCGACGGGGCGCTCGAGGCGCGCATCCGGGCGGCAGAGACCACCGAGCAGGCGCTCACCGACCGCTTCGACGCGGCCCGCGAGGCGCTCGACCAGGCCGACGAGCGGCGCCAGCTCAAGCGGCAGGAGCGCGAGGACAAGCGCCGGAGCTACGAGGCCCAGGTGCGCGAGTACGAGCGCCTCGAACAGCAGCACTACACAACGCTCTTCCCGCGCCTGGAGGAGGTCACCCAGTACCTCTTCGCCCGGCTCGGCAGCGCGGGCGGATGCCTGGTATGCGGGAACCGGGCACCCGACGCCCACGCCCGACTGCGCGCCTGCGCGGCCGAGGGCCGGTGCCCGGTGTGCGACAGCACGCCCGAGCGTCAGGAACGCGTCGTGCCCGCCCACGAGGTGAGCGCGCGGCGCCTCGAGGAGCACGACCGGCGGGTGAGCACGGCGAAGGACGCGGCCGACGCGGCGGTGGCGGCCGCAGAAGAGGCGGCCGAGGCGTACAAGCAGGCCGGGAACGCGCTTGCGGCGTTGGAGGAAGAACTTGCGCGGGCACAGCGCGAGCTGAGACACCTCGCGGGGCAGCGGCCTGCGAGCCAGGCCGAGCGGACCCAACTCGAGCGCGCCCTCCGGACGGTTGAAGCCAACCTTCAACGCGACCAGGCCGAGCTGACCGGTCGGGAGGACGAGTTCGAGCGGGTGATCGCGCGCGGCGAGCGCCGGGTCAGCGACCTCGCTGAGGCCGTGATCGGACGCTTCCGACGGTTCGCTCGGGCCTTCCTGGCCGAGTCGTGCGACCTCGTCTACGAGAAGGACCGGCGCCGCATCGGCCAGCAGGGCCGGCAGTTCGAGTTCCCCGTCTTCCGCGTGCGCATGACGTCCGCGGTCGCGCCGGACACGCTCCAGGAGCGGGGCACCGCAGCGGCGGTCTCCGAGTCCCAGCGCGAGTTCATCGACCTCGCCTTCCGCATGGCGCTCATCGACACCGCAGCCGACGGCGACGCCGCTATGCTCGTGCTCGAGACGCCGGAGGCGAGCCTGGACACTGTCTTCGTCGCCCGCGCGGGCCAGCTGCTCGGGCTCTTTGCCAACGGAGGCGGCGGCGTCGGCAACCGCCTGATCGCGAGCAGCAACCTGACGCGGGGCGAGATGATCGGGGCCCTGCTCGGGGCCGTGTCCCCCGAGGACGCCGGCACCGACGCGGTCTACGCACTCCCGCCGGAGCAGCGCCGGGCGAGGGTGGTCGACCTCTTGGACCTAGCGGCGCGGAACGCCGCCTTGCGGACCTACGAGGGCCGCTACCGTCGGGCGCTGGACGAAGCACTGTACCCGGAGCGCGCCGTAGCCGCTCCGAACGCGGAGCCGTGAGCGGGCGCAGAGCCCCGCGCCGCAGTGGGTGCCCAGCAGCTGGCCGCCCCCCCGACGAGGCGCCTCCCGCACGGAGGTCTTCCGTGCCGGCGCGTGCGGGCACTGGAGACGCCCCGCCCACGGGCGCCCCCTCGGCGGAGGGGGCGGCGGTACCAGCGCGCATACTGGAGCTGGCCGACGCCGAATCCGGGGCGGCGGGCGAGCGGCAAGTCGGCCTTCCCCCCGACACGGACGACGGCGCCCGGTCCGACTACCCAGACGCCCCGCTCCTGCAGCGCCGCGTGTGGCTCCTCATGCTCCTGGACGGGGCCGAGCGCGCCGGCGTGGCGCCGCTCCCGACGGCGCACCTCCACCGGCTGGCCTTCTTTGCGAACTGCCTGGCCCCGGTGTACGACCTCCCCGTCCCGAATGGGATCGTGGTCAAGGACCGCCGGCGGGGCCCGTACTACCCCGAGCTGCAGTGGGACGTCGACCGGCTCGCCGCCCAGGGGCTCGTCGAGCTCCGCGGGCTCCGGCACGTCGAGGAGGATGACGGCTGGGGGTTCACGGCCGACTACGGACTGACGGTCAAAGGCGTCGAGGCTCTCGACCGGGCCGCCGCGTCGCCGCGTACAGCCCGCACACGCCGCTTCCTGGCCGAGCTGGGCGCCGCGTTCGGCGCGCTCGGCGAGGCAGGGCGCGAGCACGCCGACGAGGCCGACGCGACCTACGGAGACCGGCACGCCGCCGACGGACGTGTCATTGACTTCGCCGAGTGGAGAGAGCGCAACTACAGCGCGGACGCCGCCCAAGCGTTCTCGAAGCTCGCGCCCGCCCGCGCGCACCTGACCCGCCGGGACGCGCTACACCTCTACTTCCGGTACCTGGACCGTGTGCTGGCGGGGGCGGCGTGAGCGGCGGCCCGCCGCCCACCGCACCCGCCGGGCAGCCGGTGACGGCGGCTGCGGACCGCCCCAGCGGGCCTGTTCCCCTCGACGCGCTCCGGGACACGCTGGCCCGCGAACTCGCTGGGCTGCCCCCCGGGGACGCCGATGACCCCCTCGCCTTCTTCACGGCGGTCACCGAGTACCTCATGGGTTGGCTCGCCTCGTCGTCGGGCGAGTCGCGCGGCGCGCCGGCGGTCTTCGTCTTCGTGGATCGTCCCCGCCTTGAGGGCGAGCGCCTCGGGATGACCCGGCTCCCCCTGTTCCGCTACGGGCACGAGCACCCGGTGCGCGGCGGCGTGTTCGTGGCAGGGGCGGGGCTCGCCGACGTGTTCACCGCGACCCCGGCGGGGGCGGGCCTGGCGGGGCTGGCGCGGCACCTCCAGGAGGCGGGCCTCGCGGGACGCCCGACGGCGGTGCTGCTGTCCGACTGCGGCGATCTGGCCCTGCTCCCGCAAGGCGTCGAGGGCGAGGCCGACGGACCCAGGATCCCGCTCGGGGCCGCCGCCGTCCCGCGCCTGGATGCGGACGCCGTCGAAACGTTCCTGGACAACTTCTACACCGAGTACGTGCGGGTCCCGCAGCCGGGGCACAAGATGTGGGAACACCCGGAGCACCACGTGCCGGTGCGCCGTGCCGAGCGGTCGCTCCAAGAGATCATGTACGTGCCGGCGCGGGCACACTTCCGCAACCACGCCGTGCGGCAGGAGGACTCGAACCGCGAGGGCATCGCCGACATCTCGATCATGCACAAGGGCGACCTGCGCGCTATGGGCACCGGCGTGATCGAACTCAAGGTGCTCAAGTCGCGGCGGCACGCGGTGCAGTGGCAGGACGCCGGCGAGGTCTCCGCCGCGGACAACCAGGACGCGGTGCGGGACGGGATCGACCAGGCGCGGTGCTACCGCGATGAGCTCGCGTGCGACTTCACGGTGCTCGCGTGCTTCGACATGCGGATCACCGACGAGGGCGACGGCATCTTCGAGGCGGTCCGGACGGACGCCGACGCGCTCGGGGTCCGCTGCCGCCGGTTCTACATGTACAACTCCCCGCAGGCGGGCCGACGGGGCCGCGCCGGATCCGTCGGGCGCGTGGCGACCAAGCGGGCCGCCGCTAAGCAACCCGCCGCCAAGCGGGCCGCGGCCAAGCGCGGTGGGGCCGCGCCGACGGCGGCGCAGCCGCCGTCGGCGGACAGCCCGTGACGGGCAGGTTCCGGGGCGGCCCCGCCGTCGCGACGACGCCATCGAACGCGCCGGCACCGGACGAGACGCCCCACGCCGGCGGTCACCCCGGGCCGACGTCGCGCTCGGGAGCAAGGCGCAGCAGCGACTCGCTCAGCTCGAACGAGCCACCCTGCTGCGGGCTGCTGCGCATGGACCGGACGGCGGTGCGCGCCTCGCACCGGAAGCCCAGGGCCGGCGCGAGCTCGGCGACGACGGCCGCCACGTCCACCCGCACCCCCGCGTAGCGGCTGTCGCCGACGACCAGCAGCGCGCGGCCGCGCGGGGCGAGCGCGCGCCGCACCCCACGCAGCACGCGGGCGAGGTCGTCGAAGTACGCCGCCAGCATGGCCGGGATGTGAGGGTTCCACAGCCGGTCGGCCTCCGCCGCGAGCGCGTCGAGGGCGGCAGCCAGGGAGGGCGACTCGAGCGGACCCGCCCCGAAATCGCGCTTGATCTGCACGTGCGAGCGGAAGGTCGCCTCGCGCAGCGTCCGGTTGTCCGCTGCCGCGCCCAGGTACCCCAGGGCCCAGAGTTCGACGTTGTAGACGTCGGTGTAATCGAAGGAGTTGGGGTATGGCGGCGAGAACAGCGCCACGTCGGCCCCTCCCGCCGGCGCCGCGCCGTGCCCCGTCCCGCCGTCCCCCGCAGTGCCGTCACGCACGCCGCCCGGCGTCGCGGGGGCGCCCCCAAGGAGCGCGCGCACGTCGCCGCGCAGTAGGGTGTACGCCCGCTCGCGTCGGTCGTCGAAGCGCGTGAGGTCGTAGAGGGCCCGCCGGAACGCGTCGTCGAACAAGCGGTCGACGGCCGCCGGCCGGGCCGGGCGCTCCCGCCAGTGGCGCCGATACCGGCGCCCCTTACCGCTGATCACGACGTTGCTCACGGGGACGACGACGGAGGCGAGCAGCACCCGAAACAGGCGCTGGTGGGCGGGGTGCGCGAGCGCCGCGATGGCACGTCGGTACGCCAGCAGGCGGAGGGCGACGGCCCGGTCGAAGATCCACCTGTCCTTCTCGCCTGGCTCCACGAACGTGGGCGGGGCCCCGGCGAAGCCGGCCGCGAGGGCAGCCCTCGCGGCGTCCCCGTCGGCGGGGTCGAGCCGGTCCGCCTCGGCCGCCACAAGGACGTGCAGCCGCTCCCGGTCCGAAACCAGCGCCCGGAGGTCGTACGAGGCGAGCTTCGCCTCCACGAGGTCGGCGAGGAACGGGTTCACCTCCGCCGTAGTCGGGCGCACCCCGAGGAACTGGCAGGTCAGCGCCGTCGTCCCCGAGCCCGCGAACGGGTCGAGGCAGGTCGCCGGCCGGAAGGGGAGCGACTCCAGCGCGTCCACGACGAAGCGGGGCGCGAAAGCCTCCTTGAACCGGTACCAGCGCTGGAAAGGCAGCTCGCCCGCCTGCTGGTTGCTGGTTGCCGGGACGTCCTCCGGCCACGTGCGAAGCCAGCCCCGGTCGCCCACCGCTGCATCCCACCGGCCCCCGCCGCCCGGGGCCGCCCCCAGCTCCCGTGTGGACGCGTCCAGCCCGGTCTCCGTCGGCGCAGGGCCCGCGGACGCCGCGTCGCAGCCCGCCGGCCCGGTCGGAACGTCGGGCCACGTGTCGTGATGCGCGCTGTAGCGCGGCAGGCCGACCCCCGCGTACGCGCCGGACGAGAACGGGAGGGCGGGGGTGCGGGGGCCCCGGCGTGCCAGGGGCGCGGTCTGGCCGCTCACGCCGGACCCCCCGCTGACGGCCGTGGGAAAGGCTGTGTGGAAGGCCGTGCGTGCGCGCGGGGACGAGCGGCCGGGCGGCGGCCAGATATGCGACGGGGGCGCCTGTGGGAGGCGCCCCCGTCCGTGCCGCATCGCGTGCCGGGCCGGGCTGTCACAAGCCGGCGAGCGCCTGGACCGCCTCCGCCTCGACGAATGCCCGCCGCCGCGCGGCGATGGCGCGGCCGCTCCGCGCCATGCGGATGGAGTTCAATACGTCGCCGAGTTGCGGGTCGCCGGCGTACCCGGCCCGTACCTCGTCCGCGAGGGCGTCGAGCGCCGCGTCCGTGCGGCACCCGCGGATGCGGGCGAGGAGGGCGTGGTAGGTGTCGACGGTCATCGGGGGCCTCGGACGGGCGAGAGGGACTCCGGAATCATACCGGGAGCGTGCAGGACCGCCAGGGCGTCCAGCAAGTTCGCGGCCCGCAGGAACGCCGCTAGCGGCACGTCGTCCGGCCGGCGCGCGGCGAACGGCTGACGGGCGGCCTTGTCCAGGAGTAACCGGTACCCGTGCGCGGCCAGCGCGGGTCCGACCGACGCGACCAGCGTCCGCCCCGCGCCGAGCCACGCGAGGCGACCGCTGACCACCGGCGCGAGGGCGGCGTTGAGGACCTCCGCGCGCCCGCGGGCGTCCGGGCGGACCCACGCCGCGTCGAGCGCCGCCTCGCCGCACACGACGGCGAGCGCCGCCATCCCGTTCGCCTCCAGAGTGCGGGAGCGGAAGAACGGCGCCCAGCGGGGGTCGTCCATGAGCGGCCGATACCCCGCCAGCCCGAGCAGGTCGCACGCGACCGCCCGCCGGGCGCGATGCTCGGCGACCCCCTCCTCCACGAGCCGGCCCACCGCGTGGTCCTCGTAGTCGGTCGGGGCCTCCTGCAGCATCGGGCTCGCGGCGTGCCAGAGCTCGTGCAGGGCGGTCCGGACCCCGCCGAGCGCCGAGGGCGAGCGGTAGCCGTCCCGGAAGGCGTCGAGCGCCCGGGTCGCCTCCGGCCCGACGTGGACGACGAGTGCCGCCGGGTCGTAGAAGGCCGCCTCGCCGTCAGCCGCGTCGACGAGGGCGCTGTCGAACACATACGGCGGCGCGGGCGGGCGCAGCAGGTACCACGTCCTGAGGCCGTGCTTCGCCTCCAGGTACGCGCGGAGCGACTCCAAGAGGTCCGTGCGGGTGGCGAGGTGCAGGGCGCCGGCGAGCGGCGGGCGGGGCGGGCGCATGCGGGGCGGGCACGGTGGGCTGCCCGGGGCGGGCGCGGCGCCGCAATCTAGGGGTGGTGGCTGGGACGACCCGCAGGCCCAAGGCCCGGGCGGGAGGCAGGTCCGAACCCGCGGAGTGCAGCCCGCCGAGGACGCGGCGCGGGGGAGGGCCGGGCGCGCCCCAGCCGGGCGCGGCATCTTGCCCCAACGCACGGCGGCGCGCGGGCCTGCCCCGCGCGGTGCCGCCCACGACCGCCCCCCGCGACCACCCCGTGCCAGCGCTCGCGTTCCTCCCCTGGGCCACCATCACCGAGACGCTCCGGCTGGGTGCCTTCCACGTCGCCCCGTACCGCGACGCGCTCGCCGCCGGCGCACGGGTGGGGGCGGGGGCCGCGGGCCCATCGAGCGGGATCACGCCGGGCGACCGCGAGGCCACCGACGCGGTGCTCGCCATGTACCGACACCGGCGCCCCGTCGACCGCGCGGCGGTGCCCGTCGTCCGCCGCGACGGGCGCGGGCTCCTCGACGAGCCCTCGCAGGCCGACACGGTCGCGCTGTTCGACCTCCGCACCCGGCTCGCCTTCGCTTCGCTCGCCGCGCGCGACCTCCGCGGAGACGACTGGCGGTACTGGAACAGCGACGCCCTCCGCCTCGTCGTCCAGGCGTTCACGCACGAGCGCGCGGGGGCGACGCTGATCTCGAGCCGCACCCTGTTCGGCGCGCGTGGCACGTTCTACACGAAGGGGACGTTCGACCGCGGGCGCCCTGACCATGTCGGCGGGTGCGAGATCCCCCGAGACCTCGACGTCCCGCTGCTGGACGCGCTGGAGGCGGCCGCGGCGCACGGCGGGGAGCGGTGGGCCCGCGTGAGCGACGCCCTCCAGCTGTTCGTGCGCGCCAGCACGGACAGCCCCGACGTGAGCCCACAGTCCGAGCTCGTCGACTTGGTCGGCGTGTTCAGCCGGTTCGCGCGCGACTACAAGGCCGAGTCGGCGGTGCACGCCCTGCGGGCCGCGCTGCCGTCGCCGGCCCCGGTCGACCCGGGGCGCGCCGGGCCGAAGCTCGCGCGCCTTGTGGGGAGGCGCGCCGTCACGGACCAGAACACCGTCCGCTTGCGCTGGCTTGAGGACGCGTTCGAGCTCCGCCACGAGCTGGCGCACGGCAAGGTGGACGCCCCGAGGCGGACCGTCTGGGACCTGCGCGAGCACCTGTTGCTAGGCGCCTGGTTGGCACCGCTCCTCGTGAAGGCGGCGCTGCGAGAGGCCGGGCTTTACGCGTTCACCGACGAGGACCAGTTCCGGAACGCCGCCTTCGACCGGTTGGCGACGCTCGCGCCCTTCGCGCCGGCCTCGGCGGAGCCCGCCGCGGCCGCGGGCCAGGGCGGCCTCGAATCGGCCGCCGAACGACGCGGCGAGGACCCGCCCGATGACGCGCCGGATGAGCCGGACGACCCGACGTCGCGGGGCCCGTGGGCCGGCACGCTCGGCGAACTGCGCATGCAGTTCGCCGGCGAGCAGATCCAGCGCCTGTGGGAGGCGCAGGAGCGACGGTCGCGTGCGCAGCCCGGGTGGGGGGGGTGGGGGGGTGTACTGGACGACCCCCTCCCGGACTCTCGGGACGAGCCGGGTGCCGACGATAGAAGCGCCGCGGCGCCCTCAACATGACGGCGGAACGGGCGGACCGGGCGCGCCGCCCACGCCGCCGCGGCCCGGCCAAACGGAGTAGGTCGAGCGGGCCACGCCATTCGCGACACTCCGGCGCCAGTGCCTCAGCCCCAAGAGCGCGCGACTTCACGCGAGATGCTCAACGACTGCCGCGGGCAGGACAGCGGGCGGCGACGAGCCCGGGGCGCTCGAAGGATCGGCGGATAGCGCAGTGGGCGGGCAGGTGACCGAGTCGGCCGGCACGCGCTGGGGCCGACGCAGGCGAGGGTAGCGCGCAGCTAGCCCATGGGACGGGCCCGCCTGCGCCTGCTTGCGGCTGCCACGGCCCACCGAGCTCGGAAAGGCGGGCAGCGATAGGAAATGGGCGACTCGGCCAGTCCAGCCAAGGACCGAGCGGCGACCCAACACGGGACGGGATAGGGGTCAACGCCGGTGGTCGGGACCGTTCGGCCTCCACCTCTAGGCTGGTGGCGCCGCGGCCAGCCAGGCCTCGGCAGCCACCCGCCCAATGCCGCCCCGCCCCTCCCGCCGCCCACCCCCCGAGCTCCGGCCCCCGCGCGCCCCGCGCAAGGGTGCCGCGGGGGTGCCCGCGGCTCCCGAACCCGCGGTGGAGCAGGCGGGGCAGGGGTGTGCAATCGCCTCCTTGCCCGAGCACCTAGTCGCGCGAATCAACCCTGCCATCTGGCAACAGCGGCGGCAGCACGTCGATGCGCTCGTGGCGGACGAAGGGGCGCGGCGTGTTCGCCGCCGCCAATGCGCCGAGGTCCTCGCCAACTACCTCCTAGAAACTCATGTCGATGCGTAGCACCCGAACCCAGACGGCCCCTCCGACCAGCACCCCCGCCGCGCAGGCGGCTCGGTCCCGGCAGCCCGATTTTCGACACTGGCGCGAGCGACTGGCGGCCGCGCTGGGCGTCGTACCAGCCCGTATCCGCTACACCCGCAAGTCCACCGCGGGGGATGAACGGCAGGTCGCGTCGCACAGCCAGCAGGGAGCGGCGGCAGATAAGGAGTGGGGGCCCCTCGACAGCCCCTGGTGGTGGCAGGACTCGACGTCCGGGACGACGTTCAACCGGCCGGCCTTCAACGACCTGCTCGACTTCTGCCGGGCCAACCCGCGCAGGAAGTCCGCGCCCGGCCGCATCGAGATCTACGACCCATCCCGCTTCGGTCGCACCCTCAACGACGACGGGGAGCCCGACATCATGCGGTGGCAGCGAACCTACATGGAGTTGGAGGACCTCCACTGGCAGGTCCACTTCGTGACGGTCAAGCGAACCGGCAACGTCCTCGCCGACACGATGACGATGGCCGTCCACGCCTACGCGGCGGCCACGTTCTCCTCGAACCTCTCCAAGAGCGTTCGGCGCGGTCGCGTGGCGCACGCCGCGAATGGGTGGTGGGTAGCGGGGCGGGCCCCGTGGGGCACGAAGCGGATGGACACGCGCACGGGGCGCACCCTCGAGTACGGGGAGCCCTCGACGCCGGGTGGTGGCGGCACGGTCCTGATCCCGGACCCCGACGTCCTCAAGCACTGGCACTGGGCAGCGCGGCGCATCCTCGGCGGCGCGTCCCAGGACGCCGTGGGCGACGCCCTCTACAAGCAGGGGCTTCGCGGCCCCCGCAACGGGCGGCTCGGCCACCGCTCCGTCCGGAACTGGCTGACCAACATGGCCCTGATCGGCATGACGTGGTACCGCGACGAGGCCGGTGCGGATGGCGGGCGGGAGGTCCGGCTCGTGAAGGCCAAATGGAACGCGATGGTCGACGAGGACCTCTTCCGGGAGGTCTCCCGCAAGCTGGACGGCCACACGCGTGCGGAGCACCCCCGCCGGCGCCGCCAACGCGAGCTCTACCCGCTCACTCCTGTCTGCGCCCACTGCGGCATCGAGTACAACGGCAACCGGCTCGCAGAAGCGCAGGGCGGCACGCGAGGGTACACGCACGCTGGCCCGAAGGAGCGCATGAACGAAGAGGCGTTCGCGCGGATGACCAGCGCCGGGTGCCGAGCCTGGCACGTTGACGCTGAGGAGCTCGAGAACAAGATCAAGGATGTGGTCGTCGCGGCGCGGATGGGGGACGACTTCGTCGCCGAAGTCCGCGAGCTGCTGGCCGAGCGCGACGTGTTCCGGACTACCGCCGACGAGGCCGTCGCGGCGGCGGAGCGACGGCTCGCCGAGGCGAAGGGCGTTCTCGAGACGGCCACCGGGATCATGCTGCTCGTGCGCGGGGAGCACTCCCGTGCCCAAGCCGCGGAGAAGATCACGACCGCCGGGCAGCGGGTTGAAGCTGCAGAGGCGGAACTGGAGAAGACGAGGCGATTCGCTCGGTCCAAGGCGGACGCGTGGACGCGGCTCGAGGGCATCATCAACGAGACCCGGAACCTCTCCGCCGCATGGGACAGGTCGGGGCCGCACGAGCGACGTATCCTGTTCGACTACTGGGTCTATGACGTGGTGATCGTGGTCGAGCCGATCCCCAAGATGAAGAAGGCCAACTACAAGACCGCCATCGTCACCTTGCAGTCCGCGCCGGGCATGCCGCTGCACTTCGACATCAGCGGCGTGATGGCTCAGCGGGTCAGCGGCGGTGCCGCGTCCAGCGCCGCCAGAGCCGCCCGAACCTCCTCCCGCACTGCGGGATCGTCCTCCGCAGCCAAGCGTTCCCGGAGGGCCACCCCGGCCGGGGAGCCGCCAACACGTCCGAGCGCCCACGCCGCGTGCGACCGAACGAGCGGCTCGTCGTCGGCGAGCGCGGCGACCAGCGCCGGCACGTCGTCCGGCAACCCCACGTTGCCGAGCACCACGGCGGCGTTGCGTTTGAGCCCCCGGAGCTTGGCTCGCTTCATCGGCGACCCGCGGAACGCGGCGGTGAACTCGTCCGGCGACATGCCTAACAGCTCGCGAGCTAGGTCTCGTGCGCCCTTGCCGGCGATGGCCGGCCTCGGCGCGAACGGCGACCCCTCGGACAACGCGCGGGAGAACTTATGGGTGTACGGGCACACGTCCTGGCACACGTCGCACCCGTACACCCGGTCCCCCACCCCCGCCCGCAGCCCCTCCGGGATGTCCCCCCGCGCCTCGATCGTCAGGTAGCTCACGCACCGCGTCGCGTCGAGCACGCGCGGGGCGGGGAGGGCGCCCGTCGGGCACGCGTCCAGGCACCGCGTGCACGTCCCGCAGCGGTCCGCGTCGAACGGCGCGTCGGGCGCCAGCGCCTCGCCCACGAGCAGCGCGCCCAGCACGAAGAAGCTGCCGAGCCGCGGGTGGATCAGCATCGTGTTCTTCCCGAACCAGCCGAGCCCCGCGCGCCGCGCCAGGTCGCGCTCCAGCACCGGCCCCGTGTCGACGTACGGCTTGCCCGCCACCGGCCGGCCTAACGCCGCCTCCATCCACCCGTGCAGCGCCCCCAGCCGGCGCGCCAGCACGTCGTGGTAGTCGGCGCCGCGGGCGTAGCGCGCCACCGGCCCCGCCGGCTCGCGCCCGCCGTACTCGACCGCGATCACCACCGCGCTCGCCGCCTCCGCGCGCTCGGCCGTGCGGGCCCACGACGCCGGCACCGGCCGCCGCGTGTCGCGCCGCGCCTCCGCGCCGCGCGCCAGGTAGTCCATCTCGCCCGCGTGCCCCGCCGCCAGCCACCGCGCGAACGCCTCGTGCGTCTCCGCCGGCCCCAGCCGCGCCACCCCGCACAGGTCGGCACCGAGCGCGTAGGCCTCCGCCTTCAATCGCTCGGCGAACGCGGGCGACGCCGGATCCCAGCGCGCGTCGCCCGGCGCTACCGCTGCCGCCCCACCCACCGCGCGTAGCGCACCACCTCGTCCGCCGACGGCAGCGCGTCCTCGTCGCCGTACGCCGTCAGCATCCGCCACCGCACGTACGGCATGCTCGGCAGCGGCAGGAAGGGCGCGCGCCGCCACCACGCGCGCCGGCGGAAGCGCCACGCCACGCGCACGAGGTCTGCAGCGAGCGGGGGCCACACGGCCGCCCGCGCCGCGAGCGGGAGGACGAGCCGCAACCAGCGCATGCGCGCAATCTGCCGCGGCCCACCCCCACGCCCAAGCGCCCGCCCGCCCCGCCCCCGCCGCCCATGCTCCGCCAGACCGTCTCCCTGCTCGGCGCCGCGATGATCCTCGCGGCCTACGTCGCCCTCCAGCGCGGCTGGCTCGCGCGCGAGGACCGGCGCTTCAACGCCCTCAACTTCGTGGGCAGCGCACTGCTCACCTGGGTCGCGGTGGGGGACCGCAACTGGGGCTTCATCGCGCTCGAGGGGAGCTGGGCGCTGCTCTCGCTCGCCCCGCTCGTCCGGCCGCCGCGCCCGGCGGCGCCGCCGTGACCCCGCCCGCCGCCTAACGGCGCACCCGGGCCGCGCGGATCCGGTCGAGCTTCGGGAAGCGGCGGTCGAAGAAGGCGTTCCCCTCGGCGTACACGCGGCGCGTGTTCTCGCCCGCCATCGGCCGCTCGCCGTAGCCGCCGTAGAGCCGGTCGGCCACCGCCATCCCGCGCACCACGCGCCCCACGGGCACGAAGCCGAGCGCGTCGAGGCGGGCGTTGTCGCCGAGGTTGATGAAGAGGTTCGTGGTGCGGTCGTTGGGGGTGCGCTGGGCGAAGGTCACCGTGCCGCGCACGTTGGACGCGCGGCGGACGTCCGGCGGCAGGTCGGCCCGCGCCCACACGCTCGCGACCGCCGGGTCGCCCGCGATGCCGAACTGGGCGACGAACCCCGGCACCACGCGGTGCACGCGCGAGTCGTCGAAGTAGCCGGCGCGCGCCAGGAGGTACGCGCGGTCCACCCCGGCCGGCGCCCACGCGCGCCGGAGCTGGATGGTGATCGTCCCGCGGCTGGTCACGACGTCCACCAGCGCGGAGTCCGGGGCGCGGCCCCGCCAGTAGGGGTCGGTCGGCCAGAACAGGACGTGGCGCGGCGGCGCCGGGACCGCGGTCGGCGGGGCGGACGGGGCGGCCTGGGCGCCCACGGCCGCCCCCGGGGCGAGCGCGAGGCCGACGACGAGCAGCGGGTGGAGCGGGAGGCGCAGACGCATGGACCGGAAAACGAGGGGGCCGACGCACCGCGGGCCCGCGCCCCGGGTGGTGGGGGGCGCGGGCCCGCGAGCGGTGCGACGCGAACGAGGCGTGCGGCGCGGTCGGTTAGGCGCGCGACGGCTTGCGCTTGCGGCGCCGGGCGGCCGCGCTCTTGAGCTGGCGGGCCTCGCTCGGCTTCACGTAGTGCCGCTTGCGGCGCAGCTCCTGGAGGATGCCGGCCTGCGTGACCTTCTTCTTGAACCGCTTGAGCGCCCAGTCCAGCCGGTCGCTTTCCTCGAGCCGCACTTCGATCATCTAGTCTCGCCTCGCTGTGGGGGGCGCCCCCTCGGCCGGCCGGGCGGACGGCGACGGGGCAGCGCGTGGGCCGTTTCCGGCCGCACTCGCGCCGGACCAGCTCCGATGTGGGGGTCGCGCCCGCGCCGGGGTGGGCGGGCAGGCGGCCGTGCCCACCGGGCACAAAACCGCAGCCCCCAAGCTACCCGCGAGCCGCGCAAATCCTCAAGGGGCCGGCGCCGCCGGCGCGGCCGCCCGCCCCGTCAGGGGAGGCCCGTCCCCTCGTAGATCTCGTCGAGCGTCAGCCCGACCTCGGGGCAGGGGATGGGGATCCGCGTCCGGGCCGTGCCCGCCGCAAAGGCGCCCAGCCGCCACTCGGCCCCCGGGCCGTCGCGAAAGTGCCACTCGACCACGCGCTGGCTCTGCTCCACCGTCACGTAGGCCGTCAGCGTGTCGATCGTCCGGTAGGCGGCCACCTTCTCGCGCTGGTCCACCGCGCGCGTGCTCCGCGAGAGCACTTCGACGATCAGGCAGGGATTCCGGACGAACGCGCCGTCCATGTCCACCGGGCCACAGACGGCCAGCACGTCTGGGTAGTAGAACCTGGTCTCGCCGACTCGGACCTTCACGTCGCTGATGAACACCCGGCAGCCGCCCGCGGCAGCCGCACGGCTGAGGCGCTTGTAGATGTTGCCCGCGATGGCGTTGTGCCGCAGGCTCCCGCCCGTCATCGCGTAGACGTACCCGTCCACGTACTCGTGGCGGACGTCGGCGTCCTCCTCGAAGGCGAGGTACTCGTCGACGGTCATCGGCGGGGCGAGGCGCAGCGGGGCGGCCATGGCCGAAAGATGCGGCCCGGCGGCCCGGCGCGTCAGGCCGCCGCCGGCGGCGCCGCCTTGGCGGCCTTGCGCGGCACGTAGCTCTCCAGGTCCACGCCGAGCGCGAGCGTGCTCGCCACCACCGCGGCCGCGATCACGAACGGCACCCCCACGCCCAGCCGGTCGAACGCCACGCCGGCCACCATCGGGAACACCGCGCGGGTGGCCCCGCCGAACGTCTGCTGCACGCCCATGTACAGGCCGCGCTCGCCGCCGGCCACCACGCGCGACAGCATGGCCGTGACGCACGGGAAGGTGAACGCCGCGCCTAACGGCATGCACCCCACGGCCAGCGCGAGCTGCCACAGGCTCCGCGTCAGCGGCAGGGTGCCGAGCCCCACGGCCAGCAGCACGATCCCCACGCGCGCCAGCCGCGCCTCCCCGAACCGGTCCACCAACTTGCCGAGGAACGCCGCCCGCGTGACGACGCTCAGCACGCCCACGTAGGCGAAGAAGTAGCCGATCGTCTCCGCGGTGACGCCGAAGCGGCGGGCGAGGAAGAGCGCGAGGATCGAGTTCACGCCCTGGAAGGCGCCGATGGCCACCGCGTAGATCGTGATGAGGCGCGACGCCGGCTCGCCGGGGTGCGACACCACGCGCCACACCGCCGCGCTCGACCGGCGGGGCGGGGCCACCGCGCCCTGGCCGCCGGTGGTGCCGAACGCCGAGGCGTCGCGGCTCTCCCGGAGGAAGCGCCAGACGAACAGGATGTTGACCGCGCAGAGCCCCGCCGCGAGCAGCCCCGGGCCTCGCGGGCCCAGGTGCCTGGCCGCCTGCGAGCCGATCACCGGGCCGAGCGCCACGCCGGCGTTGGTCGCGGCCGAGAGCCAGCCTAACGACTTGGCGCGGTCCTCGGGGCGGGTGGCGTCGGCGACGTAGGCCTGGATGACGCCCGTCGTCCCCCCGCCCGCGCCCTGCACCAGCCGCGACAGGAAGAGCACCCAGAGCGACGCCGCGAACCCGAACACGACGTACGACACCGCCGACGCCACGAGCGCGATCACCAGCGCCGGCCGGCGCCCGTAGCGGTCGGAGAAGCGGCCCCAGAGCGGCGCGCTCACGAGCTGCGCCACGGTGAACGCGCTCACCAGCAGCGCCGTGAGCTGCCCGACGCCCAGGTGGTAGCCCGCCAGGTCCAGCCCGCCCCGGGCCAGCGACGTCACGTAGAACGGCAGCAGCGGGATGACCATCAGCACGCCGATCATGTCGACGAACGCCGTGACCATCAGGACCGCGAGCTTGCCCGCGTCGCTCTTCCCCGCGGGGCGCTCGGGGGCGGCGGGCGCGGCGGGCGCGGCGGTCACGCGGCCTGCTGCTTGCCGAGGGCGGCCGGCGGCGTCGCGCGCCCCACCACGCCCACCAGCGCGACGATGGTGAGCACGTACGGGATCATCTCGACGAACTGCGACGGCACCGCCCCGGTCCCCTGCAGCCGGATCTGCGCCGTCTCCGCGGCGGCGAACAGCAGGCACGCGACCGCCACCCGCCGCGGCGCCCACCGGCCGAAGATCACCGCCGCGAGCGCGATGAAGCCGCGCCCCGCGCTCATCCCGTCGGTGAACTGGTGCTGGTCGAGCGAGAGGTAGGCGCCGCCGAGGCCCGCGAGCGCGCCCGAGAGCAGCACCGCCGCCCACTGCACGCGCGGCACCGGCACGCCTAACGACACCGCCGCCTCGGGCTTCTCGCCGGCCGCGCGCACGCGCAGCCCGAACGGCGTCCGCGCGAGCAACACCCCGACGAGCGGCAGCGCCAGCAGCCCGGCCCACACGAGCGGGTTGCCCAGCGCCCCGCCGGTCCCGAAGCCCGGCACCCGCGGCGAGTTGCTGCTGCTGTCGAACAGGTAGCGGAGGAAGAAGCGCGTGGCGCCCACGGCCAGCAGGTTGAGCGCGACGCCCACCACCACCTGGTCCGCCTTGAGGCGCACGCTGGCGAGGGCGTGGAGGAGCGCGAGCGCCACCCCGCCGGCCACGCCGCAGAGCGCGCCCACCCACGGCGACCCGGTGGCGTGGCTCCCCACCGCCGCCCCGAACGCGCCGCCCAGCAGGAAGCCCTCGAGCGTGAGCGCGATGACGCCGGCCCGCTCGCTCACCACGCCCCCCGCGGCGGCCAGCAGGTAGGGCACGGCGATCCGCACCACCTGCGCGAGGAGCGCGAGCACGGCCATCAGCGCGCCCCCGCCGGGGCCGGCGCCGCCGCGCCGGTCGCCGGCCGCGGGGCCGGGCGCACGGCCGAGCGGAGCAGCCGCCGGACCTCGGGCGCGGTGGTCACCACGGCCAGGATCACCACCGCCTGCAGCACCTCGACGAGCTGCTTGGGCACGATCGCGTTCACCGCCAGCCCGCCTTGCGACAGCGTGGCGAAGAGCAGCGCCGCGAGGAGCACGCCCGCCGGGTGGTTGCGCCCCACGAGCGCCACCGCGATCCCCAGGAAGCCGCTCCCGGTGCCGAACCCTTCCTCGTAGTAGCGCTTGTAGCCGAGCACGAAGTTGAGCCCGCCCATCCCGGCGAGCGCCCCCGAGAGCGCCATCGCGCGCGCCCACACGCGCCCCACCGGCACGCCGCCGTACTCGGCGGCCTCGGGCTGGAGGCCGACGGCGCGCAGCTCGTAGCCGGCGCGCGTGCGGAAGAGCACCCACGCCAGCGCCGCCGCCGCGAGCCCGGCCAGCACCACCACGAGGTTGGCCGCCGAGCCCGCGAACGCCGGGACCAGGTCGCCCAGGCGCGGCACGGCGCCGGCCCGGATCTCGGGCGTGTGCAGCGTCTCGGGCACGTGCAGGTGGACGGCCACCGCGTAGTTGAGCAGCGCGAGGACGATGAAGTTGAGCATGATCGTCACGATCACCTCGCTCGCCCCGAAGCGCGCCCGCAGCCACCCCGGCAGCAGCCCCACGAGCCCGCCGCCTAACGACGCGGCGAGCGCGCAGGCCGGCACCGCGAGCAGCCCCGGCGTCCCCGCCGGCAGCCCGAGCCCCGCCACCGCGGCCGCGAACGCGCCGGCCGCGAGCTGGCTCTCGGCGCCCACGTTGAACAGCCCCGCCCGCGCCGCCGCCGCGAACGCCAGCCCCGTGAACGCGAGCGTCGTCGCCTTGTAGAGCACCTGCCCGAAGCCGTACGCGTTCCCCCACGTGCCTTCCAGCAGCAGCCGGTAGACGTCGCCCGGGTTCTGCCCGAACACGAGGATGAGCACGTCGCCCACCACGGCCGCCAGCAGCAGCGCGACGAGCGGCGGGAGCAGCGCCTCCGTCACCTTTCGGTTCATGCGGCCACCAACTCGCCGGACGCCGCGCCCGTCATCAGCGGCCCCAGCCGCTCCAGCGTGGCCTCCGCGCGCGGCAGCACCGCGGCGAACCGCCCCTCGTACATCACCGCCACGCGGTCGGCCAGCGCGAGCACCTCGGCGAGGTCGGCCGACACGAGCAGCACGCCCTTGCCGGCGGCGCGCGCCCGGCGGAGCTGGGCGTGGATGAACTCGATGGCGCCCACGTCCACGCCGCGCGTCGGCTGGGCGGCGAGCAGCACGTGGTAGTCGCGCCCCGTCATCTCGCGGGCGATCACGATCTTCTGCTGGTTGCCGCCCGAGAGCGCGCGTGCCGGCAGCGCCGGGTCGGCGGGGCGGATGTCGAACTCGGCGATCAGGCGGCGGGCGTTGGCGGCCACCGCGGCCGCGTCGAGGCGGCGGCCGAGGAGCGCGGCGGCGCCGCCGCGGGCGTAGCGGTGCTGGAGGCCCAACACCAGGTTGTCGGCCACCGAGTAGTCGAGCACGAGCCCGCGGCGGTGCCGGTCCTCGGGGACGTGCGACAGCCCGGCCTCGGCGCGCGCGCGCACCGGCAGCGCGGTGACGTCGCGGCCGGCCAGGTGGACCTGGCCGCCGGTCGGGCGCGCGAGGCCGGCGAGGGCCTCGACCAGCTCGGTCTGCCCGTTCCCCTCCACCCCGGCGATGCCGAGGATCTCGCCCGGGGCGATGTCGAAGGTGACGCCGTCGACGGCCCGCGCGGTGCGGGGGCCGGGGACGACGAGGTCGCGGACGGCGAGGGCGGGGGCGCGCCCCGTCGCGGCGCCCGGGGGGGCGGGGGTGGGCGCCACGGCGCCCACCCCCGCCCCCCCCGCCACATCCAACGCCAGCGCCACGTCGCGCCCCACCATCGCCCGCGCCACGTCGCGCGGGGTGGTGCCGGCGGTGGGGAACCGCGCCACCGTGGCGCCGGCGCGCATCACGGTGATCGTCTCGCTGACCTCCACCACCTCGTCGAGCTTGTGCGTGATGAGCACGGCCGTCCCACCCTCGGCCGTCAGGCGCCGCAGCACCGCCCACAGCTCGCGCACCTCGGGGGGCGAGAGCACCGCGGTGGGCTCGTCGAGCACGAGGATGCGCGCGCCGCGGAACAGCACCTTGAGGATCTCGACCCGCTGCGCCTCGCCCACGCTCAGGTCGGCGACGCGGCGGGCCGGGTCCACGCGGAGCCCCGTGCGCTCGGCCAGCGCCCCCACCTCGCGCTCCGCGCGCGCCAGGTCCAGCAGGGCGCCGCCGGGGCCGCGCGTGCGCTCCATGCCTAACACCACGTTCTCCGCCACCGTGAGCGTGGGGACGAGCATGAAGTGCTGGTGCACCATCCCGACGCCGGCCGCGATGGCCTCGGCGGTGGTCCAGCCGGTCACGTCGCGCAGCGGGGCGTCGCCGCCGGGCGCCACGGCCACGGTGCCGGCGTCGGGCGCGTACATGCCGCTCAGGATGCGCATGAGCGTGCTCTTGCCGGCGCCGTTCTCCCCCACCAGGGCGTGCACCTCGCCGCGCGCCACCTCGAGCGACGCGTCGCGGTTGGCGGCCACCGGGCCGAACGCCTTGGCCACCCCCGCGATGCGCACGGCCGGCGCCCGCCCGCCCGGCCGCCCGGCGGCGCCCGCCGCGGCGTCGCTCATCGCGTGCTCGGGACCCGGATGTGCCCGGCGATGATCGAGTCGCGCAGCGCCTCGACGCGGGCCCGCGCGGCCGGCGGGATCAGCCCACGGTTGTTCGCGTCGTAGACGTAATCCACGCCCTTCTCCGCCAGCCCGAGCTGCCGCACGCCGCCGCGGAAGGTGCCGGCGCGCACGCTCGCGATCGCGTCGTACACCGCCTCGTCCACGCGCTTCACCATGCTCGTGAGCACGTGGCCCGGCGCCTCGGCGTACTGGTCGGCGTCGACGCCGATGGCGTACTTGCCGCGCGCCCGCGCCGCCTCGAACACGCCGAGCCCGGTGGAGCCGGAGGCGTGGAAGATCACGTTCACGCCAGAGCCGTACTGCGTGAGCGCCAGCTCCTTGCCGCGCGTCGGGTTCTTGAACGCCTCGGGGGTGACGCCCGCGTACTGCGCGACCACGCGGCAGTCGGGGCAGACGTGCAGCACGCCGGCGCGGTAGCCCGCCTCGAACTTGTGGATGAGCGGGATGTCCATCCCGCCCACGAACCCCACCCGCTTGCTCCCGCCCACCAGCGCGGCCAGCGCGCCCACGAGAAAGCTCCCCTCCTCCTCGCGGAACTTGAGCGCCAGGAGGTTGGGCGGGGGCGGCAGGGTCCGGCCTAACGAGTCGGTGGCGAGCGCGTAGTCCACCCCGGCGAAGCGCACGCGCGGGTACTCTTTCGCGAGCTGCGTCAGGTCGTCGGTGAAGATGAAGCCGACGCCGAGCACCAGGTCCATGCGCTCGGCGGCGAAGAGCCGGAGCCCGCTCTCCCGGTCGCTCCCCTCGCCCGGCTCGACGAAGCGCGGGCGAGCGCCCATGGCGCGCTGCGCCCGCTCGGCGCCCAGGAACGCGCCGTCGTTGAACGACTTGTCGCCGCGCCCGCCCACGTCGAGCACGACGCCGACGGTGGGGCCGGCCCCGGCGCCCGCGGCCTCTGTGGCCGCCCCCGCCGGGCGCACGACGAGCAGGGCGAGGTGCGCGGCCAGCAGCACGCCCACGAGCAAGAGCAGCTTACGCATGAGCGGCGAAACGTAACCGCGGGCGGCCGGATGAGGTGAGGCGCGGGCGCCACAGATCCTGTGGCGGCGGCGCCACGAGGCGTAGCTGCCCTGCTGCATGAGGCGCCAAGCAGAAAATCGTTACAATCCGTTCATTCCATCAGGCAAGTTGTTACCGCTGAACAATTTGCCAGAGTGTAACGGACCCGCGGGTCCGAGCACGGTGGGGTGGTTGATGAGCGGGCTGTGCCTTGCGCCACGGGATGTGACCCGCCACCCTGCCCGCGCCGCCAGTCTGCGGTGACCCCACATCCGTCCGTTTCCCAACTCATGCCCAGCACCCTTCGCCGCTCCCTGCCCCTGGTGGCCCTGGTGGCCGCGCTCACCCCGGCCGTCGCCTCGGCCCAGATCGGCAGCTTCGGCAACGCCTTCGGCGCGCCCGTGCGCACGGAGGCCGCAGGCAGCTACGGCCTCACCCCCGCGGGCGGCGCCTCGTTCTTCCTGCTCGCCTCGCACGACTGCGCGACCCTCGGCGTGGGCGTCTGCAACCCGCTCAACGACATCCAGCAGGGCAACGGGACCTACAACTACGCCCCGTTCAACGCCGTCGCCGACCAGATCCCCGGCTACACGGCCGGCCCGCCGGCCTCGGGCTCCAACTTCACGGGGAGCGTGGCCACCCTCCCGGTGACGGTCGGGGCGGGCGGCGCGACCCTGTCGTTCCAGCTCGCGTACCTGTTCAACCCGCAGGCGTTCACCCCCGACGACGGCTTCAACCCGGAGACGGGCGCGGACTTCATCACCATGCGCCGCTTCAACGGCCCGTCGGTGTCGGGGACCGCCGCGAACGCCACCTACCTGCAGCTCACCAGCGCGCCCGGCGGGGGCACGCAGGCCGGCCTCCGCGCCTTCGGGTCGTCGGTGTTCGCCGCCTTCCTCCCGCTGGCCGCCACCGGCAACTCCGTGTTCACGGCGAGCACCGGGTTCCTGACCGTGAGCACCGCGCTCGCCCAGGGCGACTACGTGTTCGAGTTCGCCGCCATCGACCAGGGCAACAAAGACAACGTCGCCGGCGTCGCGATCGCGAACCTGCAGCTCACGCCCGCCTCGGTCGTCCCCGAGCCGTCGACCTACGCGCTCCTCGGCGCCGGGCTGGCCGGCCTGGCCGCCGCCGCCCGCCGCCGCCGCGCCTAACCCCGGGCCGCGGCCCGACCCGCCACGCGCACCGCGCGGGGACGCCTCCGGCGTCTCCGCGCGTCGCGTTTCTCCCGACCCCGCCTCACCCGCCGCTCGCGCCCGCATGCGTTCCCGCTCTCCGCGCGCCCTCGCCGCCGCCCTCGCCTCGCTCGCCGCCCTCGCGGCCTGCGCCGGCGACGTGCGGACCGGCGCCCTCACCGCCCCCGGCTCCGGCGCCCTCCCGCGCGTCGGCACCCGGGCCCTCCCGGCCGACCTCCCGCCCACCATCGCCGCCTCGCTCGCCGACGCGGCCGCCGCCGGCCTCCACGCCTGCGGCACCTCGCCCGACCTCCCCGGCGCCAACTTCTCGCGCGCCGTGAACCCCGGCGCCGCGGCGCGCGGCGCGAGCTTCTCCATCGCCCAGTTCGGCGGCTTCGCCGCGGGCCCGCTCCTCACGAGCACCACCGGCTTTCCGCTCTTCGACCTCACGGCGGCCAACAACCGGCTGACCTTCCCCACCGGCGCCAACGACGCCGGCCAGGTGGTGGGCGCCAACCTCAACGCCGACGCCGTCAACTACACCGCGGTCGTCTGGACCGCCGCGGCCGGCTACACCGCCATCGCCCCCCTCGGCGGCGACGTCACCAGCTACGCCCTCGGCAACGACAACGCCGGGCGCGTCGTCGGCTACTCCCGCGGCCCGACGGGCGCCACCCGCGCCTTCCTCTGGCAGGGCGGCAGCGCCAGCGACCTCGGCGCGGCCTTCGGCGGCGACTCGACGGTCGCCTACGACATCAGCGACAACGGCGTGATCGTCGGCCACGGCAAGGCGGCCGGCGTCCCCACGCCCTTCCGCTACCAGGGCGGCGCGTTCACCACCCTCGGCCTCCCGGCCGGGCTCACCCGCGCGTACGGCACCGCCGTCAGCGGCGACGGGCTCGTGCTCGCCGGCTGGGGCACCACCAGCGCCAACAGCTCGCGCCCCTGGCGCTGGACGGGCGGCGCCTACGAGGTGGCCACCCTGCCCGCCGGCGTGACGCAGGCGCGCGGCTTCGGCGTCAACAAGGCCGGCGACGTGGTCGGCTTCGCCGTCACCAGCACCGGCATCCGCGGCTTCTACTGGCCGGCCGGCGGCGCGCTCACCCTGACCGGCACCCTGCCGGGCGGCGGCGAGAGCCGCCTCTGGGCCGTCAACGACGCCGGCATGGCGGTCGGCTACGCGCGCTCGCAGGCCGACGGCTTCCTCGCCATCCGCTACTCGCTGGCCGGCGGGATCGTCAACCTCGGCAAGCAGCAGGGCGCCTGCTCCAGCTACGGCTACGCCATCACCACCGACGGCGACGTGGCGGGCAACAACGACGTGAGCCAGGTGCTCAACGCCAGCGTCTGGCCCGTCCCCACCGCCGGGCTGCCCCCGGTCACGCAGAGCGAGGGGAGCGCGGTCACGTTCACGGCCAACGTGCAGGGGCTCTGCACCGCCGGCACCGTGACCTACCGCTGGAACTTCGGCGACGGCTCGCCGGTGGTCGAGACCACGACGCCGACGGTCAGCCACACCTACGCCGACAACCGGCCGAGCAACGCGCCCTACCCGGTGACGCTCACCGCCACGGACGGCTGCGGCAACACGACCACCGTCACCTCGACGGCCACGATCGTCAACCTGCCGCCGGTGCCCACAGTGTCGCCGGTCAAGCCGGCGCTCGCCTGCATGGAGCTGGGCCAGGTGACGTGGGGCTTCACCGACGCCGGCGCGCTGGACGCGGCGTGGAGCTACACGATCGCCTGGGGCGACGGCGCCTCCTCGCAGGGGAGCGTGACCGCGCAGGGCGGCCCGTTCACCTCGCCGACGCACAGCTACGCGACCAGCGGCACCTACACGGTCGCGCTCACCGTCACCGACAAGGACGGCGCCTCGGCCACCGCGACCACGCAGATCGTCTACGAGTGCGCCCCGCGCTTCTCGCTCGGCGACCTCGTGTGGAACGACGCCAACGACAACGGCCAGCGCGACGACGGCGAGGGCGGGATCGGCGGCGTGGTGCTGAGCGTGACGGGCCCGAACGGCTTCGCCACGACCGTCACCACCGCGCCCGACGGCAGCTACACGCTCGGCGACCTGCTCGCCGGCAGCTACACCGTGTGCGCGGGTGACGCCAACCGCGCGACCGGCGGCGCCCTCGCCGGCTTCGTGCCGACGTACGACCTCGACGGCCTCACGACGCCCAACTGCGCGACGGCGAGCGTCGGGCCGAGCCGCACGGACGTGGACTTCGGCTACCGCGTGCCCGCCCGCGGCTCTATCGGGAACCGCGTGTGGCTCGACACCGACGGCGACGGCGCCCAGCAGGGCGGCGAGCCCGGCGTGCAGGGGGTGACGGTGACGATCACCGGCCCGAACGGCTTCACGGCCACGCGCACCACCGGCCCGGACGGCCTCTACACCTTCCCCGACCTGCCGGCCGGCAGCTACACTGTCTGCGTGGGCGCGGCCAACCTGACGGCGGGCGCCGCGCTGGCCGGCACCACGCCCTCGGGCGACCTCGACGGCACCACGACGCCCAACTGCGCCGTGGTCACGCTGGCCGAGGGGCAGGACCGCACGGACGCCGACTTCGGGTACGCGCCGCCGCGCTTCACGCTCGGCGACCGCGTGTGGAACGACCTCGACGGCGACGGCCAGCAGGACGCGGATGAGCCCGGCCTGGTGGGCGTGACGGTGACCCTGCGCACCGCGGGCGGGCAGACGGTGGGCACCGCCACGACGGGCGCGAACGGCGCCTACAGCTTCACCGGCCTGCTCGCGGGCAGCTACACCGCGTGCGTGACCGGCGGGCTCCCCGCCGGCATGGTCCAGACGTTCGACCTCGACGGCCTCGGCACCGCCAACTGCGCCACGGCGAGCGTCGGCCCGAGCCGCACGGACGTGGACTTCGGCTACCGCGTGCCGCCCGCACCGCCGGCCACCGGCCAGATCGGCAACTACACCTGGATCGACGCCAACGGGAACGGCCGCCAGGACGTCGGTGAGCCCGCGCTCGGCGGGGTCCGCCTGACGCTCGGCGGGTCGGCGACCGGCACGCAGACCTCGACCAGCGCGGGCGCCTACCTGTTCACCGGCCTCCCGGCGGGCACGTTCAGCGTGAGCGCGACGGCGCCGGCGGGCTTCGTCTTCACCACGGCCAACGCCGCGGGGGTCGCGGCCGGGTCGAACAGCAACGCCAGCCCGAGCACGGTCGTCTTCCCGACCTCCAGCGGCTCCGACCTGACGATCGACTTCGGCTTCGTGCCGACGGCCGGCGCCGGGCAGGGGTGCACGCCGGGCTACTGGCGGCAGTCGCAGCACTTCGGGAGCTGGCGCTGGTACGGCCAGTCGGACCGCGTGGACGTGGTCTTCGGGGTGACGCGCAACGCCAGCCAGACGCTGCTCGACGCCGTCTCGGCGGGCGGCAACAGCAACGGGTCGCAGATGTTCCGGCACGGGACGGCGGCGCTGCTCAACGCGGTCTACCAGAGCGGCGTGAGCTACCCGTTCACCGCCCCGCAGGTCATCGCGATGGTGCGGGACGCCTGGAACTCGGGGAGCGCGACGCGGTGGAGCACGGTGCAGAACCAGCTCGCCGCGGCCAACGAGGCCGGCTGCCCGCTGGGCCGCAACCCGTGAGCTGACCGGCACGGGTGACAGCAAAGGGGGGGCCGCCGAACGGCGGCCCCCCCTTTTGCTGCCCCGAGCGCCGGCGGTCAGCTCACCTTGTACCGGAAGCCCGCCACGCCACCCTTAGCCGACTCGACGCGCTGCGCCTTGGTCTGGCCGGGGGCCACCGGGCCCACGCTCACCTGCTGGGTGTCGATCACCGCGCCGGCGCGGTCGAGGAACTCGAAGGTGAGGGTGTAGCTCTTGGGCGCCGCCGCGGCGGCCGCGGCGCCGGCCCGCGTCCCGGCCCGCGCGCCGGCCGCCGCCGCGGCCCGCGGGGTGGGCCGCACCGCCTCGACCGTCATGCCGAGCACCGCGCGCGACTCGCCGCGCGTGAACTCGGTGAACGAGACCCGGAGCGGCATCTCCGTCGACAGCTTGTTGTACTTGATGAGCGAGTCGGCGTAGCTCTTCTGGGCCGGGGAGTTGGCCTTGGCCCCGTTCATCAGCCCCTGGTAGCCGAAGGCGACGAACAGCGGGTTGTCCGGGTTGGCCGGGTCGACCGCCATCAGCCGCTGCGCCACCGGGATCACGTCGGCGAAGCGCTTGAGCGACAGGTAGCTGGCCGCGAGGTTGTTGAGGGCGTCGCGCTGGAAGGCGTTCTTCTGCAGCGCGGCCTCGTACAGGCGGGCCGCGTCGGCCGTGTTGCCGGCCTGCGAGGCGATCACGCCCGCGTTGGTCAGCGCCAGGTCGTCGTACTTGGCCGGGTTGGCGAGCTGGTCGGCGTACACGCCGCTCAGCGCGGCCTTGTCGCCGGCCAGGGTGAGCATCTGCGCGAGCGCGGCCTGCAGGCGCGGCGCGTCGGGGCTGTTGGGCGCGCCGGCGAGCGCGGCGCGCACGGCGTCGGCGGCCTCGCGCCCGCGCGCGGCCTTGTCGCCCGCGGCCGCGGCGTTGGCGGCGTTCACCGCGTTGAACGCGACGTTGGCGAGGGCGGCCGACCGCAGCTCGCGCCCCTGGGCCGAGGTGTCGGCGGCGGCCAGCTCGGCCACGCGCGGCCAGTAGCGGCCGGCGGTGGCGGCGTCGCCGCGCTGCTGGGCCGTGTTGGCGAGCACGTAGTACGGCAGCGCGCTCCCCTTGTAGACCACGAGCGAGCGCTCAGCGTAGTAGGCGGCGCTGTCGGCCTTCTGCGCGTTGAGCGCCTGCAGGCCGGCGTTGATCGTCTGCCCCCACGCGAACTCGCGGAGCTGCTTGGCCGCGGCCGCGCAGTTGGGCTTGGCCGTCTCCACGACCGTGAGCGTCGAGTCGACGAACTTGAGCAGGTCGGCCGGCTGCGCGGGGGCGCCGGCGAGGCCGAGGTCGGCGCGCGTGGCCGCGTTGGCCAGCCGCACGTCCTGGGCGAGCAGCATGCCGGCCTGGGCGAGCGTGTAGGCGTGGCCCACCGGGTTCTGCTTCTGCGCGTTGGCGTCGGCGGTGACGCGGCTGATCACGTCGCGCAGCGTCTTGTGCTTGGCGGCCGTGTCGGTCGAGGCCTGCACGCGCGTGATGCCCAGCGTCGCGAAGCTCAGCGTGCTCGGCTTGTTCTGGTCGATGTCGCAGGCGGGCGCGGCGGCCTGCGCCGCGAGGGGGGCGGCGGGGGCGGCGGTCAGAGCGAGCGCGCCGCCGAGGCGGCGAAGGGAGCGCGACATGCGGGCAGGGTCGAGGCGGGACGGGGCGGCCGGCGCCCGGGGCGGCACGGCCGTCAAGGAACGGCCCGAAAATATACCGGCGGCGGCGGGCCGGGTTCCTGCAGGAACGGACTCGGCCGGCGGCCGTCCTGGCCCGCCGCCCAGTCCCGTCCCCCCCGCATGGCTTCTGCCGCTCCCCTGGCCGACCGCCGCCGCACGCGCCTGCTCGTCATCGGCACCGGTGTGGCCGGCCTGCACACCGCCTGGCGCGCCGCCGAACTCGGCGCGCGCGTGCTGCTGCTCACCAAGCGCACGCTGCACGACTCCGCCACCTCGTACGCGCAGGGCGGCATCGCCGCCGCGCTCGGGGCCGGCGACTCGCCCGCGTTGCACCGCGCCGACACGCTGGCCGCCGGCGCCGCCCTGTGCGACGCCGACGCCGTGCAGGTGCTCGTGGAGGAGGGGCCCGACCGCGTGCGCGAGCTCTACGCCGCCGGCGCCGCCTTCGACCGCACGGCCGACGACGCCGACTTCCAGCTCGGCCGCGAGGCCGCGCACTCGGCGCGGCGCATCGTGCACGCGCGCGGCGACCAGACAGGCGCCGAGGTGGCGCGCGCGCTCATCGCCCGGGTGCGCGCGAGCCCGCTGGTGGAGGTGCTGGAGCACGCCCGCGTGCTCGACCTCGTGGTCGAGGGCGAGGGGCCGGCCCGCGCCTGCCTCGGCGCCCGCGCCAGCGTCGAGGGGCGGGCGGTCGAGATCACGGCCGACGCCACGGTGCTGGCCACCGGCGGCTGCGGGCAGGTGTACCGCTCCACCACCAACCCGCAGGTGGCCACCGGCGACGGCTACGCGATCGCCTGGCGCGCCGGGGCCCGGCTGGTGGACATGGAGTTCGTGCAGTTCCACCCCACCGCGCTCGACACGCCCGAGAACCCGCTCGCCCTGGTGAGCGAGGCGGTGCGCGGCGAGGGCGCGGTGCTGGTGAACGCGGCCGGCGAGCGCTTCATGTTGGCGCGGCACAAACTCGCCGAGCTGGCCCCGCGCGACGTGGTGGCCCGCGAGATCTTCCGCGAGCAGCAGCGGCAGGGCGGGGGCGCCGGGAAGGTGTTCCTCGACGCGCGCCGGCTGGAGGGCGGCAAGCGCTTCGCCGAGCGCTTCCCGGGCATCACCGCGCTCTGCCGCGCCCGCGGCATCGACCCCGAGCGCGACCTGATCCCGGTGACGCCGGCCGCGCACTACATGATGGGCGGCGTGGCGACGGACCTCGACGGGCGCGCGTCGTTAGGCCGGCTGTACGCCTGCGGCGAGGTGGCGCGCACCGGCGTGCACGGCGCCAACCGGCTGGCCAGCAACTCGCTGCTGGAGGGGCTGGTGTTCGCCGACCGGGTGGCGCGCGCGGCGCTGGCCGAGGCGCCGCTGCCGGACGCGCCGCGCCGCCGCGGGCCGTGGGCCGTCCCCCCGCTCGCCGACCGCGGCGCGGCGCAGGTGGCCGCCGACGCCATCCGCCAGACCATGTGGCAGCACGCCGCCATCG
>ERZ1066118.557-NODE-557-length-32867-cov-18.739973_pt1 | contig 32867 bp, 29 predicted proteins | sample MGYA00382765_ERZ1066118 | MGnify/ENA primary metagenome ERZ1066118 (study PRJEB33369, sample SAMEA5778348) | biofilm metagenome | biome: Industrial cooling water; feature: Water cooling tower basin; material: Biofilm | place: United Arab Emirates | collected...
CTGCCACTCCGCGAACGTCGGCAGCCGCGGCGCGACGGCGGGCGCGGCGACGGGCGCGCCCGCCTCGCGGGGCGCGGGGCCGCGTGCCGCGAGCACCCAGCGCCCGTCCGCCGTCCGCGCGAACTCGGGCCGCGTGCCCAACAACTCCTCCGCCACGCGCTCGGCCGCGGCCGCCGGGACGTTAGGCAACTGACACACCCGCGCCACGAGCGTCGCGGCGTCCGCCGGGCCCGCGGCCAGGAAGTCGCGCGCGCGCTCGGCCAGCAGCGAGTCCGACGCGCGCGCGGTGACGCCGCCGGCCGTACTCCGCGCCCGCGTGCTCACGCCCACGGGTCCTCGCGCTCGACCGGGCAGGTCATGCAGTGCGGCCCGCCCCCGCCCCGCACCAGCTCCCCGCCGGGCACGGTGATGATCGCGCACTGGTCGTCCGCGATGCGCGCCTCGCCCGTCAGCACGGCGAGCGACGAGACCACGGCGAACCCCGCCTGCTCCAGCGCCCGGAGCGTGCCCTCGTTGCGCTCGTACGACACCGCGAGGCCGGGCCGGAGGGCGACGAAGTTGCAGCCGCTCGCCCACTGCTCGCGCTCCTGCATCGTGCGCCGGTCGCCGCCGCAGAACACCGCCTCCATCGGCAGCCCGCACGCGCGCAGCGCGGCGAACACGTCGTCCATCGTCCGCAGCCGCGCCTCGCCCCGGCGCCAGAGCAGCACGGGCAGGCGCGACGGGCCGACGAAGTGCGGCGGATAGAGCACGCACCGCTCCCGGTCGACCTGCGTGAAGATCATGTCGAGGTGGATCGCCGTCTGCTCGGCGGGCATCACGACCACGATGATCTGCTCGACGCTCTCCTCCGCGAACAGCAGCTCGGCGAGGTGGTCGACGGCCGCGGGGCTCGTGCGCTCGGAGTAGCCGATCATCACGGTGTCGCGCCGGAGGACCTGCACGTCGCCGCCCTCGAGCGTGTGGTTGTGCCGCCGCTCCTCGCTGCCGTCGTACAGCACGCCGCGGGCGGCCAGTCGCGGGTGGTGGGTGAAGAGCGCCTTCATCAACAGCTCCTCGCTCCAGCGGATGCCGTAGCGCATGCTGCCGATGAGCGCGTGCTCGCCGATCCCCATCGCGGTGTCGCGCGTGAAGAACAGGTTGGGCATCGGCGGCAGCGCGTAGCTGGCCTCGCCCAGGGCGCGGGCGAGCGGCCCGGGCGCGTCGGGGACGCCCTCGATGAGGCGGCGCGCCAGCTCGTCGGACGGGAGCGACGTCAGGTCGCGGACGAGGCCCTCGGAGGGGACGACGTCGAACGTCTCGCGCGCCAGGAGCTCGCGGGCGTCAGGTTGGTCGAGCACCTCGACGAGGAGGTCGCGCACCTGCAGGACGGTGCAGAACCGCTCCAGCAGCGCGGCGAAGCGCTGGTGCTCGCGCCGCGCGGTCTCGAGGTCGATGATGTCGTCGTAGAGGAAGTCCTCCTTGGTGCTCGGCGTGACCGCGAGGAGCTCGGGGCCCGGGGTGTGGACGACGACGGTGCGCAGCCGGCCGATCTCCGACGTGACGTGGACGGGCATCCGGTCAAGGTAAACGCCCGTCGGCGCGCGCTCTCGCGACCCCCGCCCCGGCCCCGCTCGGCGCCCTGCGGCGACCCGCGGCCCTGGAAGGCGGTTCCGGGCGCCGCTAGCTTGTGAACGATTTCACAAGCCCCCCGCGCTCGCCCGCGCCGGCGGCGCGCCCCCGTTCCCCGACGCGTGAAGCACGTCGCCGACTCGACCGTCCGCCGCCTGAGCGTGTACCTGCGGTACCTCGAGGAGATCGCCGCCCGGGGCCTCGCGAACACGGCGAGCGAGGACCTCGCGCACTACGCCGGCACCACCTCGGCCCAGGTGCGCAAGGACCTCTCGTTCTTCGGGTCGTTCGGTACGCGCGGGCTCGGCTATTCGGTCGCGGAGCTGTCGGCCAAGATCCGCGAGATCCTCGGCCTCGGGCGGGAGTGGCGAGTGGTGATCATCGGTGCCGGCAAGATCGGCTCCGCGCTCAGCACCTACCGGGGCTTCACGCAGCGCGGCTTCACGGTCGTGGGCGTCTACGACAACGACGCGCGGAAGATTGGCTCCGCGTGGGACGGCCAGCGGGTGCGCGACATCGCCGACCTGGAGCGCGACGCGGCGACCGAGCGGCCCGACATCGCCGTGCTCGCGATCCCGGCGGACGACGTGCAGGGGGAGGTCGACCGGATCGTGCGCGCGGGGATCACGGCGATCCTCAACTTCGCGCCCGCGCAGGTGCAGGCGCCGCCAGGCGTGACGATTAAGAACGTCAACATGGCGATGGAACTCGAGGGGCTGAGCTACGCGCTCTCCCAGCGCGAGTAGCCGGCGGCCGGGCGCGCCGGTCCGCGCGGTCACGGTGCTCGGGCCCGAGAGCACCGGGAAGACGACGCTCGCCGCGGCGCTTGCCCGCGCGTTAGGCGCGGAGGTGAGCGCGGAAGCCGCCCGCGCGTACGCGCTCGCCGTCGGACGGCCGCTGACGGCTGATGACGTGCGGCCGATCGCGGAGGCGCAGCTCGGGGGCGAGGTGGCCGCCGAGGCGCGCGCTGCGGAGGCCGGTCGCTTCCTCGTGGTCCGGGACACCGACCTCGTCAGCACGGCGACGTTTGCCAAGTGGTACTACGGCGTCCGGGACCCGTGGCTCGACACGCTTGCCCTCGAACGGCGGGCCGCCCTCTACTTGCTGTGTGACGCCGATCTGCCGTGGGTCCCCGACCCCGCACGCGACGAGGCGATGCGCCGAATCGCAACGCGGGATGCTATGCGCGACGCCTTCGTCGCCGCGCTCGATCGATACGGGTGTGCGTGGCGGTGGGTCCGGGGGCGCGGCGCCGATCGGTTGCGGTCTGCGCTCGCCCACTTGCGGGAGGCCGGGTTCCTCGACGAGAACAATCTTGGACGGGATTATCGGGATTGACGGGATTGTTTGGACCGCTGCGTGGGCGAGCCTAACTCGCCAACGCGATCACCAAACAATCCCGTCAATCCCGATAATCCCGTCCCAAGCCGTTGCCGGTTAGAACCTGAGCCGCGCGGTCACCTCGACGTTCCGCGGGGCGAGGATGAAGTACCGAGCCGTTCCGCGGTTCACGTCGCCCGACGGGAATGCCAACCGGTTGAGCAGGTTGCGGCCCTGGACCAGCACGTCGTGCCGCGCGAGCCGGAACGTGGCGCCGCCGTCGAGTACGAAGAACGCCGGCGCGCTCAGCGCCCGGTCGCGCGTCGGCGCGAGGAACGACCGCGACTGGTAGCGCCCCTCGGCGTTCAGCACGGACAGGCGCGAGCGGCGCCACGTCACGCGCTGGGTGCTGACCAGGGCCGGCGAGAGGGCGAGCGGGACGCCGCGGAGCACGGCGCCCGTGGCAGGATCGCGGTCCTCGACCACGCGGTTGCGGCTGGCGGCCGCCGTCGCCGCAAGCTCAAGCGTGGGCGTCGCGGCGAGGGCGGCTTCGAGCTCCACGCCGCGCCGCGTGCTCCGGCCGAAGTTGCGGCGCACGTCGTAGCCGAGGGGCGTGGTCTCGCCGGTCAGGCCGATCTCGTCGCGGAAGGCCATGGCGTAGGCGTTCGCGCGCAGGGCGAGCGGGCCGCGGCGCCAGTCGGCGCCGAACTCGGCGTCGCGTAGGCGCTCCGGGCGGACCCGCGTGAGCGGGAAGAGGGCCGCCGCGTCGTCGGGCGCGACGTCGTCGGCCCCGCCTAACATGTCGGCGCGGGTCGGCTCGCGTCCGGTCGCTCCGTACGACGCGAATAGCGACAGCGCCGGCGTCGCGGCCCAAACAAGGCCAGCCTTGGGGTTGAGGAAGGTCCAGTCGGCGCGAGCGGAGGGCACGGGGGAGCCGGCCGTTGGGCGGTAACGAAACGCAGCCGTGCGGACCTGCACGTCGCCATACGCGGTCAGCGCCCCGAAGGTGCGCCCGAGCTTGGCGAACGCGCTCGCCTCCTGCTTGTAGCCGCGGTTCGCGTAGCCGTACGCCTCCAGATCGGCGCGCTCGGCGAAGCGGTGGTCGCGTGAGTACGTGCTGCCGTGGATGCCGGCGTCGAGCGTGGTCGCGCCGCGGACCGCGTGCACCGCGCTCAGCAGTCCCCCCCAGCGCGAGGCGAGCCGCCAGCGCGGGTCGGGCGCGCCGGGGACCCAGGTGGGGTACTCGTACCACCCGCCGGCGCGAAAGCCGTACGCGGTCGTCGCCACCGACACGCTGGGCGACACGACCCGCGTGTAGGTGAGGGCCGCCATACTCTGCCGGAAGCGGTCGCCGACGCCGTCGAGCGGGTTGGCGCGCGGGTCCCGCCGGACGTCGGCCAGCGGGACCGGCGTGTACGCCTGGCCGTTGCTCTCCTGCCCGGTGAGCAGCGTCAGCTTGAGCAGGTCGCGGTCTCCGAAGTACCCTGCCGAGACGAATGCGCTGTTCCCTGCGTGCGACGAGCCGCGCCGGAAACCCTCGGCCTGCTGGTTGGAGAAGCGCCCGTAGAACGCCGTGCGGTCCGGCCGCAGCCCGCTGCCGTACTCGGCGGCCGCCCGCCTCGCGCCGAACGAGCCGCCGCCGATCTGCACCTCGCCGCCGCCCTGTCCGGTGGCCAGCGCCGTGCTCTCGAAGTTGACGCTGCCGCCGAGCGAGGCGTGGCCGTAGCTGCTCGTGCCCACGCCGCGCTGGATCTGCACGCTCTGGAGCGAGTTGGCGAGGTCGGCGAAGTTGCTGAAGTAGAGCTGCTGATCCTCGGGCTCGTTGAGCGGCACCCCGTCGAGGGTGAGGTTGAGCCGCGACTGCGCGACGCCGCGGAGCGAGAAGTAGGAGTAGTTGTACTGCGAGCCGCTCTGCGCGAACGTCGTGACGGCGGGGGCCTGTTGCAGCAGGAGCGGGACGTCCTGGCCCGTGTACGCGCGTTCCAGGTCGCGGCGCGTGAGCGTGGTCCGCGCGACGGCCGCGTCCCCCGATCGGACGGCGGTGACGGTCACCGACTCCAGCCGACGGGCGCGCACGCTGTCGGCGCGCGGCGCGCGGGAGGAGTCGGCGACCGCCTGCGCGGCGGACGCGGCAGGGGCGGCGAGCAGGGCGGCCGCGCCAAAGGCAGCGGCGCGGCGGGCGGGGGCGGTGTTCGGCACGGAGCGTGGGGCAGGCGCGCGGCGCGCGCTCACACGTCCGGGGCGCCCGCAGGCCGCCCGCAGCGCGGGGGCGGCGCCGCGCCGGGGTGGTCCCCCGCGCCGCGCCGCCGTCCGCCTCGACTCCCTCCGCCGGTATGAACCGGATCAGGTTCTACGGGACTCTCTCAGCCGCATCGGGCGCACGCGCCCGACCGGCACCCCGGTCGTGTGGCCGGAAGCTACGCGTCCGACGGGGCGGGCGGAACGGCGCGGGCCGCCCGCTCCGCGCCGAGCGCCCGCACGACCCGGGCGAACGCCTCGGGGGAAAGCATCTCGGGGCGCGACTCGGCATCCACCCCCGCCGCCGCAAGGACGTTCGCGGCCGCGCCCGCGTCCAGCCCCGTCGCGGAGCGGAGCACGCGCACCATTTGCTTGCGACGCAGCCCGAACGCCGCCTGCACGAAGGTGCGGTAGCCCCGCTCCTCCGACGGCTCGACCACCGGGTCCGGCCGGGGCGTGAGGCGGACGACGGCCGAGTCCACCTTGGGCGGCGGCTGGAAGGCGCCGGGCGGCACGCGCGTGACCAGCTCCACGTCGGCCACCGCCTGCACGTTGACGCCGAGCGCGCCGTACGTCTTGCCGCCGGGCGCGGCGGCCAGTCGCTCGGCGACCTCGCGCTGCACGAGGTACACGGCCCGGCGCGGGCGCGGCGGGCGGAGCGCGTGGAAGAGGATCGGCGTCGTGATGTAGTACGGGACGTTGCCGGCGAGGACGAAGTCGGGGCCGGCGACGGCCGCGAGGTCCACCTGCAACACGTCCTGCTCCAGCACCTCGACGTGCGGGCGGCCGGCGTAGCGGGCGCGCAGGTGCGCGGCGAGGTCGCGGTCAATCTCGACGGCGATCAGGCGGGCCGCGCGCTCGGCGAGCAGGTCGGTGAGGGCGCCGCGCCCCGGGCCGATCTCCACGACGGTCTCGGCGCCCGTGAGGCCGAGCGCGTCGGCGATGCGGGCCAGCACCGCGCGGTCGCGGAGGAAGTGCTGGCCGAAGCGTTTGCGCGGACGCGGGAGCGCGCCGGGCGGGCGGCGCGGGGCGGTCACCGCGTCAGCTCCGGAGGGCGAGCAGCGTGAGATCGTCGCGGAGGGGCGCGCCCTCGGTGTGCGCGTCCAGGACCGCCATGGCCCGGGCGACGAGGGTCTCCGGGTCGTCGGCGGCCGCGGCGCGCGCGGCCGCCAGCACCGCGTCTTCGCCGAGCACGCGCCCGGCGCGGTCGCGCGCGTCGCTCACGCCGTCGGTGAACAGGAAGAGCTGGTCGCGCCCGGGACGCCACGGCCGCACGCCCGCCTCGGGCGCGACCGCCACCATGCCTAACGGCGGCGCGCCCGCCGGCAGCCGCTCCGCCCGCCCGTCGTCGCCCAGCACGAAAGCGTGCGGGTGGCCGGCGTTGGCGTAGTGCAGCTCGCCGCGCGCCGGGTCGACCACGGCGTAGCAGGTGGAGATGAACATCTCCGTGCTCGCCAGCTCCTCGCCCACCGAGCGGAGCACGGCCGCGAGCGTGCGCCCGGGGTCGCCGGAGTCCTGCGCGTGGATGGCCGCGGCGCTCATCGCCAGCGCCATGATGAGCGCGGCCCGGTAGCCGTGCCCCGACACGTCGCCGATCATCACCCCGGTGCGGCCGCCAGAGAGCCGGAACAAATGGTAGAAGTCTCCGCCCACGCTCTCCGCCGGCACCACGCGCGCGGCCACGCGCGCCTCGGGCGCGACCACGTCGGGGCGCGGGAGGAGGCCCATCTGCAGGTCGTGGGCGAGCGCCATCTCCTGCGCCAGCCGCTGCTGCTGGAGCGACGCGCGCACGAGCCGCGCGTTCTGCACCGCCGCGGCGATCTGCGAGGCGATCGCCGTGACCAGCTTGAGGTCGCCGGCGGTGAACTGCTGGCCGCCCGTGCGGGCCGACAGCAGGACCACGCCTAACGGCTCGCCGCCCGCGGGGGTGCTCCAGACGATGGGGACGGCGAGCGTGGCGCCGTCGTGCAGCGCGCCGTCGCCGGCCGCGCGGTCGCCGTCGTGCGCCTCGGCGATGACCGGGTGGAGGTCGCGGAAGACCCGCGCCGCGAGGCTCGCCGGGTCGGCCGCCGCGACGGGCGCGATGGCGTCGGGCGGGACGCCGAGCGCGGCCACCAGTTGCAGCGTGTCGGTCACCCGGTCGTGGACGAGCACCGCGGCGCGGCCGGCGCCCACCGTCTCGCTGAGCTCAGCGAGGATGGTGGCCGCGGTCTCCTCGATGGTCACCGCCCGGCCCAGGATCTCGCTGATCGTGTAGAGGAGGTTGATCTCCTCGTAGCGCTCCGCGAGTTCGCGCGCCGCCTGGTCCCCCTCGGCGGCGGCGCGGAGTTGGGCCTCGACCACCCCGGCGATCATGGCGGCGTAGGCGTCGAGCGGTGCGTCGCCCGGGCCGGGGCCGAGGACGAGGACCGCGGAAGCCGGCGCGGCACCGCCGGCGCCGACGCGCACGGCGAGACGTCGCCCGTCCGCCGACGCCAGTCGGTCCGTCGACCCGCGCAGCGCCGCGGCCGCCAACGCGTCGGCCTCGGAATCGGCGCCGCCGGTGCCGGCGCGCACGACGTGGACGGGACACCCCGTCGCCGCCTCGAAGCTGCGCAGGGCCGGGGCGAGGGCCCGCAGGGCCGCCGAGAGCGCGGCGCCGGTCGCGCGCGCGCCCGCGGTCACGCGGTGCGGCGGAGTGTGAGCCGCACCACGTTGCCCGCCCGCGGGGCGGCGTACTGCTCCACGCGGTCCATCAACGCCTGCATGAGGAACAGCCCGCGGCCGTCCTCGCGCAGCACGAAGTCGGGGTCGTCGGGCGCGTTGGTGCTCGCGGTGAGGTCGAAGCCGGCGCCCTCGTCGTGCACCTCCAGCACCAGTTCGCGGTCGTCGAGGCAGCCGCGGACCTCGACCCGCTTGGCCGCGTCCTCGCCGTTGCCGTTGACGATGGCGTTGGCGAGCGCCTCGGTGAGGGCGACCGGGACGTTGAGCGCGCAGGCCTGGCGCGGGTAGTCGCGCGCCACGCACCGCGCGACCACCTGCTCCACGACGCCCTCGATGCGACCCACGTCGCTCGGGATGGCCACGGCGAAGCGCTCGCCGCCGGGGCCGCAGGGGGCGCGGTCGTGCAACGGGCCCACCCGCGCCTAGAAGCTCTCGAGCGCGCGCTCGCGCGTGTCGGCGATCTGGAAGAGCGTGTCGAGCTTGGTGAGCTCGAAGAGCGTCTTCAGGTCCTCGTTGAGGTTGGCCAGCCGCAGCTCCCCGCCCTGCTCGCGGATCTTCTTGCTGAGCGACACGAGCACGCCGAGCCCCGAGCTGTCGATGTAGCCGGTCTGCGCGAAGTCGATGAGGAAGCGGCGGTCGCCCTTCTCGAGCTCGTCGAGGACCTTCTGCTTGAGCTCCTGCCGGTTGCCGACGATGAGCTGCCCGCCGACGTCCACGACGGTGATGTCGCCTTCGCGGTGCATGCTGAAGCTCATGATGGGGGTCGTCCTGGTTACGGTGCGGAGTGGGGTGGCGCGGGCGCGGCGGCCTGGAGGGCGGTCACGGCGGCGACGTGCACAATGTCGTCGGCCGAGGCGCCGCGCGACAGATCGTTGCACGGGCGCCGCAGCCCCTGGACGACTGGGCCCACCGCCTCGGCACCGGCCAGCCGCTGCACCAGCTTGTAGGCGATGTTGCCGGCGTCGAGCGACGGGAACACGAGCACGTTGGCCTGCCCCGCGACGGCGCTGCCCGGCGCCTTGCGCGCGGCCACGGCGGCCACGAGCGCGGCGTCGCCTTGCAAGTCTCCGTCCACCGGCAGCGCGGGGTCCGACGCGCGCAGCCGGTCCGCGGCCTCGCGCACGCGGGCGACCGAGGCGCCGTCCCCGCCGCTGCCGCGCGTGGAGTACGACAGCAGCGCGACGCGCGGCGCGTCGCCCACCACGCGCGGGCGGTCGGCGGCGGCGGCGCGCGCGATGTCGGCGAGTTGCGCGGCCGTGGGTTCGGGGACGACGGCGCAGTCCGTGAAGGTCAACACCTCGGCGGCGTCGCCGCGGAACGGCGGCACCACCATGTAGAACGCGCTCGACACCGTGGCGACGCCCTCGGCGGGGCCCACGCACCAGAGCGCCGCCCGCAGCACGTCGGCGGTGGTGTGCACGGCGCCGGCGACGCACCCGTCGGCGGCGCCCAGGGCGACGAGCGCGTCGGCGGCGTAGAGCGGGCGGCGCGCGAGCGCGTCGGCGGCGTCAGCCGTCAGCCCTTTCGCGGCGCGGCGGGCGAGCAGGTGGTCGCGGACGCGCGCGTGCGTCGCGCCGTCCGACGTCTCCACGACCGTGGCGCCGGCATCCGCGAGTTGGCGCAGGGTGGCGTCGTCCGGGCGGTCGTCCGCCTCGTCGCCCACCACCAACACGGGCCGCACGACGCCCTCCGCCAGCAGGCGGCGAACGGCGGCCACCGTGCGTACGTCGCCCGACTCCGCGAAGGCCACCGTGCGCGACGCGGCGGCCGCGCGGGCGCGCAGTCCGGCGAGGAACTCCGTGCCCGCGGTGCTCACGCGTCGCCCCCGGGGGCGGCGAACTTCGCCCGGAGCGCGCGCGCGACGTTAGGCGGCACGAGGGCCGCGACGTCCCCGCCGAGGCGCGCGACCTCGCGGACCAGGGTCGAGCTGACGAAGCCGATCGCCGGCGACGGCGCCAGGAAGACGGTGTCCACGCCCGGCGCGACGTGCCGGTTCATCTGCGCCATGCCCAGCTCGTAGTCGAAGTCGCCGCCGGTGCGCAGGCCGCGCAGGAGGAGCGTGGCGCCCGCGCGCACCGCGAAGGCGGCCAGCAGCCCGTCGAGCGCGGCGACCTCCACGCGCGGCTCGTCGGCGAGCGCCTCGCGCACCAGGGTGGCCCGCTCGTCGAGGGTGAACAGTGGCTGCTTGGCCGAGTTGACCGACACCGCCACGACCACGCGGTCGGCGAGGGCGAGCGCCCGACGGACGAGGTCCACGTGGCCGAGCGTGACTGGGTCGAAGCTGCCGGCGAACACCGCCGTGCGCGTGGTGGTCATCGGGCGGCGCTCACGACCCGCCCGGCGGGGCGGCGCGGTAGATGGTGACCGCGGCCGTGCCGTAGCGGCGGGTGTCGCCGCCGTCCGGCATCGGGTCGCGGGCGTGGTGCTCCACGCCGAGGACCGCGGCGAACGGCACCTCCGCCCACCGCTCGGCGAGGCGGCGCGCCGCGTCGAGGGCGTAGGGCGGGTCAGCGAACGCGAGGTCGTAGCCGAACGCGGGCAGGGCGAGCGCGAACCGCAGGGCGTCGCCGCGGTGGACGCGGGCCTCGTCCGGCGTGGCGCCTAACGCATCGAGGTTCTCCCGCAGGGTGCGAATCGCCGGCGCCGCCTGCTCGACGAAGTCGCACGACGCGGCGCCCTGCGACAGCGCCTCGATCCCGAGCGCGCCCGAGCCCGCGTAGAGGTCGACGGCGCGGGCCCCGGGGACGTCCAGCCGCACGAGGTTGAGCCAGGCCTGGCGCACCTTGTCGGCCGTGGGGCGGGTGCGGTCCCCGGCGGGCGCGCGCAGGGTGCGACCGCGCCACCGCCCCGCGACGACGCGCACCGCGCGCGCCTAGCGCGGGCCCGCCGGGGCGGTCCCGGCGGGCACCGCGTCGGCCACGCGGAGCTGCAGCGCGTCGGCGCCGCGGTAGCTGTCGCGCTCGACGCGGAAGGCCAGGTCGACCTCGGCGCCGTCGCGCATCCAGGCCAGCCGGTCGGCCAGCCCCCACGCGACGGCCCCGACGTACCCGCCCCCCGCGCGCACCGCGAACCGGAGCCCGTCGCCGCCGATGCGCCGCACCGGGCCGGCCAGGCGCGCCCGGCGCGCGGCGAACACCGGCGCCGCGTTGCCGAGCCCGTGCGGCTCCAGGTGGCGGAGCGTGGCCTCGAACGCGTCGGTCACCCCCTCGATGTCGACTTCCAGGTCCACGCGCAGTTCGGGGACGAGGTCGGCCTCGGTGAGGCGCGCGCGGGCGACGGCGTTGAACGCCTCGGCGAACGCGGGCAGCTTGGCCGCGTCGAGCGTGACGCCGGCGGCGGCCTTGTGCCCGCCGAAGCGCTGGAACAGCCCGCGCGCGTCGCACGCCGAGAGCGCGTCGTGCAGGTCGAACGCCGGGATGCTGCGCCCGCTCCCCTTGCCCACCCCGTCCTCCACCGCCACGAGCACCGCCGGCCGCCCGGTGTCCTCGACCACGCGCGACGCCACGATGCCGATCACCCCGGCGTGCCACCCCTCGGCGCCTAACACCAGCCCGTAAGTCTGGTCGAGGTCGATCGCGTCGACCATCCGCCGCGCCTGCGCGAGCGTGGCGCGATCGACGTCCTGGCGGCGCCGGTTCAGCTCTTCCAGGTCGCGCGCGAGTTCGAGGGCGCGGTGTTCGTCGTCGGTGGTGAGCAGCTCGACGCCGGTGAGGCCGTGGCCCAGCCGCCCCACCGCGTTGAGCCGCGGGGCCAGGATGAAGCCCACGCGCCCCGCCGTCAGCGCCTTGCCGTCGAGCCCCGCGGAGCGCGTAAGGGCACGCACGCCGGCGTTGGGCGACTCGGCCATCAGCTTGAGCCCGTAGCGCGCGAGCACCCGGTTCTCGCCGCGCAGCGGCGCGAGGTCGGCCACCGTCGCCAGCGCCACGAGGTCGAGCTGGCGCCACACCACGCCGTCGCTCTCGCCTAACGCCGCGGCCACGGCGAGGGCGAGCTTGAACGCCACCCCCGCCGCGCAGAGCCCGCGGTCGCCCTCCGGGTAGTCGCTGCCCGGCGCGTTCGGGTTGAGGACCGCCAGGCACTCCGGCGCCCCGCGGCCGTGCGCGGGGAGGTGGTGGTCGCTCACGATGACGTCGACGCCCGCGGCGCACAGCGCGGCGACGGGGCCGTGCGCGCTCGTCCCGCAGTCGCAGGTGAGCACCACGCGGGCGCCGGCCTCGCGGGCCGCCCGCACGCCGGCGTCGGTCAGGTCGTAGCCGTCGGTGAGGCGGTGCGGGATGAACGGCACCACGCGCCCGCCGAATGCCCGCAGCACGCGCGTCATGAGGGCGGTGCTGGTCATCCCGTCCACGTCGTAGTCGCCGTGCACGAGCACGGTCTCGCCGGCGCGCACCGCGCGCGCGAGCCGATCGGCGGCGACCTCGACCCCGCCCAACCGCGTCGGCGCGTGGAGCTGGTCCAACCGCGGGCGGAGGAACCGCTTGCTCGCGTCCACACTCGCGTGCCCGCGCGCGGCGAGCAGCCGGCACACCGGTTCCGGGAGTTGCAGCGCGGCCCGCAGCTCGGCGATCGCCCCGGCGTCCGGCGCCGGCGCGAAGGTCCACCGCGGCTGCGGCCGGGCCCGCGGCAGACGCGTACCTGCCGAGGCATCGTAGGCGCCGGGACGCGCGGCGTATCGGGCGGCGGAGGGCGCGGTCACGGGAGCCCAATCTAGGGCGCGCGGGCGCGGGGCCAACCGCGCGCCCGCGCAACCTGCGGCTCAGCCTGCGGCGCCGCCCCCGGCCCCGTCGAGCGGCGTCCCCACCCGCGCGTACGCCGGCAGGAGCGCGGCCCGCTCGCGCTGCAGCACCGCGAGCCGCTGGATATACGCGTCTTTCTCCTCGTCACTCGCCGGGGGGTCGGCCATGGCGAGCGAGCGCACGATCGCCGCCTTCTCGCCGTCGAGCGCCCATACCTGGAGCTGCACCAGCCGGCTGGCGACGGTGCCGTCGGGGTTGGGGTCGGGGTCCTCGAGCGCCTGGTTGACGGCGGCCACGGCCTCGGGCGGAAAGTCGCGCGTGGCCTCGTCCAGCGGCTGCTGCGGCTGCGCCACCAGCCGCTCGAACAGTTCGCGGTACGCGGCGTCGTGGAAGTCGGCCGGCGGCCACCGCTCGGCCACGGTGTCCACCAGCTCGCGGTCCTGCACCATGGCGCGGATGAGGTCGCGCTCGGCGCGGCGCACGGCCGCGGAGGGCGGGACGCGCGGCACCGCGCGCCCAGACGCCCACTCCTCCTGCCGCCGGCCGCGCCCACCGCGGCGGTCGCCGAAGCGCATCCGGAACTGATCGTACGGCACCCGCTCGGGGCGCTGGTCGGTCCACGTCACCCCGTCGACCGTGACCTCGGGCGGGCGGGCCGGGGCCTCACGGAATCGGTCGTATCGACCGTAGCCGCGCGGGGGTTCGGCGTACCCGGCCTCCGGCGGCGGCCCGTCGCCCGGAGGGGGGCCGTCGTAGGTGGGGGCCCCGGCGTCGCCCGACGGGGCGGCGGCGGATCGGCGGCCGGGACGCCGCGGCTCCGCGGCCGCCTCGCGCGCCAGCGTCTCGCGGTCGATCCGCGACACCTCGGCCAGGCGCGCGAGGTAGAGGTCGCGCGTCACGGGGTCGCTGGCCGCGCGCACCGTCGGCAGCAGCTTGTCGACGGCCGCCCGGGTCTTGTGCAGCTCGGCGAACCAGCCGCGCCGCTCCAGGAGCTGCACCTGCCGCTCGAAGACGTCGATCGCCTCGGTGAGGCGCGCGCCTAACGCGGCGGGGCCGTGCGCGCGCACGTAGCTGTCCGGGTCCTCGCCCTCGGGGAGCGTGACGACGCGTGGCGCGACGCCGTGGCGGAGCAGTTCGAGGCCGGCGCGGAAGGTGGCCTTGAGGCCTGCGGCGTCGCTGTCGTAGAGCAGGAACACGTCGCGCGTGAGCCGGGCGAGCGCCTCGGCCTGGAACTCCGTCAGCGCCGTGCCGTTGGGCGCGACCGCCTCCTCGACCCCCGCCAGCGCCAGCCGGATCGCGTCGAAGTACCCCTCGACCACCAGCGCGCGCTCGGCCTTGCGGATGGGGTGCCGTGCCCACGGCATCCCGTAGAGCAGCCGCCCCTTGTCGAAGAGCGGGCCCTGCGGCGAGTTCAGGTACTTGGGCTCGCCGTCGCCGATGATCCGCCCGCCGAACCCGACCACGCGCCCCTGCGGGTCGGCGATCGGCAGCATCAGCCGGCCGCGGAACCGCGGGCGGACCGTGCCGTCGTCGCGGGTGCCTAACAGACCCACCTCGAGCTGCCGCGCCTCGTCGTGCCCCTGCGCCGCGAGGCGCGCGCGCCACCCGGCCGCGTCGCGCGGCGCGTAGCCCAGCCCGAAGCGGTCGGCGTCGGCGCGCGACAGGCCGCGCCCGGCGACGTACTCCCGCGCCGCGCGCGCCTCGGCGAGAGCCTCGTCCCACAGGAGCTCGGTGAACAGCCCGGCCGCCGCCGCGTTGCACTCCCAGAGCGGCTCGCGCGCGTCGCGCTCCTCGGCGGCGCGGCGCGAGAACGTCTCCTCGACCACCACGCCCGACCGCTCGGCCACGTACTTCACCGCCTCGACGAAGTCGAGCCCGAGGTGCTCGCGGACGAAGCCGATGCTGTCGCCGCTCACCTGGCACTTGAAGCAATGGTAGAAGCCGTTCTTGGGGCTGACCGAGAAGTTGGGGTTCTTGCCGCCGTGGAAGGGGCACGGGCCGCGGTAGTCCGCGCCCGTGCGGCGCAGCTTCACGTGCTCGCCGACGATGTTGACGATGTCGGCCGCGTCGCGGACGCGCTGGATGCTCTCGTCGGTGATCACGGACGGCCCCCTCGCCTACTCGAGCTCGACCACGGTCACGCCGGCGCCGCCCTCGTTCCACAGCCCCATGCGGAACGACCGGGCGCGGGTGTCCTTGCGCAGCAGCTCCGTGACCCGCTCGCGGAGCGCGCCCGTGCCCTTGCCGTGGATGATGCGCAGCGACCGCAGGTCGGCGCGGACGGCGTCGTCGATGGCCGGCAGGAGCACGTCGTCCACCTCGTCGAACCGCATGCCGCGCAGGTCGACTTCGGTGCGCACCCGCCCCTCCGGCACCTCGGCGAACACGGGGACCACCACCTCCGGCCGCGGGATCTGCGCCCTGCTGCGGGCGAGCGACGCGAGCGGGACGGTGAGCTTGAGCGAGCCGACGGTGACCACGCCCTCCTTGCCGCGCACCTCGACGAGCTTGCCGAGCTTGCCGCCTAACGTGCCGACCTCCACCACGTCGCCGGGGGCGAGCGGCGCGGGGGCGGCGGCGGCGCGCGCGCCGTTGGGCCGCGGCGCGCGGGGCTGGTCGCGGCGCGCGGCGTTCCGCTCCTCGCGGCCGAGCCGCTCCAGGTGCTCCTGCTGCCCGGCGGCCAGCTCCTCGGCGCGGCGCCGAGCGTCCCGTGCGCGCTCGTCGAGCACGGCGGTCGTGACGCCGGCCGCGTCGGCGGCGGCCTGCTTGAGGGCCTTGAGCTCGCGGTCGATCTCCTTGCGCGCGTCGAGCAGGTAGCGGCGGGCCTCCTGGCGCGCCTGCTTCTCGGCTTGCCGTTCACGCTCCCGCACCGCCTTCTCGCGCTCGGCCAGTCGCTGCGTGCGCGCGCGCCCGCTCTCGACGAGCTCGTCGGCCAGCTTCTCGCGGTCGGCGAGCGCGGTTTCGCGGGCTTCGAGGTCGGCGAGGAGCGCGTCGACGTCGCGCTCGCCCTTGGGGATGCGCACGGTGGCCCGCTCGACGATGTGCTCCGGCATGCGGAGCCGCCGGGCGATGGCGAGGCCGTAGGATCGGCCCGGCACGCCCTTGAGCAGTCGGTACGTCGGCGCGAGCGCGACCGCGTCGAACTGGAGCGACGCGTTCACCACGCCGCGCACCTCGGTCGCCAGCTCCTTGAGGGCGCCGAGGTGCGTGGTGGCTACGGTCGTCGTGCCGCGGCCGGTTAGCTCCTCGAGGATCGCGCCGCCCAACGCGGCGCCTTCCACCGGGTCGGTGCCCGAACCCAGCTCGTCCACCAGCACCAGCGCGCGGTGGTCCGCGGCCTCGACGATCTCGGTGAGGTTCTTGAGGTGCGCGCTGAAGGTGGAGAGCGAGGCCTGGATGCTCTGCTCGTCGCCCACGTCGGCGAACACGTCGGCGTAGACGGCGACGCGGCTGCCGTCGCCCACCGGCGCAGGAATGCCGCTCTGCGCGAGCAGCGAGATCAGCGCGAGCGCCTTCAGCAGCACCGTCTTGCCGCCCGTGTTGGGCCCGCTCACGAGCAGCGTGTGCTCGCCGGGCGTCATCTCCAACTCGAAGGGCACCACCGGGACGCCCTGCGCGAGGAGCAGCGGGTGGCGGCCTTCGCGCACATGAAAACCGGCGCCCGCCTCCACCAGGTCGCAGGGGCTGCACTGGAAGTCCTGGGCGAACCGCGCCCGGGCGTACAGCGTGTCGAGCGCGACGAGCACGTCGAGCGCGTCGAGCATCGGCTCGCGGAGCGGGCGGAGCAGGTCGGTGAGCTCGGCGAGGATGCGCTGCACCTCGTCGTGCTCGCGGGCCTCCAGCTCGCGGATGCGGTTCCCGAACTCGACGGCCGCCGGCGGCTCCACGAACACCGTCGCCCCCGTCCCCGACGCGTCGTGCACAATCCCGCCCACGGCGGCGCGGGCGTGCGCGCGCACCGGGATGACGTACCGCCCGTTGCGCACGGTGACCGACATGTCGGGCACCTGTTGGTTGGCGTCCAGCCGGCCCATGATGCGCTCGAGGAGCTGGATCAGCTCCCCCTGCGCCCCGCGCAGGTCGCGGCGCAACGACCGCAGCAGCGCGCTCGCGTCGTCGCGCACGGTGCCGTCCTCAGCGATGGCGCGGTCGAGCTGCTGCTCCAGCTTGCTCTGGCTCGTGAGCCGATCGATCAGCGGGGCGAGCACGCCGAGCACGACGGCCGGGCGCTTGGGGTCGGTGAGGGCCTCGCGCGTGCGGCGGGAGGAGCGCAGGAGCGTCGCGGCGCCGAGCAGCTCCGGGGCGCTCCACACGGTGCCGACGACGCGCAGCCGGGCCAGCGGCTCGGTGACGTCGGGCGTCGGCTCGGGGCTCCAGCCGCCCTCGCTGGCCGCCAGCGCGCGCACAGCGGCCACGCGCCGGTGCTCCGAGTCGAGCCAGGCGAGGTCGGTGCTCGGCTGCAGGGCGCGGAGGCGGCGGCCGCCGAGGGTGCTCGTCGCCCGGTCGGCGACGACGGCGAGGACGCGCGGGTACTCGAGGACCGTGAGGGCGTGCTGGTTCATCGCCCGAATACTACCCCGCGGGGCGGGCGGAGTTGGGCGCCGGGACGGCGGACTGCGCGTGGCGCGGTGTCATCCTGAGTGCAGCGAAGGATCTCCTGGCCGAGGCGTGGAGCCTAGGACGATGGCGCGCCAGCCCGAGCCCCTCGTCCCGGGCCAGGAGATCCTTCGCTGCGCTCAGGATGACAGGGTCGGCGCGCCACTCGACGCAACCGCCCTCACGCCCTCACCCCGCCCGCGCCGCCAGCACTTCGCGCGCGATGCGATTGATGACGCTCCCCTCCACCCGCCCCTTGAACTGCGGCAGCACCCGCCCCATCACCGCGCCGATCTGCCCCGCCCCGCCCGCCACGGCCGCCTCGACGGCGGCGCGGATCTCGCCCTCGTCGACCGCGGGCGGCAGGTAGCGCTCGAGGATCGCGATCTCCCCCTGCTCCTTCTCGGCCAGTTCGGCGCGGTCGCCCTTCGTGTACATCTCGACGCTCTCGCGCCGCCGCTTGATCCCCTTGCGGAGCACGTCCACCACCTCGTCGTCGGTGGGGTCGCGACGGAGTTCGATCCGGCGGTTCTTGACGTCGGCGAGGATGGTGCCGAGGACGAGGGTCACCGACTTGTCGGCCGCCTTGCGGGCGGCGTTGAGGTCGGCCTGGAGCCGGTCGGCGAGTGTGCTCATGGCAGGTCAGCCCGGCGGCCAGCCGAGGGGGCGGCCGGCGAGCAGGTGGAGGTGCAGGTGGAAGACGGTCTGTCCGGCGTCGGCGCCGGTGTTGACCACGGTGCGGAATCCCGACTCGGCAACGCCGGCCTCGCGGGCGACCTGGACGGCGAGGCGCGACAGCTCGCCCACGAGCGCGGGGTCGTCCGCGGCCTCCGCGAGGGAGGCGACGTGGCGCTTGGGGATGACGAGCGCGTGCAGCGGCGCCTGCGGGTTCACGTCGCGGAAGGCGAGCGCGGTGTCGCTTTCGGCGAGGATCGTGGCCGGGATGTCGCCGCGGACGATGCGGCAGAAGAGGCAGGACGGGTCGGTCATCGCGGATCGGCGCCGGGGTGCGGGCGGTCGAGCAGCGCCCGCGCGAACGCGACGCCCACCGCGCCCGCTGTCTCGAAGCGCAGAATGTTGCCCGGGAGCCGCGCCCGCCGGAAGCCCGCGGCCTCCGCGGCCGCCAGCTCCTCCGCTTCGAGACCGCCCTCCGGACCGAGCGCCAACGTCACCGCGGTCCCAAGGGAGGTGACGGAGTAGAACGTGTCGAGCGGCTCGCCCTCCGCGTCCAGCACGAGCCGCAGGCCGGGGGCGGCGTCACCCAGGGCGGCAGATGGGTCGGCGTCCGGGTGGATCGCCGGGAGCCAGGCGCCCTCGCACTGCGCGAGCGCCTGCGCCATGCGCGCCCGCAGCTTGCCGGCGAACGCGTCGCCCTCGCCGCGGAGAGAGACGCTCAGCGAACGCCGCCACCGCACGCCGCGCCAGCTCGCCAATCCGAGCTCCGTGCACTTCTCCGCCAGCCAGAGCATCCGGTCGCGGTCGCCGATCGGGGCCAGGAGGTGGACCGGTGGCGGCGGGACGACGTGGCGCACGGCCGCGACGTCGACGTGCAGCGCCGCCCGCGCGATCCGCGCGATCACCCCGTCCGCCACCCCGCCGGCGCCATCGCGCAGGGTAACCGCGTCCCCTTCGGACAGACGGCGCACCCGCGCGTGGTGGGCCGCGTCCTCGTCCAGCGCCAGCGACCCCGTCGCCAACGGGGCCGGCGCGACGAACGCCGCGACCGTCGGCCGCGTGCTGGTCACGGCGCGGTCGGCGCCGGCGCCGCCGCGTTAGGCACGCGCCACGCGGACGCTCCACCACGCGTCCTCGCGGTCCTCGGCGACCACGCGCCACCCGCCGCCGCGCAGCACGTCGAGCATGTGGTCCCGCTCCTCGAACAGGATCCCGCTCAGGATCGCGTCGCCGTCGGGCGCGAGCGCGGCGGCGACGGCGGGCAGGAGCTGCACGAGCACGCTCGAGATGATGTTGGCGAGCACCAGCCGCACCGGCGCGACGAGCGGGAGCAGCACGCCGGCGTCGCCCTCGATCACCACCACGCGCCCGGCGACGCCGTTGCGGGCGACGTTCTCCTCGGCGTTGCCGATGGCGTCCGGGTCGAACTCGATGGCGGCCGCGCGCGCCGCGCCGAGCTTGACGGCGGCGATGGCGAGCACCGCGCTCCCCGCCCCCAGGTCCGCGACGACGTCCCCCGGCCGCACGGCGTCCGCCATCAGGCGCACGACGCCGCGCGTGGTGGGGTGGTCGCCGGTGCCGAACGCCATGCCGGGGTCGATCACAACGGTGCGCGCCGGGTCGCGGCCGTCGGCCAGCCAGGGCGGCACGACGTCGAGCGCGCCTAACGCGTGGGCGCCGATCAGCGCCTTCCACCCCTCCGTCCAGTCGACGGGCGAGGCCGGCGCGACGGTCACGTCGGCGTCCGGGTCGGCCGCCAGGACCGCGGCGCGCACCGCCTCGACGTCGGCGTCCGGCGGGAACTGGGTGACGAGCGCCTCGCCGTCCTCGTGCAACCCTTGCGACCCCGCCGCGAAGAGCGCCGCCGTCACCCGCTCGGCCGCCTCGGCGCGCGCGGCGGGGTCCGGCCGCCCGCCGGCGAGCGCGGCGGCCCCGCGCGCCGCGGCGGCGCCTAACGGGCGGACGCGCACGGCCGTCCAGCCGGCCCCGCCGGACCCGCCGGCCGTCATGCGCCGATCGCCTCCTTCATCTTTTCCCACAACCCCTTGTGGTGCTTGGCCGGCATCTGCTGGCCGTCCCCGGCCGTGGCCAGCTCGCGCACGAGCTGCTCCTCGCGCGCCGACAGCCGGTCGGGCGTCCAGAGTTGCACGCGCACGTGCAGGTCGCCCACGCCGCTGGCGTTGACGCGCGGCAGGCCGCGGCCGCGCAGGTGGAACACCTTGCCGCTCTGCGTGCCGGCCGGCACCCGGAGCGACAGGTCGCCGCTCACGCCCGGCACGGTCACGTCGGCGCCCAACACGAGCTGCGGGTACGAGACGAGCACCTCGCAGTAGAGGTCCTCGCCGTCGCGCTCGAAGCGCGGGTCCTCCTCCACCTCGAAGAGGACGATGATGTCGCCCTTGGGGCCGCCGCGCGGGCCGACGTTGCCCTGCCCGCGGAGCGTCATGTACTGCCCCGTGGCGACGCCCGGCGGCACGGCGATCTTGAGCGTGCGCTCGGCCCGCACGCGCCCTTCCCCGCGGCACTTCTTGCACGGCGTGGCGATGATGGTGCCCTCGCCCGCGCAGGTCGGGCAGGGCGCCACGCTCACGAACTGGCCGAAGAACGAGCGCTGGGCCCGCCGAACCTCCCCGCTGCCGCTGCACGTGGTGCAGCTGGCCGGCTTGGAGCCCGGCTCCGCGCCCGAGCCCTCGCACTTGTCGCACCCCTCGAGGAGCTTGGCCGGGATCTGCTTCTCGACGCCGGTGGACACGTCCGCCAGCGTGAGCGGCACGGCGACCTTCACGTCGGACCCCGTGCGGGGCCCCCCGCCCTGACGGCCGGCGGCGCCGAACAGGTCGCCGAGGTTGGCGAACCCGCCGCCGCCCGCGCCGCCGAAGTTCTGCATGAAGATGTTGAGCGCCTCGCTCAGGTCCACGTGGTGGAACCCGCCCGCGCCGCCCATCCCGCCGCCGCCGCGCAGCCCGGCCTCGCCGTAGCGGTCGAACGCCGCGCGCTTCTGCGGGTCGCGCAGCACGTCGTAGGCCTCGGTGATCTGCTTGAACCGCTCGGTGGCCTCCGCGGAGCCGCCGTTGCGGTCCGGGTGCCACTGCATGGCGAGCTTGCGGTACGCCTTCTTGATGTCGTCGTCGCTCGCGTCGCGGGGGACGTCGAGCGTCTGGTAGTAGTCGGCCATGGGGGTGGTGCGTGGGGGTGCCGGGCCTCTCGTCCCGAGCGCCGCGAGGGACCTACCGGCCCCGGCGACGGGGTGCGACGCGCCGCGCGTCGTCCTTCGCCGTGCGAGTAGGTCCCTCGCGGCGCTCGGGACGACCACGGGTGCGGGGCCACCCCCGCGGACGGGGCGGCTAGTGCAGCAGCTCCGTGACCAGCCGCGACGTGTGGCTTACGAGCGCGATCACCTTGTCGTACGGCATGCGCGTGGGCCCGATGACGCCGATCACGCCGGCCAGTCCGCCCGCCCGGTACTCGGCGGTCACCACGGTGAACGGCGTCAGCCGCGGGTCGCCGTGCTCGGCGCCGATGGTGATGCTGAGCCCCGGCGCCTTCGCCCCGCCCGTGCACGCCCGCCGGCGGAGCAACGCGGCCAGCTCGTCGCGGGTTTCGGTGAGCTCCAGCAGGCGGCGCATCTCCGGGCCGCTCGCGAACTCGGGCTGGTCGGCGAGGAGGGAGGGCTGGCCGAGGAGCAGCGGCGCGTCGTCGCCCGCCGCGCGGTCGAAGAGCTGGCCGCCGCCGGCGACGAAGATGTTGAGCAGCTCGTCGGCCCCGTCCCCGCCCGCGCGCGTGTCGCGCAGCCGGTCGGCCACGCTCGCCCGCAGCTCGCGGAGCGCGAGGCCGGACAGGCGCTCGTTGAGCACGCGGGCGACCTCGCGCACGGCCTCGTCGGCGATGACGCCGGGGACCTCCACAAACACCGTGCGCACCGCGCCGCGGTCGAGCGTGAGGACGGCGAGCAACCGGTCGGCCGAGAGGCGCACGAGGTCGATCTGCCGGAGCGTGGCGGCCTCGAACTGCGGGCCGACGGCCACGCCCAGCTCCTGCGTGAGCACGCCCAGCGACTGCGCGGCGCGGCGGAGGATGGCCTCGATCGCGTTGGCGCCGGGCCGCGTCGCCCCGCTCAGCTCCTCGCTCAGCCGGTCGCGCTCGGCCTGCCCGGGCGGGCCGACGTGGACGAGCGAGTCGACGTAGACGCGGTAGGCCTTGTGCGTGGGGACGCGCCCCGCGGAGGTGTGCGGGTGCGAGAGGAACCCCTTCTCCTCCAGGTCGCTCATCGTGTTCCGGATCGTCGCCGGCGACACGCCGAGGCCGGCGCGGCGCGCGAGCGTGCGCGACGCGGCGGGCTCCGCCGTGGCGACGTAGCTCTGGATCACGGCGACGAGCACCTGGCGCTCCCGGTCGGAGAGCTCCTGAGAGGACATAAGTCCAAGTCTAGACACGACTTCGGAAGGCGGTCAAGTCGGCGGCGAGGGCGTCGAGGCGGAGCCACCCGGCGGCGGTGAGGCGCAGGCAGTCGCCCTCGACGGTGCCCCAGCCGGCGTCCACCCAGCGTTGGACGCGCGACCGTTCTTCCGGGTACACGGCGAGCCCGTCGGCGGTGCGGAGGCCGAGGTAGACCGCCTCGGCCCAGCGCGCGTCGGCGTCGATCGGCTCGTCGCCCTCGATCGGATCGGAGCCGTCGGCCAGCCTGCGCACCCACTCGGCGTAGGCCGCCGCGTTCCAGCGCCGGCGCGCGCCGTCGAAGCCGTGCGCCGAGGGGCCGAGTCCGAGGTACGGGACGCCCCGCCAGTAGGCCGAGTTGTGGCGCGCGCGGTGGCCGGGGCGGGCGAAGTTGCTGACCTCGTAATGCTCGAACCCGGCGGCGCCGAGGAGCGCGTGCGCAGCGAGGAACTCGTCCGCGTACCGGTCCTCGCCGGCCTCCGCGACGTCGCCGCGGGCGTGCCACCGGCCGAGCGGCGTGTGCGGCTCCACCGTCAGTCCGTACAGCGAGACGTGCGTCGGGGCGAGCGCGAGGGCGCGGGCGATGTCGCCGGGCCAGTCGCGCGTGATGGCGTCGGGCAGGGCGAAGATCAGGTCGAGCGAGAGGTCGGCGATGCCGGACGCGCGGAGCGTCTCGGCGGCCCGCTCCACCTGGTCGGGGCCGTGGGCGCGGCGCATCCAGGCGAGCGCGGCGGCGTCGAACGTCTGGCTGCCGAGCGAGGCGCGGGTGACGCCGGCGGCGCGCCACACGCGCGCGGCGTCGGGGGTGACGTCGTCGGGATTGGCCTCCAGGGTCACCTCGGCGGCCGCGTCCCACGCGAACCAGCGCGCGAGCGTGGCGACCGCTTCCGCCACCCCCTCTCCGCCGAGCCGCGACGGCGTGCCCCCGCCGAAGTAGAGCGTGTCGATCGACGGTCGGGCCTCGTGCGGCGGCGCGGGGCCGAGTCGGATCGTCAGTTCACGCGCGAGCGCCGTGACGTATTCGTCGACGGGCACGCGCGCGCGGACGGCGATCGCAAAGTCGCAGTAGCTGCAACGACGCGCGCAGAACGGGACGTGGACGTAGACGTGGCGGGGGGCGTCAGGCACGGGCGGTGAGTTCGCTGCCTCGTACCCGACGGCGCGGGGAGCGGGTCCGCCGCCCGCGGGGTCAGGGCTCGCGGCGCGTCTCGCCGAGTAGGTCGACGCTGACGCAGCCGCGCAGCTCGAGCGTGGCCAGGGCGGCGGCGCAGCGGCGGGCGTTGAGCCCGGCGCGCTCCGCGAGGACGTCGGCGTCTGGCGCCGGGGTCGCGAGGGCGCGCCAGACCAGGCGTTCATCCTCGGTCAACGCCTCGGGCTCGGCGGCCGACAGCGGGGCGGCGCGTGCGGGATTGGTGCGGGACAGGCCAAGCAGCGCCAGCACGTCCGAGGGGTCGGCGAGGACGTGGGCGCCGTCGCGAAGTAGCTGGTTGGTGCCGGCGGCGCTGGGTGACTCGACCGACCCCGGCGCCGCCGCGACCGGCCGGCCCAGCTCGGCCGCGATGCCGGCGGTGATGAGCGCGCCGCTCTGGAGCCCGGCCTCGACCACGACGACCACGTCGGCCAGGGCGGCGACGATGCGGTTGCGCCGTGGGAAGGCGCCCCGGGTGGCCGTGCTGCCGGGCGGCGCTTCCGCGGCCACGCACCCCTCCGCGGCGATGCGGCCATGGAGTGCGACGTTACCCGCCGGATACGGCACGTCGACGCCGGTGCCGAGCACTGCAACCGTCGGCAGTCCTTCGGCCAGGGCCGCCGAGTGGGCGACGGTGTCGATGCCGCGGGCGAGGCCGCTGACCACGACTGCGCCGGCGTCGCGGAGGGCGGCGACGAGGCGGCGCGTGGTGCGCTCGCCTAACGGCGTGTACTGGCGCGTCCCGACGACGGCGACGCGCGGGGCGCGGGTCATGAGGGTGGGGTCGCCGAGCGTGTGCAGCGTCGCCGGCGGGTCCGGGAGGTCGAGGAGCGCGGGCGGGTAGGCGGCGTCGCCCGGCAGGTGGATCGCGATCCCCCGGTCGGCCGCCTCCGTGAGGCGGGCGCGGGCGGCGCGGCGCGCGGCGGCCCACGGGGTTGCGCCGGTCCCGCGCGCCGCCGCCGCGGCGTCCCAGTCACCGGCGTGCTCCGCGACCAGGTGGCGCCAAGTGCGCGGGCCCACGCCGGGGAGGTGGAGCAGCGCGACCGCGCCCTCCCGGTCGGCGAGTGGCGCGCGGAGGGCTGCGTGCGCGTCGGCCGGGAGGAGCGAGGCGGGCACAGGAGGGACCGAGGTGATCGGGCCGCGGCCGCTACGGGAGCGCCGCGTCGGCCGCGCGGCGCTCGGTGGCGTGGCGGAGCGGGAGCAGTTGCGACCACCAGGCCTGGAGCACAGCGTCGAGCCCCTCGCGCCCGGCCGCGCTGATCGCGAAACGGCCGAATGCGCCGGGCGCGTCGAGCTCCGGGAGGTAGTCCTCGCCTAGGAGGTCGAGCTTGGAGAAGACCACGCAGTGCGGCTTGTCCGCGAGTTCGGGCGAGTACTCGCGGACCTCGCGGCGGAGCTGATCGTACTCCGCCTGGTAGTCCATCGCGTCGATCGGGATGAGGAACGCGAGGACGCGCGTGCGCTCGATGTGGCGCAGGAACTGGAGGCCGAGCCCCTTCCCCTCGCTCGCGCCCTCGATGATGCCGGGGATGTCGGCGACCACGAAGGTGCGGTGGTCGGAGAGCTGCACCACGCCAAGGTTGGGGCTGAGCGTGGTGAACGGGTAGTCGGCGATCTTGGGGCGGGCGGCGGAGATCACCGAGAGGAGCGTGCTCTTGCCCGCGTTCGGCTGTCCGACCAGTCCGACGTCGGCGATGAGCTTGAGTTCCAACTCCAGCGACCGCGACTCGCCCTCGTCGCCGGGCTCCCACTCGCGCGGGGCCTGGTGCGTGGCGCTGGCGAACTTGGCGTTCCCGCGCCCGCCGCGCCCGCCGCGCGCGACCGTGATCGTCTCGCCCTCCTCGAGCACCTCGCCGAGCACCTCGCCGGAGTCGGCGTCGCGGACGATCGTGCCGGGCGGGACCGGGAGGACGACGTCGTCGCCGGACCGTCCGGTGCGGTTGCTCCCGCTGCCGTGGTCGCCGCGTTCGGCCTTCCAGTGGTCGCGGTAGGTGAAGTCGAGGAGCGTGTTGAGGTTGCGGTCGGCGCGGACGAGCACGTCGCCGCCGCGGCCGCCGTCGCCGCCGTCGGGGCCGCCCATCGGGACGAACTTCTCGCGGCGGAACGAGCTGGCGCCGGAGCCGCCGGTGCCGGCGTCCACGCGGACGACCACGCGGTCAATGAACATCGGAGTTGGGCGGGCGGGGTGAGGCGGTTTGCGCGGCGCGGGTGGCCTGGACGTGCGCCCAGAGCCGTGCCGAGTGGGCGCGGTCGGCGGGCGGGACCAGGTCGGTGACCGCGTCGAGCGCGGCCGTCACCTGGGCGGCGGACGCGCCGGCATTGAGGGCGCCGTGCAGGTGGGAATGGAGTTGGCGTTCCTGCCGCGAGGCCGCGCACACCGCGACGACGCAGAGTTCGCGCACGGCGAGCGGCAGCGCCGGCCGGGCGAGCACCTTGCCGTACCCCTCGACGATCATCCAGGCGTCGAGCGCGGGGTGCAGGGCGGCGATGTTGGGGCGGAGCTTGGCGTAGAACGGGCCGTAAACCGTGGCGCACGTCGTCTCGCCGCGCGCCGTCCAGCCGTCGGCGGCGGCGAGCGTGGCGTCCACGTCGTGCGCGGGGGCGGGGCGTCCGGAGGCGCGGCGCCATTCGCGCATCGCGTTGAGCGCGCGGGGGAATCCGGCGAAGAGGTAGGATTGCAGGATCATCTCCTCGACCCACACCGGGTCGAGGCGGGCGGTCGCGGCGGCGACGAGGGCCGCGCGAACCGCCGCGTCGTCGCCCACCGCGAGGAGGGCGGCGGTTCGGACCAGTCGCCCGACCGCGTGGTCTGCGGCCGCCCACTCGTGCGAGGCCATGGTACCGTGGTTCGGTGCGGGCGGGTGCATCACCGTGTTGCGGGGTGGGCTCCGAGAACGCAGCCGACGCGGCCCGCGCCGTTGGGCGCGATCAACACGCCGCGCGCACGTCGCCCACCACCTCGCCGCGCGTGTTGCGCACCGGGCGCACGGCGATGTCGGCCAGGCGGGCCGGGAGGGTGGCGGGTAGCGCGTCGAGGTGTTGCAGCAGGCGGAGCACCGCGGGGAACTGCGCGCGCGGCGAGCCGTCCTCCGGCTTCACCGCCAGCCCCACGCCCTGATCGAGGAGCGCGAGGGTGTGGACGCCCTCGGCACCGACCTTGGCCAGCACGCGGCCCTCCGTCTCCTCCATCAGCACCGTGTCGAAGCGGTCGGTGCCGCCCACGAGGAAGGGCCGCGTGACCATCGCATGCGCGATGCGCGCGCTCACGTCGTCCCCGCCGCGGGCGGCGCGGGCGAGGCGGCCGAAGGCGCGCGCCATGGCCTCCAGCGGCAGCGCGTAGACCACCACCCCGCACCCATCCACGGCCTGCGCGAGGTCGCCGTCATGCACCCCGCACCACTCGGCGACGGCGGCCGTGCAGTCGCGTTGGACCCGGTGCGCGGGCTGCTCGTACCCCTCGTGCGGCCACCCCTCGACCACGGCGCGCGCCAGCATGGCCGCATGCTTGCCCGAGCAGTTGTTGTGCAGCCGCGAGGGGCGGATGCCCGACTCGCGCACCAGCCGCGCGCCGCGCGCGCTGAGCGGGTCGTGCGGCCCGCAGGCGAGGTCGCCTTCCTCCAGGCCGAGCGACGAGAGCATCCCCGCCGCGAGCGCGACGTGCTCGGGCTCGCCGCCGTGCGACGCGCATGCCAGGGCGAGCTGGTCGTCGCCCCAGCCGGCGCGGTCGAAGCCGCCGGTGGCCACGAGCGGCATCACCTGGAACGGCTTGGCGCACGAGCGCCAGAACGTGACCTCGCCCGGGTCGCCGGCGGCCGCGGCGAGTCGGTCGTCGGCGCCCACCACCGCGGCGTGCACGCGGTGGCGCGACTCCACGAGGCCGCCGCGCGTGGCCACCACGTCGAGCGAGAGGGTGCGCATGCGGGGGCAAGCTAACCGCGCGCCCCGGCCGGCCGGGCCCGCGGACGCGTGGCCGGCTTCTCGCAGTCCCGAGCCCGCCATGCCCACCGCCGCCCGCACCGTCGACCTCGTCATCCACGGCAGTCGTGCCGACCGCCCCGCCCTGCGCGCCGCCGTCGAGTGGGCGCGCGCGGTTGGCCATCGCGTGCGCGCCCGGGTCACGTGGGAAGCCGGCGACGCGCGCCGCCACGCGGCCGAAGCCGTGCGCGCCGGGGCCGACCTGGTCGTCGCGGTGGGCGGCGACGGCACGCTCAACGGCGTCGTGAACGGCGTGCTCAACGAGGGTCGCGCCGGCGAGGTGGCCGTCGGCATCCTGCCACTCGGCACCGCCAACGACTTCGCCCGGCAGATCGGGATGCCCGACGACCCGCGCGAGGCGATGCCGCTGCTGTTCGAGCACGAGCCGCGGGTGATGGACGCGGGGCTGCTGAACGGCCGCGCCTTCCTCAACGTGTCGAGCGCGGGGTTGGGCGCGGAGGCCACGGCCGAGACCTCGGCGCTGGCCAAGGGCGTGTTCGGCGTGCTGGCCTACGCGTTTACCGGGGCGCGCAAGCTCGCCGCGGAGTCGGCCCCGCGGCGGGCGCGGTTCACGGCGCCGGGGCTCACGCGCGACTTCGAGTACCTGGCGTTCGCGGTGGGGAACGCGCGGGCGACGGGGGCGGGCGTGGCCGTCGCCCCGCGCGCGCAGGTGGACGACGGCCTGCTCGACCTGTGCGTGGTGGAGCCGGTGGACGCGGCCGCGGTGGCCGGGCTGCTGCTGGAGCTGCGCCGCGGCGAGCACCTAGACCGCGACGGCGTCCATTACCTCCAGACGCCGTGGCTGCGGGTGGAGAGCGAAACGCCGGTGGCGGTGAACGTGGACGGCGAGGCGGTGTCGCTGACGCGGCTGGAGTACGGCGTGGCGCGCGCGGCGCTGCGCGTCGTGGCGCCGCGCGACCCGTCGGCGCCGGACGCCTAACGCGGCGACGGGACCGCCGAACGCGCACCCCGTCCCGGGCGCGCGATGGGCCCCGCGCCGGTGCGGCGCGGGGCCCGTCGGGTGGTGTTGGGCGCCGGACGCGGGGTCAGGCGCGACGCATCAGCGGCGGCACTTGAGCGCGGCGCCGAGCTGGTCGGGGATGGGCGTGAGCTGCTGCAGGGCGCCGAGGAGCTGCGCGGCGAGCTGCGGGTTGCCGCGGCCGCCGGGGCCGACGTTGGCGTTGGCCACCGCGAACTGCGTCCGGGCCGTCGCGACCGCCTCGCAGCTCCGCGTGGCCTGCGCGGCCTGGAGCTGCTGCTGGCCGTAGCTGAGCGCCGTGGCGCCGAGCAGGAGCTGGCCCGTGGGCGTGCTGCTCGTCTGGTTGGCGAACTCCAGGACGCTGATCGCGCGCTGGTAGTCGGCGGCGGTCTTGGAGACGTTCGCGGCGCGGCGGAGCTCGTCGCCGATCTGCACGGCGTACTGCGCCACGAGGGCCGAGCTGTCGCCGGCGGCCTTGGCCTGCTGCAGGGCGCGGAAGGCGTCGTCCGGGCGCTTGAGCGCCGAGAAGACGCGGGCCTGCGCGATGTAGACGCCCGACGGCGGCGGCGTCTGCGCCGCGGCGCGGGTCAGGAGATCGACCGCCTGCTGCGTCTGACCCGAGGCGGTGAGCGCGTCGGCGTAGTCGATGAGCAGCGCGCCGTTGGCCGGGAACTTGGCCACGCCCTGCGCGAGGAGCTGGGCGGCGACCTGCGGCTGGCTGTCGATCTGCGCGGCCGCGGCGAGGCGCGTGAACAGCTCGGCGGTGGCGCGGCTGGTGTCGGAGCGGATCAGCTCCTGGCCGGCGGCGATGCCCCCCTTGTAGTCCTTGGCCGCCAGCTTCACACGGAGCTGCAGGTCGAGGAAGTTCGGGTCGCCCGGGTTCTCGGCCACGAGCCGGTTGATGAGCGGCGCGGCCTGGCCGGCGCGGCCGTTCGCGGCGAGCTCGTTCACCACCTGCTCCAGCAGGCGCGAGTTGCTCGGGTCGGCGGCGACGAGGCGGAGCAGGACGTCGGTGGCCTGGTCGCGCTGCCCGGCGGCCTGGAGCCCGGCGTACTGGATGCGGAGCGCCTGCGTGCTCAGCGGGTCGATCGCGAGGATCTCGCGGGCGACGGCGAGCGCCGAGTCGTTGAAGGCGCGGATGCGGACGCTGTCGGTGCCGGCGGCCTCGCGCTGCTGCACGTACGACTGCGCCAGGCAGATGCGCGTGAGCGTCGCGCGGGGGTACGCCGCGCTGCCGCGGCGCGCGGCGGCCGCGGCCTCGGCGAACTTGTTGCCGCGCACGGCGGCGTAGCAGTCGCGCTCGGCCTGGTACTGCTTCTGGGCCTCGCGGAACTCGCGCACGATGCCCGGGGCGGCGTCGCCCGGCTTGGCCACCGGGAAGGTGCCGAGGGGCTGGATGAGCGAGTTGTCGCGCACGAGCACGAGCTGCGCGTTCACGACCGTGCGGCCGGCGCTGTCACGCCCCACCTGGCCGGTGATGATCTCGTCGCCGCGGAGGAGCTGGCCGAGGGCGCGGGCGTCGTTAGGCGCCAGCGGCTCGTCGGGCGGGAAGCCGGACTGGTTGAGCGCGTTGACGATGTCCTGCTTGGGCAGGACGTAGAGGTTCTTGCCGGCCACGTCGGAAATCAGCCGGTTGCGCACCGCGTCGGCGGCCTGCACCCCCTGGGCCTTGTCGGCCGCGCGGAACACGTTCACCAGCAGGCGGGGCGCGTTGGGGTCCGGGGCGACGCGCTGCTGGGCCCGGGCCGTGCCGAGCGGAAGGCTAGCGACGAGGCCCGCGGCGACGGCCGTGAGCGCCTGGTAGTACCGAGCCTTCAATGAGGTAACCTCCGTGGCGGTGAACATCCGTGTGCGGTGCTGCGTACCCAGGCGCGGCGGGAGCGGTTCCGGCCCACCGAGTCCCGGCGAGCCGAGGCAAGCCGCGCGCCCGGCCCGACGGTGCGACGAGTCGCCCGGCGCCGGCCCGCGGGCGAACCGGTGGGCGGACCGGCTGGCGAACCAGTGGGCGAAGAGGGACTCGAACCCCCGACATCCTGTGTGTAAGACAGGCGCTCTAACCGGCTGAGCTATTCGCCCGGCGATGGCCACGCAAGCAACAGGGCCCGGCCGGCGCGGCACAGGCCCCCAAGATGAGGATTGGATGAAAGTTGCGGCGTTGGGCGACCCGCGTCGCCCGCCTGCTGCCGGCGGTCGGTCGGCGGCCGGCTAGCCGCGCAGAATCGCTACAGGAACGGCCACGCAGTAGCCCAGCACCAGCAGGAACGGCGCGAGGGTCTCGCCGCCGCGCACGAGGTCGGCGTAGCCGGCGAGGAGCACGAGCGCGGCGACGCCCCAGAGCAGCAGCGCGCGGCTGCGCGCCGGGGACGCGGCGGCGGGGCCGGCGGCCGGCGCCGGGTCGGACTTGGGGCGCGCGTGCCGCTGGGCGAGGCGGTCGGCCGAGGAGTCTGCCATGGGCAAGACGCTAGGCCGGGCGCTCGCCCCCGTCAAGCAGCGCGTCCAGTGCGCTCGGCCGCGCCGCGCGCGCGGCGGCCCGGTCGGCGGCGTCGTCGGCGGCCCGCATCGCGGCCAGTCGCTCGCGGTCGCGCCGCCGCCGCCGGAGCCAGACCGGCACCACGAACAGCCCCGCGATGGCGCTCACCAGCGACAGGTTGGCCACCACCACCAGCGTGCCGTAGCGGCGGCGCGTGCCGGCCCGCCACCGCGCCTCGAAGGTGTCCGCAGTCAGCCCGTACGCCTGCCGCACGGCGGCGTCGAATCGGCTGGTGGCCCGCCAGTAGCGGAAGAAGAGGGCGAGGCCGCGGTCGCGGTCCAACGCCTCGAGGTCGGCCACGGCGCGGTAGGCCAGCGCGTAGCCGTACTGCGCGGCGCCAGCCCCCTCGGCGAACAGCGCGTCGAGGTCCCCGAGCGGCGAGACCCCGCGGGTCAGCAGGGCGACGTTGGTCGCGAGCACGTCATCGCGCTCGATTTCGCCCGCGGCGAGGCTCGCGTACCCCTCGTCGAACCAGCGCGGCGGGAGGTCGCCGAGCGCCTCGTGGAGGGCCAGGTGCGCGAGCTCGTGGCGGAAGACGGCGACCGGGTCGCCAGCGTCGGAGCCTGCCGCGCGTCCCTGCACCACGATCCGGTGCTCGGCGGGAAAGGCGAAGGCCGCGCCCCACTCCGGCGCCCCCGCCCCGCCCCACCGGCGGAACGTGCGCGCGTCGGGCGCGACCGCGACCACCACGCGGGCTCGCGGTCGGGGGAGGCCGGGGAACGTGTCCCGCCGCGCGGCGTCCGCCAGCAGGCTGCGCGCGAGCGGCAGGTCGGGCGGGAAGGCCACCGCGGTGAAGCGCCCCACGTCAACGCGGACGGCGCCGCGCGGGAGCGCGTCGGGGGTTTGTGCCCACGTCGACCGTCCGGCGGCGGCAAGGACGACTGCCGCGACGAGCGTGCGGGCCGCGCGCGCCAGGCGGCGGCCCCCGCGCCTCACGCGGGCGGCAGCGCCCCGCCTCCCGCCATGTGGCGGTGCAGCTCCTCGCAGCGCGCGGCCCATGGGCTGAACTTGCCCGCGGCCGCCCCGGCGCGCCACGCCTCGTGCGCCGCGTCGGGGGCGCCGGCCAGCCAGTGGGCGCGCCCGAGCGCGTAGTGGGCTTCGACCAGGTTGGGGCCGAGCGTGAGGGCGCGGCGGAGAAAGGCGACCGCGTCCTCGTGCATCCCGCGCTGGGCGTAGGCCACGCCGAGGTGGAGCGTGGCGTAGAGCGTGGCGCGGCGGTCGGCGTCGTCGCGGACGGCGCGGGTCAGGTGCTCCAGCGCCTCGCCGGTGATCCCCTTGCGCAGGCAGACGAGCCCGAGGGCCACGCGCGCGAGTGCCCCCGCGCCGGCGGGCGCGGGCGGGTTGGCCGTGAGCACGCGGTGCGCGCTGAGCAGCGCGTCGTCGTCGCGGCCGAGCGCGGAGAGGGCCCACGCGTGCAGCGCGGCGGACTCGGCGTCGTCGGGCGCGAGTGCGGCGGCCTGCGCGTAGGCCGACTCGGCCGCGGCGTAGTCGCCGGCCGTGTAGGCGGTCCAGCCGCGCGCGGCGAAGGTGGAGGCGCCGAGGTGGTCGGCGCGCGAGGTGCGGCGAACGGGCGCGTCGGGAGGCGGCGGGGCGGGCGGCGTCGGGCGTGCGGGCGGCTCGGCTGGCAGCGCCTTCCAGAGCGACGCCAGGGCGCGGGCGTCGCGGTCGAGCGCCTCGGCGGCGCGGGCGGCGTCGGCCGCGGCGCGGATGAGCGCGGTGATGTCCGCGCGGAGTGATGCGCGTTCCGCGGCCGACAGCCCCGGCCCGGCGGCGCGCGTCCGCAGCTCGGCGGCGAGCGCGTCGCAGCGGGTGCGCAGCGAGGCGCCTAACACGACCTCTGCCGCCGCGGGTCCCGCGCGCTGCGGCGCGTCGGGTGCGGGC
>ERZ1066118.559-NODE-559-length-32805-cov-16.795634_pt1 | contig 32805 bp, 39 predicted proteins | sample MGYA00382765_ERZ1066118 | MGnify/ENA primary metagenome ERZ1066118 (study PRJEB33369, sample SAMEA5778348) | biofilm metagenome | biome: Industrial cooling water; feature: Water cooling tower basin; material: Biofilm | place: United Arab Emirates | collected...
CTTTCTCTGTCACTTGTTGCAACCCCTATCCTATGTTTTGTCCTGTACTCAGGAGTTTTGCTGTCGCTTTTGAAGCCAAAATCTTTCAAATTTCAGCTTTTCAACCTATAGCCGAACAGAGATAATTAACTCATGCTTAACAATTTCGGCTTGGGGATTTGCCGTATTTTCCCGACTAACTGGATGCCTAAGCTAAGAAGTTCAGCTAGCCGAACAGAGATAATTAACTCATGCTTAACAATTTCGGCTTGGGGATTTGCCGTATTTTCCCGACTAACTGGATGCCTAAGCTAAGAAGTTCAGCCATGCTTGCTGCATTCAAAAGTTCTTTTGTAACCGTGCCTGCGCGATCGCAAACTCCTCGTTTCGAGCGAAACAAGGCGCGTGCCTCTGAGCTGAGCCAACAGTCTATCAGTGGCAAGCGATCGCTCCTTCGGAGTAACTTAGAAACTTCTAGAATCGATCGCAACGTCTCTAACATTGGACGATGGCATTTGTTCGTACTTCGTGGCAGCATTACCAAGGCTGCTGCGGTTGCTGCTTTGGTTTTGACATATTTCTCTTTGCTATTTATCCTACCCGATTGACAAATCGAAAATCTTTCTCGTCCACAAAAATGCCATCGAAACCAGAGATGTCTGCTAGTTGGTGACGACTGCCTCTGCGCCCCACGTAAAAATAGCCCTTTAGCCAAGTCCCCGTCATAGCAAGTATTTCTACTGCTCGTTGCCGTAGGTTCGTTCGAGTGGTGAGGGGGGTGGACTCGGTGTTTGTAGTGTCCACGCTCGGCAAACTATTTGTATTGCTGGGGGTGGACTCGGTTGGAGTTGCAATATTCGTGTCCGCGCTATTAAACATTTCCTTGCTACCTGGGGGGTGGACACCAAGCCCCAAATCCATGTCCACGCTAGACAAACTATCTATATTACTGGGGGTGGACACTGGTTGGGTCAGCTCGGTGTCCGTGTCCGCGCTAGACAAACTATCTATATTACTGGGGGTGGACACCAAAATATTAGCAGTTTCCGCATCCCGCTGGAGCCAAGCAGCAAATACCTCCTCCCTACCATCTCCAGGATCGACAAAGCCGTAAACTCGCTGTCGCGATCCTCGTGGTCCTTCTCGTCGCAAATATTCCAGAGACAACCCCATTTTGTCGAGCAGTTTTTGGGCGATCGCGATCGGCGTGTCCTTTTCGCTAATGGAAACATTTAGCGAGGCTTTGACCTGCCAAGCATTAGCCTTAGCTCTACCTGCTATCGTTTGAAGAATTTCGTCGCTTCCCCGCCACTCATTGTCAGGGGACAGCAAATCTAAAATTCCCAAATTCTCCAGCGTCACTACACGCGCAGATAGCTGTTTTCTGTTCAGGTCGGGCATCCAAATAGCTCCTCCCCCACTTCCCGCTTGTGCTTGCAGTTGTTTGGAGTCTTGCTGTTGTAAAAACTCCCGCCCTTCGGTCAAATAATACTGAAGTAGTAGTTTGTAATACCAGCCATCATCGTCCTTAAGCACCAGATCGGGATCGACAGGGATGCCGTAACGTTTTTTGAGTTGGTGCTTGCGCTCCTTGCGCCTTTCATCGGGTGTTTTAGCAATTTTCTGCTCAAGAAGAGCAGCTTCAATGTCGCTCAGATCTGCTGCGGCGGAGATTGCCGCAGCTTCCTCCAGCCAATTATCGTCCCGCACTGCTGTTGCCTCTTCCTTGATGGCATCGCCATCATCGTTCTCTCCTACCTCTACAATTTCGTGTCCTTCCGCCTGTAATCCCTCTAAAATTGAGGAGCGGTAATGGTTCATGCCCAAATTCACCCGCACCGCCATCTTTGCCCACGTTAGGAGCGATTCGGGGTGGGGGTTGAGTTCGAGGTCGTCCCAGCTAGACTCTTGCAACAGCCGAATGTTTGCTTTAGCAACTTGATTTTGGCTGGCTAGCAGCGATTTCACGCTCGTACTGCCATTGCCAACCTTGCCAAAACCGTAACTCGCTGCCCAAATATGGCGAGCGACATTTTCGCGCAGCCGCGCCAACCATTGCCGCACTGTAGCTTCGCTTTGTACCCCCTGAAAAATCCCCCAAACAGAAGTAAAATGTCCCCGAATGTCGATCGACACTCCAGTTTCTAGCGTGGGAGAAGTCAGGACGATATCGTACTGCTGTAAAACTGCGTCGAGATTGCCGATACAGCCATAGGCGGGGTGAGAGGGGTCGGCGATTGTCTCCGCATCTATTCTCAAAATTCTTAGGGAGGGAAACTGCTTTTGCAGTAAAGCTTCCAGCGTCCGAGTCCCCCATTTGGACTTGACTTTCTGCGCCGAGCAGCAAACGAATGGTCTACCGCCTGCGGCAATGTGGTCGATTAAAGCCTGTACCAGTTGACTTGGATTCTTGCCACCGTAGTTGTGGATGCGCCAGCGGTCGTCCGCTCCTGGCTTCCATCCGTTGACCAATACCCAAGGGGTGCAGTGATGACCGGACAGAGAGCGCACGTAGTCGATCGCCAAATCGCTCAAATCGGCATCAGACAAAATAACTCGCCCCTTGCTATCGGGCGCGAGGAGATTACCGAGTAACGTCTTGAGCTGCCGTAGGATTGGGATGCGCTGGCGCTGGCAAGTGCTGGAGTTGAGAGCGTGCCACAGGACTTGTTCGCACTCGTCGAAAATGACAATGCCATCACCCCTCCATTTTTCAGCATCGAATCGAGCGTGACTTTTTGGGTGCAACGAATTGACGCACAACCCAAATCCCAAAAGTCTGCCAAACTCACAATCTTTGCTTTCACTAATATAAGGAACGCCGACGCGATTGCAGATCGCCTCGCCCAACTGGACGCGGTGGGTAACTACCAACACCCATTTCCCTGACGCGATCGCATCCGCTACAATGCCTTCGAGCGTTTTTGTTTTCCCACTGCCTTTAGGCGATTTGATTGCAATTAATTTGGCTTCTTCTGGAATGGCAACCTCACCCAAATAGCGGTGATTGACAGTCACGTTTACCGAATACGTTAGCTGGGTAAAGCTTTGCGCTTGCCAGCTTTCCAGCGAAGGGGCTGACTGATAGGCTTGAATGAAAGCATCAGCGCCGTGGGCGACAATCAAATCGTCAACCCCCTTCTGCGGTTGCTCCCAGCTAATGACGCGGACTTTACAACCCAGTTGGGAGAACGAAAATCCAGTTTTCTCTATAGCTTTGTTGACGTGGCGAATTGTCTTTTGCTTGACATCGCGATCGAAGCAGAAAGATACTTCCCGCCCCAACGTAGCAAAATGTTTCAGGTCGGGGATTAGATACGGCTTGCCAATTTGATTGCCATACTCGTCTTTTGGTGTCCTGTAGCCGCCGTAAATTCCAGGTAACGCCATCGCCGCGAACCCAGCCGTGAGCAATGCCCCAGCTTTCTTGGCTCCTTCGGTGATGACAATCGGGACATTATTCTTCCAAACCCAATGCCAGAAACCGCGCTGTCTATCCTCGTCGGCAATGGGAATGCCGTAGCGATCGCTGACTTTCTGCCAGATGTGGTCTGGCACGTCGAGCAGAAAAATGCGAGTTTCAGTTTTGGGCGGATGCTCGTATTTGATGTGCTTGCGCTTTTCAAAATCAAATCGGGGGCGATTGGGTTTGAGGCAACCCCATAACATCGGCTCCCAATTATTTAGCGGATCGACACCGCTACAGTGCCAGCTACCGTAATACAAAAATTCATACTGTCTCTGGATTCCCCGACTCAAAACTCCAGTATTGGTGCGTTGTAGCTTGTCGCTGTAGAGCAAGCAACTGTATGCCTCTCGCCCTTCAACAGAGCGGACATTGAGTTTTATAATTTCTGGATCGACAGCACTATTCAACCACTCCTGAAAGTGTTTTGGGGCGATCGCTGTTTCACCCAAGGAAAAATCCTGCCATTGTTGGGAAGTGATTGTCATGACTCACTCCCAGCGATTTCAAAGCCAAACTCATCCCACTGCTGACTCAGGCTGTTAAAACACTCTGAGGGACTGGATTTTGGTGCCAGAGTATAAACATCGCTAATATGTCTGGCTGAATTGATAAGCCATACGACCACTTGAGTACTTGGATCGTAAGTTTCTGCTGCCGTCCGTAAGTTTTCACATTCGGGTATAGTGGCAAATCGGGACAGAGCAAGATAATCAAGCCTTACCCCCTCATGCCCTTTGTGCTTTGAACTGCGGATCGCGACGCATCCACGCCCTAGTTGTTGGTATCCATCCCAAGCATGACAGGCGATCGCGATTTGGTGTTCTATAAGAAATTCTGATTCGACTTGCCGCCACGCCTGCTCGTTGGTGCGGTTGCATCTAAAGCCCTTGTTCTTCACACCACACCTCCCACGCACTGAGAGGAGAGGCTGAATCTAAGGTTATTCGCCACAGTCTGGAGTGGTGTTTGCTTCTGCTGCTTCTTCTGGGGCAGTAAAGATGTAATTACTTCGGGGGACTGGGCAGAGGCGGAATACTGAGCTAAACTTGACTCAAGTATTTTGGTTTTTTTCCGCCCTGCCCCTTGAGTTGCGTTCGAGGGGTTTGGCATTTTCAGGGGTTCCTTTGTGTATCCCCGTTGATGCCCCTATTTATCCTTTACTCAAAGATTGTTACCCTGAAAGTGTGTTTTATTGCTCGGTTGATGTATCTTGCGACATCCTTGGACTTAGAAAACGGGTTGTGGGTAAGTAACGTAACAATCTTTAGGTAAAGGATTTAGATAGAGGCATCATCCGGCTTTTTCTTTTTGGTTGATTTTTGTAAATATCAAACTATGGGCATTTGTCTCTGACGTTGGTGATTCATTGAGCATTCGTTCAATAGAGGCGACAGCGGCTTGAATCTCTTGCGGTGTCCACTCTCGCCCGTAGACCAGCTTGAGCTGCGGGTCAGCTTTGGCGATCGCCAACACATTGCTCAAAATCCGCGCACGGTCTTGTCGCCAGCGTTCTAAATCCTGGCGAAAGGCTTCATCGCTATTTGCTGTGGCAAATTGCTGCTGCGGAACGTCTCTTAGCTTGCGTTCCCGCCTAAGTCTGGCGGCTCTACCCATCAGCTCTGCCCTCCATCGTATGGGGGCTTCCCTGTGAGAGAAAAAAGTGAAATAATCCTGTTGTTATATACTCGAAACACGAATATCATAAAAGTAGAGTCCATAGACTACGATGTTAGAATTGCCAGCAAATGCTGACCGACTTCTCATCGCAGAAATTAGTAGAGTCTGTAGACACTGAATCCAAAACGATTGTTTGTTGAACTTGGCGTTTTGGGTAAACAAACTAAAAGTAGGGGAGCCGTTTAGCGAGAAGTTGGAGCTTCAAAGAGCTAAGCGGTTTTCTGCTTTCTGTACTAGGATATGCCTTCTTTTGCGTAAGTGGAAGACTTGAGAACAAATTGGGATTTAGTTCGGTTAAGTTTTGTGAAAGACTAAGTTCCAACCGCCTTTAGTCCCTTCGTAAAGCTCCCCGTCTTCCCAACGTACTGAGCGGAGCTGGCTGTAGTCGCTACTCTTTCGTGCGTGACGTGCAGCCTGCTCTAGTAGAATGTACACGACACCTGACTTGTTTCGGTGTTCTGTCAGAAGCCTGTTAAGCGGGCGGTCAAATTTTGCCTTATCACTGCAAATACCAACAGATAACGAGTACCAGAAATTCCCCTGGTACTGGTTTAGTAGCGTTTGCAACTTTGGCTCGACAGTAACCGTAGGCGATATTTTGCTATCCCCAATCGCTTTTTTTGCTAGCTTGGTAGATTCCTCTAGATCGCTAACCGTGGTTTTCTGTTGCTTAAGGCAATCCTTGAACGAATTATCATACTGCTCTTGCAGGATTCGTTGATATAACTCCAACTCGTTTTTGGGACAGTCTTCTAAAACTTGGCTAAGTTCTTGCTCTATATACTCCCAGCCGGATTGAACCAAGTTGAAAAGCGACTCACAGCAATCAACCAGAGACATTGTGAATTCATAGCCGAATTCGGGGAGTTCGCCTGCCTGAAAAGCCCTGAGTGCTGGGTTGCCATCACCACCGCCGAACCTAGATTTGAGACACTGACCTAGCCAAGTAGCTTGTCCGTCCAACTTCAGCCACTCAGCTAACAATGCTTGGGTGGTAGCGTAGCGTTTTAATTCACGACTGGGGATTTGCGCCATGAATTCCTCAATTTGCTTGGCTACAGCCTGGTTGTACTTGTTTATATCAGTCATGCAACACCTGATGCAACCGCGTTTGTTTCTGCCTTCTGCTCCTTCGGCTTTTTTTCAAACACCTGAATAGCTGGCTCCTCCAGAATGAAACCTTTTGGGGTTGCGGCTCCCATCTTGCCAACAATTGCTGCTACCCACATTGGATAGTTTTGTTGTGCCTCCTCTAGTTTTTTGAACGCTTTCGGTTTGACTCTAACCGTCACTAATTTTCCCCCCGTGTCAATTTCAAACTCTTTCCAACCATTGTCTACAGTCTTCGCGTTGCCAGGGAATTCACTAATCTTTAAGGTAATTTCCATTTTTCCAGATACGGGTGGCATAGCATCTCCAAGGTGTGTTTCTGGTTGTGCGACGGGCGCAGGCTGGGGCTTCTGGCGTTGCTGTTGCCTCTGTTTCTTCTGTTCCTGAGTCGGTTGCTGCGGTGCATCCTGAATTAATTTCCCATTCTCCAACACCAACCGAGTGCCAATGCGTCGGCAGTCGAATTCCCAAAATTGGTTGGGGGTAGCATCAGGGATAGAGCCTTCAATAACGATCGTGAATGGTTGCCACTTTTTGGTTTGCGCCTCGGACGCTGGTGGTTTTCGGTTTCGAGCAACACGGATACCAATCTGTCCATCATTCTGAAAGGCGATCGTTCCTCGAATACTGAAGTAGTTTATAGTCTCAGATGTAGCTTGCCCTTCGACATTAGCTAGAGAGTGAATGCGGACTAGCCGAAACACTAGCCCTGGTGATTCCTTCAGAGTACGAATCCAGGTTGACCAGATGTGCAACTCGGTTATCCGGTCGGGGTTGTTTTGGAGCCACTGACTCGCCTTTCCCAACAGCGTAGCGGGAAAAGGTGGGGCATCCTCAGTTAGCAGAATGCCACTGTTGAAGCTGTCAAGGCTGGGAAAATATCGACCTTGTACCAGTCCGATGCAGCGGTATGTGGTGGGATGATCTACTGGTATAAAAGGACTAGTCATGCTGTAATGCTGTAATTCTGTTGGCTTGCTCCGCTATCACTCTCGATCGCGACTAGGCGATAAATCGTCATAGGGGGTGGAGGAATGCACTTTCTCAATCAAGTCTACACACTCAGCCTGCCGTGGCTCGAACTGGGAGCGCCATTCTTCAAAATAATTGTCCAGTCGATAAACTGCGGGGATGTCATAGCTATTGGTGAGCAAAAATAATTCTCGATAAGCTTGCCAGTGTTTGCTATTTTTGGGCAGCCGCTCCCCGCCCCACTTGCTTAAATATCGTTGTAAGAAGAAAAAACAAGCTAGCTGTTCCAGGGGCGAGATCGTCCACTCTCCCATGTTGATAAAATCGTCGAGTGCTTTCTGAGGATCGAAGCTATTTTCTTCAAGATATTGATAACCGTTAAACCGCAGAGCAAAGCAAGTCAGAATTTTTTCTTCTGTTAAGTCAAACTTTCGAGCCATTTTATACCGCTCATAAAAGAAGGCTGTCAAAAACAGATCGCCACCATAGCATTACGTTCCTGCTCTAGTAAAACTTCCTCCACCGCGCTCCAATGTCCCGCATATTGCTGTGCCGCTAATTTCTTGGATGACACGTTGCGGATACCAGCGCGGTTGCAAGAAATTCAAAGTAACTGATAGCGAGTTAGTGCCTCCAAAGCTAAAGCATCTAAGTACTCGCAAGTATGTTGCAGTTCAAAAGTATTGTCGTCGCCTTTATTGTTGTTGCACTGCCAACACATAATTTGCAAGTTACTATAATCAAACATTTTCTCTGGACAACGAGCTTTGTTCGTCTTATGGTCTAGAGTGGCATAGTTGTGGTGAAAGTAAACACCGCCAGCTTGATTGATAACTTTCTTGCCCCATTTGTCCGTATATTCATAGCCACGCTTGACAGCTTCTTGCTTTGACGACGTGCTATGAAACTCTTTGCCATGCGCCATTTTTCGACCGCAGTAGGGGCAAGGCTTACCGTTATACATTGACCGATAATTATTGGGACTAATCCAACCATGTTGAGGATGATGAATTACAGCTAAGTTCTGGCTAGCATTCCAAACCTCAGCAATATCACTCGCTTTATATAAAGTTTTAAGCTTTGAATTATCTATTTCAGCCATTCTTATCAATTACAAAAGGGGATACTTAGCTAAGGTTTTATCTGCTACCTCGTCTAAGTATCGTTGATTTTTTTCAAGAGTTTCAAGTGCTTGTCGAGCTATCTGTTTAGTTCCTTCCGCTTCAAGGAGCGATAGTTCGATTGCACCAAGAATGTCCCCCTTACGAAGTTTGTACTCAAATAAAGTGGTAACATTTCTATCGAGTTTGCAATCGAACTTGCAGATGATTCCCCAAGAACTCTGGACTTTTCCCCAGCCATTGTTGTAGTAACCTTGCTGGCGAGCTTCTTTTTTCTGACTCTTAGTTAGGCGATTGAAATGCTCTGTATTTCGTCGCTGCCATTGTCGATAATTCATTGCTTCAAGTAGTCTCATTTCAATCACCTTTTTTTAGGTTATTTTGAAGATATTTTTCGACTTTATGCCAGGTGATTAGTCCATAATTATTAGTTATGTATTGTTGGATGAGCTTTAATTGTTCTTGTAGGGAATCAGTTCTCTTTTCAAGCAAGATAATCTTTGTACTGGCTTCAGAGGTTTGCTGTTTGATCCCCTGCTGCTGCTCTTTAATTGTATCTGTTAGGTCAGTAACAGTTTGGTTGTAGTCATTCTTGTGAACTAAGTCTTTCTCCAACAAGCTTTGCTTGCGGTCTTGACCGACCTTTAGTAAAGCATTGGTCAACCATTGCCCCGCTTTGTAAATCTCAGAACTTTTGAGGTCAACAAACTGTTTCAACTTGGCGTTAGCGTCAGCCGTCTTTTGAGACTGGCAGTAGCGGTTGTAAGTGTTAGCAGTTTTGACGAGTAAAAATATCTCTAGATTGTTAGCAGCTTTAGTGACTTGCTCATCGGTCATTTTTGCTTCTAATGCATACTGAGCAATACCAGATGCTTCACTAATTCTAGCTATCAATTTTTTGCGCTCTTTCTTGTTTAGCTTTGTTTCTGTCACTTCACTCACTTTCCCTAATAGCTGACACCGACAATTAATTAAGTATCCCTTAATAAAATGCTCACATTGTCTTGAAGCTAATTTGGCAAAGTCTGTGTAAAACTTTGGTCAAGCGATCGCGAAGTTACGTGCCAAAACACTCCTAGTTCAATTCCCTGCCAAGTAAGCGTCGGGATTGAGTTAAACTAAGTCGCCCTGGTGACGGGGTGGCTCAGTTTAACTTTCCCCCAAAATCTGTTCTTGTAGCTCCAGGTATGCTGCAATAGCACACTTAACCCCAGTTTTGGCATACAGGCGCGAAAAGGAGTAGGCTGGAGAAGTAGCATATTAAAGCATAAATTAGCATACCTAATGGCGACCAACAATATTAGAGTCGTAGGCTACTTGCCACCCCCCTACCACGAAAAGCTACGCGAGTATATGCAGTCCCAATCCCTAACCGAGAGTGCGGCGATTGTTGCGATAGTCAAGCAGTTCTTCGATGGCGAGAGCAAGAGAGAACGAGTCGCGAGCGAAGAATTAGATGAGGCGACTGCCCCATTAAAAGCCCAAATAGCCCTAATCGAGAGGCGCTTGGCGGTTTTAGAATCGGCTTTCGTGTCGAGTCAGCGATCGAGAAGCGCGAAAAGAACGCCCTATCAGTATGGTCCACCACCCGTACTACCTCCCCAAGACATTACCCAGTTGGCTCGAAGGCTAGGGGTGAGTGTCGCTACGCTTGAGTCAGCAGCCCAAAAAGACGAAGCTGAATTTAGGGATTGGAGTAGGCGACGGGACCCAGCCCAAAGAAGTTGGTCGCGTCAAGGAGAACTATTTCACCCGCATTCTGAGTGATAGGCGATCGTGCATCCTATTTGATCGCTCGCTCGGAGATGTAGATGTGAGGGCGATCGCACTGTATCACTGAAGAGCGCTGATTAACCGCTTCGCCCCTGTGGGCGGAGACTTCTCATGATGATCGCCTCAAAACCCAATTGCCGCCACAGCACGACGCTTTTGTTCTGAAGTAACTTCCAGGTAACGCTGCAATGTCCCCAGATCGCTGTGTCCGCTAATTTCTTGAATCACCCGCAACGGGACTCCGGCGCTGGACATCATCGTGAGGGCAGTGCGCCTAAAACTGTGGGTGCTGACTCCTTCCAACCCCACCCGATGGCAAGCATCGCGGAGGATTTTGTCTGCCGCGAACCGAGTCAAGGTTACAGATCGCCCCCGCATCCCTGGAAACAACGCCCCCTCTTTAACTGGCTGATACTCTGCCAACAGTTGAGCTAACCCTGGTTGGATATCAACAACGCGGGTTTTGAGTTTGCCTTTGGTGGTAGACTTTCTAAAAGTCAACGTTTCACCCTTGATGTCAGTGGTCTGGAGTGCCAGTGCTTCCGATACCCGACAGCCAGTGAATAAACAGATGCCAAACAACGCTTTATCCCTTGGCGATCGCAACCCGTCAGTAAATAACCGCCTCAACTCTTCTGAGGTGAGTATTTTCCCCTGCCCGTTTCCCGCTACTTTCATTGAATAAATCTTGCGCGTACCATCAGATTACACGAAATCGATATTTCGTGGAAGACAAGACTCAAAGCATTGACTTCCCGTTGACTGGACGAACGAGTTTTGCCCACTTAACCAAAACTTATCAATGACTCGCCATCCGTGCCACGACAGAATCAGGGTTGCAGCCCGTTCCGATGATTTCTGCTTATGCTATCGCCGCTATCACCGATCGCAGGTATAATCTCGGCTATCCTTGATGAGTCACTGATAGCAGGGTGAGCAGGATGGCAGAATCACCGATGGTCGGGGCGAGGGTTCCCCAGGACTGGCAGCAACAAATCCAGGCGATCGCCACCGCGTCTGGACGCAAGGAAGCGGAAGTTGTGCGGGATGCTCTAGCGCAGTATTTAGGGAAGACCGATCCGGTCGCGGTTAAAGGGGCGATCGCCGACTTGCAGGAGAGGGTAGCCACCCTGGAGCGGAAGCTGGCGGGACTGGGGGGACTAATAGGGTAGGCATAGTATACTTTACTCTTTGAATACTCTATATGTAGTTTCAACTTCACAGGATATTAAGACTACGATGCTAAACCAGACTTGTATACTGACCAAGTGATGGAGAACTTGCAGCTGCTAATCCCAGGGATATCTACACAGAGTAGTCGAAGTTTTTTTGACAAGTTACTCGGTCTTCTTGATGTGTCAGACAAAGTGCCAGGTTGGACTGATAGCTTTGGCGTAGCTCTACGTTCATTAGTTCAGCAACAGTTGGAAACTCCTATTAGGACTCTTAGCCTATTTTCAGGTGGAGGTGGGTTGGATATTGCATTCCACGATGCAGGGTTTGACATTGTGCAGATGATTGAGGTGGATTCTAGGTACGTAGAAACTCTAATGGCTAACTCCGCACAGGGAGGTAGGTTATTTGGAGCAAGACCAATCTGCATAGACATCAAAAACTTTAATCCCACAGAGGATTTACAGATTGATTTTGTAATTGGTGGACCACCCTGCCAAACATTCTCGGCTGCTGGGCGAAGAGCAGCAGGTGTACCAGGACTGGATGACCCACGAGGAAGCCTATTTGAGGAATATATTAAAATTTTGCAAATTTTGAAGCCAAGGGGATTTCTATTTGAGAATGTGTATGGGGTAGTAGGCGCACAAAATGGAAAACCTTGGGAACTTATTCTAGAAGCCTTTAGAGCAGTTGGTTACAAGGTAAGCTACCGAATCCTAGATACAGCAGATTATGGAGTCCCCCAAAATCGAGAGAGACTGATAGTTGTAGGAACGCAAGACAGAGACTTTCTATTTCCTCGACCTACTCACGGACTAGATTCTCCCGATCTACGTCCCTTCTACACAGCTGGCAATTCAGTTCTAGGTATTGAGGATAGTAAGCCTAAGCAAGTTGGTGGACGTTATGGGCATTTGTTGAAGGACATTCCACCAGGGCTAAACTACAGTTTCTATACAGAAAAACTAGGACACCCAACTCCTGTCTTTGCTTGGAGGTCAAAGTTCTCCGACTTTTTATACAAAGCAGATCCAGAAATGCCTGTGCGGACTATTAAAGCTCAGGGTGGGCAATATACAGGACCTTTTCACTGGGAAAATAGACCATTCAGCATTGGAGAGCTAAAGAGGCTACAAACTTTTCCTATAGATTACGTCATCACAGGTGGGAGACAAGTTGCGATAGAGCAAATTGGAAATTCTGTACCTCCTCAGTTTGGTCGTATCCTGGGTATTGCTGTTTTGAATCAAATATTTAATCTCAAGTTTCCTTTTGAAATGGATTACCTTTCACATAATGAGGAGCTTGGATTCAGAAAGAGAAAAAGACTTTTGAATAAAGTTTACGAAGAAAAAGCGAAAAAAGCTATTTTGGAACTGTATAGCTCCGAACATTCAAGCAATTTAATTCAGCAAGTCGGCACTGGTTTAACTACACAGAGGAATTTAGAGAAAACAAATTTTGCTTTTGCTGCCTATCTAGATGAAAATTTTTCTTGGAGTGTTAAAGGAGATACTCAACAAGAATACCCTTGGAATGTTAAGGGCGAAATTAAGAGAGATGATGAAACTTTAGATGTGTTCGTATTAGAGCAGAATGCATTCAGTACAGAGCCAGCTTTAGTCGTAAAAATATTACCTTCAAAAAAGTGGGTAATCCCACAAAAAAAAGTTAATCTCTACATACATTCACTATCTCAGAATCTCTTTACAGCCGCCTGGAAAGCATTTGAATACTACATAAATAGAGAAGGTATCAAAGCCGATCTGGTTCAATTAAATGGTTACTATCAATATCAGCCGAACCTTGTAGCGAAAGTTCTCAAACTTGAGGGTGATTGTTCTAATGAAGAATTTCATAAATGGCAAGTCATTAAAAAAGTCACTGAAGGTGAGGGAGTGCGCCAGATTATCGCGTTAGATGATTTATCTAGATTATGGAAATTACCAAGAAGAGCGACAGTTAGTTCTTTAATACAATTACGCTCTTTTGGTTATGAAGTTAGAAGTGAGTATACAAATAATCAAATCCCTACAGATTGTATCCTAATTCCCTACTCGTTTCCTACTCTTAATCCTAGAAGCGTTCAGCTACGGAAAATCCTATTTTCTCAAGAGATAATTCAGAGTGTTTCTAGTTGCTCTAAACAAAATTGAAAGATGAAAAAATCACAGAAGAAGAAAGTGCAACAGATGTCTTTAAATTTGTCTAATGATACTAATACAACTGAGCAATTTCTTGAAAATACACTAGATTATCAACAACTCAGGAGTAGACCACATCTTGAAGTATACGATAGCTACTCGATTTTAGTGGGAGAAAATAATGAGGTTCGAGTAGTCTGGTTTGAGGGGAAGCAAACTACAGCAGCCAAACAACGTTATGTAATTATAAAAGAACAGCTACAAGAGGGATTTCTCACGAGAAAGATTGAGGAAGCCCGTTCTGCTGATTCAGCCTTAGATTTCCTTACTATCCCATCTAACTATAGGCAAGATCTTGATAAAATTATTGCTTCGATGACAGCACAAGCTGGTCGAGGTTTGGTTGGCACTTGTCTTGGGCAATTGGCAATTAAAGCTATTTGTCCAGACCAGGATATACGCCTACACAAAGCTAGTAACTCTTCGAGTGCTTTTTCTTGGAAAGAAGGTATATCCATGCGTGCAATCAATGACTCCTTTGTCATCCCTGAACTAGGAGAAAGAGGGCTTTTAAGGTCTAATCAGTATGGTTCTTTCATGACAAGAACAATGGCTGAAAACTATCCATTTACTACTTTCTACAAAGCTGAAATTCGGGGAGCAAAAGACAGTTGGGTAAGAATAACGCAAGCTTTAGAAAGTGGGGAGATTAATGCCGATGCTGCTCTACTATATGTACTAAATACTCTTTGGAAGAATTCTAAAGTTTTTGAGGAATTAGTAGAGAAACTTATTGAACGTGTAGATAGCTGGTTGCAAATCAATTCTAACTGCACAGTTATGGATGTATCTAGAGTCATTAGTTATCATATCGAAATATCAGAAGCCAGGGCGCGTTTACTTGAAGTATCTATGCATACCCTGTTGCAGGCAGAGCAAGAACTCGTAGTAGACGTGGGGGGGAATTTGAAGCCCCTGATGCAGATGAGGACGGCTAATCTTAAACATGGGAATTTAGGAGATATTGAAATTCTTCTCGGACATCAAATCATTGAAGCTTGGGATGCTAAATACAAAAATCCATATCTAAGCGATGCTTTAGAGGAATTGCGAGAAAAATTGAAAGGAAGAAATACATTGGAGCTTTCTTTTGGATATGTGGTCTTTCCTGAAAAGGAGAACTACAACGAAGTAACTAGAAAGATAGTAGATATAGAGGAAGAGTTTGGTGTGGAGGTGCAGATACTCACACTAAATGAGTGGGTACAAGCTCAGCTGAATAGAGCTACAGAGAATGGAGTTTCAGAGGAATCTTTGGCTAAAGCTTGGCTTCGTGCATATGCAGAATCTCTTGGACAACGTAGAAGAAATATCGCTCCAATTGATGAACCAACCGTTGATTGGGTTCAATCGCTTTCAACAATTCTTTCGTGAGGGAATTGATTTCTGTTTCTTTTCTAGTAGTTTTTTGGAGTATCTTTTACTACTAGGCGTAATGGTAGCCAAACTGCAACCAAATGCCACGCCAAGGCTGTAACCTTTACAGAGCAAGACCTTCAAAAATAAAATTAGCTCACTTTTAGACGCATTTTAGCCACAGGAAAATTTTTCTGAAATCCTTATGCTATAACCTTTTCAAGGAGCGGATGGCATTTCGATGCAGTCTTGCTATCCTTAGCCCTAATAGGTTTAAGCGATGAAGTTTCCTGAAAATGCACAGTGCTATTGCTGCGAAAAGGCAGCAACAACGAAAGATCATATCCCTCCTAAGTGCTTCTTTCCTGAGAAGAAGTATCTTTCCAGTAACAATCCTGATTATAGAAGCCATCTGATAACTGTTCCTTCATGTTCTGAACACAACAATTTCAGGTCTAAAGATGATGAATACACGGCGGCAGTGATTGTTATGAATTCTAAGAGTGAGCTTGCATTCTCTATCTTTAAGTCCAAGTGGCTTCAAACCCTGCTTAGACGTGAAGGAGTTCTGGGTAAAAGAATCTTCTCTACTGCCAGAAGTGCAAGAGTTATTTCTAGAAAAAATGATGTACTTATTCCACAGGAGACTCTGGCTATTACATATGAAATAGAGCGTATTGAGCGTGTAATTAAGTCCATTGCTCTTGCTCTCTACTATCGTGAGTCAGGATACAAAGAGAAGTGGGTGGGAAACTGTACTATCAAAAGCTTAAATTTTCTAAAAAGAGATTTAAGCCAAGCTCAAGACGCTGATTTATTAAACCAGGTTACTCAAGCTTTTGTTCATGGAGAAAAGCATCAGGAATTGGGGCTAGCCAAAAAAGGCTCCCACCCTGATGTGTTTTATTATCAACTCTTCAAAGCTGAACATAGGTCTTCTAGTATTAGGATAGTTTTCTACAGTGATTTTACGTTTTTAGCTTTTTTAAAAGAGGAAAATCCCGTCTCTAACCACGTAATTCTTACGTTCTAAACAACTGCTTTTTTACTCTTCGATAATTAACAGCTCTCTCTCAACAATAGCTCAGGAAGAATTAAGCTAAAATTAACTAGTCATAATAGTTGTAGCATCAATGCATTTTTTGCTGGTTTTAAAAGCCCGTTCGCTATCATTTTACTAAAGTAATTTTCAACATTTTTCGCGACTGGAGGAGAGATATATTCATGGCAAGTCTTGTATGTATTGGACTGAATAGCCTAAGTACAGTTTGGTCTGCTTTGATAAGCGATCCAATCAAATCGATTGGTGCATTCGCTTCAATTGGTACACTAATCCTAAGCTGGAAAAATCTAAAGAAGGATGCTACAAAAGTAGTTTTAAATGTCAAACGTAGGACAAATGGACCGCTGGCACTTCAACGTCCGACTGAAGAATATATAGACTTTGAGGTATACAATCAGGGGACAACTCCTGTTGTTATAAACGAAATAGGGATTACAACTTGTAGAAATCTCTGGAGCAAACAATTTATTAATCTTGTGGAGCTACCTGACGGTCACACGAGAATTACAAATCCAGGAGGTGCAATAGCAAGTCTTGACTATGTACAATTACCTGGTACTATACCAGCTAGAGAGCGGGGCATATTTCTGCTACACTACTCTCGTATGAGAGCTGCGTATTTTAATTATCAAAATCAGGAAATATCTCCAGAAAGTCCACATTTTGTTGGAAGTCAAAGACTTAAAAGAACTTACGAAGAATTCCAAAGGCTTCAGGAGCGTCAGGGTAGTAATCTTCAGATAATTCCATATGTTCTAACTGGCTCTGGGGAACGCTTTGTTGGAAGAAAAGCCTGTGTCAGATTGGGAATTCTAAGCGATGCAGTTGTATAGAAACAGTTTTTGGGTAAAGCAACAAGTTTTTGTCAAGTAGTCTAAATCGCAGTACGGCAGACGGGCGATCGCCAAAGAAAGGCGAGAGGAACGATCATTCAAACCAGAAAACCATCTATTTGGTTTTCTGGTTTTTTGGTTTGCCGCAGATATCGACTTAACCCGACTTAGACCTATCTACGTGCGGCATCACTAGCTTCCCAAGTAAGCCAGAGAATCTTTTACAGCAACATTTATTTGAGAGCGCAGGTGTTACTACACGATATCTTCCCTAGCTTTAGCCTTCACTCGGTTTACCGTTCCATTGCTAGTTGCACGTACCTAGCTCGACTCTAAGCCTAGCTAGATTAATAGTTCAGCCTAGCTAAATTCACAAACTTAGTTAAATTAGGATCGAATAACATTTTGATGGTTCCAGTTGGTCCGTTACGGTGTTTTGCTAGGATAATTTCTGCTACATTCCGGTCTGGAGAATCTGGATTGTAGTAACTGTCCCTGTAGAGCATTAGCACTAAGTCTGCATCTTGCTCAATGCTGCCGCTTTCCCTGAGATCTGAGAGCATTGGTCGTTTACTGTTGCGGGTTTCGACACTGCGGCTCAACTGCGATGTCGCAATCAGCGGCACTTCTAGCTCTTTAGCAGTAATTTTCAGCGACCGAGTAATCTGAGATAGTTCTTGCACTCGATTGGCAGATATACCGTCCCCTATCAGTTGGGGTAGATCTAGCGAAGCTGTCACCAGGGGCAAGATCGCCTGAAAGTAGTGTCAATAGTAGGTTTGAATGAGTAAGCTACTTATTTAGTCTAAGTTTTAGTCCATCCAAAAGTCTTTAAACCGCCCTGGAGCTAACTCAGTGTAGCGAACTGTGTGCTGAATATTCTTGTGTCCCAGATAAGCTTGGATCGCTCTGGTGTCGTGTCCCGAAGCCGCCAAATAGAAACCGCAGGCATGGCGTAACATGTGCGGATGTATGGGGAATGGTAAGCCAGCTTTAACACCTGCTCGCTCAATAATGCCTCTAGCGGTTGCCGCAGCCATCGCCGCTCCACGCTCAGACATAAATAGATAAGGGGAATCAGGATACTCACGTTGCAACTGTCGCAGTGCCCGAAGTTCGGGTCCACGTAGCGGGTGTGTGGCACTGACCCCATGCTTCAGCCGATTAATATAAATTGTGCCGCCACTAAAGTCTACCTGTGACCATCGCAGCGCCACCAGTTCTGAGATTCGTAGACCATGACGATACGCTAGTAAAATCAGAGTCGCATCTCGATGACCATGCCGTCCGATAGCTTTTGCCGCCTTGACCATCGCCTCGACTTCAACTGGAAGCAAGTGTTCGCGAGTGCGCTGTTCTGAATTTGTCAGCTTCAGTGGTGGGGCAGTTCTTGGCATCGTCTTAAACTTGCCCATAAATGATTGATGGGCACTCCCAACTAGAATACGACTTTATAGCTCTTGAGTCAGTTTAGCCTCTTAAACTTGTCCATAAATGGCTGTTTTCGGAAAAGTTGCTCTTTTTCAAGTTAAAAGGTCATTACCTAGAAGATATAATACTCTGCGGATAAAAAGTGAAATTGATGAAAAAAAACTGGCGACCAGAAGAACTAGTAGAGCATTGGACGCTACTTCCAGATGAATTAGGGCAATTAACTCAAAAAAATGACCAGAATACTTGAGGCTTTGCCATCTTACTCAAGTTTTTTCAACTAGAGGCTAGGTTTCCAGAGAATTCATCAGAAATCCCAGCAGATGTAGTTAATTATGTGGCAAAGCTTTTAAATATCAAAAGTGAAAAATATCAAGGTTACGATTGGCAAGGGCGTTCAATTAAGTATCACCGCGCTCAAATCCGAGAGTTTTTTGGATTTCGAGAAATTCAAGTCAGCGACGCAGAAGAACTAGCTAATTGGTTGACAGAGCAAGCACTAATTTATGAGTTGAAGTTTGAGCAATTAAAATTAGCAGCATTAATTCATTTGCGCGAACTCAAAATTGAGCCGCCAACTATTTCAAGATTAGAACGGATAATTCGTTCGGCACTTCGCAATTTTGAAGAGCGGTTTTTTCAGAGTATTAGCCAACAGTTGTCTAGTCAATCTAAAGCACAGATAGACAAATTATTAAATTTAGCGGTTTCATCTCTGCTAATAGATGAGGTAGCTGACGAACACACTAGCTCTAAAGCTGAAATACCTGAAACAACCTGGGCTGAATTAAAAACAGATCCTGGTAGAATTGGGGTAGAAGGCTTTCAAAAAGAGGTTGCCAAATTAGAGAGTTTTCGGCAGCTAGATTTACCACCAGATTTATTTAAACAAATTCCCACCAAGATTCTTCAAATCTATAAGAATCGAGTAGCCGTTGAACATCCTCGCGACTTGCGCCGTCACCCAGAAGTCATTCGTTACACGTTGTTTGCTGCATTTTGTTGGCTGAGAAGTCTTGATGTCACAGATAATTTAGTCGAACTACTTATCCAAATTGTTCATCGGATAGGAGCGAGAGCAGAAAAACGTGTAGACAAAGAGCTTTTGAATGATTTTAAACGGGTTCATGGGAAGAACAATCTACTATATCAAATGGCAGAAGCTTCTCTAAATCAGCCGCATGGTACTGTCAAGGATGTGATTTTTCCAGTGGTAGGTGAAGTGACTCTCAAAAATTTAGTCAAAGAGTATAAATCTACAGGAAACGCCTACCGCGAGCGACTTTATACGGTGATGAGATCTTCTTACGGTGCTTACTATCGGAGAATCTTGCCTCTAATTTTGACTCAACTAGAATTTCGCTCAAATAATGAAGCTCATCGTCCAGTTATTCAAGCTTTAGAACTACTCAAGAAGTATGCTGACAGCAAACAGCGTTACTATGACCCAGGAGAAGATATCCCGATAGACGGAGTATTGCGTAGTGGGTGGCTGGAACTGATCTTAGAAAACAACACTGATGGTGAAATCAAAGTGAATCGGATTAACTATGAGTTGAGCGTACTTCAAGCTTTGAGAAAGAAACTTAGATGTAAGGAAATTTGGGTAGTGGGAGCCAATCGGTTTCGGAATCCTGAAGAAGATTTACCCGGAGACTTTGAAGCGCAAAGGTTAGAATACTTTCAAGCTTTGAAACAACCGTCAGATGTCGAACTATTTATCACTAATATCCAGCAACAGATGGATGAAGCATTAACGTTATTGGATAAAGGAATACCGAAAAATCGGTCAGTCAAAATTAAAACTAAGGGAAATTCTCGGATTTCAGTTTCTCCTTTAACCCCGCAGAGTGAACCACTCAATTTAGCACGATTAAAAACTGAAATTCAAAGGCGCTGGCGAATGACCAGCTTGCTAGATATTCTGAAAGAAACTGACTTGCGCGTTGATATCAGTTCGCATTTTAAAACGGTTTCAAGCCGAGAAGTTTTAGACGAAGACACGCTACAAAAACGCCTGTTGCTTTGTTTGTATGGGTTAGGAACAAATACCGGAGTCAAGCGTTTAAGTGATGAAATGGAAGGTGATGATTACCAAAATTTACTGCATATCAGGCGTCGTTTTATTCATAAAGACCAGTTACGTAATGCTATTGCCTGTGTTGCTAATGCGATTTTCCGTACCAGAATGCCGCAGATTTGGGGAGAAGGTACAACCGCCTGTGCCAGTGATTCTAAAAAGTTTGGTTCTTGGGACCAAAACCTGATGACCGAATGGCACATCCGCTATGGTGGACGTGGTGTGATGATTTATTGGCACGTTGAAAAAAACTCTGTTTGTATTTATTCGCAGTTGAAAACTTGTTCGTCCTCAGAGGTAGCAGCAATGATTGAAGGATTGCTCCGCCACTGTACGGAGATGAAAGTTGAGAAGAATTATGTAGATAGCCACGGACAAAGTGAGGTGGCTTTTGCTTTCTGCCATCTACTAGGTTTTCAGTTAATGCCGCGCCTCAAACGGCTCAACGTTCAGAAGTTATATCGACCCCTAACTGGACGTAATGATGCCTATCCGAATTTGCAACCGATTTTAACTCGCTCAATTAACTGGGACTTGATTCGCCAACAATATGACCAAATGGTCAAGTATGCGACTGCTCTACGCCTAGGTATGGCAGAGACGGACGCGATTTTGAGGCGCTTCACCAAAGGTAATTTGTTACACCCTACTTATCAAGCTTTAGCCGAACTGGGTAAGGCAGTAAAGACGATATTTTTGAGCAAATATCTGCACTCGGTTGAACTTCGGCAAGAGATTAACGCTGGACTCAACGTAGTTGAAAATTGGAATAGTGCTAACAGTTTTATTTTTTATGGCAAGGGTGGAGAGATCGCCACCAATCGCTTGGAAGACCAGGAATTAGCGGTGTTATGCCTGCACTTACTGCAGATATCCTTGGTATATATCAACACTCTGATGATTCAACAGGTGTTGTCTCAAGAGCAATGGATCAAGTTAATGAAGCAGGAGGATTTGCGTGCGCTTTCACCTCTAATTTGGGGTCATGTCAATCCTTACGGTACTTTTCGTTTAGACATGAATGAAAGGTTACTGATTGAGGCAGCATAAATGTTACGTTTTCGCTTTCCTCTAATCAGGTCAGATTTATCCGAGCTGAAAGTTTTTCATAGTGAGGCTTTCAGCCAATCTTGCCCCTGGTGACAGCTTCGCTAGATCTACCCCCAGTTGCAAATAATCAAGCACGATCAACCCTAGCTTGCCGTGCTGCATCTGCAAGCGCCGTGCTTTAGAGCGAATTTCTGCCACTGTTAAATTGGGCGTGTCATCAATAAAAATGGGTAGTTCAGAGAGTTCGCCCATCGCGTGTGAAAGCAGCTCCCACTCTTGTTGAGCAATACGTCCCGTCCGCAGCCGTTGGCTTTCAATTCCTGCCTCGCTGGATACCAATCGTTGGAGCAGCTGCTCTTGTGACATCTCCATGCTAAAGATTAGGACTGGTAGTTTGTGCAGCCTAGCAACGTTATAGGCAATATTCAGGCAAAGGCTAGTCTTTCCCATCCCTGGACGACCAGCAACAATAATTAAGTCAGAAGGCTGAAATCCGCCTCCGGTCATCGCATCAAGATCGTAGTAGTTGCAGGACATACCAGGAAGGAATAGTCCTTGATTTCTTGCTTCTATATCTTGGAAGGCATAGAGTAACCCATCAGCTATACTCGTCAAGGATTGGCTTTTATCTAGGTCAGTAATTGACTGCACTTGTGTCCCAAGCGCATCAACCATCTCTGTTATGCTCATTCCAACGGAATTTCTGACCAGCGTGGTAATCTTGGCAGGCAACTGCTGCATCAAGCGACGAAAATAAAAAACATTCAATACTTCAGCGTAGTCACTTAAATTGCACCGCTGCAAACAATAGCTGATGCATCTATTGACAAATTCTTCTGCTTCCTGCTCGGAGAGCAATCGCTGCCCAGTCAAGTGACTAATCGCAATAGCCGCGTCGGTTTCTTGTCCTTTGGCTGTCCGACGCAGCACGTAGTTAAAGATCTCGCGGCACAAGCTGGATGTGAATACATCAGCACTCAGATCCGAAACACTGCCGACAAACTCCAAAGATTCCTGTAGCAGCGCACCAATGAAAGTCTCCTCCAGCCGCCGATCTGAATGCCTTTCCACCTCAGCCAAAGCATCGTGGTACAAGCGGTGGTGATCGGCGCACAGCACGACCAAATCTTCTAGATGCTCGTCCTCGTTGCCCAGGTGGTCGTAGGTGTTGTGGTGGACATCCAAACTGTTTTTGCTCCCGCAGATTTGGCATTTTTGTCCAGCCCTCTCTAGAGCTAGCTGACGCACTTTATGCCATTGGGCTGATGCTAGGTACTTTGCGTAATCGATCATAACCTCACCGCTCCTTAGCGTCGGATTTACTCAATTTTGCCCTCAAGCAAGAGCTTGTTTATCGCCTCTCCTATTCACCTCAATTGAATTACGTTTGCGCGAAGCACTCCAATTTCATAATGGTTATCGATCGTGCTTGAAGCAGCCGTAAAATTAGAAATCTGGTTTTCTGGTTAATTGGTTTTCTGATAGTCTGTCAATCTGGTTTACGCCCGTGAGTCGTATTGGGTATTGAGCCGATATTTGACCAAAAACAGGCATGATGACCTGAAAAGGTTAGATTTTCCGTTGTAAATAACACTTTTTTTGATTTTGATGTAGCAATTTCTCAAACCTACACGGAATAGGGGTTTTCAGACTATCTTGCCGGAAATTACACACATATAGGCTCAATTCCTATTTGACTTATAAGCTCTAACGGCAAGCTTCATCGGCGATAGACAACTTCTCGGACACAGCCGACGGTTTGACCAGCCGTTCTGGTGCAGCGTTTTTATGTTAGATAGCGATGTCGTCCTTACTATGAGTTATCAGTAAGTCCATATTCAATCAGCTTTTCTCCAACTATATTAAGCTTATAGTTTATTGAGGCACTAACGTGAGGCATGATATCGGTAGCGACAGCATTAATTTTCATGTCCAAAAGACCACATTTGTATAACCCTTGCTGGACACTTTCTGGTAGGTTTTTTATACTTTGCCAATGCTTCTTTAAATCCTCTAAATCTTCAACTGTTGCCCGATCTAAAGCTGCTGCCAATCTAAGAAAAAGTTCATTAGAGCATTTTTCTTCTATGACTTTAGCCATGAGTTTGCCTAGAAGGTAAGATTTTTCTAACCTCTCATGTTTGTTTATTAAAAGCAGAAGATTCTCACCCACTTTCTTTCTAAATTCCACATCATTATTCAAATCATTTCTGAACTTCTCCCGCTCGTTTTCTGATGCTTCGCTTACACCGCTAAGGAATAGTGCTACCTTTTTCAAGAACATTCTGTCGGTTATGCTGTGGTAAGCACTGTACGCTTTAAAAAACCAACCAAAAACAGGTATATCTTTCAATAACCCATCCTTCAAGGTACTATCTAAAGCAATTTCAGCTGCCTCTCCAGCAATCTCTGACAGGCTTGATGCTCCAACTGACTCAATGAGAGATGCACCAAGATTCTTTTCTTCAATGTCTTCAGGATTCATATATTCTGTAGAGTGGACTAGCCGCAGTAAAGCTTCTGAACAGACACATTTGCTTTGATTTTCGGCTTTTGGACAACTTATAGTTTCAGTCACACCTCATCAAGAGCGAGTTGGCGATCGCTCCCAATTGCAAATTTTAGGTTCAAGTTATTCTTCCGTAGATTGCTATGGGATCTACAACTAAGTCAGTTGTTCCAACAAACGCTTGCCAATAATCTCCCATGCTCAAGGCTCCAGGAATGCCAGGGAGGGTTGTTTGTTTACTTGGTTTACCAGGACTAAAGCCTACTAAAGTTACTTCAAGATCGCCTGGCATAACGTAGGCTACCCGCAACTGGTCAAACGTCATAGCTAAATGAACTGGGTTAAGAGATGAAATTAAGTTCACGTCTGTAATTTGCATATGAAGCGTGAGGGGACCAAGGGAGATTGTTTTCAATAAATGGCTAATAAACTTGGGATGATTCTTTTTGTTACCGAAACTTTCCCGAACTTGAGGCTCCAAGCTACTCCACATACTGTCCATTTGCTCAAGGAATTTTCCAAATGCTTGCCAATCCACAAATCGACTTGTTCCTGTCGCTTTTACTATTCCAGGTCGTGGATTACGTAGCCATTCAGCATCTACATTCCGTAACCTTCCCGCTCTATTCAAATCTTGTTCGAGCAATAGGTAAAGGTTGTCGTGGTCAAGCTTATCTTCCAATAAAGCCTGAAAAGAGCCATACTCCCTAGTCGGGTCACTTTCTTTTATGCTTTTGGTGCGACTTGTCTTTTTTTCCTTCGTACCGCCAAAACCCAAAAAATCAGGACCGACGTTAACTTCACCCACAGCTGACTCTTCCCGTACTTCCTGTCGATATTTCTCAGCCGGAGTGTCAATATTTCGTTGAGTGTTGCTTTCTAGGAGCCGTCGTAGCAAAGTTACCCCGTCTGAAGTCTGTGCTACATAGGAAGTTAAGCGTTGGCGATCGAGGTATATAAAGTGGTAAGGCTCAATACCGCTTCCATTTCCGTTGAATATCCCGTTTTCTGCACTCATGTTCTGCCTCTAATTTGACTCTCTGCTTGGCTTGAGGCTCCTCATCTCGCTCAAACCAACTATCAGAATCCGAAGATGCAACCTCATCTAGCCCTGCATCAATTGCCTCAACAATCCGATTAGCAGCTTGCCCAATTAAGCTTGCAGCCTCCTCAATCTCATGGTTGAAGTCTTGATGATTTGGCACATTAGAGCTAGACATAACAGAGGCAGTTTTCCAAAAAGTTTCCTCTGCTCCTAGTCTAAGCTGCACTGGGCGATGGTAGGTGAAGTTACTTTCAAGATCTGACCTAAAACATCACTCTACTGCTTTATCTATAAGATGCCGAAGGGTTATGAATCCAAGTCCAAGCTTCTGGGGTTAGCCAACCGTCGCTACAGTATGGTTTAACCTCAATGACCAGCAGGCGATCGCTATCATCAATATGGAGTCGCAGGTGGGCAGCAACCTGTTCAGCCTTGAGGTTGGTTCTTACCAGCCAAGTTGATTCTAGATCGTGCCGCCATTCTCCTAATGACTTAATAGTATCTATTAGGGTGCGATAGTTTCTTCCAGGCTGTTTCAGGTCATATGTAACTAGAATCATAGAAATTTCGTGGCTATGCAGGCTCGCGTTCTTTTAAATTCTAGGTCTACGTATTTTAACTATCTTCAGGAAGAATACGTAATATTCTTGATTTGATTAAAGATAATACGTAATATTTCTGATGCTTTTTCAATTAAGCTAAGACATAATACTGCAATTTATTGATTTCACTACTATGCGTTGGATGCACTGTTGGGATAACTTAAGAGGCGCTTTATGAGTCTAATAGAAGGATTCACAAGGCAAGAAACCCTAGCTCTGACAGGAACAACATCTAACAGATTGCAATACTTGGAAAGGGCAGGGTTAATCAGACCCAAGCGAATAGGAACATCCAAAAAACCTACAGTTATTTATACTTGGGAACAAATTTTAGAGATTCGGGCGATTAAGAATCTTAGACGGGAAGTTTCGCTTCAGACAGTTAGAAAAATCATTGAATTTCTGAATAAAGAAGGTTGCGACGACAGTCTTAGGGACAAGCAACTTATCGTTGTCAATGATGATGTCTTTTGGGTACAAAATGACTGGTCAGACGTGCCTTCAGTTATCAGAGTAGCAAGCAAAAAAGGTAAGGATATAGGTCAGTACGTTTTACTTGTCATTCCAACGCTAATCCAGGTTGTTAAAGAGGTTTGGGAAGCAGCAGAAAAATCTCACGTAATTGACTTTGAGAGTTTCCAACAACGTGCTAAAGCTAAAGCAGCTTAAGGGTCGATGGGCTAACTTCACTCCTTATCACAGGAAGAAAATCCTTAACTCGGTTTTTTATTCCGATGATACTAGCACCCTGTCTAACAGGCACTTATGCCGCGCTTGTTATCGGTGAGGCAGTGTCTTGAGGTTGTCGTGGAACAAATGCCGTTAACATCAGTGTTATACCGCCAGTGTGTGGAATCCATGTTGCGCTTACAAACGAGTAGCTACGACATACTTATAGAAAATGACCCGATCTACACACCAGGTTCAACAGATAACCTACGCACTTATGGGCATCAATACTGGCTGGGAGAGCAGGATTATCGCCCTTCCTCGCAGCATAGCTTGAGAGTTATGGGGAGTAACACAGAGGTTGCTTCATGCATTTTGCTAGCAACTGGTGGTCCATCAGGCGTACATGAACATTCAGCCTTGCTGCATGAATTGTCTTGCATTATTGCGGTTGGTCCATTTATGTGTTCGCTGGAAATTCCGCATCTGCATCTTCAATGGTATCGGCAGGTAGATCGGGCTACGTGTTTTGGTGTCTACTATGCTAAGAAGCATAATTGCTACATCTCACATGGCGAGCTGGAAATTACTTGCGTTTCCTGTACAGGGGAACTGAACTGGAGCGTTAGTGGTAAAGACATTTTCACAAATGGGTTTTGTTTGCATGATGACTACGTTGAAGCTGTAGATTGGAACAATGAGGTCTACCGCATTGCATTGCCCTCTGGTGAAAGTTGGCTTGTTGCGGCATAACACATCATTTTTATTTCTCCAGATAGGATTGAAATCGGCTAAGAAATTGACCAGAAAACCAGAAATTAATACATTTGGTTTACCATCAATCTGGTATTGAGCCGAGATTTGACCAAAATTAGATTTTCCATTGTAAATAATGCTTTTTTTGATTCTGATGTAGCAATTTCTCAAACCTACACAGAATAGGGGTTTTCAGACCATCTTGCCGGAAATTACACACAGGCTCAATACCGAACTGGCGCTGCCGCTACGCTGGGAGCTGTTGTTCTTCCGAATTTACTGGAGTCACCAGGAAAACATTAAGTCTTCCTTCTTACGCTCCTGGTCATCCAGGGGCTTTTTTGTCCCGTTGTCGGAAATTGTATACCGTATACAAATTATCAAGGCGTTAAATAGGGTTGTTCTGAGGACGGCAACGAGTGACAATTGACTGTCAAGCCAGTGACGAAAGCCTAGAAGCTATATATATGAGGAATTAGAGATAGATTTGACGAACGACGAAAACTTTCGCGCTTTATTTCTAATATATAGCTGTCATTTTTTTGTAATACGCCTTGTTGTGGGGTGTAATACGCCACCCCCACTTTTCCTTTTTACTTGTTAGAGTTTTCGTCACTTGACACATGGCATTCAAATCCTTGAAGTGTAACTGTTTGAGTATGTTGACACTTGCACTGACGGCGAAATCGTCACTCGAAAATCGTGTAAATTTTATACCTAATATCCCTTATTGGCTACGCAAATGGAGTCATGGGACGATGAAAGAAGCTGCCAAGGAGTCCCAAGGGGAATGCAACCGTTGTAGGGGGAAAGCGCTCCGTTGCTTCACAATGGTTAAATTGGTCAACCTGTTTCCAGAATTTTGACGAGAATGCGAACCAAGCTTTCTAAATCATCTGGAATTCGATAAAGGGTAAGTCCTTGTTGAATCTGCTTTTGTTCTCGGTGCAGAATGCCAAATTGCCAAATGTCACCTGTAGAAACTGCTCCTTCAAGGGTAGGACGCTCGGAGTCAACCCACATATCAAGGGCAATTAGCTCGACGGCGAGTTGGGTAAAGCCTTTGGCAAGGTCTGCGTTCTTGGCTCCAACCACCAAAAGCGATCCTGAGCCGTACAGGTAATAGTCGAGAGAGCCTTTAAGTTGTTCGGTAACGGTAAGAGGATATTCGATGCGGAGTTGGGCGCGAGTATAGTGGACAATATCCAACAGCAGCGGCGCAATTAGCAATTCTCGACGAGCAGCAACGCTTGTCAGACTTATGTAAGGGAGGCTTTCTTCGAGCCGCAACTTGAGGTTGTCTAATCGGTCGAGATCTGCGGTAGATTGAGGCAGAGCTAGAATCGATCGTTCTAAAGTGTAACCAAATTCCGCCAGAATATCTTCTGGCTCATAGTTCATCTCAAAGTATTGCCTAAAGGTATAAGACTGTCCAGGTTGCAAGATAGGCGGTCTAGGCATATTGAGACTCGCGGGAAATTGCGTTGTCCGAACGAGAGCGAATGCTCTAGTCAACAACAATAGGACATTTGGAAGAACCGTGACACTTCCCACCAGCCACCAATTTTGAAACCAGAAAACCAGATAGCTTGTTTATCATCAATCTGGTTTACCAAATTTAGCTTCCAGTGCTTCAACGATCGCGGCAGTCATCGTCGTCCCCTGCCTTTTTGCCTCTGCTGCCCAGTGGCGGCGCAGCGACAGCGGCACTTTGACGCAGAGGTTGACTTCCGGCTCTAACTCTGGAGTATCTTGGGCATCATCAGGAACATTAATCTGGTTTTCTGGTTGATTGGTATTTTGGTTATTTGGTTTACTGGTTTTCTGGTCTTCTGTCTTTCTGGCTTGCTTGATTAATTCGCCGTATTTACTCATTTCAAGATCTCCATAATTTCTGCTCCCAGCGATAAATAGTCATTCCAGGCAGCTCTGGCGCGGACATCATCAATGTCCCGAATGGAAACTCCAGCCAAAGCTGCTTTGGGGAATCCAGAGGTACGACGAATCATGGTCTGAAACACCGGAACTCCGCCAGAACGCAAGTCTTCACGCATCTGCTCCCCCTCCTTAGAAGGGTAGGGAGGAACGATCGTCAGCAGGGCGCGGTAGTTTGCCTCTCCCAAGTCTTTTGCTGTCTCCAGCATCGGCTGGAGGCTGAGGACATCGGGAGCCGTGGGCAATACCAGCAACTCGCAGCCCTTCGCCAGCTCCTTGAGGTCGTCGGAATTGGGACGGGCGGGAGTGTCGATCACTACGTAATCAGCGGAGGCTACCATTTTCATCGCTTGTCGCTCGTCAGCCACGGTAAAGGGTAGCTTTCCCCGCGTCGCCCAACCCAGCGCCGTGCGGTTAGGGTCGCCATCCACCAGGACTGTCTTGCCCTTTTCGCTGAAGTAGGTCGCCAAGTGAACCGCAGTAACGCTCTTGCCCACCCCGCCTTTGTATCCAGTCACCGTAAGAATTTTCATCTGGCTTTCTGGTTTTATTGCTTACCTTCTTACCAGAAAGAATGCTTTCTGTCTAGCCAGATACACGATCGGCGTTGTAATGTAGTTGGAATTAGCGCGATCGCGCTGTTGATGGCGCGAGGTATTTTATGCTGGTAGCAATCAATCCTCAGTCCGGCGCTGCTATAGACCAATTTGTTTGGCGACACTCAAGGAGTTGGACAGACAGCAATCGTCTCAGCCAACGGAAAGTTAGAGCAAACTTGTCTTACACTACTTTAGGAGTCGGCGTAATTTATGTCTGAGGCATTAGCCGATCTGATTACTATATTTTTATTTATCGGGCTTTTCTTCGGTATCTGGGGACTTCTTGGTTTGATGTGGAAATTAAGTGAGATGGACTTGGAGTTAAAATACCATACTCGCTCAGACCAAGAAATACGGCTCGATAAATTTGCTATTAGCTGTGGAATCCATGTAGCATTCGCCAAGTGGTATCTCAATTCAAAGGCACGGCAGTTCAATGGGATGCGCGAAGTAGATGAATTGGGTGATGTGGTGTATTTGTTTGGCGATGCAAAACGGAAGTACCTACAAGAGCATTTGGGAGAAAAGAAATGATGCCCGAACCAATCCAATCAAAGGAGATGAAAGCCGCAATCGCCAACTTAGAAGTAGAGGTAGCTGAACTTAAAGCTGAAGTTAAAAGCTGGAGCCGTTGGCTGCTTCTGGTAGCGGGAACCATTATTGCCACGACTTGGTTGACCGTTATTGTTATCGTCATCCCTTTAGGTTTTGTTTTGTGGAAGCAGATTTGACGAAAATCTTTGCGGATGTGAAAAATGGTTGACTTCAGAAACTTCTCAGAAAAATCCATCAAGGTCATCATGCTTGCCCAAGAGGAATCGCGTAGGATGGGACATAACTTTGTAGGAAGAGAGCAGCTATTACTCGGTTGCTTGGGTGCAAAGAATAACGCTACGACTTTACTAAATGCGGCGGGGGTAACTCTAAAAGCAGCTAGGGCTGAGGTACAGAAAATTATTGGCTTAGGTTCTGGGTTTGTCGGTGTTGAAATTCCTTTTACTCCAAATGCAAAACGGGCTTTAGAAGATGCGGTCGATATTTCTCTGGAATATCGAACCCCCATACACCCAGAACAGATACTACTCTCCATCTTGAATTCAGAAGGTGTTGCACTAAGAGTTGTAGAAAACTTAGGGGCAAATGTAGAGCAGTTAAAAGAAAGGATTAGGCAAGAAATACCGAATTTATCGAGACAATCGCGCCAACTTAGCTCCGAAGCAAGTGAAATCCTAAAGCAAGTAGAAGAATTGCAAAAGCAAGTACAAGAAACGAGGATAGGTTTCGTGGACCCATACAAACCGCTTCAAGGCGAACCAGCTATGTCCGCAGAGCTGAAGGATGCTATTTCTACGCTAGCTAGAACTAAATACAGAGGTATTGACCGCTGGAAATATGTCATAACTTATCGGTTTACAGCCAATGGAATTCAGGTAGGAACTGCCGTGAGAGAAGACGCTGGCAGTTTTTCAATCGAGTTTACGGAAGAGGAAGCAATTCTTATTGCTAAAAACTTGGCTGGTCAGCAAGAGAAAGGAGATGGATAACACGCTTTACGAGCGCGATTTCTACCAATGGATTCAAACCACTGCTGAGTATTTGAAACAGCGGCAATTCGATTTGGTTGACTGGGATAATTTAATTGAAGAATTTGAAAGCATAGGGAAAGCCCAAAAGGGAGAAATTAGAGAGCGTTTACTAGTCCTTGTTAACCAATCTACTTAAGTGGAGAAACAGACAGAGTATCGGTGTGGAAGCTGGCGAGGATTTATCTTGATGGCAAAGTGGGAGCTAAAGCAGGTACTAGATGATAGCCCTAGTTTAGCAGGTGACTATCTCCTGGAAGTAATCCCCGAAGCAGATGAAGAAGCTAGGGAAAAAGCAAGCGAAGAAAGCACTGTTTTTCTAGAAAACTTCCCTGTTGAATGCCCCTACACTATTAAGCAAATACTAGACGAGGACTGGTTGCCAGGATGAACGCCATACAAACAACAAGGCTTTTCACTGTTGACGAATATCGTCAAATGGCAGAATGCGGCATTCTCAAACCCGAAGAACGCACGCCCGTTAATCGAAGGGCAAATTATTTAAATGGCAGCGCACCAAATCTCAACTAGTTGCTTCAAGCAGAACTGAATAGATCGATCGGCTTTTTACCGACCGTTCTGCTTGTCTTGGGCTTGCGATCGCATTTGGACAATGAACTTGTCGATCGCAGCCTTTGTCCGCTTGTACTCCGGTGCTTGCTTACCTACCCTTAGCTCGGAAAGGATGCGATCGCGCACCGCCTCTAAATCTGGAAGCTGCTTCTCTTGTTGCCTGAGAGATTTCGCCTCGTCTCTCAGGCGGAAAACTCCCAGGCGCAAACCATCTTCTACTTTTGTCAGACGTTGCATTACACTGTCTTGTACTAGGCTGTTTAAGTGGCTTACCTGCGTTGTCAGTGCCGAGATGGTTTCGCTTAACTCTTCTTGTCTTGCACTGTCTTGTACTGTTAGTCCCGTGGGGGATTGTTGGTTTTGAGCCACAGCTAGTCCCAGTTCGAGCAGTGCGACGATCGCTTCAGAGCGGTTGCCCCTGGTGTGGGCATTGGCATGGTCTACGACTTGAGCGAATATCTCGTTGGGAATTCTCAGGGTGACTGACTCGGATTTTGACGAGCTAGGGGTTTTCGCCATTTGTATTGCAGTGTCTAACATAAGATAACAGTACAACTGTAGCATAGTGTTAGACATTGTAAGCTTCGTAGAAAACCCCCGATGGCGATCGGGGGTGGCTCCCAATGGGATGTGTCAAAACCGCTTGTGGTTTACACTTCGAGTTTATTAGCTTCATCAAGAATTTACCAAAACTACGTGCAAATGGCGATCGCGACAGACCTGCCTACTAGGTAGGGTGGGAAAATATGAGATCGACATTATGTTGAGATTTTTACCGTCTGTTGCATTAGGGATATTGATAGCCGCAAGTACAAACCACGCCGTTGTTGGTTGTGACGACCCTAAGCCAGCGCCGTCCATTCAAGTTGACTCAACAATTTACGTGGTAAAAAAAGGCTTCATTATAGCGGATACGTTAGAAGACATGAATAGAGCATTGATGTATGAAGCTCAAGGAGATAAAAGGGCTTTCGATAGATTGGTGTCTAAAAACGTAGTTAGCCGAGTCAAAGGGGAAATACCGCTAAAAGTGTACAAACAGGGCTGCGCTAACCCTGAGTGTTCTGTAATCGAAGTTCGTCCAGTTGGAATTGATAGCGTTGGATACGTCCAGTCAACCGCTCTAGAACCTATCGCGCCACCCGTTCCTTGAGCGAAGGTGGCGGACATTGGGGCTGCTCTAATGGGCGTAAATAGAAGGTTCGTGCAACCAGGGGCAACCCTCACTGAAATGCTTAAC
>ERZ1066118.560-NODE-560-length-32789-cov-11.802713_pt1 | contig 32789 bp, 26 predicted proteins | sample MGYA00382765_ERZ1066118 | MGnify/ENA primary metagenome ERZ1066118 (study PRJEB33369, sample SAMEA5778348) | biofilm metagenome | biome: Industrial cooling water; feature: Water cooling tower basin; material: Biofilm | place: United Arab Emirates | collected...
CTTGAGAGCTGACGATTTTCTCCACTCTTTACAATTTTTGTCCTGTACTTAGATCCATAATACATTTGGGGTTAGTCGTAGAAGTTAGGAAAATTTTTTGCTGCTGAACGTGGCAGCAAAGGGGTTGCTTCTACGACGAGGCATTCCCCCAAGCGGCGATTTCAATTTTAATCGGCGCTGGTGATGAATTGGCTCGTACTGGCTGCTGTAGGTTGGTCATCTTCGTCGTAAGAACAAAGGCAACGAGCAAGCTAGCAACAGCAAGCAACAACATTGAATTTTACTACAGTTGGTAGTTTTGCTACGGGTAGCAAAAATCACTGGTTCTGACAATTTCTAGCCAAATCGCGGTTGTAAATTGCCATAACAGAAACTATATCACCGACTTTTACTATTTTGGCAGAAAATAGCTCTTTTCGAGCGGCGATCGCTTGTTTTAGCTGCTACTGCTAAAAAAACAGCTTTATCAAGTCGCGAAACTTTGCGGTTTTGCTGTACGCCCGTACAGTAATGCATAGTGCGTGACAAATGACAAACAACTAATGACAAAATTAGATCTACATCTCAAGATTGATTGATGCGATCGCTTATACTGATAAAGTTTTAAGAATATTTACTCATTCATTTTTGCTGCTGGCGCGATATGGAAGAATCTTTATCTCCCACGTTAGAGCAGCTACAACAAGAGTTAGTGCAGCAAGTTATAAAACTTTATCGCACTCATCTCGGATACGAGCTGCTACAGGTTTCTTGTCATATTGTTGACAAAACAGTAACAATATTGGCTGAAGATTCTATTACTCAATTAGAGCAATTTTTAGGGAAGAACGAACAATTAGAGCTTGCCTTACAAGTGAGATCTAACTTGCTTAAATCTTTAGAACCATACCTGCAATCTTTAATGGAACAGGTGATTGGTGTCCCTGTAGTTGATGTGATTTGCAATAGTACATTTGAGACAGGTCGCACTAGTATTGTTGCTCTTTTGGCTACCGTTCCCAACATTTCAGATTTGGACACCGGACGGCGGATCAAACAGCGGTCAAAGTCGGAATCAAATTTAGATAGCGGCAAATAGTTGCTTCTAAATCCTCTAACATGTAAGGCTTGCTAATATAAGCGTTACAACCTGCTACAAGTAAATTTTCTCGGTCTTCGACTCGCGCTAGTGCTGTCACTGCAATAACTGGAATATTTTGCGTCTGGGGGTTTTGCTTCAGCAACCGCGCGATTTCCGTACCGCAAATGTCTGGTAGCAGTATGTCCAACAATATAAGGTCGGGTTGTCGTCGTTGAGCGATTTCAATTGTAGTGCGCCCATCTTTTGCCGTGATGATTTCACAATTTAGAGGGTAAAGAACTTCAGTCAGCAGCTCTAAATTATCTTCATCATCATCTACAGCCAAAATTAAAGGCTGCTTCGTTTTCGATAGGTAATTACTCTGAGCTACGAGTTCCAAAATGAGCCTCCGGTGTGCAAAGATACCACGTTACTAGCAAAATTCATTTTTAGAGAATAACAAGGCACTCCCCAAGCGGCAATAGCGATCTGGCGCTTGCTGTGGACTGGCTCTTAACTAATACTGCTGCGGGTGAATAATTAACTGTATCTACGGAAAAGAGGCAAAATTCGTCGTTTGAATCATAGATAACTCTATGTCATTCTAACTTACTTCAATTAAAAGATGAATTTTTTGTGAAGTTGGTCGAAATAATTTTGTCATAGCTAAAAGTACTTGTAAAAGTGAGCTAGCCCAGCTAAGCTGGTACATTTTTTACAAAATATTACTTAAGTTTAAGCTTTTTTTTAGAATAGACAATTTTGTCGGATCTGGCAAGGTTTGAAGCTACTACTAATTTACCTGTACTATTCCACCACTTAAATAAATGTATTTATTTATACATTTTTTCGAGTTGTTACGGCGGTAGAGAGCTAGGTTTCTAGCAACAATAGAGTAGGGGCTAGGGGCTAGGAAATTTTGGAGACGTGATGTATGGCGATCGCAACAATTAATCCGGCAACAGGAGAAACGGTCAAGACATTTACACCGCTCTCGCAGACAGAAATTGCTGCAAAACTGGAGTCAGCACAACAGGCGTTTGAGCAATATCGACGAGTGCCGATGTCACAGAGATCCGGATGGATGAACGCCGCTGCCGAGATCTTAGAACGGGATAAAGAAAAATTTGGCAAGCTGATGACCCTGGAAATGGGTAAGACTTTGAAAAGCGCGATCGCAGAAGTAGAGAAATGCGCTTTAGTCTGTCGATACTACGCCGATCGCGCGGCTGACTTCTTGAGTGACGTTTCCGTAGGAACTGATGCCAGCCACAGTTTTGTCCGCTACCAACCATTGGGAATCGTACTCGCGGTGATGCCGTGGAATTTCCCCTTCTGGCAAGTTTTTCGCTTTGCAGCACCAGCTTTAATGGCGGGCAACGTCGGACTACTCAAACACGCTTCTAACGTACCGCAGTGCGCTCTGGCAATTGAAGAGATTGTTAAAGAGGCGGGGTTTCCATCTGGAGTATTCCAAACTTTATTAGTAGGGTCGCAACAAGTAGCAGCAATTATTGCTGACGAGCGAGTTAAAGCCGCTACATTAACGGGCAGCGAACCAGCAGGAGCGAGTTTAGCTGCGACAGCGGGGAAACTGATTAAGAAAACGGTGCTAGAACTGGGGGGAAGCGATCCATTTATCGTCATGCCGAGTGCCGACATCGAAGCAGCCGCTAGTACGGCTGTCACTGCCAGAATGTTATGTAACGGTCAATCGTGCATTGCTGCGAAAAGATTTATTGTCGCCGAGGCGATCGCCGATCGGTTTGAAAAACTCTTGGTAGAAAAGTTCGCCGCGTTAAAAGTTGGCGACCCAATGTTACCAGATACAGATGTAGGTCCGCTGGCTACCCCAAGTATGCTGGAAGACATAGACCGCCAAGTACAAGAATGCGCTAAGGTGGGGGCAAAAATTTTATTTGGGGGTAAATCGCTAACAGAGCAAGTGGGAAATTTCTACATGCCGACGATTGTGAGCGAAATTCCGGTAGAGGCGGCGATCGCTCAAGAAGAATTTTTCGGTCCAGTAGCCCTTTTATTTCAAGTAGCAGATCTCGACGCAGCAATTCAACTCGCCAACGCTACCACATTCGGCTTGGGATCGAGTATTTGGACGCAAGATGCAACAGAACGCGAGCGGGCGATCGCGGAAATTGACGCTGGAGCGGTGTTTGTTAACAGTATGGTCAAATCAGACCCTAGGCTGCCTTTTGGTGGCATCAAGCACTCGGGATATGGCAGAGAACTGAGCATTCAGGGTATACATGAGTTCGTGAATGTTAAAACTGTGTGGATAAAGTAAGCAGTGAGTAGTGAGTAGTGAGTAGTGAGTAGTGTTTCCCCATTACCCATTACCCATTACCCATTACCCAATTAAGGAGAAAGGTAGATGAATACGGCAGAACTGTTAGTGCAATGTTTGGAAAATGAAGGCGTGGAATACGTGTTTGGTTTACCAGGGGAAGAGAACCTGCACGTTTTGGAGGCGTTGAAGAAATCTTCCATTCAGTTCATTACAACCCGTCACGAACAGGGCGCGGCGTTCATGGCAGATGTCTACGGGCGCTTGACAGGGAAAGCTGGTGTATGCCTCTCTACCTTGGGTCCAGGGGCAACTAATTTGATGACGGGGGTAGCGGATGCAAATCTAGATGGCGCGCCGCTGGTAGCAATTACCGGACAGGTGGGAACGGATCGGATGCATATCGAGTCTCACCAATATCTAGATTTGGTAGCAATGTTCGCCCCCGTGACGAAATGGAGCGCCCAGATCGTCCGCCCCAGCATTACGCCTGAGCTAGTTCGCAGGGCATTTAAGCGATCGCAAAGTGAAAAACCTGGGGCGGTACATATCGACGTACCGGAGAACATCGCGGCGATGCCAGCGGCGGGTACGCCTCTGAGTAAAACTGGCTTAGAAAAAACTTATGCCTCATTTCACAGTATCGCCGAAGCAGCTGCGGCAATTAACAAAGCTCACAATCCTTTAATTTTAGTCGGAAATGGGGCAATTCGAGCCAATGCTAGCGAAGCAGTCACGGAATTTGCCACACGCTTGAATATTCCCGTTATCAATACTTTTATGGGTAAGGGTATAATTCCCTACACCCATCCTTTAGCTTTGTGGGCGGTGGGGTTGCAATTGCGCGATTTTATCAACTGTGCTTTTGATAATACGGATTTAGTTATTTCTATTGGCTATGACTTGATCGAGTATTCGCCCAAACGCTGGAATCCTACAGGCGAGATCCCAATCGTTCATGTGGGAGCAAATGCGGCGGAAATTGACAGTAGCTATATTCCCCTAGCAGAAGTTGTGGGAGACATTTCCGATTCTTTATATGAAATTCTGCAACGCGCCGATCGCAGTGGCAAGCCGAATCCTTATGCTTTGGAATTACAAGCAGATATCCGCGCTGACTACGAGCATTATGCTAACGATCCTGGTTATCCGATCAAGCCGCAAAAATTAATTTATGACTTGCGACAAGTATTAGGACCAGAAGATATTTTAATTTCTGATGTCGGGGCACATAAAATGTGGATTGCCCGCAATTATCACTGCGATCGCCCCAATACGTGTTTAATCTCTAATGGTTTTGCGGCGATGGGAATTGCGATTCCAGGTGCGATCGCGGCTAAACTCGTTTATCCCGATCGCAAAGTTATTGCTGCTACTGGCGACGGCGGTTTTATGATGAATTGTCAGGAACTAGAAACAGCCCTGCGCGTGGGACATCCGTTTGTCACCTTGATCTTTAACGATGGCGGCTATGGTTTAATCGAATGGAAGCAACAGAACCAATTTGGCGAGTCAACCTACGTCCATTTTGGCAATCCCGATTTTGTCAAATTAGCTGAAAGTATGGGACTGAAAGGCTACCGTGTAGAATCGGCAACCGATTTGATCCCCATGCTCAAAGCTGCTTTGGCTGATGATGTTCCAGCCGTGATCGATTGTCCCGTAGATTACCGCGAAAACCTGCGACTAACGCAAAAATCTGGAGATCTGAGCTGTAAGTTGTGGGAATAGAAGGGGCTAGGGTAAGAAGTCAAAACACCTTTCTTTGCTTCTGACTCCTATCTTCTCATAGCTGAATCAGTTTTCTTTGTGGGATAGGTATCTTGCCTGTCCCTTTAATTTTGAAATTTTGGTTGCAAATACGACTCATTACCAATTACCCATTACCACCACAACGGTGGATAAAGTAAGCAGTGAGTAGTGAGTAGTGAGTAGTGAAAAGATTTCATAAATTACCTAGAACTTATGTATTTTTAATTACAAATAATTGAACGTACTTTCAATCAAAATATTAACCACTTCAAAACCAACGTGTCGAAATTAGTTTGAATGTGAGGAGCAAGTGAACAAGCGAAAAATAAAAATATTTGCCTCGATCGCAAATTTGCATCAATCTAGGCGATGGGCGATCGCCATGACTCTAGGGTTAATACTGCTATCTGGTGCGATCTTGGTATCAGTTCCCGTTATCGCCGCTGCACGGATGCAAAAAATTCCCTCGACTCCAGCCAACGTGATTTGGGGAGAATTATTTAAGCCAAACAGCAAACCGATCGCTCGTGTCAAATCAGGCGATCGCGTAGTTATGGAAACGATATCTCACGAAGGTATCTTACCAGACCAAGGAGATCCAGTTCAGTTTTTCGCCCAAGGTGGCATTCCTCAAAATCCCAAAAGTACAATTTCTCGGCAGCAAATTCTGGCAGACCAGTTACAAACCAAAGCCAAAGTGAAAAAGACTGGTCCTGGTCCCCACGTCATTACTGGACCAATTTACGTAGAGGGTGCTGTACCAGGTGATGTTTTAGAAATTAAGACCGTTGCGATTAACTATCGATCGCCCTACGGTGTAATTTCCAACCGTCACGGCAAAGGGGCATTGCCTGGGGAATATCCTGAAAACAACGCTCCAATCTACTCTAAAGCGATCGCGATCGATGCCAAGCGGGAAGTAGGTATTTTTCAACCCGCCAACAATCTACCACCAATCGAAATCCCGTTAAATCCTTTTATCGGATTGATGGGGGTAGTACCTGCTAATCCAGCCGATGCAGCGAATTCTGTACCACCAGGGAACTATGGTGGTAATCTGGACATCAAACTTCTGGGACGTGGTTCGAGCTTGTATTTACCCGTGCAAGTTCCTGGCGCGTTGTTTTACGCTGGCGATCCCCATTGCGCTCAAGCGAATGGTGAAGTTGCTTTGACTGCGATCGAATGTTCTTTAACTCCTACATTTGAATTCGTCTTGCATAAAGATATGAAGCTGGCTACCCCAATGGGAGAAACAAAAGATGCTTGGATTGCTGTCGGATTGGACAAAGATCTGGATGAAGCCATGAAGAAATCCGTTAGAGAATACCTGCAAATCGCCAACGAACAGTATGGAATGACAAAACAAGATGCCCTCATGCTAGGTAGCGCAGTAATTGACTTTGATGTTTCTCAGGTAGTAGATATTGTCAAAGGAATCCACGGAACGATTCCTAAACAGTTATTTCCCACCAAATAATTCAAAACAGGAAATTATCAGGGGCGCAGACTACGCAAACTATGCGTCCCTACCAGCTACACGTAATTACCAACTACCAATTACCAATTACCCTTCCCTTATGCATCATTCTCATTCTCATAATGGTATCCACGGCTGCACCTGTCACGATGTCAGCCTGTACGATCGCAAAGTTAAACTGCTGTGGACGGCATTAATTGCGATCGCCAGTTTTGCTGCGATTGAGTTTACTATTGGTTATTGGAGTCATAGCTTAGCCTTACAAGCTGAGTCCGGTCATTTGCTTTCAGATAGTTTTGCTTTAGCTTTATCACTGCTAGCAGCTTGGATCGTACAACGACAGGCGAATAAATCTCACATTACTTCTGGACGTATCGAAGCCGCCGCCGCTATATTTAACGGTTTAGGACTAGTAGCGATCGCAATTTGGATCGCAATCGAAGCCGTTTCTCGTCTTCAGTCTCCACCAACCGAAATTCTCAGTTTACCCATGTTAGTAACTGCGGGATTAGGTTTAGGAGTCAACAGCTTCAACGCTTTTTTACTGCACGATAGCAGCGATAGCGATCTCAACGTTCGAGGTGCTTTTCTCCACATTTTGGCAGACTTGATCAGTTCAATCGGCGTAATTGTAGCGGCGATCGCAGTCTGGCTAATGCATTGGCTATGGGCAGATGGTGCGATTGGCTTATTCGTATCGCTACTGATATTTGCTAGTGCCATTCCTTTACTTTCTCAAAGCCTCAATTCAATTCGTAGAGCGTGAGTAGTAAGCAGTGAGTAGTAGGTAGTAAACAACTACCAATTACTCTAAATCTCCTCGTCTTCGCATATAGTTAACTCTGTCGGCTGACAACGTTTAATCACAATTGTAATTCCTTGCGCGCCTTCACCATCTAGGTCTTCAACATAGCCTGGATACGCTGTTTTTGCTTCATCGTGGGTTTGGAAAGGTCCAAAGTAGTATGTACAACGGGGCTTATTGGTAATTATTTCTATCCACCAATCGTTAACCTGTTCTACTCTACGCCCAAAAAATACCTGTTTGACTCGCTCTATTAATCCCATACTAAATGAATAGTGTAACTACTTTAGTCTCTTGTGTTTTCTATCCAAAGAATGAAAACTTTCTAAAAACTTTCTAAAAGTTTTTAACTATTAAATCAACCGCAATCGAAAATACAAAAAGAATGCGATCGCCATGATAAATAACAACAGATTTTCTTCATCTTTTGACAGTAAATTCTAATTTCGATTGTTCAAATTTTAGCGTCAATATCCACCCTAGTAACGATTACTATAATTTATAATTTGCAGCTTGGTGATGTAAGATTTGCAATTGGGTAGTCATTAGTCATTGGTCATTCGTGAGTGGCTCCTGGCTTGTGGCGCTTATTCTGGTTGGGTCTAGTCACCACTCACGCTTTCACTGATAACTGATACATGAGAATTGCTACTTGGAACGTGAACTCGGTTCGTACCCGCCTGGAGCAGGTGGTAGATTGGTTAAAACAAAATCCAGTAGATGTGCTGTGCTTGCAAGAAACTAAAGTTGTAGATGCAGACTTTCCGCGATCGCCCTTCGAGCAACTAGGGTACTATGTATACGCCTCTGGGCAAAAGTCCTATAATGGTGTTGCGATCCTCAGCCAGCAACCGTTACAAGATATTAGTGCTGGTTTTACTCCTCTATTGGCAAGCAGTAGTGATGTAGGATCTGATTTACTCGCAACTCTAGACGAGCAAAAACGGGTGATTACAGGTACGCTCGATCGCGTCCGCGTTGTCAATCTTTACGTTCCTAACGGTGCAGCCGTGGGCAGCGAGAAATACGAATATAAATTAGGCTGGTTAAAAGTACTGCGAGAATATCTGCGATCGCAACTACTCGTTTCCCCTGCGATGTGCGTCTGCGGTGATTTTAATATTGCTCCCGATGACAGGGACTTGCACGATCCAGACAAACTTACAGGTCAGATTATGGCTTCAGAACTGGAACGTCTAGCTTTACAGGAGATTTTAGCGTTAGGATTTGCCGATGCCTTTCGCAAATTTGTCGCTGAAGGCGGACATTATAGTTGGTGGGACTACCGTACCGCTGCGTTCCGTCGCAATTTAGGCTGGCGGATCGATCATCTCTATCTGTCGCCAGAATTGTACCAACAGGCGATCGCTTGTTGGATCGATCCTGAGCCGCGTAAGTTGCCCAAGCCTAGCGACCATACACCAGTTATTGTTGAATTTTAGCAATATGAGATTCAGCTTTTTATCTTCTAGATCCCCCCTAGCCCCCCTTCAAAAGGGGGGAACTAGATTCCCCCTAGCCCCCCCACTCGAAAAAGGAGAAAATATAGCTCAAAGTCCCCCTTTTCAAGGGGGATTTAGGGGGATCTATCAGACTCAGAAAGCGATCGCGATGACCATTGCCACTCTAAGTGCGATCGCCTGTTTAAATTTGGCAGCAATTGCCCAACCACCAGCAGCCGACACCCGCGATGCTTGGAAACCAGTTTACAAACAGCTACCCAATCTGCCACTAGAAAATAAATACGTTAGTAGAGAATCAGGAAAAGTTAGCCCAGATAATACGCTTGTCAGCCGCTTGATTGAGTATCATATTTACGTCAAAGGTAGAGCGCCCAACTACCGCTTAGATTGGAAATTAACCCTAGCCGATTATTTAGGAGTCAATGAACTGATTCAGGACACCACCTATCCAGGGGCAAAAACCTTACGCCAAAACCCTATAGAAGGCGATCGGGCTGCAATTAACCGCCTCAATCGACAGCAGCGAGATGCGTTAGTACAAAGCCTTGTCAGTGTCTTTACTCCCAACACCTCCACATCTCCCAGCAGCGAATCCCCAACCAACAACCAACAACCAACCCCCACCTTTTCTCAGCCAAAACCAGGAGATGCAGACTTGTTGAAATAAATTAGTGAGTAGTGAGTAGTGAGTAGTGAGTGGGGTGTTGCGGGCAGTTGCGCCGTCGTACGGCGCAATAAAGCTGCGTCGTGGTGCGCGAATCAATTTTAGATTTTAGATGCGTAGATTTCTCCTCCCTGCTCTATTCACTCCCAAGAGCTCCCGAGAGCAACCTGGCGTCTCAGCTCTCTTCCCCTGCTCGCCGATCGCTGATAACTAATAGCTGATTCCCTCTTGACACAGGTAACGTAACATCATAGTCTAGCAAGAGTTAATGAAAATTGTTGGCAACTATTTTCTATGGGTTCTGATAACATTGCCATCCAGCAGCGGGAGAAAGAAGCGCGATCGCTGAAAACTCTTCTAGCTTGTAGCATGGTTGGTTCCATAGCATTACATTTTGGTCTGCTGTATGCAGGTATCGATCGACTCTGGCAAAGGAGTTTTACCCCACCGCCAAAACCCATTGAAGTTGTCATTGTCGATCCTCCTAGAAAACCGGAGGTTAAAAAGCCAGAACCGAAGCCAGAACCACCAAAACCAAAACCACAGCCTCGGCGGGTACAACAACCTATTAGACAACCTCAACGAGTAGCGCGTCAGTCACCTCCCCCAAAAGTTGTCAAGCCTGCACCTAAGCCCGTACCTCGTGCTACTCCAAAGCCTGCACCTCCCCCGAAGGTTGAGAACGTCAAGCCAGCGCCAGCTCCATCTCCAGCAGCAACACCCGATCCACAATTGAGAAGCCAGCTATCGAATCTCAGGAATTCCAGGGCAGAACGAGAAAAAGTCTTAACTGGTACGGGCAATCCTCAAGCACCAGCTGTAGCTCCTAAGCCTAGTACGGGCAGCGGTAGAACTCCTGTAGCAACAGGGCCGAGAAATGTCAGACAGCCTAGAGAAACAGGTGATACTGGTTCCAACACTCTAAGCTGTCGCCGTTGTCCTGAGCCTAGGTATCCAGCCAGCGCCAGAAGGCGGGGAGTGGAAGGCACTCCTAAAGTTGCTTTCTATGTAGATTCGGACGGGAATGTTAGCAACCCGCAGTTAGTGCAGTCTAGTGGCGATGCAGACTTAGATGCAGCAGCACTCAGGCAAGTATCTCGTTGGAAGTATAACGATCTCAAAAAAGGACGGCGTGTCGTGCTGAGAGTTCGTTTTGTTCTCAACTAAGATTGGCACTAATGTTGAATTTAGACTCGATCGCAAATGCGATCGAGTCTAAATTTTATTTAAAAGTTGAAGATTTTGAAGTTTCGTATAAAAAAATACTTATTTTCATGGAAGTTGTGAAATATTTAAAATTTAATGATATTAAATTGCATTAATAATGCTAATATTTCCTAGTTGAGGATAGATTTAAAACTCAGTAATTTAGAATGCAGCTCGTAGCCGAACTGTATCAAATTACTGTAGCTTTGCGTGAGGAAAGTTCGTGAATAGAATGCATTTAGTCAGTTGTGTGGGACTGGCTGGAATTGTTGTGACTATTACAGCGCAGCCAGTTAGAGCTGATGCGGTCAAGGTAACTGCTGTAGAAATTCAGCCGACAGCATCAGGAACAGAAATTATCTTAAAAACAGCGAATAACGAATCGCCACAAGTTTTTACATCCAGTTTTGGCAAAACTTTTGTTGCTAATGTTGTCAATACTCAATTACAAATTTCAGATAGAAATAATCTGCGACAAATAAACCCTGTCAAGGGTATTGCAGCAGTGACAGTTAGCGAGACTGGAGCCAATAGTCTCCGTATTGTGGTAACGGGTGAGACAGAATTACCAAAAATACGGGTACGACAAAGCGATCGCGGTTTGGTTTTGAGTGCAACTACATCTGCAACAACTGCAAAACCCCCAGCAGCAGAAACCCCAGCAGCAGAAACGCCGCAACCGGATACCCCAAATGCAGCAGAACCAGAAACACCAGCAGAAGGGGAAGAACAAGAAATTGTGGTTTCAGCCACTCGGACAGAAGAACCACTAGAGAAAATTCCCCGTTCAGTCACGGTTATCACCCGCGAACAAATTGAAGCACAAACTCCTGTGACGAGGAATTTAACAGATATTCTTAGCAGGACGGTTCCAGGGTTTAGTGCGCCGACAAATCGCAACAATACATTTGGATCGACTTTGCGGGGACGAGATATTTCTGTTTTGATTGACGGTATTCCTCAAAACGCCAACTTGGGATCGCTTCCAGCACAGCTAACAACTATCGATCCAGAAGCAATTGAACGGATTGAAGTGATTCGGGGTCCCAATGCAATCTATGGCGGTCAGGCAACGGGTGGTTTGATTAACATTATTACCAGAAGACCGAGTGAGGATAGATTAACCTCTAGGACTGAGATTGGTTTAAATAACTCTTTAACAAACTCAGCAAACAGTTTTGGCTACAATCTCCAGCATTCGCTTTCTGGTACAGAAGAGAAATTTGATTATGCTGCCAGCTTTTCTCTAGCTACAACTGGAGAATTTTTTGACGCTGAAGGCGATCGCATTCCTAGCGATTTAGTCGATGCAGAAACCACCAGTATAAATGGTTTGCTCAAATTTGGCGTGAACTTAGATGATAACCAACGCTTGCAACTGACATTTAATCATTTTGACCAGGAACAGGACACAGGTTTTATCACCGATCTAAGCCTTTTCGATGTTCCAGGCATTCAAAAAGCCCGTGCAATTAGAACACCGGAAGGAACAACTGTCATCGGTGCTGATGATACGTCATCTCTAGTCACTACCAACACCACATTAAGTTATACCAATGAGGATCTCTGGGGTAGTCGGGTTCAAGCTCAAGCGTTCTATCGAGACTATTCTTTTCCTGGTTATGGAATTCCTACTGATGGTCGCATATTTGGACCTCCTTTTGACTTTATTTATCAATCACCTGGAGAAACAGAACAGTTAGGAGGACGGCTACAAATTGATACACCATTTAACTCTCAAAAGACAGTGAGTTTATTGTGGGGTGTTGATTATGTCAGGGAAGAGAGTTCGCAAACCTTTAATATTTTCGATCCGGTAGAATTTGACGCTAGTGGTGGTCGAGTTTTTCGCAAAATTGAGGAAAGAACTTTTGTTCCGCCTTATCGCTTCAATGATTTAGGCATATTTGCACAACTGCAATGGGATTTGAGCGATCGCCTCTCTTTTAGCGGTGGGGCGCGTTATGTCAACCTTAAGATTAGCACGGACGATTACACGACTTCTCAAGGTGACAGCATTGAAGGTGGTAGCAATAATACCGACGATGTAGTATTTAATGCTGGCTTGACTTACAACATCACGGATGAAGTCAGTTTATTTACTAGTTTTTCTCAAGGTTTTTCTTTTCCCGATCTTGGTAGAGTCCTCAGAGAAGCCACTTCCGGCTTTACGCTTGATGCTTCTGTTGACGTAACTGCACCGCAAAAAGTTAACAACTATGAAATCGGCATTCGGGGTAACTGGACAAATGTACAAGCATCTTTGGCAGGTTTTTTCAATGATTCGGACTTGGGACTAGACTTTGTTATTCTTCCTGGCAATGCTTACAGAAATATCCGCGCACCTCGAAGAGTCTACGGTGTGGAAGCTGCTTTAGATTGGCAACTAGGAGAAAGCTGGCAGTTGGGTGGTACGGCAACCTGGTTAGAAGGCGAAAACGATGAAGATGAGGATGGCGAATATCTTGCTCTCAACAGTATTACAATTTCACCTTTGAAACTCACAGCTTATGTCGAAAACGAAACCCTTCCTGGGTGGCGAAATCGCTTGCAACTGCTGTATTCGGGAAACCGAGAGCGTGCCTTTGACGATGGCATAGATGGCGCACCTATTGACAGTTATATCACCTTAGACTTTTTAAGCAGCATCAAGTTAGGTGCAGGAGAGTTACCGATCGGCGTTCAAAACCTATTGAACGAGGGTTATTTTCCAGTTTTCTCTCAATATTTCGCCCCCTTTGACAATAGTGCTAATTATGCCGGACAAGGTAGAACTTTGAGCGTCGGCTATCGGGTGACTTGGTGACAAGGCTAGTTGAGGCGATCGCTTTTTTCAGTTGATTCAAGATTAGTGTGAGAAATTTTTCATGAAGTTGCAGTCGATCTATTCTTTATTGCTCGTTGTGAGTGCCACAGTGGCGATCGCGCCACCAGTCTGCGCGGCAGAGTCGATCCCCCCAACCCCCCTTAAAAAGGGGGGCAATTTACTCTCCCCAACCCCCCAAAACACAGTAAAGAGCAATTTACTCTCCCCAACCCCCCAAAACACAGTAAAGAGCAATTTACTCTCCCCACCCCCCCAAAACACAGCAAAGAGCAATTTACTCTCCCTAATCCCCCTTTTTAAGGGAGGAGCCGCAGGCGGGGGGATCTGGGGATCTATAGCACAAAGCCGCATTTCCCAAGTTACCGATGTACGACTGCAACAGACAGATAAAGGACTGGAAGTAATTCTAGAAACAGCAGCAGGTGAATTACTGCAAGTCTTTCCTGCTGGCTTCGGGAAAACCTTTGTTGCCAATATTCCCAACGCACGGCTAGCACAAGACAAAGCTTTTCGTCAAGAAAACCCTGCATCGGGAATTGCGTCTGTTGCAGTGACTCAACAAGGAACAAATAGCATTCGCGTTACGGTGACGGGAACCAGAGAATTACCAAAAGTTGTAGTAAATAGAGGCGATCGCGCCCTGACTTTAACTTTACCAGAGGCATTAGCACCTACAGCCCAGCAACCTGCACCACCAGCACCAGTAACACCCCAAACCCAGACGACACCAGAAGCAGCACCACAAGAAGCAGTTCCCCCTACAGAAGGTGAAGCCCAACAGCCAACAACTGAAGGGGAAGAACAAGAAATTGTCGTCACAGGACAGCAAGAAACTGGATACAGCGTTCCCGATACTTCTACTGCAACCAAGACTGACACGCCTTTGCGTGATATTCCCCAGTCAATTCAAATCATTCCCCGCCAGTTGTTAGAAGACCGCAACACAACCCGTTTGGGTGATGCACTGCAAACTGTGCCTGGTGTCTCTAGTTTAGAAGGTGGTTATGAAGGTTATGGCGAATACTATCAGATTCGCGGTTTTTTCGGTCGCGACTTTTTCAGAGACGGTATCGCTACTGATATTTGGGCTACAGTTGAAACCGCAAATTTAGAACGAATTGAAGTGTTAAAGGGTCCAGCATCCGTACTATTCGGTCAAGGCTCTCCAGGGGGAATTATTAACTTAGTCACCAAGAAACCCTTGGCAGAGCCTTACTATTCAATTTCTGGTACGATTGGCTCGTTTGATACCTATCGTGGCGAATTAGATTTTTCTGGTCCACTCAACAACAGCAGCACGGTTAAATATCGCCTTAATATAGCGTATGAAAATAACGGTAGCTTTTTCGATTTTGTGGAAGGAGAGCGATTCTTTATTGCACCAGTCATTACCTGGGATATTAGTTCTCAAACTTCCTTAACCGTTGATGCTTCCTACTTTAACGATGTAAGGACTCCCTACTATGGAATTCCCGCAGTAGGAAGAAGAATCGCCGATGTTCCCCGTAGCCGTTACTATGGCGAACCTTTTAACAAATATCGCTTTGAAGGATTTGAATTAGGTGCAGTTCTCAAACATGAATTTAGCGATAACTGGTTAGTCACAGGTGCTTTCCGTTACCAAGACTATTCACAAGAACGATATTCAGTCTTTTTTGACTCCCCAGATGAAACTACAGGAGAAATAACTCGCAGGTCATACTTTTCAGATGGAGATTATCAAAGATATATTGGCAATATAGATGTAGTTGGTGAGTTTAAAACTGGTTCAATTCAACATAAGTTACTCTTAGGTACAGAATATCGGCAGTACATTGAAGATCCCAGATTTCAAACAGGAGAACCCTATCCATCAATTAATCTTTTCGATCCCGTTTACGTCAACACACGTTTTGACAAAGTTCCTACCTTCTTTCGAGATGACTATTACGTAACTTGGGGTTTTTATCTCCAAGACCAAATTGAACTACTGCCGAATCTAAAATTTTTAGCAGGGGTGCGCTACGACAGTTACAAGCAGTTTCCTACCGAACAAAATCTAGGCGAACCCAGAATAGATTTTGAGCAGACTGATACTGCTTGGAGTCCAAGAGTAGGAATTGTTTATCAACCGATTGAACCAATATCATTGTATTTTTCCTACAGCGAATCTTTTGCTCCCAATTTTGGTAGCAGTCTCAATCAAGTTGGCGAGCCATTTGACCCAGAAAAGGGAAGACAATTTGAAGTAGGTGTCAAAGCCGATTTAAATCCTAACTTAAACGCAACTCTAGCCTTGTTTGACATCAAAAAACAGAATGTTCTTACCACCGATCCTAATAATCCCGATTTTTCCATCCCAACTGGGGAACAAACTAGTAGGGGAGTTGAGTTGGGTATTACAGGTGAAATTTTGCCTGGTTGGGATATTTACGCTTCCTATACTTATCTCGATGCCTTTATCAGTGAAGACAATACCTATGAAGTTGGCAATCGGTTAGATAATGTACCAGAAAGTAGTATTGGTTTGTGGACGAAGTATGAAATACAGGAAGGTGGATTAAGGGGATTGGGCTTTGGTTTGGGTTTATACTATGTTGGCGATCGCTTTGGCAATTTAGATAATACGATAGATCTTCCCAGCTACTTCCGCACCGATTTAGCTTTGTATTACGAACGCGATAATTGGAAGGCTCAAATTAACTTTAGGAATTTGTTTGACATTGATTATGAAGCAGGTACATCTGGAGGTACATCTATTGCCCCTGGTGCGCCATTTTCAGTTTCAGGCACGCTTTCTGTAGAATTTTGATTGGAGTATTTATCGTGCCATCGTGCCATTTCTTTCAATCCTCCACCGTATTTTTCATTGCCCCCCAATTCATCGGGGGGTTGGGGGATCTTTCTTATATGTATCTATGGTAGGATTAATGTTACTTTCACAACCCGTATGGGCTGATAGTGAAAAAGATCTGCGCGATGCCGAAGGCGAAACGCTAAGTCGCGACCATCGCAATCCCAGTCTTGGCAACTGCGCGATCGCTAACTCTTTTCAGGCTGCATACGTAAATTGGGATAGGGTTAAAAATTGTCATGGGAAGAAGCGATCGCATCAAACAAGTAGAGAATTTGATTACGGCGATTACTCTCTAAATGGGTTTTACGTACTTCAATTTTCGTGGAGCGACGAGTTTAAAACTGGAAATCTTCAGCATGAAATCGAGTTTGGAATAGAATTGAATAAATTTCCGTTTTTGCTGTCCGCTAAAAATACAGATATTTCAGCAATCGAACAGTTTAATTCAGTTGAACTATCAAACATTCCTTTGCCGTTTTATTTGGCTGATTTTAATAGTGGACAAAACTCGTTATCCTTATATATTGAAAATGAAATTAATCTAGGAAAGCGACTCAACTTATCTTTTGAGGGCAGTTTAGATTTAGTAATTGACGACACGACAGTTTTACCCAATCTATCTAATATTATTCAGAAAGACTACGAAGCATTCAACCCAGAACTAGAGATCTCATATCAACTTAGCAACTCGATTTCAGTTTATACTAATTTAAGTTATTCCTCTCTCCCAGTTGCAAAAATTTCTAATGGTTTGTTAAAACCAGAAATTGAAAATGGATTAGAAATAGGTATTGAGACAGAATTTCTTAACGATCGCTTTTCTGCTACTCTTTATTTGTATGACGGCACTCAGCGAAACGTAACGCTCATAAATGCAAGCGATCCTGAGTTGGAAGTTTTAGTAGAAAAACAATCAAGTCAAGATATCGGTTTAGAAATAGTTGGTGAAATTACCCCTGGATGGAATGCAATTGTCTATTATGCTTACACGAAAGCACGCATTGCCCAATCGCCACAATTTCCGGTAAATTCTCAAGTACCAAATGTTGCTAGTCACAATGGCGGTTTCTGGACGACTTACGAGATTCAGGCTGGTGCATTACAAGGTTTAGGTTTTGGCAGCGGCGTGCGGTACATTGGCGATCGCCCAGGTAATATTGAGAATAGTTTTAAATTATCAAGCTATTGGCAAACCGATCTAGCAGTCTTCTACCAGCGCGAAAACTGGAAAGCCGCACTCAGCATCGAAAATCTGTTCGACACAGACTATTTCGACGGTACGCCTCTAACTATATTAGGTACGTTTTGGGTAGAATTTTAGATCGGAATACTTGAGATTAATTTTAAATAAGAGTAAACTATATTGCAACTAAGTGATAATTAAACTCGAGTTTTCTCGCGATTTAATCCGGTAGCTTGAGCTTGAAATAGCGATGCGATTGCTTCTAGCAAGCTTACTTGCTACAAACGTCTTTTTCAGCAACACTTATCATGAAATCTAAAACACTTCGCAGTATTGCATTTAGCTTGCATCGATATATTGGGCTAGCTGTGGGGCTGATTTTAATTATTGTTGGCGTAACGGGTAGCCTCTTAGTCTTTCAGAAAGAATTCGACCAATATTTATTACAGCGCCAATTTGGGCAAATTACTTCACAACCGCAGCGCGTAGCAATTGAGTCTGTTGTGAATACTGTAAAAACAGCTTACCGCGATCGCCCCGAACTGAAACTAGCTTCTATTGATACTCTGTCCCACAACCCTACTTATAGAGTGCGACTGAGAACGGAGGCTGACAAAACCACTGATGTTTATGTCAATTCATATACAGGTGAAGTTTTAGGCGATCGCGATTGGGACAATACCCTTATCGGAATTGTATTTCAACTGCATTATGCACTTTTAGCAGGTGACATCGGTGTTGCGATCGTTGGGATTGCTGCTTTACTACTTCTGATTCTGAGTATTACAGGTATCTTCTTGTGGTCTGGTTGGCGTAAATTAATCAGTGGCTTCAAAATTAAATGGCAAGCGCACCCTAAACGAGTCAACTACGACGTTCACAAAGTTGCAGGCATTATTACCGCAGTATTTTTGGGATTCATTGCATTCACAGGGTTCTGCTGGAATTTTTACGATTACGCCGTACCAACCATCTACGCCCTTACCTTCACACCACATTCCCCCGAACCAGTGTCTCAAATTGTTGCTGGTAAGTCATCTTTGGGAATAACAGAGATTTTGAAAACAGCGGATGCGGCTTTACCTAATGCAGAGACTACTTTTATCAACTTACCCAGGAAACCAGAAGACACATTCACCATCCATAAAAAACATCCTCAAGAGTCGAACGAGTATGGCGACAGTAGCGTTTATCTCGACCAATATACGGGTAAAATCCTCAAGCTCCAAGATGGAGAGAACTTACCTTTGGCAGAGAAAGTACTCGGTTCTTTTACACCTCTGCACTACGGTACGTTTTGGGGACTACCCAGCCGCGTTCTCTACGTGTTAGTCGGACTTGCACCCTTAATTCTATTCCTCACTGGCTTCGTGATGTGGCGCTACCGCTATCGAGGTAAAAAGATTTTAGATCGAATAGATGTACTGAGAGAACCAGCACAAAGATTGTGATTTCGAGTTGGGGCGATCGCTTTCAAAACTCTATCCACTCGCGCAATAGGTTAGCGTGGCTTTTAGAAATTAAATCGAACGCAGGTGTTTTGCCAGAGGCTTCAAACAATGTTTGACGCGCCGTATCCAGATCGAACAAAATCTCTCGCCGATTGGGATCGCGCACCAAACTCTGAATCCACGTCACCGCCGCCAAGCGCACGCCTTGAGTCACGGCTTCTACGCGGTGCAGTGTTGAGGAAGGGTAAACGATCGCCGATCCAGCAGGCAACTTAAACGCTGCCTCGCCTTGGGTGCTTTCGATTATCAGTTCTCCTCCCTCATAAGTTGCCGGATCGCTGAGAAATAATGTCATTGACACATCCGATCGCATCGAGGGATCGTGCATCAAGGCATTATCAACGTGAGTGCCGTAGGACATGCCGATGTCATAGCGGCTGATGAGCATCGGACGAATGATGTGGGGACGCACCGCCATTTGAAATAAGACATGTCGTTGTAAAGCCGCACTGACGATCTCTCGGACGACTGCCAGCGCGGGAGAACCCTGTGGCAGTTGAGTATTACGTTTGACCAAGCGAGCGTGCCAGCCAGCTGTAGCTTTACCATCGACGAACTCAGCCGTCTCTAGTTTGGCAACTACAGCTTCTAGCTCTGTAGGGGTGAGAATATCTCCAATACAAAGAATCATGGCATCATGGCGATCGCATCAGGTCATGAGCAGAGATTAGCACTCTAACGCGACAGTTTTGCCCATTCTTCAGGCAGCATATTAGCGACAATCTCAAACTTACCCTTACCATCTGGCTTCACAATGTATGCAACACCTTGAGGCTCTGGATAGATACCCGTTGCCGCATCAAATACGTCATCATGACCTACAACTACCGTGTTAGTTCCACTAGCAGGCATGGTTGTCAGGAATGGCATTACCGCACTTCGCATTTGTGCTTTCTGAGCATCCGTGTATTCTTCCGCAGGTGGAAAGTTCAAAGCTGCCCTCTTTTCATAACGACCAAACGCTATATCTGCTGTCTGCCAAGCACGGCAATATTCGCTAGAGTAAACCTGACCTACAGGAATCTTCAAAGTTTGAAATGCCTGCCCGATTGTCCGTGACTGCTGCCATCCAACTTCACTTAGCATCCGCTGAGTAGAACAATCTCCCATTTTTGCAGACACTCGATCGGCATAATCCTTTTCAGTTTGGGCATGTCTGAAGTAAATGATATGCCCACCACTTTGTAGAGCATTTAATAGTTGTGCGCCACTGAGTTTATCTTTAAATGTTGTCCCTGCTGCACCACCTTCACCACCTTCACCACCTTGGCTGGGTGTATAGGTAGTGGGAGGCTTTACAGGGCTACCACCTTCACCGCCTTCACCGCCTTCACCGCCTTCACCACCTTGGGCTATTTTCCAGACTGGGGAGCGATCGCGCATCTCTCCCAGCACCTCAGCGTTAACAAGCAATCCCCGCTCGGAGGCTGCTTCTGCGGCACTATCTGGAGCAGCAATCGCCCCTGTTGCTGCACTTGAAAGTACGTAAGCCCCCACACCTACCCAGACTTTTACTTTACCTAAGTTCATAACTCACTTCAACTACATGAATAGCTAACTAGAACCGACGAGCCGCCTGTGATTCGGACTCTTCATTCAGACCATCGAGTAAAGACTTTCTAGCGCAAATCTATACTGATGATAAGTTTTCTCATTTAGCAGAAGTAATATACCACGATTTGTTTGTCAAAAAAACCACTAACAGCAAACCTTAATCAGTTCTCAGTTATCAGAAGAAGGAGACAGAAGACAGGAGTCGATCGCACCTGCACGCCTGCCCACCAGCTCCCCCCTCCCCACTCCCTACACCCAATTTCCCTAGCCTTTCTATTACGGACAACGCGGATGATATCCCCCATACACGCAAACATAAGCAATCTGCTTAGCATCCAAATTCTTCACCTGACTGAAATTCACACCTTGCACTAATGCTCCTCGATCGTACTCTGGTGGTGCAGCAATAAAGCGATCGCCTGATGCGGGAGGCTGGGGACTAAACAGAATTACTCCTTGAAAATCAGCTCCCGCCAAATTCGCTCCCCGCAGATCGGCAAGTTGCAAATCAGCAAGACGCAAGTTGACATTTTGCATTTGAGTATTGCGTAAATTACTACTACTAAGACGCGATAAACTCAAGTCAGCATGGCTGAGATTGGAGCGGCTCAGATCTGCGCTCGATAAATCTCCCCCTTGCCAATTAGATTTAGTTAAATTAGCAGACTGCAAGCGCGTACCTAAAGCAGTGACGCGGCTCATACGGGCGGCGTGTAAATTGACGTGAGATAAATTCGCCGTACTCAAATTTGCTCCTGTCAAACTAGCATCTACTAGAATTGCGGCTTGTAAATTCGCTCCTACGAGTTGGGCGCTACTGAGATTGGCATTGCCGAGACTGGCGGCGGCTAAATTCGCTTGGCTCAGATTTGCCTGCATCAGATCGATCCGATCCATCGGCACGCGGCTGAGATTGGCTTTGGTAAGGTTAGCACCTTTCATCTGAGCATCGCTCAAATTGGCGATCGCATCGTCAAAAGTATCCCAGTGCCGATCTGCCCCAGCGTCGCGCCACTGACTGACTGGTAAACTAGCTTGGTTTAGATTCGCGCCTTTAAATGCCATGCCAGCAAAATTAACTCGATTCAGTTCTAAAGTAAAAGTCCGCTCTCGACTAGTGCTAGAAGCAAGATTAGCGCGGCTCAAATCCATGCCTTGTAACTTGCCGCTATAAACTGCCAAAATCTTCGCGATCGCCTGTTGAGTGGCTTGTAAATGCTGCGTCCGTTGCTCTAATTGGGTGGGGTTATTGTTGTAACGTCCGGCAGCTATTTCATTGGCGATCGATTGATTCAAACGCTGTAAATATGGCAAAGCGGGAGAACCAGAACTCACCAAAGCTTGCTGTACCGTACTAATAATTTCGCGGCTTTGCTCTTGTCCGAGCAGATCGACAAGTAACTGGAGTACCTGCGGATCGCCAATCGTCCCCAAAGCCAGAATTGCTCTTTGGCGATCGCTCAAGGGAGTGCTAGAGCCAGCCTCTAGTTGTTGAATTAAAGTCAGAAACTGCGTGTTTCTGTTCTCTGCCAACTGCCGCTGATACTTCTGCCCCTGAATGTAAACCTGAATTCCTACCAGCGTTGCCAATACCGCTCCCATGCAGGACAAGAACGCTAAAAATAGCATTAGAGTTGGATGTTGGCGCATCCACTGCCACCAACTGCGCCGTAATTTAGGTTGAGGGGCGATCTTGGCAATTGATGGTTGAGGCTGTAGCCGAGAAGAAGGAGTTCCCGTATACTGTCCTTTTGTAAGTACGGGCACGCTGCTGTGCGCCCCTACCCGATCGCTGTTAACTGATAACTGTTTTTTAGTCTTAGGCAAAACAGTAATAGCTCGATTAGCATCCACTACGTAAGTTCCTGCAATTAAATCGTGCCAACAGCGGCGCTGGCGCTGAAAGCGGGCAGTCATACCTTCACCTAGCACGAAGAAACAAGACAAGCCAACAAATACGCCCAAGTGAGGGAAAGCTGTTGCCCGCCACAAAATATAAGCTACAGAGAGTGGCAAGCCCCACATGCCCAAGGTTTCTCGTAGTAGGATGCGAGATAAACCTGGGACTGTACCAGAAGCAGAAATAACCCGCACTCCCAGCCAACGCTTGGGTAGGGTACTACCTGTTTTCCCGAGTAAATATAGCTGCCATCCCCCTACGAGTAAGGGGGTGACAACAGCCATAGACCAAAATATATTTGTCAGGGGTGTAACGAGACGGCGATCGCTCGATTCGGCAGATATGGTTAGAGTGCTGGCGATCGCTTTTTGGGTGAGGGCTACTACTGGGTTAGGGGTGACTTGTTCCCCTGATGGCTCCAATTTTGCCTGTTCTCCCAAGCTATACGGTATCAGTCCGCTCAGTGCTATTAGCGATACTTCTACCGTCCACGCGGCAAAGCGTCTAGTCACCAGTGACAGTGGTTTGCTTTTCGCCTGCACCGACGAGCGACGAGCGCGATTGGTCCTCACACTTGAATTGGCCATTCTTGATAGTTCCCCTTATCGTTGTTTCCACACCACGCGATCGCCGGCTTGTCATCGGTTGTCTGTTTCGGCGTTCCGACCGACGAAAATTCGATAGCCCACATACAGTACCAATGCCAATACTCCCAAGCTGAAGACAGCTGCTACTAAATTTAGCACTGCTCTGAGAATTGCAATTCCAAAGACAGCGCCAACACTTACGACTATAAGCTTGCCCACCCTGGATAGATTGTGAAACCAATTAAAAAACTGTCCTAAAGGTGATGGCTCGGTGGCAGCAATTTTTGTCTCTTGTATTAGTTGTGGCGATGCAGGCTGTGGTCTTGTCACCTCCACAGGTGCGGCATTCGCTTCTCTTTCTAGTTCTTCTAAACGCTGTTCCAAATCTCGGTCTGGTTGAGGATTCATATGCATTCACTGAATTGGTAATCGGTAATCGGTAATCGGTCAACAAGAGCAATTAGCAGTACACGCTAAACGCTTTCTATTCACTGGTCACTGGTCACTGGTCACTGGTCACTAGTCACTGTTTAGGGCGATTGTAGCTAATACGAAGCACATATATACACTGGCTAGGATAGGAAAACTTGACAAAAAAAGAATGAAGGATAGGGGAAGATTGACGATCTATTTCGGAATGAATGGTTTTCCACTCAAAAAAGTGGAATAATTACGCAAGTTTTTGAGAAAAATAAATTGTTATAATCAGATTTAGTCATGAAATAACTATTAGCGTAAACACAGCTAAAACTTTCTCGAAGGATGCATATTTAAAACTTGCGGGTCAAGCTAAATCTAAGTATCAGCCTCTAACCAGTTTGATTAATTAAGAAATTTGCATTCTCAAAAAACTGACAAGTAAAATTCCGATGTTGCAGGTAATTTAAACCTCGTAAATGGATAAATAAAATGATAAAGCAAGCTGCTATGTATAAGTTGATAAAGTGGACTACCCTACCTTCTGTTTTAGCTATTAGTTGTGCGATCGTAGCTACGGGTTTTGCTCAGGAAGCAGTAGTAAAAGTCTCGCCCAAATTAGAACCAGACCCCCTAATAGTTAAAGGCAAATCGGGAGGAGAAAAAAATAGCGATTGCGGTAGTATCAGCACTACTCCCAGTCAGGTGCTTCAAGTGACAGAACCCCTACCATATCTAAAGCTACGGGTACAAAGCGAGGGAGAACCTACCCTGTTGATTGAAGGGCCAGGACGGCGTTTTTGCGTGCTAGCGGATACAGCCGCTGGGGAAACTCCTGAAATATCCGGTTACTGGGAAGCAGGTAAGTACTCCCTTTATGTCGGCGATCGCGCTCAAGGACAACATCCCTATACCCTTTCAATTTCACAACAAAAAGGTAAATAGATCGGTCATTCGTCATTGGTCATTCGTCATTGGTTAAAATTCCATAAATGACTAATGACAACTGACAAATAACAAAAGGTAATTACTCTTCCGAGCTAGCTGCAACTTCCACGGCTTGCACGTCAATCGTACCTGGAGGCGTTAAACGATTTAACTTGCCTTGTTCTGCTTTCAGGAGTTCGCCACAACTAGGACACTGGAGTTGAGTGCGATTGAGTGCTGCTAACTCGTAATTACATACGGGACACTGAGACTGAACGAGGTTGCGTTGCAACCACCAGCGAAACCAAACAAACGCGATCGCTGGAGCCAACAACAGCAGTCCCATCAAAATTAAAAATGAGTTGACTAACCAGCCAAGACCCACTGCACCCAATAACCAGATGAAGAGGAAAAGGGTGAGCCAACCGGAAAGGCGAGAAAAACTAAATTGAAAAGACTTGAGGCTCATGTTGTTTCTATTAAGCTGCTCTGCCTCTAGGATAGCTAGGGAATTGAGTAGTTGTAGGAGCGGGTTTTTCTAGCATAACTGTTTTGGAATCAATAATTCTTCAGTTAAGCTCGCCCATACAGGATTTAGAAAAACTTATTATCGATCGTAACTCCGATCGTATCGCTAATTATCCTATATTTTTGACTTCTTGACGGTTTTTACTACTTTTTACAATTAGTAAACAATTTCTACCGTCAGCAGCGCGTTCGTATACAACTCGATCTGCCAACCGCCGCAGGAGAAACCAGCCGTAACCTCCTTCTTGTAGCGTTCCTGGTTTGGGTTCTGCAATTGCATCGGGGTTAAAAGGCTTACCCCAATCCCAAATTCTAATTTCGATGCGATCGCTCCACAATAATAAGTCGATATCTATCGCCGTTTCTCGTGGTAATGCTTGATGGGCGTGTCTAACCGCATTCGTGAATCCTTCTGCCAAAGCTAAGTTTAAGCGATAGAGTTGACCTTCCGACCATGGCATTTGACCGCTATGTTGAAGACAAAAATCTTCAAACCAGTCTTGTACCTGGTTCAGTAACTTTAAATCGCTCTGCACCCTCAGATGGTTTTGCTCCAACATGCCACGGCTTGAGCGCGATCCAATGTTATTGCCTAACAACTAAATAAATATTTACTTATTCTGTTTTTATGTTGTATTTGTGTCTACTATCAAGTTTCTGTTACTAAAATTGACACCTGTTAACGTTTCTCATTAGGTAGATATACTTTTTGAGAAACCCACAGGTGTCAAAACAAATCTGCACTTATCAGGTAGAACAGCTTAAATTAGAACAGTCCAAAAGTAAAAGATTTGTCAATTGGGAATGTAGCACCAATACCTAGCCACAAGGTAACTAAAGTACCAAATAGAAACAAAGTCGTCGCTACTGGGCGGCGGAAGGGGTTCTGAAACTTATTGACATTCTCAATAAATGGAACCAGAATTAGCCCTAAAGGTACAGCAGCCATTAGCATGACTCCCAATAGTTTATTGGGAACTGACCGCAGAATTTGGAATACTGGGTATAAGTACCATTCAGGTAAAATTTCTAGAGGCGTAGCAAAAGGATTTGCTGGTTCGCCCACCATTGCCGGATCTAGGACGGACAAAGCGACGATACAAGCACCCGTTCCCAAAATTACAACGGGGAAAATATATAGCAGGTCGTTAGGCCAAGCAGGTTCGCCATAGTAGTTATGACCCATGCCTTTGGCTAACTTGGCACGTAATTGGGGGTCGCTCAGGTCTGGTTTTTTAAGTGTTCCCATCTTTAAATTTGTTCTCCTTGTTTCAGTTATCAGTTATCAGTTATCAGCGAATAGGAGCCAGAATTCAGGAGTCAGGAGTCAAAAGTCAAAAGTTATGACTTCCCACTCTTCACTACTCACTACTCACTCCTCACTCTCTACTGATAACTGACTAACTGCAAATTACAACGGACCAGAGATACCTTGCTTGCGGATCATTAGGAAGTGCAGCAGCATGAAGACAGCGATCGCCCAAGGCAAGACAAAGGTGTGGGCGCTATAGTAGCGGGTTAGCGTTGCTTGACCTACGCTCGAACCGCCCCGTAATAAGTCAGCGATTAAAGTACCCACCACTGGAATTGCTTCAGGTACGCCACTGACGATTTTAACCGCCCAGTAGCCAACCTGGTCCCAAGGCAAGGAGTAACCCGTTACACCAAAGGAAACGGTAATTACTGCCAAAATCACGCCTGTTACCCATGTCAGTTCGCGAGGCTTTTTGAAACCGCCGGTTAGGTAAACTCTGAAAGTATGCAAGATCATCATCAGCACCATCATGCTTGCCGACCAGCGGTGGATGGAGCGGATCAACCAGCCGAAGTTTACATCTGTCATGAGGTACTGTACGGAAGCATAAGCTTCGGTTACAGTCGGCTTGTAATAAAAAGTCATAGCGAATCCAGTGGCGAACTGGATCAAAAAGCAAACCAGGGTGATGCCACCAAGACAGTAAAAAATGTTGACGTGTGGAGGGACGTACTTACTAGTTACATCTTCGGCGAGAGCCTGAATCTCCAAGCGTTCCTGAAACCAGTTGTATGCTTTTGAATCAGTTACCTGCTTAATAAACATGAACCAAGAGTTCCTAAAAATGAATTGCGGTCGTTCAAATTCCCGATTGACTTTGCAGGGATCGTCTTTTCAAGGTTTGTTAATGGCTGGAAATCCAGTCATTTCGATCTTAATCGCGATCGCGAACGATTTACACGTCCAGGCTGCATTAGATTCTATAAAAAAAGTAACATATGAAAGGGGCTAGGGACTAGGGGCTAGGGGCTAGGGTTAAGAAAGAGGGGACAAGCTAGACAAGAGAGATGCCAACTACCAACTACTAATTACCAACTGCCCACTACTCACTACTCACTACTCACTCTTAACTGATGATGTCAAAACGAATTTTCCAGATCGGGGTTTTGTCGATCGTGTCAATTTTGCTAGCGTTGGGTATTTGGACTCAGCCAGCAACCGCCATCACTGAAGAACAAAAGGTAGTAGTAGAAGCATGGCGAATTGTCAATCGCGCCTATCTGGACGATACGTTTAACCATCAAAGTTGGTCGGCAGTGCGACAACAGGCACTCAAGCAACCCCTCGACAACCCAGAGGCAGCATACAAAACGGTCGAGAACATGTTGGCGAGCCTGAACGAACCTTTCACTCGCTTTTTGCGACCAGAACAGTATCGTAGTTTACAAGTCAACACTTCAGGCGAACTAACAGGCGTAGGACTGCAAATCGCGCTCAATCCAAAGACAGGACAGTTGGAAGTCGTAGCGCCAATTGCTGGCTCTCCAGCGGAAAAAGCTGGTATCCAATCCCGCGATCGCATCCTCAAAATCAATGGCATCCCCACAACCCAATTGACTTTAGATGAAGCAGCCGCCAAAATGCGCGGTCCAGCAGGTAGTAAAGTCCTGCTCGCGATCGAACGGGATGGCTCGCAAAAAGAAGTCCAGGTAGCCCGCGATCGGATTGCTGTCAATCCCGTAGTTGCTCAACTTCAAACCTCGCCTAGCGGCGCGGAAATTGGCTATATTCGTCTCGTCCAATTTAATGCGAATGCCACAACAGAAGTTGCCCACGCGATCGCGAATTTAGAAAAACAAGGGGCTGAAGCATATATTTTGGATTTACGCAATAACCCTGGAGGCTTATTGCAGTCCGGAATTGAAATTGCTCGTCTGTGGTTAGACGAAGGCACGATCGTGTATACAGTAAATCGCCAAGGTATTCAAGGAAATTTTGAAGCTTTCGGCTCGGCATTGACCCACGACCCCTTGGTAGTTTTAGTCGATCGCGGTACGGCAAGTGCCAGTGAAATTCTTGCTGGGGCGTTGCAAGACAACGGACGAGCGAAAATCGTCGGGGAAAAGACTTTCGGTAAAGGTTTGATTCAATCCTTATTTGAACTATCCGACGGTTCGGGTATGGCTGTAACTGTCGCCAAATACGAAACCCCAAACCATCGGGACATTCACAAGCAGGGTATCGTACCCGATCTGAGCGTCGCAACCGATCGCCTCAAACGCGACCAAATTGCCACTGCAGCAGATCCACAATACCTAGCAGCAGTAGAGTTATTAGAGAATACATCGGCGATCGCTAAAAGCGATAAATGAGAGGCTAGAGGCTAGGGACTAGGGAATGAATAGTGACCAGTTATCAGTAACTAATGAAAGTGAGTAGTGAGTAGTGAGTAGTGAGCAGTGGCTAGTGACTAGCGATTAGACCGAAGAAATAACAATCTAGCCACCAGCCGCGAGCCACCACTCACTCCCCAACTACCCATTACCAATTACCCATTACCAATCACCCAGTATTCCTCATCCCAGCAGCAATTCCATTAATAGTTAACAACGCGCCGCGCAATAACTCGCCTTTGCTATGGCGGGAGTCGATGATGCCAGTAGTGCCAGGGTTGCTATATTGTCGCAATCTTTTTAGCAACGACACCTGCAAAAACCCTAGCGGTAAGATTGTCGCGCTCCGCAACTGTACGGACTGCTGTAAGACTGGATCGCCGTCTAGTAGACGCTTGTGACCTGTAATACTCAGTACTATCTCAGTTGTGAGATCGAATTCTTGCAAAATCTGCTCGAATAGCCGCTCAAACCGTTCAAGATCTTGCGGTTTAGATAACTCCTTGACGTAGTGATGAGCTATTTGCATATCTACTTTTGCCAGAGTCATCTCTACTTTAGAAATTGCCATTTTGAAGAAGGGCCACTTCATGTAGAAGTAGCGTAACAACTTGAGGTGTTGCTCCGGTTCTTCGTTTAAAAATTCCTGCAAAGCTGCACCCACACCATACCAAGCAGGTAAGAGAAAACGGCTTTGCGTCCAGCTAAACACCCAAGGAATTGCCCGCAAACCACTTAAATCTTTTTTCCCGCCTTGTCGCCGTGCTGGACGAGAGCTGATTTGGAGTTGGCTAATTTCGTCGATGGGAGTGACTTGATGGAAAAAGTCGATAAAATCAGGTTGTTCGTAGATCAGGGCGCGATAATGTTGCCGCGATCGCGCTGCTATTTCCTCTAATATCTCATTCCACGGCTGAATGTTGTCAAATCCCGTCCGCAATAAACTAGCTTGAATGACGGCAGTAGAGATTGTTTCCAAATTGTAAAGTGCCAGCTCTGGTAGCGAGTATTTCGAGGCTAAAACTTCACCCTGTTCGGTAATCTTGATTCTGCCATTAATGCTATGTCCAGGTTGAGCCAAAATTGCCTCGTATGCAGGACCGCCACCCCGTCCTACCGAGCCGCCGCGTCCGTGAAAAATCCTTAGATCGACTCCATGCTGTTCGGCAACTTGCTGAAGTGCTTTTTGCGCCTTGTGTATTTCCCAATTGCTGCTAAGAAAACCGGAGTCTTTATTGCTATCGGAATAACCCAACATCACCTCTTGTAAGTTGGGGGTGAGTGGTAAATGATGAGTGGTGAGTGGTTTTGCTCCCTCAGTTCCCTCGGCTTCCCCAGCTCTCTCATATCCTCCTGCTAGCAAAGCGCGATAAAACTTCAGCTCGAATAGCTGTTGCATGATGCTGGGTGCGCGTTGCAAGTCCTCTACTGTCTCAAATAGAGGCACGACTTGGATCGTCCCAAGTCCCGTTGCCGGATCGTATAATCCAGATTCCTTGGCTAGTAATAACACCTCTAGCAAGTCACTTAAATCACGGCTCATGCTAATGATATAAGTCTGGCAAACCTGTACGCCAAACTCTTGCTGTAGCAGGCGCACGACGCGGAGAGTTTCGATCGCTTCGTTGGTTTTTTCGCTAAAAGGTAGTTCGGCGGGAATTAGCGGACGGCGAGTTTGCAATTCTTCCGACAACCACTTAACTCTGTCTGCTTCTGACAATTCGTGATACGACTGCGGCAGAATTTGGAGATATTCCAAAACTTCATTCAATGCATGGGCGTGGCGAGATGACTCTTGGCGAATATCGAGGTGAGCCAGGTTAAAGTCATAAATTTCTACCTGACAGATCAAACTGTCCAATTCGCGGCAGTTCAAGCCTGTTTCTGCTAAGTTGCGTTGAATCAGTCGTAGTTCGGCAAGAAAATCAACGCCAGATTTATATACTGCCGTAGTATCACTTTCTTCGGCAATTTCCTGCTTGCGAAGATTTTTGTCATACAGCCGTGCGTTGCGATCGAACGTGTTTTCCAACCGCTTCAAAATATAAGCCAGCTTGAGTCGATAAGGTTCTTGGCGATATCGCAGGGCGAGTGCTTCGTAAACCTCAATCATCTGCAACCGATCCTGCTCTAGCGATTCTAATAAATCTGGCAGGACATCGCTCCAGTGCAGCGATATACTCAATAAATTAGTCAGCCGCTTCACTGAGTGAATGTATTTCTCTAACACCAATTGGCGTTGATAGCAAGCTGTTTGCCACGTCACTTGGGGTGTCACCGAGGGATTGCCATCCCGATCCGATCCTACCCAGGAACCAAACTTGCAAAAGTTATTGCTGGGCGGACGCAAGCGGGGAAAAGCAGCAGCTAGAGCGTGTTTAAATCTGTGATTGAGCAGGGGAATTTGCTCGAACAGGACTTCCTTGAAGTAGTGCAGGGCATACTCTACCTCATCTAACACTGCTGGCTTGAACTGGTGCAACTCATCAGTACGCCACCAAAGGCGAATTTCTTCGGTTAGTTGTTCCCGCAGTGCCTCTGCTTCCCAAGGATTAGCACCTTCAATGCTGCCCGTACTTTCCTCAATTTGGTCTAGTTTTTGCAATAGCTTTGCCAACCGTCGCTGCTTGTCGCGAATCGTAGAGCGGACGATCTCGGTTGGGTGTGCCGTGAAGACTAATCTTACATCTAATTGGTCGATCAATCGCTGGATGTGCTGCGGCGGGACGTTCATCTGCCGTAGATGAGGGAACAAGGTGTGAAATGTGCCCTGTTTTTGTTGTTGGTGTGTAGCGTGCCAATTCTTTTCTAGCAGATCTACGCCAGGATCTCGATTTACATCCGCTGTTTGATGCTCGATCGCCTTAGCAGCAACTTCCCGTGTTTGGCTTAGTTGCTTTGCTGCTTTCTGATGCAAAGCGCGGCTGATACTGAGTTGCTGGCGTTGTTCGTAGTGCTGTTCGACAATATTGATCAATTGGAAATAGAGCGCGAAGGCACGCGCAGCGCGAATCGCCTCGTTAAGTTCCAATTGGGAAATTAACTTCACTACTTCTGAGATCTGCTCGTCGATCGCTTGCCCTTCTGACGAGCATAAATCGCGCAGTCGTGCCAAGAGATTGACCAATTCCTGACCGCATTCTTGTTTGAGAACAGACTCCCACAATTGCTCTACTGTTTGCAGGCGTTGCCTCAGAAACAAATCGAACGGAGAGGAGCTAACAATCAAAGTTTCATCATGCGAATGGAGGAGCGAAGTCATAGGGTCTGTTCGAGTAGAGCCAGGAACAATTAATAATTGTAGGGTTTAAAGCTATTCCAATTCGTTGTTGAAGCAACAATCTTCATTTTCTAGCGGAGTATTTATTCTGACGATTTGGCATCAGGCACGATCGGATTCTGATGCTGTTTCTGTCTCTGGAAATGGCAAAATTGGCAAGCGATCGCCGCGAAATAATTCTTCACTGGCTTGCCCGATTGCTCTTGCTGCTTGGGCTACAGCCTTGCCTCCAATTAACCCAAACAGCAAAGAACCCGTACCGAGCTGCAACAGCACCTCGCTAGGAATCGAAAAAAATAATAGTTTTACCCCTGTGGTTTCTGGGGAATTAGATTTGGGAGTTGGCATTTCATCCTCGATTGGAGTGACTCTTTCTCTTTATTTTAGGCGTGGCGCGATCTCGAAAATTACAGTTCTTCAACTATCCAACTCATAACGCCGAAAACCAAAATTTTTACATCCCTCTTTAGAACTATACCTTACGATATTAAAAATTTCTTAACAGAGCTTTTCTTCGACTTCTACTACTTTGAAGCAGCTATTTGTCTGCCAAATTTGCTTGACAAAGCAACGATCATGCTGGCTCTGCAAATGCGATCGCTGCGAATTTAGCTGAACAATTACCAACAGACAGAAAGTTTTCCTGCAACACATAACTTTTTTTTATGGTTATCTGCTTTTAATATTGCTTAATAAAATCGAGCAGTACGTGAAATTTTTGCTGAAGTTGTGTAAAGATATATTTACAGGCAACCGAATACGGAACCTGATTCATACCAAATCAAGCAACTTTGTTGTTTACTTAGCAATACATAGAACAATGACAACCACATTACAAAGACGCGAAAGCGCCTCATTG
>ERZ1066118.565-NODE-565-length-32593-cov-11.339880_pt1 | contig 32593 bp, 25 predicted proteins | sample MGYA00382765_ERZ1066118 | MGnify/ENA primary metagenome ERZ1066118 (study PRJEB33369, sample SAMEA5778348) | biofilm metagenome | biome: Industrial cooling water; feature: Water cooling tower basin; material: Biofilm | place: United Arab Emirates | collected...
CTAAGTCCATATACTCAGCAAAAGTGATTCGCTGTTGGGAACTTGAGGCGATCGCGCGTCGAATCTCCTCGCTCAACTCTAAATTGGAATCATCTGTCATTGGTCATTGGTCATTGGTCATTTGTATTTGCTATTTTTGACTTACGACTTTTGTACGGAACGGGTTCACCAGCTCGCTCTGACTTTGACAAATATTTTATGTGAACCCATGTGAACCCGCCCCTCCCATTACCCTCTAGCGATCGACCGATCCCATGATGATGTCAATGCTGCCCAGGATCGTAACGATATCGGCAACTTTCACGCCTCGGAGGATGTGAGGCAGAATTTGCACGTTGTTAAAATCGGCAGCGCGGATTTTCCAGCGCCAAGGGAAAACGTTATCGTCGCCGATAATGTAAATCCCTAATTCTCCCTTACCACTCTCGACGCGGACGTAGTGTTCGCCTTTGGGAATTTTGAATGTGGGAGCGACCTTTTTGCTGATGTATTGGTAATCGAACCCACTCCATTCAGATTTTGGTCCCGCTTGCAAACGCTTTGCTTCCAGGTTTTCGTAAGGTCCGCCTGGTAGTCCCGCAATGGCTTGGCGTAGAATTTTCACCGATTCGCGCATTTCCCGAATCCGCACTAGGTAGCGAGCAAAACAATCGCCAGCAGTTTCCCAGTGAACTTCCCAGTCAAAGTCATCGTAGCATTCGTAGTGGTCTACTTTCCGCAAGTCCCACTTGACGCCACTTGCCCGCAGCATGGGACCGGAAAGCCCCCAGTTAATGGCTTCTTCTCTCGTAACCGTACCTACACCCTCGACACGACGGCGGAAAATTGGGTTGTTGGTGATTAAGCGTTCGTATTCGTCTACTTTGGGCATGAAGTAGTCGCAGAAATCGAGACACTTATCGATCCAGCCATAGGGTAAATCGACGGCTACACCACCAATACGGAAGTAGTTGTTATTTACCATCCGGTAGCCTGTAGCAGCTTCCCAGAGGTCGTAGATCATTTCCCGTTCGCGGAAGATATAGAAGAAAGGAGTTTGAGCGCCAACGTCAGCCATGAATGGTCCCAACCAGAGTAAGTGGTTGGCAATCCGATTTAGTTCCAGCATGATGACGCGGATGTAGCTGGCGCGTTTGGGAACGGGAATATCGGCTAATTTTTCGGGGGCGTTGACTGTAACAGCCTCGTTGAACATCCCCGCCGCATAGTCCCACCGACTCACGTAAGGGACGTACATGATGTTGGTGCGGTTTTCGGCAATTTTTTCCATTCCTCGGTGCAAATAGCCGATGACGGGTTCGCAATCGACCACATCTTCGCCATCCAGAGTCACAATCAACCGCATCACGCCATGCATGGAGGGGTGATGCGGACCCATGTTGAGTATCATGGGTTCTGTTCTGGTTTCTATCCTTGCCATATGTTTAGCGATCGCTCCTTGAGCAAACAGTTGTCAGGGGTCGGTTATCAGCGATTGGTGACCGCTAACCGCTCACGACTCACCGCTTTTATTGCGTTTCTTTAATAATTATAAGAATTGACGGCTCCGAAAAAGTTTTATAAACGACCGAGTAATCATAGACTTTGGCAACTGTTTGGTATAGATGGTAACGATATAAGATTGTTGACATGGGTAATTAGTCGCCGATCTCCGATCGCTGACTGTCGGTCTGCCGCAGGCAAATCCGTAAGTTACTTGCTTCTCCTTGGCGATCGCGTACGAGGTGTATCCATCTGCTTGCAAGAAATGGGAATTCTAAGTATAGGATTACTATTTTTATACTTTTATGGATGGAGAACAATTTGGGGCGTTCGTTCAGAAACTAGAACGCTTTGCTCGCCAACAACCTAAAGCTTATAAGTTACGAGTCGGTCTGCTAGCTACTTTAGGATATGCTTACATTTTTCTGATCCTGACAGTTTTACTGGGAACTTTGGTAGCGATCGCGCTGCTAATTGCGAGTAGCAAAACTATCAGTGGCGGTGCGATTAAGCTTATTATTCTGCTAGCTGCTTTTATCGTCTTTGTGTTGCAATCCCTGTGGGTAACTTTCCCACCACCTGTAGGTCTAGAACTCAGTCGCCAACAAGTCCCTCACCTGTTTGCCTTAATTGACAGACTTACCTCTACGCTTCAGGCTCCTCAATTTCACCGCGTGCTCCTGACAGATGATTTTAATGCCTGTGTTGTCCAAGTCCCCCGTTTGGGGATTTTGGGCTGGCAGCAAAATTATTTAATTTTGGGTTTACCCTTAATGCAAGCCTTGACGCCGGGGCAATTTCGTGCAGTACTAGCGCACGAACTAGGACACCTCTCAGGCAACCACAGCCGTTTTGCGGGCTGGATCTATCGCATTCGCAAAACCTGGCTGCAATTGTTTGAAAAGTCACAACAAACGAGAAATCATGCTTTTGCGATTCTGTTTGAGCCATTTTTTCACTGGTACACGCCTTTTTTCAGTGCTTACTCGTTTGTCTTGGCACGCATAGACGAGTACGAAGCCGATCGCTGTGCGGCGGAAATTGCGGGAGCGCAAAACATTGCTGCAGCACTGGTCAATATAGAAGTGAAAAGCAGATTTTTGCAGAGTCAATTTTGGTCAGATGTCAATCGCCAAATGGACGATCGCGCCGAACCACCAGAATCTATTTTCAATAATATGTCTGTTGCCATCCACCAAGATGTCAAGTTAGATGATGCCCAAAAGTGGCTAGCACAGGCACTAGCGACAACCACCGATACCGCAGATACCCATCCTTGTCTGACAGAACGATTAGCCGCGTTAGGTTATGGCGATCGCCCAGAGCAATTCTTGTCAGCGATTCCTCCGCAAGATCGAGCCGCTGAGGAATTTCTGAGCAATAACCTGCAGCAATTAACCGAGCATTTCAATCTCGCTTGGCAAGAGCAAGTTGCTACACCTTGGCGACAGCGTTATGCCTATGCTCAAGCAGCACGAAAAGATTTACAAGCTTTAGAAGAAAAAGCTTTGCAGCAACCGCTGACAACTGAAGAAGCCTGGAACCGTGCCCACTGGACGGCAGAATTTAGAGAGACTGAGGCAGCGATCGCGTTATTTCGAGAGTTTCTCAGCGCTCGTCCGCAGCACGCTGCCGCTAACTACACCTTGGGAAAAATCTTACTGCAACAGCACGATCCTACGGGTATAGATTATCTGGAACGGGCAATGATGGCAGACACAGACAATATTATGTCCGCCTGTGAATTAATTTACTCTTTTGCCATCCAAAAGGGAGATAAACAGACAGCACGAGTTTACGAACAACGCGCCGTACAACACTACAGGTTACTGCTTCAGGCACGGGAGGAGCGATCGCAACTGGGAGTAGGCGATTACTTTGAACCTCACGATCTCTCAGTCGAGGCGATCGCGCAACTACAGCAGCAATTATCGAGTCACAACCAGATCGCCAAGGCTTATTTAGTCCGCAAGATCGTACAGCACTTACCCGAAAAACCTTGTTACATTCTCGGTATCGAGCGGGAGTTTCACAAGCTGAAGCCAGAAACTACTGACGAACGAGAACTCGTACAACAACTGATCCGGGAAATTTCAGCGGAAATTCTTGTCCTCATATTGGACGATCGTACTCGCGACCTAGAGAAAAAAATCGGCAGAATAGAGGGAGCTGCGATTTACACCAAACCAAAACATACTAAGCAAATAACTTCCAAATGAATGTTACCCCCACATCACTGGAACCAGAGGCGCTAGAACCGGAAGTACCAGAACCAAATGCAACTGCATTCAGTCACATTTCAGTCTTGAGCCGAGAATTAATCGCTGGTTTGGCAGTGCAAGCGGGGGGACACTATCTAGATGCTACCGTTGGTGGTGGGGGGCATAGTAAGCTCATTTTGCAAGCTGCGCCAGATGTGAAGCTGACAGCACTCGATCGCGATGCAGCAGCGATCGCGGCGGCGCAAACTCAACTGGTAGAATTTGGCGATCGGGTACAATTTATCCGCAGTAATTTCGCTACTTACACTCCCAAAGATGCGACTTTTGACGGCATTATTGCCGATTTGGGTGTAAGCTCGCACCAATTTGATACAGCCGCCAGAGGCTTTAGTTTTCGCCATGACGCGCCTCTAGATATGCGCATGGACGATCGCCAATCGCTGACAGCGGCGGAAGCGATTAACACCTGGGATGAAAAGAAACTAGCAGATATTTTCTTTCACTACGGTGAGGAGAGATTTTCGCGCCGGATTGCACGACGAATTGTAGAAAAACGTCCGTTTCATGCCACTACAGAATTGGCAAATGCGATCGCCTCTGCTGTTCCTGGGGCATATCGTCATGGAAAGTCGCGCTCTTCAGCGCGCCAACAAAAATCTATCCATCCTGCTACCCGCGTGTTTCAGGCGTTGCGAATCGCCGTAAATAACGAATTAACCTCCTTAGAAAACTTCCTGCAACTAGCACCGAGTTGGCTCCAGCCAGGGGGAAGAATTGTCGTTATTAGTTTTCACAGTTTAGAAGATCGGATTGTCAAAAATGCTTTCCGAGCGTCCGAGCTATTACAAATTCTCACTAAAAAGCCCCTCGTTCCCCAAGCAGATGAACTAGCCCAAAATCCTCGCTCTCGCTCAGCTAAGTTACGAATAGCAGAGAGAAAAGTTGGTAATTGGTAATTGGTAATTGAGTGGTGCGTGGTGCGTGGGAAGAGGCAAAACGTTAATTTCCGACTGACGACTGACGACTGACGATGCGATCGTTCACAAATCCTTCACATCTTTTGCTTAAGCTCAAAACTAATTGAAGTCAAGAGCTACAAAATGCAGGTTCGATGAGGGATATACAAACTCCGCGATCGCATGTAAAGGAAGACAAGCCATATGAATTTAGGCTGGAATCATAAAACTAAATTTCCGCTTCGTTTATATCTCAAACAACTATTTTTTGGTTCTCTAGATAAAGTTATTCTCAGCCCCACCAACTTTTGGTACGCATACCAAATCGAGCTTTTAGAAAAATGCTGGCAGCGAGATACAGCCCATCAATTAGAAGGCGGTTTATATGATAACTGGGATTTTTATCCGATCGAACAATACTGGATTTTTTATTGGACGCCTGAACTAGAGCGCTTTTGGGAACGAGATTGCATAGAATTTTTAGAAAATTGTTGGCTGCAAGAAGAATAAAGTCAAAAGTCAAAAGTTAAATGTCAAAAGTTAGGAGTCAGGAGTCAGGAGTCAGAAGAATGTAGGTACAATCTCTTCCACTCACCACTCACCACTCACCACTCTCTTTCCCACTACTCGCTTCCGAGGAGGAATGAATTAGGATGAGAATTCTCAAAGTTCAAACGTTGCGTGGTCCAAACTATTGGAGTATTCGCCGCCATCAACTCGTTGCCATGCAGCTAGACTTGCAAGAATTGGCAGAAAAACCATCCAATGAAATTTCAGGTTTTTACAAAGGTTTAGTTGAGGCGTTACCCAGCTTAGATGGACATTTCTGTTCTCCTGGCTGTCGCGGTGGCTTTCTGATGCGGGTACGGGAAGGCACGATGATGGGGCACGTAGTCGAACACGTTGCCTTAGAACTACAGGAACTAGCAGGAATGCCAGCAGGCTTCGGACGCACCCGCGAGACAGCTACTCCTGGCGTTTATCACGTTGTATTTGAGTACGAGAACGAACAAGCCGGACGCTATGCAGCCCGTGCTGCTGTACGGTTGTGTCAAAGTATTGTTGATATGGGATACTATCCCAAATCGGAACTAGAACAGGATCTGCAAGATCTCAAAGCACTCCATCAAGATGCGGCTTTAGGTCTCAGTACAGAAGCTATTATCAAAGCAGCCGAGGCGCGAGATATTCCTTGGATGCAACTCGGCGCGCGTTATTTAATTCAACTCGGCTACGGCAAACGACAAAAACGCATACAGGCAACTTTAAGCGGAAATACGGGAATTTTAGGTGTCGAGCTTGCTTCTGATAAGGAAGCCACTAAACAGATTTTAAATAGTGCTGGCGTACCCGTTCCTCAAGGCGCGGTGATAAATTATTTTGACGAATTAGAAAATGCGATCGCCTCTGTTGGCGGTTATCCCATCGTTATCAAGCCGCTAGACGGCAACCACGGTAGAGGCATTACCCTCAATATTCAAACTTGGGAAGCAGCAGAAGCAGCCTACGATGAGGCAAAAGCAGTTTCTCGCTCTATTATCGTGGAACGCTACTATCAAGGGCGCGATCACCGCGTAGTTGTGGTTGATGGTACAGTTGTTGCAGTTGCCGAGCGCGTTCCTGCCCATGTAGTAGGAGATGGTAAAAGTACGATTGAGGAATTAATCAAAATAATCAATCAAGACCCGCATCGCGGCGACGGACACGATAATATCCTCACCCGCATTCAACTCGATCGCAATAGCGATCGCCTTTTGGCAGAACAAGGCTACACTCTAAATAGCATTCCAGATCGAGGAGAAATTTGCTATCTGCGAGCCACAGCAAACTTAAGCACGGGTGGCATTGCCTGCGATCGTACCGATGAAATTCACCCTGAAAATATCTGGTTAGCGCAACGAGTGGCACAAATTATCGGTCTAGATATTGCGGGAATCGATATTGTTATCCCAGATATCAGCCGTCCTTTGCGAGAAGTGGGTGGCGTAGTAGTAGAAGTGAATGCTGCACCAGGTTTTCGGATGCATACTCATCCCAGTCAGGGTAAGCCTCGCAATGTTGCGGAGGCAGTCGTTAATATGCTATTTCCCCCAGGTAAATCTAGCCGCATTCCCATCCTTGCCATCACCGGAACCAACGGTAAAACCACAACTACGCGCCTACTTGCCCATATTGTGAAGCAGACTGGTAAGACTGTGGGCTACACCACCACCGATGGGACGTATATCGGCGATTGTTTGGTCGATAAAGGAGATAATACAGGTCCCCAAAGCGCCCAATTAATTCTACAAGACCCTACGGTAGAAGTTGCTGTACTAGAAGCAGCACGAGGCGGAATTTTACGCTCTGGTCTGGGATTTAATGCTTGCGATGTCGGAATTGTATTAAATGTTGCTGCCGATCATTTAGGCATTGGTGATATTAATACAGTCGAGCAACTAGCGCATCTCAAGAGTGTGGTTGCAGAAACCGTATTTCCTCATGGCTATGCTATTCTCAACGCTGACGATCCCTTGGTTGCAGCAATGGCAAAACGAGTGAAAGCTCAAGTTGCTTACTTCTCGCTCAATCCAGATAATCCCGTCGTGAGAGAACACGCTCGACACGGAGGCTTAGCAGCGGTGTATGAAAATGGTTATTTGTCAATATTGCAAGGTGAAATAAAACTGCGACTGGAACAGGCAGTCAACGTACCGCTCACGATGGGCGGACGCGCTGACTTTGCGATCGCCAATGCTTTAGCTGCGAGTTTATCAGCATTTACTCAAAGAATCCCCTTGGGACAGATTAAAGCTGGATTGCAGACATTTCATCCTTCTGCAAGTCAAACCCCTGGTAGAATGAATTTGTTCGAGCTGAGAGACTATCACGCCCTAGTAGACTACGCCCACAACCCCCACAGTTACGAAGCATTGGGTAGCTTTGTCCGCAACTGGACGGGAGAACGGATTGGCGTAGTTGGGGGACCAGGCGATCGCCGCGACGAAGACTTCATTACCTTGGGCAAACTCGCCGCCGAAATGTTCGACTTTATTCTGATCAAAGAAGACGATGATACACGCGGTCGTCCCCGTGGCAATGCCGCAGACTTAATCGAAAAAGGCATTCGCCAAGCTAATTCTAATAATATAAACTCTAACTGCCGCTACGAATCTATATTAGATGAGACAAGAGCCATCAACACCGCCCTCGACATGGCTTCCCGTGGTAGTTTAGTCGTCGTGCTACCCGAAAGCGTCAGTCGTGCCATTCGTTTGATTGAATCTCGACAAGTAGGGGCGAGGAGCGAGGAGTGAGGAGCGAGGGAATTTTGGATTATAATTCTCCCCTTGTCCCCTTGTCCTCCTTGTCCCCCTAACCCTTAACCCCTAACTCCTAATCCCTAGTTATGACCTCTCAACCCGCCCTTCTGATCCTTGCCGATGGTACTGCCTATCATGGTTTATCTTTCGGTGCTGCTGGCACTACCGTCGGCGAAGTTGTATTTAATACAGGCATGACTGGGTATCAAGAAGTATTAACCGACCCCAGTTATCGCGGTCAAATTGTCACGTTTACCTATCCCGAACTGGGAAATACGGGTGTAAATGCTGAAGATGAAGAATCCGATCGCCCTCAAGTTAAAGGTGCGATCGCCAAAAATGTCTGTTATCGTCCTAGCAATTGGCGTGCTACTGGCAGTTTGCCCGACTATCTCAAACAACACAATATCCCTGGGATTTATGGCATCGATACCCGCGCCCTAGTTCGCAAGATCCGCGATGTGGGAGCCATGAATGGGGCTATTTCCACAGAAATTCTCGATGAAGCCGAGTTATTGCAACTCGTCCTCGCTGCCCCCAGTATGGCAGGATTGAACCTAGTGAGTGAAGTTACCACATCCGTTGCTTACGAATGGGCTGAAACTACTGATTCTGTTTGGGAATTCAAACCCGTAGCCCCAGATGGCGAAACTCTGACAGTGGTTGCCATTGATTTCGGCATCAAACGCAATATTCTGCGACGATTAGCTAGTTACGGCTGTCGCGTCATTGTCGTTCCCGCCCATACGCCACCAGAAGAGATTCTCAAATACAATCCCGACGGTATCTTTCTTTCTAACGGTCCTGGCGATCCCGCCGCCGTTGCAGAAGGATTTGAAACTACAAAAGCCCTACTTTCAGCCCAGAAACCAATATTTGGTATTTGCATGGGACATCAAATTTTAGGTCGAGCGCTGGGGGCAGAAACCTTCAAGTTGAAATTCGGTCATCGCGGTTTGAATCAACCTGCTGGCTTACAACGCCAAGTCGAAATTACCAGCCAGAATCACGGCTTTGCACTCGACGCTGATTCCCTTCCGGCAGATGTCGAAATTACTCATCTCAACCTCAACGATCGCACTGTAGCAGGGTTGCGGCACAAATCCTTACCCCTCTTCTCCGTCCAATACCACCCCGAAGCCAGCCCTGGTCCCCACGACGCAGATTATCTATTCGCCCAGTTCGTCGAATCTATGCGCCAGTCACGCACTGTAGGGGTGTAGAGTTTGGGGTGTGGGGATTTCCTCACACCTAACCTTTGTATCTTGCTTCGCGTCTTTGCGTCTTTGCGTGACAAATTCTTAGTTAGCAACATTCACGCCGACCGAAGTAAGCCCATCCATCCGATTCAAACTCGAAGATTCCCGAATTGGAGTAGCTAAATACCTAGCGATCGCACTTACCATAGTACGAGGACACTGAGCGGGCATAGTTTGCCGAAACGACTGATAGTAATCTTGACGCGATTCTTCAAACAAACAGCGCAATTCCACCAACGGATTCTCATGGCGGTCGACACGCAAATCCAGATGGGGATAAACATCTCGATGTACGACATACAGCGCCGCCGATTGCCGTCCCCGCTTATCTCCTCCGGCTGACTCCCCAGCCTCTAAAGCTTGTAAAAGGCGATCGCAAAACTCCATTTCAGCCTTAGCTTGATAAGCATCTGCCATCGCCACCAAGACTTGTTCGCCTACCAACATATTTCCTGCCACAGAAAAGTTAGGATATGTCAAGTGTCCCGCCCAACCAACGCAGTCTTCACCCGTCCAAGCCGCCGTATGACCGTGACGGTCTACCAGATGTAGCTGACGCTGATGGCAGTTCGGATCGTCTTGCAGCAACAATTGCAAGGTATCTTCAGCCGAAACCCCATGTTCCAGCAATTGCAGGCTGCAAATTCCCAATAGCGGGTTAGTTTGCCCTTGAGTCGCGATCGCTCCCACGGTCGCCTTAGCGTGGGGTACGAGCGCTCCCACAGCTAGATGCTTAGTTGCCACTGCCACCCCAGTCATTTGCGTTGCCGAATCCCAAGCCACAATTGAGAACGTCATAATTGCAGAGCGCCCGCTAGTCAAGACACGTACATGAATGTTATTCCCAGATAACATTTATTCGCGATCGCTTACTGTTTTGGATTTAACAATTTGTAGGAAATGGTAATTGGTAATTGGTAGTTGGCAAGGGAGTGGTGCGTGGTGCGTGGAGATAAGGAAGCAGAGGTGCAGAGGAAGTAGAGGCGCAGAGGAGATTTATTGACTTCTGGCTCCTGACTCCTGGCTCCTGACTCCTGACTCCTGACTCTCTTAAAAATCAAATCCAACCTTTTTTGTGCTGCTTGTAATGCCTCGGTAGGAGTGCTTTTGCCTAACAAAACAGACTCCAACGCCCTACCTAAATTTTCCGATAAGCGACTGTAACCAGGAAAAATCGGACGCGATCGCCCGTATTTTGCTTGTGCTAAAAAGACTTCTACGGCAGGTTGTTTTTTGATGAAATCTTGATATTTCTCGCTTTCTCTTGCCTTCATGTTGACGGGCAAATAACCCGTACCAATTGCCCAATCAGTTTGAAATGCTTCGCTAATAACATATTCAGCAAATTTCAGCGCGGCGCGTTCCCTTTCGGGAGTAGACTTAAAGACAAATAGATTTTCTCCACCGATCGCAGTTGCTTGCCGATCGCCTTTAGGAATCGGAAACACGCCAAAATCTATCCCTGTGGTTTGGAACTGTCCCAGCGTCCAGGGACCAGTCAATTGCATCGCTACTTTCCCAGCTAAGAAAGCATCGATTTCAAATCCCCGTTCGGGTAAAGATAGAACGACAGAACCATCATCGACTAAATCGCGCCACAATCCCAGCGAGGCGATCGCACCCTTGTCATTTACTATGTTTACATCCACTGGCTGTTGGGGATTGCTACTTGACAACTCGCCGCCGCCACTCCATAAGAAGGGTAGCCATAGAAAGACGCTAAATTCTCCTTTTCCTAACGGCAAAAACATTCCGTGTTGGTCGATCCGCTTGTCTCCGTCTTTGTCGATGGTTAATTGGCGCGCCACTTGACGTAGTTCCTCCCAAGTTTGCGGTAACTGAGTAACTCCTGCGGCTTTAAATAAACTGGGACGGTAAAACACGCCTACATTATTTACCCCAAACGGCACAGACCAAGTATGCCCCTGATACTCCATCGTCGCAAACAGGCTAGGATCGATTTCATCCTTAACGGGAGAAGTTTGCAGTAGATCGTCTAAAGGACGAATAGCGTCCAATTCTACTAACTGTCCGGTTAGCGTCGCATTAAACCATAGTAAATCTGGCGGTGCATTTCCTACGACTGCTGCCAAAATTTTCGGTAATTGTTGTTCGGCTTGCCCGACATACAAAGATTCTACTTGAATGTCGGGATGTTCTCGATTAAATCGATCTACCAGCGTTTGCAAAACATCGCGATTAGGCGGCGGATTCACCCCTTGCCACAACGTAATTTTTGTCACCCCAGAATTGCTAGGTGCAGCCTGACACCCTACCAAAGTTAGAGTTACTGCTAGCAGGAGAACGAGAAACTTGATTTTGACTAGCCAGCGATCGATTAACTTCACTAGTTTCTGCAATTAGGTTTTAAGTTTTATTGTCAAAATTCTAATCTAGAATTGCAACCTGTAGATAAACGCGGATAGATAGGTATTTTTGATATATTGTCAGATATATTCTAAGTACATATCCAAGAATATAAATTGCGCATGTGGGCGTAAGCCTTGCCAAAGAGTATACAAATGAATGCAGATAAAAAGATATACTTTATTTCAATCTTATACGTGATTCTGATTGTATATGCGATCGCAACTTTTTTACCCTTTGCTTGGGCGCTTTCTGCTTCGTTTAAACCCTTGTCTGAAATTATTACTGGTGGCTTGAACCTGATTCCGCAAAATTTTACTCTAGAAAATTATCAAAGAATTTTTCTAGAAGAACCGTTATTCAGTCGTTGGTTATTTAATAGCGTCGTAGTTGCTAGTGTTGTCACTATTTTCAATCTTTTATTTAACTCTCTGGCTGGTTATGCCCTAGCTCGTATTCCCTTCAAGGGAAATCAGATATTATTTTTCATTATCTTAGCAGTTTTAATGGTTCCGGCTCAAGTAACGCTAATTCCGAGTTTTTTGATTCTGAAATCTTTAGGTTGGCTCAATTCATATCAAGGCTTGATTTTACCCAACATTGTAAATGCAACATTTATCTTTATGATGCGGCAGTTTTTTGTGACCTTTCCTAAAGAACTAGAAGAAGCTGCCGCTTTGGATGGCTTAGGTTATCTAGAAACTTTCTTCTACATTGTCTTACCTTTAGCTAGACCAGCTTTAGCAGCCCAAGCTATATTTATATTTTTAGGTTCGTGGAATAACTTTTTAACACCGTTAATGATTATTTCTACTCCAGACATGTTTACTTTACCTTTGGGATTGAACACATTCAAGGGACAATATATTAGTTACTGGAACTATATTATGGCAGCTTCTATGGTATTTACTTTACCTGCACTATTAATCTATGCTTTTTTTAATCGCTACTTCATTCAGAGCGTAACTTTCACGGGTGGAAAGTGACCTTGCTGGAACTCATTCATAGACGTATCTTTCTGCTACTTTCCAATAGCGAGAGAAGCGTTTTAAATCAATGTAACCATCGTACTCAAAAAATGGTTTGATTTCACAAACTTTTAATTGTAGCGATCGCTCAATTTCATCGCAAATTGTCTCAAATCTGGGACTAGGACTATTGGCTGTCACGACTAAATTAGCATTTTGTTCTTGAGCAAAGGAGACAACTTCTTTTGCTACATCGCCCCGCCTGATAACTACGGGTAACTCTAGCAAGCATTCATAGATAAAAGCAATCCGTTTCAAACTTAACTGCCACTCCTCAATCAAAGCCTCATCCCAAACCCAAATTGCGGGTGAATTGGGATATGCTTGCAAAGCAGGATTATTCGGGCTTAAACAATCTCCGTGGATCCAGATAATAGGTTGACTCATGGTAATTGGTAATTAGGAATTGAGTGGTGCGTGGTGCGTGGTACGTAAAATACTTACGACTTACGACTTCTCCTTGTCCCTCTCCCGCGTTGCCAACTCTGACTGTTGGGTTGTTTATTAAATTCTTTTTTGGGAAACAGACGTTGTTCTACTTGTTCGTAACTGCCTTCAAAGTCACAATGTCCGTAGAGGGGACATTCGCGACAGTAAACTCCATTCGTATAACGTTCTAAGTTTTCGCGGTTAAAGAAATAGGGTTTATGGCTAAACGTACTCGCTACCCACTGCCAAGACATGTTATTACTTGCAGGATCGCCATCTAATAAGTGTTCCAAAAACCATATCGCCCCGACTTGCCAGCGAATGCGCCGCCAATGCACCATGTAAGCAGCCATCCACATACGCGCGTGGTTGTGTAAATATCCTGTCTGACGCATTTGTTGGCTGAAACTGTCGATGCAAACTCGTCCTGTCGTCCCTGTGGCGATGTCTTCTGGTAGTTTGGGGGTATATGCTTTAGCAGCGTAACCAGTTTTATACTCTTCTCGATCTTCCCAAATTCCATTTCCCAATTTTGCATATAGACGTTGCCAATAATCGCGCCAACCGAGTTCGTTAATTAATTTTGTCGCTTCGTCTGGCTGCTGAATTCTGTTGAGGATGTATTTCTTGACCTCTGCTAGACTTAAAACTCCATAGCGGAGATAAGGCGAAAGGCGAGTCACTGCACCCGTGAGGAAGTTTCGCGTTTTGGCGTAACGGACGGGATCGATTATTTGTAGTGCTTGTTCGGCGGCTTTACGTCCCCCTACAGTCTCGCTAATTGAGTCATCTCGACTTGCAGCCGTGGGAAATTCTTCTTTTAAGTAGGCTACCAGTTCTTCACGACTGGTAAATTCGCGTTGCATATCCTTCATATCAGTTATCAGTTATCAGTTATCACGCACCACGCACCCGCACTACGCACCACATCCAAAAACAGGTAGGGTAAACCGAATCGGCATTGGGGGGAATCTTTAGTTAAGTAAAAAGCGATCGCGCTAGTAAAGCCATTAAGATCCTGGTTAAAGAACACACTCACTAAAACATCGATTTAGTATGCGGGAACAAGGCACAATCAGCATCCACACTGAGAATATTTTCCCCATTATCAAGAAATCTCTCTACTCCGACCATGAGGTTTTCTTACGGGAATTGATCTCTAACGCAGTTGATGCTATCCAAAAGCTGAAAATGGTATCCCGTGCTGGAGAGTATTCCGGCGAGATTGGCGAACCAGAGATTCAAATTGCTATAGATAAAGATCGCAAAACCCTGTCTATCTCCGACAACGGTATCGGGATGACGGCGGAGGAAGTCAAGAAGTATATCAATCAAGTCGCTTTCTCTAGTGCAGAGGAATTTATTCACAAGTACGAGGGGAAAGACCAGCAGATTATCGGTCATTTCGGCTTGGGCTTCTACTCTTCCTTCATGGTGGCGCAAAAAGTCGAGATCGATACTCTGTCCTACCAAGCAGGTGCGCCAGCCGTTCATTGGAGTTGTGACGGTTCCCCAGAGTTTATTTTAGAAGACTCGTCCCGTAGCGATCGCGGTACGACAATCACCCTGCACTTAATGGAAGACGAGCAGGAGTATCTAGAAGATGCACGCATTAAGCAACTTGTCAAGACTTATTGCGATTTTCTGCCCGTTCCTATCAAACTGAATGACGAGGTTATCAACAAGCAAAAAGCGCCTTGGCGAGAATCGGCAAACAATCTCACCAAAGAAGATTATCTGGAATTTTATCGCTATCTGTATCCTTTTCAGGAAGAACCCCTATTGTGGGTACATCTAAACACGGATTATCCCTTCATCCTCAACGGGATTTTGTATTTTCCCAAACTCAGACCGGATGTAGATGTCACCCAAGGACAGATTAAACTATTCTGCAACCAAGTCTTTGTCAGCGACCATTGCGAAGAGATTATCCCGCGATTTTTACTACCAATGCGGGGAGCAATCGACAGTACCGATATTCCCCTTAACGTCTCCCGTAGTGCTTTACAAACAGACCGGACAGTAAGGAAAATTGCCGATTACATTTCTCGTAAAGTCGGCGATCGCTTGAAAGAACTTTACCGCAACAGTCGCGAAGAATATATCAAAGTTTGGCAAGACGTGGGTACGTTCGTCAAGTTTGGTTCCCTCAACGACGAGAAATTCAAAAAACAAGTCGAAGATATCGTCATCTACCGCACGACTTACGAGGCGAAAGGCAAGACGCAAGAGGCAAAAGGCGAAACGCCAGCCGTTCAGGTGCAAGCAGAAGAGGGAGACGCATGGCAAGACGTACAACCAGCAGAATCTACTCCCGACGACTCTTCTCTTCCGACTCCCGACTCCCCCTATACCACGCTGAAAGAATACTTAGAACGCAACAAAGAACGTCACGAAAATCGCGTTTACTATTGTACCGATGAAGTTACTCAAGCAACTTATGTAGAACTGCATAAGAAACAGGGTTTAGAAGTCCTATTTATGGATTCCTTCATCGACACTCACTTTATTTCTTTCTTAGAAAGAGAGTACTCAGACGTTAAATTCTCCCGCGTTGATTCCGATTTGGATCAAACTCTACTAGACAAAGATAAAGCTGGGGAAATTGTCGATCCGACTACAAACAAAACCCGTAGCGAATTAATCAAGGAATTGTTTGAAAAAGCCTTGAATAAACCCAGGTTAAACATCCGTACCGAAGCATTAAAATCTGACGATCCCCAAGGTACGCCCCCAGCAATGGTGCTGTTACCTGAATATATGCGCCGCATCCAAGAAATGAGTGCTTTTGTCCAGCAGCAACAAGCACAGTTTCCCGACGATCATATTTTGCTAGTTAATACAGCCCATCCGCTGATTCAAAACTTAGTCAGTCTCAGTCAAGGCAGTATTATCCAAGGTGAAGGGCACTCACCTAGTGCCGAATTAGCTAATTCAATTTGCCAACACGTTTACGATTTGGCATTGATGGCGCAAAAAGGATTTAATGCTGAAGGTATGAAGTCTTTTGTCGAGCGTTCTAATCAAGTATTAACTCGCCTGACAGATCGCGCTACTAGTGCTTAAATTATCTCAGATTTTGCACTTAGGACGACTAGAAGTCGCGGCTATACAGGCGAAGTCCGGATGGTGCGCGGAATCTAAGATAAACTGACAGATCTTAAAACCCGCGCCAGCGGGTTTTATCTGTGTAGTTGCGAATTCCATTCGCTCATAAATGTTCGAGGTCGAGCGATCGTATTTGTTATGATTACCGATATTTATACTGTTATTTGGAAAGAGTGGCGCGAACTCTTATTTCAGCGCGGTAGCCTTAAAACAACGATTCTAAGTTGGCTACCCTTAATCTTAATATTCGGCTTGCTCATGCCCATTCAAATTGGTACATTTTGGGTAGACTCTCCCTTTACAATTGCTTATTGGGGTTGGCTGCCAACTCTACCAGCTATGGCACTTATTGCAGACAGTTTTGCAGGAGAAAGAGAGAGACATACTTTAGAAACTTTGTTGGCAAGCCCCCTATCAGAAGTAGCCATTTTATTTGGCAAAATTATAACGGTTGTTATCTATGGTTTATTACTAACATTAATAGTTTTAATAGCAAGTTTAATATCTGTGAATTTAACTCATAATACGGAAAAATTTTTACTCTATCCGGTAGGAATAACTGTAACTGGAATTGGATTGGGAATTTTGACAGCTACAGCTATGGCAAGTGTAGGTGTCATTGTCTCTCTCCGCAGCCCCACTGTCAAACAAGCAGCTCAACAATTAGCGTTTGTCTCTATTGCCTTAACTTGGATTCCACTTTTGAGTTTAAGCCTCATTCCAGTCCAGTTACAAACAAGTCTTTTAAGAACGGCAAAAAATACTAATTTGACTCACGTGATTTTAATCATTTTCTTGGTGTTGGCGATCGCCGATCTGGGATTACTATTAATAGCAATAAAAAGATTCAAGCGCTCGCGCTTAATTCTCGATTAGCTAGAGTACATTTTAACACACCCTACTATTTAACTAATATTGGCAGATTCACGCGCAGTTTCTTGAACATTGCTTCCCTTGCCTGATTAGCCAAAGTATCATCTAAAGGTGAAAGTGCGATCGCTTCCTGATATTTTTGTTGCAATGCAGTTTGAATCAACCAATCAGCCAAAAATGGATTTTTAGGTAATAGGGGACCATGCGAATAAGTAGCGATCGCATTTTGATAAAATGCTCCTTCTGTACTATCTTCACCATTATTTCCTAAACCATATATTACCCGTCCTAATGCCTCCACTTGACTTAATTTTGTTCGTCCGCCATGATTTTCAAATCCAATTAAGTAGGGTGGTGAACCTGTCATTGCTACTAATTCCTGCGCTAACTTTTTAGCTGTCACTTCAATGACTAAATTACCGATACAGCGACGCGCATTTAACCCAGGATGGATAGAGACAAAATCAAATAATCCCAGTCCCTCAATTCGCTGTCCTTCTCCTGGTTCGTAGTAATGTCCTAATAATTGCGGCGCACCACAAGTAAAAATTCCTGGCGTACCAGCTTCAATCTTTTCTCGTAACGCCTCAGCCTTAGCACCGCGCAAGTCGCGCATGACAATTTCTTGCTGTCTATCTTGTGCGCCACCACCGACGAGAAGATCGACTTGGTAAAAATCTTGAGCTGTAGAATCTCGATCTAAAGGTAATATTTTCACCGTATAGTTGCGCCATTCACAGCGACGCTGGATACAAATAACATTACCGCGATCGCCATACGTACTCATTAAAGTTGGATATAACCAGCCAATTGTAATTTCCATATCTTTCAGATTCATATATATTTCTTGCTCAATCCCAGGTTAAATAAAAACTGTTATACTTTTCAATTTGTCTTGTAACTAGGTAAGGATCTCGAACATTGGGACAAAATTCGACGATATCTTGAGCAAAACTTATAATATCTATAGGTAGTTGAATAAACTCTATACTCAAGCTACTTTGATTAGCAAATATAATTTCAAACTTACACAACTCTCGCCACGATCTTAATTTATTAATCACATCATTAGGAGATATATCATAATCCCACCCATTAGTTTGGTAGACTTTAACAATATCAAAAATATCTTCACCCTTAAAAACTGCAATTTTTAACTCTGTTTGACTGAAATAATTTAAAGCCCTAGAAATATATCGATTTAACTTGTATTTCTCTGGAGTAAAACTAACTCGATTTTCACAGATTGTTAGATAGCCACGCGGAGCCAATAAATGTTTTAGCTTGAAAAAAATATACCTGCAATCTATATAAGGTGGAATGATAACAGATAATCCTTCCACTAAAAGATTACCTCCGTAATTGGAAACTCCATAAATATCTTGGTCAAATTCGAGATGGTAAGCTGGCAAAACGTCATTCAAACAGCTCAATTCGCTATCTTTAAGATATACCTCTTGTTCCAAGAGAATTTTTTGCATTTTCACTCGACATTCTTGCTTAATCATCTCCAAAATAAACTCATCAAAATCAATATCTGCGGCTAAATCTTTTTCCGATTGAGATAAAGACATAATTACTAGAGTTAATTTGACGATCGGTAATCAGTTGTCAGTTATCTGTTATCAGTGACAAGTGACCAGCGATCGGTCACCTCTTGCCTCTTGCCTCTTGCCTCTCGCCTCTTACAAAATCTTCCTTCCTGTCAAAATCTCTCGCACTTCCAACATGGCAGAATATGTAGGCAAAATGTGTAATGTCTCATTTGCTGGAGTTTGTGCTAATGCAGTCGCGATCGCAGCTTTTAGATCCTCCTCAACAATCAAATTTATCTGGTTATTTAATTTCGGCTGACTGTAACGCAAACGCAAAGCCATATCGTAAACGCGATCGCCACTTACCACTAAAGTACCGCCCCATTCGACTAACTTCTCCGTATCCACATCCCAAATCCACGAAACATCCGTGCCATCAGGGATTCTGTCATTTAAAACCATCAACACAGGTGCAAGTTGATGAGATTCCTCGCTTACATTGTGCCTATTACCTCTTACCTCATTCACTGCCCGAATTGTCTCATTCATTCCCACAGGATTTTTGGATAAGAGAATGCGGACGTGCTTGCCATGAACTTGCAACTCCTCAGCACGTCCGAAAGCCGCCTGAAAGTTAGCTATAGTATCGCGGATTATCGCTTCATCTATGCCAAGTTGCTGTGCTGCTAATACCGCCGCTAGAGTATTGTATTTGTTATACAACCCAATTAAGATTTGTCCCCATTCCCGACTATCGATCGCCAGGGATGGTTTGTGAAAGTTGCAGTTAGGACAGTTATAATCTCCCTGGTGAGACAGATAAACCCCTTGATAAACTAGGCGAGTACCGCAATTAGGACAATAAATTGAGTCTACAGCATGGGGAATTTCATCGAGATAGTGTTCTGGTTCGCTCAAGCCAAAGAAGCAGACATTTTGGTTGAGCCGTTGTCCCATGTAAGCCAGGGTAGGATCGTCAGCATTGGCAACAATAATAGTTTCTGACGGTAAAGGTGCGATCGCCTGTCCCCAGCGCTTGCTAATCGTATCGACTTCCCCATATCGATCGAGCTGATCGCGAAATAAGTTTAACGCCAGAATTAGCCGAGGTTGTAGGGGTGCTAACACCTTGGGAACGATATTCTCGTCTACTTCCAAAATGGCAAAATCTGCATCTAGCGTACCGATAGGGTTAGTATTTCGTAGCAACGCTGTCATCAAACCATTTTCTAAATTCGCTCCCGCCGCATTGTGGACAACCCGCCAACCTTGACGTTCCAACATCGTGCGTAGCAGTAAGGATGTGGTGGTTTTACCGTTTGTCCCAGCAATGAGAATAACTCCTTGCTTCACCTGACAACTGAGCAGTTGCAACAACTTCGGCTGAAGACGACGGGCAATTTCTCCTGGTAGAACGCTAGCCGCACCCAGACGCAGCGATCGCACTCCAAAAGTTACGGTTTTTGCCGTCAGTACAGCCGCACCCAAGCGCAGTCTATCCATCAATTGCATTTTTCCCACAGCTCGATCCCAATCCAGAGGCATTACTGTATTGTTTTACTGCCTTTTTGGGAAAAGAGGACGGCTGTTGTTGATTTTTAACGATCTTCCTGACGTCCAGATCCCCCTAAATCCCTCTTCAAAAGGGGGACTTTAAGAAGTTGAAGTCTAATTCCCCCTTGAGAAAGGAGGGTTAGGAGGGATCGAATTAATCCACCGAACTACGATCCGAGTAGGAGTTAGCCAAAAGATCCGATCGCGTCACTGGGGCAGCATAGTAACTAGCAATAATGGCTACCATAAACCACCAAATCGTGTTGATTTCGGGACGATACCAGACAGTATCGGCAATATTGTGAACCAAAGTTCCGAATAAAGCCGCGATCGCCCCAATCAACCAAAATACTTCCCGACTGCCAGTTTGCCGCAAACGGCGCAGTTGTTGCAATCCTGAGTTGAAGGTGACAACAAGCAACCATAACAAGCAAGCCAAACCAACAAAACCAGTTTCTACCGCTACTTCCAACAAGATCGAATAGGCACTCAGGGCATTGTAACGAGGTAATTGGTAGAGCGGATATATTTTGTTAAAGGCAGTATTCCCAGGACCGATACCTAAAATTGGACGATCTTTAATCATCTCAATTACCGCAATCCACACATTGATGCGAAAATTGTTACTGCTGTCACCCCGTCCGGCAAAGATACTTAAGAAGCGATCGCGAATTGGTTCGACAAACAACACCCCACCTGCTAATACCAACGTTACGCCACCGATGAGTATTGGTAGCGACCAAGTCCGCCAGAAAGGAGGTAAGTGGACGCTTAACACGTACACCAGTAGTACTAACACGGCAAAAATCGCTGCGAGTAGTCCCATCCAGCCACCGCGACTAAAAGTGAGAATGAGACAGGCGCTATTGACACCGAACATCGTTAGTGCTAGCAACTTAGGAACCCAGCGCTGCCAAGCAAAGATAGCAACCAGACTCAACACCACGGCTGGCACTAGATAACCAGCCAGCAGATTAGGATTGCCGAGATAGCTGTAAACACGGGTAATGCGGGTGAGATTAGATTGAGTATCTACCCAAGTTGCGAGAGCATTCGCCCCGTAAAACCACTGTTGCAAACCGTAAATACTAACAATCAGCGCTACGTGGAGGTAGAGGGTAATCAGCCACGAACGAATGCGGGGCGCTCGCAAAATCCTCGCAGCCAGAGCAAACAGAACTAAATATAGCGTCAGCTTTTGCCAACCTACGAAAGCCGCTGCTTTGACAGGCGATATTGCCGTAGCTACTGTAGAAATGCCCCAATATAGCAATACCAGCAAATGAATTGGCGTCAGAGTACTAGCACGATCTGGAGCGTAACGCCGCTCATCTGTCAAAGTCAGCAGTACCCAGAAGCAAGCACAGGCGAACAAGAGTACGCCAATTAAGTCGTTGGAGACAAATGGCGCCAAAGCAAAGACCAAACTCACTAATAACGCTGCTAAGGCTTCCGACCATTGCATCAGCCAGCTACCCTGTCGCCAAGTACTCAAGAGCCCGACAACAGAACGGTGCAAGTAGCTCGCTCGTCGCCATTCTTGCAACGGCAAGCCAGATAAAGTAAATCGCTGCCAAGCTGAATTCATAGTTCTAAGCTGCGGGATAGGGAACGGTCTGTCTCAAATTTGTGCTATCTGAGTCAATAGACAACAATAACAAATCAATCGCCGATTATCTCTAAACATTCGCGATCGCCTTTTGACGATCGCTGCTTTACTGTATCTATTAATACATTTAGCAGGAATTCAATGCGATCGTATTGAATTCCTGTCAAGTCTAAAATTTTGCTAAAGTTTTGTTGGAAAAGCGATCGCCTGATGTTAGGCAATATGGAAAATTGATTGCCTAAAAAAGAATTCTGTCAAAATCCTGCACCTATGAAAAACAACTTGTTGTTGCGTCAGATCGTTGGCTCGATTTTGCTCGGTTTTGGCATGATTGCAGGATTGTTTAGTTTAGATGCAGTCAGAGCAGACCCCCCTGCTGGTAACTGGCAGTTAGTATTCAATGATGAATTTGATGACATCTCTCTCGATCCGCTCAAATGGGATACTTGCTACTGGTGGCATTTGAGTGCGGGGTGTGCTAATCATGGAGCGCAAGAAATTCAATGGTTTCTGCCAGAAGAAGCGTTCCTACATGAGGGAATTTTGCGCATACGCACGCAGAAACGCATTTGGAATGCATACAATGCAACATTCCAATATACTTCTGGCATGATCTCTTCCCACCAGAGGTATGCATTTCAGTACGGCTATGTCGAAATACGTGCCAAAGTACCAAAAGGTAGGGGTTTTTGGCCTACTATGTGGCTTGCCGCAGAAGATAGAAACTGGCCTCCAGAAGTGAACATCGCAGAGTATGTCGGTTCGGATATGAAAAGCGTACTTATGGTCTTGCACTATAGAAACAATAACGGCAAGCCAACATACACATCTTTGTCGTGGGGTAACAACTTTGATTTCTCAGCAGACTACCACACTTATGCAGTGCAATGGGAGCCGGACGTAATGATTTGGTACGTCGATGGTGTAGAGCGGATGCGTTACACCAACAGCCAAAATATTCCGCATAAACCAATGTATATTCTATCGACTCTAGCAATTGGTCCGCTCTGGACGAATAAGCTTCCAGATGCCTCTACACCGTTTCCTAGCTATTTTGACATTGACTATATTAGAGTTTGGCAACGTCGATAAGGAATATTGCTGAGGTAAAAAACTATATAACTCTATAACTTTTAAAGTCGAGCTCCTTTCTACTTTCAAGGAAAGCGCGATCGCTTTCATCTAAGTCGAGTTAAATTTCAGCATTAACTTGCGCCAATGTCAGCTCAGGAAGACTGACGACATAGCGGTAGCCGGATTCTGGAGTACCTAAAATATCAATTTGACCGCCGTGCAGTTCTGCTAAAGCGCGGCTGAGCAACAAGCGTAGGCTTTCGCAAGAACGATTGAAGCTATTGACATTGACTAATTCTGTCGTATCTGTTTCCCCACTATCGTCATTCTCGTGCATCGATCTCTTGCCTTTTGCCTCTTGCCTTTCGTCTCCAACACGAGAACTGTTAAAAGCAGGGATTTGCCCCAGGTAGGGATCGACTGGGGTTAATCCTTCTCCTAACCAAGGATGGGAAACTGAAATTGCCAGGTTCAAAAGGTTGCTTTGCCCAACGGTTTCGCTCATACGAGCAACCGTAGAGTTGCTTTTATAGGAAATATGAATGCGGATCGCGCTCCCACTTGTAGCAGCTTGAATCATGCTCGATATTAAGTGATATATCAGCTGTCTCACTTTGTCTTTATCCAGCACCCACATTCGACTTTTAGCTGGCTCCAGCGATAGCCGTAATTTTTGTTCTTTGCGTTTAGCTACCTCATCTAAGGTATTAAGTACCTGCTGGCAGAGCATTTCTATATCAACAGTAGTCAGATTGAGACTGAGAGAATATTCCTCGACGACTCCCAACTGAGACACTTCATTGACGAGTGAGAGAAGATATCGACCGCTATTTTGAATGATTTCGAGATATTCTTTCTGTTTCGTCGTTAAAGGACCGTAGATTTCTCGCCCTACGACATTTGCCATTCCCAGAATTGACGTTAGAGGAGTTCTGAGTTCTTGAGTCAGCTGCTCTAGCAACTTTAGTTTAACTTGAACAATGGAAAGGGCTTCTGGTAAGGCAGTGGGAGGAGAGAAAGAAATTGCTGGTGCGGAGCTGAGAACTGGCGATGCGCTCTCGATTGCCCGCCGCTCTAGCGGCTCCAGTGGCTGCATTTTGAGCAGTCGATTGCGCTCGAATTCACTCATACTCCAACGAGCCATGAGTTCGAGAAATTTCATCTGTTGGATGCTAAAGTTGCGGGGTTCTAAATCCATGACCGCGATCGCACCCAAGCATAAACCGGAGGAGTCTATCAATGGAACTCCCAGGTAAGCACGAATACCGTAACGCTGGACTAAGACACTGTTAGCAAAGGCAGGATGAGCGCTGGTATCGCCGACATTCACTATTTGACTCGTTTCGACGACTTGGGTGCAGAAAGATTCGTGGATTGGTAGCTGTCTTTCCTGCGCTAGTTGGTTCATCAGCCCCAAGCGCGACAAACCTACTGCTGATTTAAACACGTGGCGATTGCGATCTAAAAACCCCAAAATGCAGATCGGCACTTCTAGCAGGTGGGCAGCAGTTTGAGTCGCTTCCTCAAAAACTGGTGTAGTTTGGGCTTCCAGCAAGCCTAATTCCGATAACGCCTTCATGCGCCGATCTATCATTGGATCTACGCCAGTATCCCCTCGACAAACTAACTTGTTTTCTGGCTCCACCATTACCAACCCACCTTACACTGCAAGAAAGCGATCGAACTGCAATATCAATGTTGTGCTGCATCTAACCCTAATTTCAGGGATATCTACTAGACTTAAGATTCCCGATTTTCACTCAGGATCAACAATTCATCACAGAAAGATTTTGCCAACTCTTTAGAATGAGCAATTAGGTAATGGGGTAATGGGTGTTTGGTAGTTGGTAGTTATCGCTCCTCTGGTTTTTTGTCTGCCTACTCCCTACTCCCTGCTCCCTGCTCCCAGGCTGGATGGGAAAACAGGGCAGCAATAGCCCGGTTGCCGCGTAACTGATTTGACAGTGGTAGGTGTCCTACAGGAGCATTAAGGTTCCAGGTAAATCCGTCAGGGTAGCGCGTCCAAGTGTTGCCGTTTTTCCAGCCAATTTTCACCCATAGTTTTTCCCAGTTTTTGCCTAAAGCCAACCAGAGTTCTCGCTGCACGGAAAAGCCAAACTTCCCTTGAGAGTAAACTAACCACAGGGTATTGACGGTTTGCAGATCGGGAATGGGAAATCTCTCTACTTCTGTGAAATAAAGCCACTTACGCTGTACGGCAGACGAACCAGCCAGTTCGCAAAGTTTTTGTAGCGTAACGCGGTCTGCCGCCTGGAAATCGCGCTCGATTAACAATTTTTGCAAGGAACTGTAATCGATATTAGATTGCGATCGCAATGTCACAACTCCTTGGGGAAAGTGAGTTTGTAAAAATTCCCGTGCCAGGGAAAACTCGCAATCGTAGAGGATTTGGTATATTTTGCCATCAATCCAAGTAGGTAGGCGATCGCGGCGTTGTAGTAAAAATTCCATCAACACTTCACAACCTGGGTCGCCCAGTGTTGCTAGCTGTTGAATGAGTTGCTGTTGGACTTTTTCCGACCCAGACGAAAGCTGCAAGCGGAGAGCAGAAAAGTCAATGGGAGTATCTGATGTCGTGGTGGGGTTAGTCATGCTCTCACTAGAAACGCACAAAATCAAGCACCAATCGCTAATTCTAACTATATTACGGAGCAGTCAGAGGAGAGGAGACAGGAGAATATAAATAAAATTCTTATCACGCACCACGCACCACGCACCACTCTCTAAACTGATAACTGATTACATTTTCTCGCGACAAAATCTGCTAGCGTTCCATAAAAGCATCGTCAGATGGCAAAATAAAAGTTTCTAGACTCCTGGTGTAGCAATCCATGTACGAGAAGATTACTCCTCCTACTGCTGGTTCTCGGATTACCTTCAGTAATGGCGAACCAATCGTTCCCGATAATCCAATTATCCCCTTCATTCGCGGAGATGGTACGGGGGTAGATATTTGGCCCGCCGCCCAAAAGGTAATGGATGCTGCCGTACAAACTGCCTATCAGGGTAAACGGCAAATCGACTGGTTTAAAGTCTACGCTGGAGATGAAGCTTGCGAAGTATACGGCACATACCAATATTTGCCTGAAGATACACTTCAGGCAATCAAAGAATTTGGCGTGGCAATTAAGGGTCCGCTAACTACGCCTATTGGTGGTGGTATTCGATCGCTCAACGTGGCGCTGCGCCAGATTAACGATCTCTATGCCTGCGTTCGTCCCTGTCGCTACTATCCTGGGACGCCTTCACCGCATAAAAACCCAGAAAAGCTAGACGTTATTATTTATCGCGAAAATACGGAAGATATTTATCTGGGCATTGAATGGCGACAGGGTAGCGAAATTGGCGATCGCTTAATTAAAATCCTGAACGAAGATCTCATTCCTGCTACCCCCGAACACGGTAAAAAGAAAATTCCTCTCGATGCAGGAATCGGTATCAAACCCATCAGCAAAACTGGTTCTCAACGCTTAGTCAGACGCGCTATTAAACACGCCCTGCGGTTGCCCCCCAATAAACAAATGGTGACTTTGGTACATAAAGGCAACATTATGAAATACACTGAGGGCGCTTTTCGCGACTGGGGTTACGAATTGGCAACAACTGAGTTTCGCAACGAGTGCATCACCGAACGCGAATCGTGGATTTTGGGCAATAAAGAACAAAACCCAGACCTTGGTATAGAAGACAACGCCCGACAGATAGAACCTGGCTACAATGCTTTAACTACTGATAAAAAAGCCCAAATTTGTCAGGAAGTTGAGGCAGTGTTAAATCAAATTTGGGAAACGCACGGCAACGGTCAATGGAAACATAAAGTTATGGTCAACGATCGCATTGCCGATAGTATTTTCCAACAAATCCAAACTCGCCCCGATGAATACTCCATTCTCGCTACCATGAATTTGAATGGAGATTACCTATCCGATGCAGCAGCGGCGGTTGTCGGTGGCTTAGGCATGGGTCCAGGAGCAAATATTGGCGACGAGTGCGCTATTTTTGAAGCTACCCACGGCACTGCACCAAAACACGCCGGACTTGACAGAATCAATCCTGGTTCGGTCATTCTTTCCGGCGTAATGATGTTGGAATATATGGGTTGGCAAGAAGCAGCAGAGTTAATTAAGAAAGGAATTGGAGATGCAATCGCCAATCGTGAAGTGACTTACGATTTAGCGCGATTGATGGAACCCCCAGCCCAACCACTCAAATGTTCTGAATTTGCCGACGCGATTATTAAGCATTTTAGTGACTAGTGGCTCGTGGCTGGTAGCTAGAAAGAATTTGCTCTGAGGCTTATCAGTATGATTTCTTTGTGCCTTCTGGCACTAGTCACCAGCCGCTAGTCACCAGCCACTTAATTCATCTTCCCAATTTATTCGGAATGCCTTCACAGCCACCAGGAATGGTGGCTCTTGTTGTTTCTCCTCCCCAAGCACAGCAGTAATAACGTAAGGATTCAGACATCCGCTGGGCATTGGTAAAATCGGCATTTTCTATGACTGCCCCTGTCTGTTCTCCTGTCTCGTAGTTGGGAGCAATATTGCGACTGCGGGGTGTAGCGGTTTGGACATCGCCATAAAATAAACGAGTGCTTTTGAGATCGGCATTATCTAATTGGGCTTCATACAAAATAGTGCGAGACAAATTGGCTTTTACTAAATCGCAATTATTGAGATTTGCGCCAATTAAATTTGCTTCTGAAAGATCGGTCCAGCGCAAATCGGTATTAGAAAGATCTGCCCTCGCTAACATCACGCCTAAATCTATAACTCGGATGCCATAATTACGATCTTCAGAGTAACCGCCTTCACCGTTGAGAATGGCTCTACCCAAACGAAAATCGCGCTGTAACGGGGTCAGTAATTTTGACTGGGATAAAAAGCGAATGATTTTGGCTTTACCGCTAGCATCGACACTACTAAAAATAGCAGCCGTCCGCCCTTCAGCGATCGCCCGTTCTTGCGGCCAATCTTCTAACATTCCCTCTTCATCTAATACCAGATCGGAAATTCCCTGAAAGTAGGAATCGATGGTTTGCTGTTGGGTAATTAAATTTTGCTGAACTGTCAGCAGGTTTTGTTGAATTGTCAAGTCTTTAGAAATCACGTATTGTCGCCAAGCTACATAAACGGCGATAATCGCAATTAAAATTTGTCCTAACGCGCCAAAAACTTCACCTAATGCCCCGATCGCATCCCAGTTTAATTTTGTCGCCCAATTGATAATGGCACGACCGATATTCCCAAATCGGAATAAGCCAACTAAGGCAATAGATAGACCGATTCCAGCTACAAATAGCGATCGCTCTAGGGGAGAAAATATTTCTGATACTGCTTTTATCGTCCAAGGTAAAAGTACCCCCAGCGAAAGTAACAACGCTAGCAGGGTTCCTACCCAGCCAATCCATAAAAAGTTATTTAAGTACAGTCCGACGCCAATCAGCGCGATCGCGATTAAGGTAAGTAGAGAAGCCCTAGGATGTGCCGTGCGCCAACTGGTGCGTTTGACGAGTAGATTGGATGCCGAAGTCGATTGCTGTTGGGCATGAATTGCGGCAATCGCTGCTAGTGCTTGCTGAGTTGCCAAGTTCTCATGAGATAGTTCGCTGTCTTGAAAATCATCCACATCCACTGACTGTTGAGTGACAACTTCTGGATTCGGGGATGATGTTCTATCATTGTTCGAGTTGTTTTGGCTAGTCATGCTCAATTGTTTGCAGCAGGCTGAACGGCTTCTCGCTTTCATATGTTAACCGCTGTCAAGAACTGAGCGATCGCGTCTCGGTATCAAATTTTATCTTGTCGCCTCAATTTGCCGCACCACTGTTAGCGCTGAATAACTTACCCCTGCCGTTCCTTCCCCTGGATGCGTAGAGTCGCCGACTAACCACAAATTTTTGACCGGCGTGCGGTTGGCAAAACCAAACGGTCCAAATGTCGGGACTCTTTGACCGATTCCGCCTACTATACCCCGATCGCGTGCCGTATAACGGGCAAAGGTGCGGGGTGTCGCTGCTTCCTGGTGTAATATCGTTTCTGGTGTGAGGTGAAAGAATTGTCCCAAACGGGCGATCGCTTCCCGAGTATATTTCTCTTTCATCGCCCCGTAATTTTCACTATCTTCACTGCGCCACCAAGGCTTCGGATCGACAAAGGATGAGGCAATAATCGTACCTTTTCCTTCTGGGGCGCGTCCGTCTCCCGGGCGACTGACGGAGACGAATAAAGAATTGTTTTCCCCAATCAGTCCATTCGCATCGTACATAAACTGCAGGTGCGGCGGACATCCTGCTGGAATCGCTGCTTCATCTACACCCAAATACACGACAAAAGCCCCCGATGCTTCGGGTAATTTATCTGCACGCTGCTTGTAGCCTTGCGGTGCTTTTTTGCCCAACAACTGCACTAGATTCTGTACCGTGACGTTAGCTACGATCTCGTCTGCGAGTTCCGTCCATCCTTCTTGATTTTTTTGGTTACGAACTAATACGCCTTTGACTTTGCCATCTTCAACTAAAATTTTCTCTACACTATGGCGCATTAATAACTTGCCACCGTATTTTTCTAAAGCTTCTACCAGGCGATCGCTTAACACCTGCATACTACCGTGGAGGTGAGACAATCCTTGGGGTGATTGGGAGACGCTTAAAGCTGTAGCTGCATAGAGTAATGCCGTTTCCTCTGCATCTACCTGAGAGTAGAGTTTCAATTGCAAGTCTAAAAACGTCCGCAACCGCCAATCGTCTTCCAAACCGTGTCCCCGTAAAGCATCGCCCACAGTTAAAAACGTGTACGGTAAAGTAATCAAAGTCCCCGGACGAACGGCTTGCGTGAGTTGCCACAAATCCCAGATGTTGCGGGGTGGTAAAACCGGATCGCGGGCTTGAAATGCCCAACTCGCCTGAAATAGATTATCTATTAATTGCCAAAAGCGATCGCTACCAGGAAATTGTCTTTCTCTTTCAACTTTCCATTTGGCGCGATCGCGCCAAACATTAATCGGTTGAGTTTCTCCTGGTAAATATACCGCACAAGCAGGATCGCAAGGCGTTGCTTCTGGTAGATCGATTTCTAGTTCGGTAAAGATGCGATGGTGAATTCCACCTGGTTCCAAACCAGCCACTTGCGTTGCACCGACATCGAATGTAAATCCTTTCCGTTTAAAAGTTGAGGCACACCCTCCAGGGACGATCGCCTGGTCTAAGACTACAACCTGGTAGCCACGACGGGCAAGTAGCGCCGCCGCCGTCAAACCACCAATTCCAGCACCAATGACGACAACACTCGATTTGCGATCGCTCGCTAACCTACTTAGCATGGATCTAAAGCCAAAATAAAGCTTACCTATCTTTATATTAAGTTATGTTAACTGGAAGGAGCTAAAAATCAGAAGTCAGCAGTCAGAAGAAGATAAATGTAATCTCTTTCACGCGCCACGCACCACTAATACTAAGTTATACCTTTATTTACGACTTGCAACTTACGACTTAAAAGCTTATGTCCGAGAGCGATTGGAAAACACCACTGATTAGCAATACTCTAAGTTCTCAGTATGAAATTATACAGCAACTAGCAAAAAAAGCCGGTAGACACACGTTGTTGGCGCGTGACAAAAAAACTGATGAGTTAGTCGTCGTAAAACTCCTCTCCTTTGCTAGTGATTTTGATTGGGATGCACTGAAATTATTTGAACGGGAAGCAAAGATATTACAAGCAATTTCTCATCCAGCGATTCCCCGCTATTTAGATTATTGCGAACTAGATTTAAATAACGATAATAAAGGTTTTGCTTTAGTACAAACTTATATTTCTGCAAAATCTCTAGAAGAATATCTTAAGTCCGGACGTAGCTTTGATGAAGCGGAAGTCAAACAGCTAGCTAAAGCAGTATTAGAAATTTTAACTTATTTGCATGGCAGACAACCACCAGTAATTCATCGCGATATTAAGCCGAGTAATATTTTACTGGGCGACCGCTCTGGTAATAGCATCGGACAAGTCTATTTAGTTGATTTTGGTTCCGTGCAAACTCTAGCAGCAAAAGAAGGCGGAACGATGACAATAGTGGGAACTTATGGCTATATGCCACCCGAACAATTTGGCGATCGCACCGTTCCTGCTTCCGATCTTTACAGTTTGGGTACAACTTTAATTTACCTGGTAACGGGGACGCATCCGGCAGATTTGCCTCAAAAAGATGGGCGAATACAATTTGAGTCATTCACAAATCTCAGTCTTGAATTTACCCAGTGGCTGCAGCGGATGGTAGAACCGGCTTTAGATCGCCGCTTTGCTTCTGCTAAGAATGCATTACAAGAACTGATTCAGCCTCAGTTTGTGAATCTCGTTCTTTCGCCATACAAACAACCCAGTGATAGTAAAGTTAAACTTACCAGAAAAGCAGATGGTTTAGAAATTGTACTTCCGGCAAAAGGATGGAACTTTGGTGTAGGATTTTCTACGGCTTTTACTGCTTTTTATAATTTAATACTCATTCCTGCAACAGGTATAGCTTTTTATCCATTCTACAATCTCAAACATCCTGTAATTTTACTTATTCTTGGTGGCTTGTGGTACGGCAACTATGTTTTGGCATCGGGAATTATTAAGTATTTATTCAAGCGAACCAAACTAAAGATTAATGAGCAACAAGTTACTCTTACCCATGAAGTTCTGGGTTGGAAATATAGACGAGTTTTAAATGCAAGTAAACAAGATGTGACGGCATTAAAGTTGATTTATGGATATCACGGCAACCGTCGATACATGCATATTTGGATTGGTAAAAACAGGTATGAGTTGTGGGGTGATTCGATTCTGACCGAACCTGAAATAGAATGGTTGGCACAAGAACTTAGTGCTTGTTTAGGTATAGAGATCTCGAGAGAACCTAATTTTTATATTCCAAACACTAGGCAACAGTAAGATGGTCATAAGGTTTAGAGAATATGAGTATCTGTATAGAGATTTAGCAAACACCGACGAGTATGACATAGTTAAGTATTGCGATATCTATGCAAAATTTTCAATCTTTGCAGCGTTCGCTCTTTCAGGTAACAGATCGTATGAGAAGCTCAATCTGCTGCTTCGTATCAATGTAACAGCCTCTAAAATTTCCAAGTCAACTGCAATCCGATAATATCGACATCGCTATCAACTTTTCCTCTCAAGTTACCGCTAGTACTGCTAGATAGATCGATGTTACTATCATCGACAAATAAGTGAGCGTAACCTATATCGAAGTCGATCGCCTCAGAAGCTTTGAAACTAGCACCGATCGCTAACCAAGTACGATTACTATCCGGAATTCTGGGCGATCTGTACGTACCGTCTACCGGACTTGGATCGTAGGAAACACCAGCACGTAATTTCCAAGCCTCACTCACAGCATAATCGATTCCTAAAGAATAGCGAAAAGTATCGTGCCAATTATTCGGAATGATACTCTCAGGTTCCGTAGGGTTATCAAATGTGACTCGCAATTCTTCAAACCGACTCCAATTCGTCCAAGTCACGTCACCTGTAAGTGCAACGCGCCGACTGATTTGATGATACGCATTGACAGATAGAGTATCGGGTAGGTTCAATTCACCCTTGACACTACCATCTTGAAACCGTCCAGTTGCAGTTAAAGCCGAAACCGCCGCAGGGACGTTAAAATTGGCTTCACCTTCTAAATCGTGGGTAATCGCCGAACGATAAGCTAAGCCGAAGCGAGTCTTCCGATTGGGTTCGTAAAGCAACCCCAAGTTATAACCCCAACTCCAATCAT
>ERZ1066118.566-NODE-566-length-32521-cov-8.317686_pt1 | contig 32521 bp, 27 predicted proteins | sample MGYA00382765_ERZ1066118 | MGnify/ENA primary metagenome ERZ1066118 (study PRJEB33369, sample SAMEA5778348) | biofilm metagenome | biome: Industrial cooling water; feature: Water cooling tower basin; material: Biofilm | place: United Arab Emirates | collected...
AGAGCGGCCTGGTCACCGGTCGCGACCACGAGGACCGAGCGGGCGAGGCCTTCAGGCCCCAGTGACTGCTCGATGAAATCACGCACCTCCCGACCACGCTCACCGAGCAGCGCGATCACATTTACGTCGGCCGCGGCCTTTCTGGCGATCATTCCGAGCAGCGTGCTTTTCCCGACACCGGAGCCGGCGAAGATCCCGACGCGCTGGCCGCGTCCCATCGACAGCACTCCGTCAATTGCGCGAACTCCGGTCTCCAGCGGCTCCTCGACGAGGGCTCTGTCGAGGGGATTCGGCGGCTCCGCGAGCAGCGGCCTCCGCTCCTCGACCTCGAACCGGCCTTTCCCGTCGATGGGATGACCGAGGCCATTGAGGATCCGTCCGAGCAGATCCGGCCCGACATCCACACCGAAGGAGCGACCGAGCGGCTGAACGCTGCTCCCGGGATGGAGGCCGTCCATCTCGCCGAGCGGCATCAACAGCACACCGCGTTCATGGAACCCCACGACCTCAGCGAGACACGACCGCTCATCCACCAGACTCGTCACCCGGCACAGCTCTCCGAGGCCGACATCCAGCCCGGTCGCCTCGATCACGAGCCCGACGACGCGAGTCACCCGCCCGAAGTAGGCGAGCCGCGGCACGCTGGCGACGGTGCGAGCATACGCCTCGATCACGGCTGCCCCCCCGCGCGAAGTGCCGAGCTCAGCCTCTGGCAGCTGATCACCGATAGCGGATAGCTGCCCTTACGCATTGGTGTACGTCAGCCGGCGGTAGACTCGCTCGATCGCCGTGTCGATACGGCCGTCGATGATGCGCTCGCGGCCCTCGACGACGCATCCGCCGGGAGCGATCGAAGAATCCGGAAGCCACCGTGCCTCGCGATCCGGCGCGATTGCGTGCAAAGGATCGCTCTCGATCGCACCTACGGATGAAAGGGCGTTTAGATCTGTCGGGTTGATCCGGATCCGGATCGGCTGATCGATTGGGAACTCCGAAAGCGCAGAGCGAACCAGGGCAGCAACGGGCTCGATGTCCATCGCCAGCTCGCGCTCCAGGATCTGCCGGGCGATGACGGTCGAGAGCGCGCAAATGTTCTCCTCGATCGTGCCGGTCCACCGAACCTCACCGGCCCGCAGCTCGTCCAACGCTTCTTCGGCCGCAGCTGTGGCTGTCCGGAGCCGGGCTCCCTCACCACGCTCGCCTTCGTTGCGTCCCTCGGAGAAGCCGCGCTGATAACCCTCCTTGCGGGCGGCCTCGACCCGGGCGTCCGAAAAGTGGAGGATCTCTGCCTCGCGGTCCTGGAAGACGAGGTGCGCCTGCTCGAGAGCCGCTTTCACGGCGCTATCGATCGCCGCCTGAACTTCCGAGGCCTTGAGCTGCCCGAGAGGCTCGCCGATCAGGATGTCGGGAGTCCAGCTGTCGAAGCTGTTCACCTGGGCGAGCTCCGCGCGGGCGCTACTGGATGACCTCATCGTCGCCTCCGGCGCTGATGACGATCTCGCCCTGCTCCTCGAGCTGCCTGACCTTGGTGACAATCATGACCTGCGCGGTCTCCACGTCGCGGAGTCGGACCGGCCCGAGGAAGTCCATCTCCTCTTCGAGCGCCTCGACGGCGCGCTTCGACATCGCTCCGAGAACGTGCGCCTTGAGCTCGTCGCTGGAGACCTTGAGGGCCAACGCCAGATCCTTGGAGTCGACCTCGCGGAGCACGCGCTGCATGGCGCGGCTGTCGAGTACGATGATGTCCTCGAAGACGAACATCAGGTTCTTCACCTGCTCGCAGAGATCTGCGTCCTCGTTGGCGAGCCCATCCAGGAGCTCCTTCTCCATCGACGGCGGGATCAGGTTGAGCACGGCGGCGACAGACTGCGGCCCACCGGCGATGCTGAGGCCCTGGTTCAGGTTGAGCTCCGTCTCCGGTCCCAGAGCCCGCTCGATGAGCTCGAGCATCTCGGGGGAAACCTTCTCCATCGAGGCCATGCGGTAGATCACCATCTTGCCGACGTCCGGGCCGATCTCCTTGAGCACAGCGGCGGTCTGCGGTGGATCGAGGTGCGCGAGGATCAGCGCGATCGTCTGCGGGTGCTCGTTGCGGAGCATGCCGCCAAGCTGCTGCGGATCGACCTTGCGCAGACGGTGGAGCCCGGCGGCTTCATTGAGCTGCGCCTGGAGCCGCTTGACCATGAACGAGGCGCGCTGACTTCCGAACGCCTGCTCCAGGATCTCCTTCGCGTAGTCGACACCGCCGACTGCGATCGATTCAGCGGCTCGCGACGTCTGGAGCCACTCAATGAGCACAGCTTCCGACGTCTCCGAATCGACGCGGTCCATCCGGGCGATCTCGTACGAGATGGCCTCCACCTCGTCGGGCGTGAGCTTTTCCGTCAGCCGGGAGGTTGCTTCGCGTCCGAGGACCATGCAGAGCACTGCGACCTTCTGTTTCCCCGAAAGGGTCGCGGCTGTAGTTCCGACCTTTGCGACAGCGGTGGGCATCGTCCTACTCCTCCTTCATCCAGGCGCGTATCAACTTCAGCGCGACATCGGGGGACTCGTCGATGTTCGCAGCCACCAGCTCGCGGGTTGTCGGGATCGACGGACCTGGAGGCGGAAGGAAAGCTTCTGCCTCGAAACCCGATGTGAGAGCCGCCGCGCCTTCGGCGTCCTCACCGACCAGCAGGTCCAGGGTTGAGCCCTTGTCGCCGCTGGCGAGCGCAGCGATTGCCGTCGCATCCATTTCCGGCTTCCTGAGCGTCCTCGTCACCCGCATCGCGATGACAAAGGTCAGGAGGAGCGCGAAGAGCGCGATCGCGGGGCGCTGATACTGCTGGGCGAGCTCCCAGAAGGTGGGATCGTCCTCGACTACAAAGCCTTCGTCGAAGGGAAAGCTGACGACGTTGATGACGTCGCCGCGGGCGGGGTCGATTCCCATTGCGCTGGCGACAAGCGTCTGGATCTGGGCGAGCTCTTCCGGAGTACGCGCCTCGTACGTTCCACCCTCTTCATCGACGATCAGCTTGTCGTTGATCAGCACGGCCGCGGTCACCCGCTTCACGTTGCCGACGGCTCCGCTGAACGTCTCCATGCTGCGTGTGTTCATGTACGTCGAGGTCACGCTCGACGACCCTGCTCCGCCTTCAGCACCCGGGATGATCTCGGACCGCTGCTCGCTGCTGAGCACCTGGCGCTCCGGGTCGACCGTCTCGATCGTGCGCTCCACGCGGTCCAGGTTGATATCGGCGGAGACCTGCACCCGAACGTTCCCGGGGCCGACGATCTGCGCGACGAGCTCCTGTGCCTTGGTTGCGAGGTACTGCTCGACCTCGCTCCTCATCTTCAGCTCGCGGCTGGCAAGGCCTGCCGGCGAGTCCTGCTCATAGGGGTCGGAGAGAAGCGTCCCTGTGTCGTCGAGGACCATCACCTGATCGGCTTCGACCCCGTCCACACTGCTCGACACGAGGTGGCTGATGCCCTGCACCATGTCGGGTGATGGCGAGCTGCCGCTGCGAAGCTTGAGGACGATCGAGGCCTCGGAAGGCTGTCCGCTGCGACGAAGCCCGGTGCCCTCCTCCATTGCGATGCTGACTTTTACCGCCTCGACCCCGCGCATCTTCATGATCGTCCGCTCGAGCTCACCCTCCAGGGCGCGGCGGTAGTTCACGCGCTGCGTGAAGTCCGTCATCCCCCACGCCGGCTGGTCGAAGATCTCCAGGCCCGGCCGGCCCGCGTCGGGCATGTCTTCGCCGGCCAGTGCCACCCTGGCGCGCGCCAGATCCGTCGACTGCACCTGAAGCTCAGTGCCGCCACCCTCGAGCTGGTATGGAATCGCTTCCTCATCGAGCCGCTCAGTGATCGCTCCAACACTCTCCAGCGGCAGATCGCGATAGACCGGCACCCAGCTCGGCGCCGTCGCCCACCGCGCCACCGCCAGGATCAGGAGGACGGAGACGACACCGACTCCGATGATCCCGGCGCGACGTGGTCCGCCGACTTTCTCGATCAGCTGCTGCGCCTGAGGTGGAACGTTGAACATTGCCATGCGTTGAGTGCTTCTGGGTGCGGCGAATTGGGTTACCTGATACCGGTTACCAGTTACCGGTTCACTGCTCGTGACTTACTTGTCTCCAGCCCTTCTTCCGTCGCCTGGGGCCGCGGTAGGCCAACGAGAAACCGTGTGGATCAAAGGCGCGCGAGAAGCTGCGACTGGGGCGTACGACTGTACGCCGCAGGGAGCAGCGACGAGCAGCGAGCCACGCGATCTATCCAATGCCTACGTTTGCATGTTGATGATGGTCCTGTACGCATCCGCGAACTTGTTGCGTACCTCGACCAGCATCTCTACCGCGATCCCTGCTTCTTCGGTGGCGGCCATTACCTCGTGCAGCTCGACCTGCTCGCCGCGGAGGAACGCCTGGATCTTGTCAGTCGCGTTTTCCTGCGTGGCTGAGACCTCTCCCAATGCCTGCTTGAGCGTGTCGCCGAAGGTGGCCCCGCCGCTTGTGGCGCCGGAGGTCATCGAGGGCGCCGTCAGCGGAGCCTGAGGGACGCTTGCAGCTGCGTAGCGAAGGGCGGCCGTGCGTGTCGGATCGATCATGATCAGGCGCGTATGTCGATGCGGCCGCCGCGGACGGCCGGCGCCTCACGAGGCGAACCAGCAGCCGCTGCGGCTACCGAAGGACGACCATAGGTGAGCGGGCCCATCGACGCCGTTTTGGCGAAGTACGCGCGCTCGGCGGGCGTCAGCATCTGCCACAGCTCCGGGTCAGTCCCGGCCGGGGCCTCTACCGGGAGAGCGTCCTGGCGCGGCGCGAGCAGGCCCGTGCCAGCGGGACGGGCGATGCTCGGCGTCTGGAGCGCAGCTGCCTGGGCTGTGCGATCCTGCTCGACTCTCGGCCGTGCCGCAGACTCCTGCGGGCGCAGTAAAGGGGCGCTGACACCGCCGACTCCGTTCACACTCATCTATCTAATCCTCTGGTCCGGATGAAAAACCCGCGTAAGGCACCGAGGGCCTGCTCGGGCCGCTAGTGGCCTGTTTACGCGAAATCGGCAGTGCCGAGACCGTCGATGCGCCCGGCTGGCAAGTGACGCCGGCGCAGGCATAGCGGGGCTCTACGGCAAGCCGGCGCCGCGCCGCCAGACGGGATGAAGCGGCGGTCGCAGGTGTCGATTCCGCGTAAACAGCCACTAGATCTCGAGAGCACGGCGAAGCATTGCCTTCGCCGACTGGAACACGGTTGCATTCGCCTCGTAGACGCGCCTCGCGTCCATCAGGTCGACGAGCTCATCGGTAATGCGCACGTTCGGCATCCGCACATAGCCCTGCGCATCGGCATCGGGATGGCCGGGGTCATAGACCAGCGGGCCTTCGGATGCGTCTGCTTCGACCGCGCTGACGGCCACCCCATGCATAGCATCGAGCGGGTTCCCGGACGGGAGCCGAAACGCGGCGGGATCGCTCCCGGGAGGCGTCACCTCGTATGGCTGCCACGGATTGCCAGCGGCTTCCATCCGAACGACGCGGCGCTGATACGGCGTAGCCGCCCCATCCGCTGTCGTCACCTCGGCGTTCGCGATGTTGCTCGCGATCACCTCGAGGCGAGTGCGCTGGGCGGTGAGGCCGCTCGCCGATATTCCCAGCGTGCGGAACATCGGCCGGCGAACACCGCGGTAAGGATCAGGCGGAAAGGACGTAGGATCGATCATCAGCGGTCTCGCATGCTGGTGCGGATCTGCTCGTATGCCTTCTGGAGCAGGCGCGTAGTGGTCTCGAAGTAGAGCTGCTCATCGGCGAGGCTGACCATCTCCGCCTCGATGTCGATCGGTCCTTCCTGAAGCGTCCCCGGCTCGCCCATCGGCTCCGGCAGCGCGAAGCCGTCAGCGTTCAGCATCGTCGCCTTCGAGACGCGGTCTGCGATCAGCCTCGTGCGCTGGGTGCTCGCATCGAGACCTTCCCGGAGACCGGTACTCTGTGTGACTCGTCCGAAGAATCCGTAGAGCATGCGAAAACGAGCGAAGTGGGTCGTGTGCCAGGTTGGCGAGGCGTGTAGAGGCAACGGGCAGGCCGGGTGGGGGAGGTGGACATTTTCTCTTCAAATAGTTTCAGCCAGATTCAACTAACAGGTTCATCGCTATGCACTTACCGGCTCGCTGACCGTTTATTTATTTGATTTTTGCTGAAAGGCGTGAGAGCAGCGTAACGGCTGGCGAGAGGGGTGAGGCGGAAGAATATGCCGCTGGGGGCGGCTTCTTTTTCCCTGATTCGGCCGGGCCCGGGTACGGGCACGGTCGCCTGGCAGCACCTCCCCGTGGCTCGTTCTCGAGACAGCAATCCTGTGAGTACCTGCACCGACCGGCACATACCCGGTCGCCATGGGCGCATTCCTGTCGACTCCGTTGGATTGATGAGTGGGGGGAGCTTTGTGGAATGCTGATGTAGAGGCGCCACCGCCCGGCAAGCACTCCCGCCGCTTTGCCGCGACTCCAGGTGAGCCACCGGGTTTTCGATCCCGGGTCGGCCACGGCTGGTTCTGAGCCGCGGGGTGCGCAGGTATCTGACCAGGGGCCCAACATGAGAGTGACCAAACAGAAAGCGCTCGCTCTACGCGTGCTCGCGATATTACTGCTGACATTCTCAGCATGCGTTGAGGACGAGCGGCAGAACGGCGACGAACCGGCGACCGGAGCCGGGACACCTCAGAGCATCACGTCGAGCGGCGGAACCCAACCACCGGCACGACCGGCTGACCTCCCACCTCCGGCGACGGCCTCCCGGGCGAACAGCATCGATCTAGCCGTCGGACCCGATGGCCTGACGCTCGTCGACGGTCTTGGTCGCACGCGTCACCTGCTTTTTGGCGGAGAAGCCGCACCGACGATCGCTGCGCTCGAGCACGCTCTGGGGCCCGCGGTGCGAGTAGACGTACCGGAATGCCGACTCGGCAGCGCGGCGTGGAGCAATGGCTTGACGGTCTATATCTCCGGGAGTGAGCTGGTGGGATGGCACCTTGGGCGGTCCACGCCGCGGGATCAGCGTCTTACTACGATCTCGGGAGTCGGAGTCGGTTCCGGGTTGGTCGATCTCCTCTCCGCGTATGCAGCGGTGCCTGTTGAAGACTCGACACTGGGAGTCGAGTACTCCGCAGGAGCAATGGCGGTGATCTTCGACCGCGAAGGCGGTGAGGGTAAGATCACCGAAATGTGGGCCGGGGTGACCTGCCTTGCCAGGTAAGCTTCTTAGTTGACCGCTGGATGCATGGTGGCTCCGGCTAGCCGCGCAAGCCGCTCCTTCTGCTCCGCGGTAAGGATTCTTCCCTTTAGCTCCGAGAGGTCCCTCCATGCCGAAGCGGCAGCCTCATTCAGCTGGGCCGGGTCTCCCTCCACAGCAGTCCGCACCCTCTCCGCAGCCTCCGCGCACGCCGCGTCGAGCCTTCGACGCTGCCCCCGCGCGACCCGAAGCATGCTGCTTTCCCGGGAAAGTGCCTCACACCCTGCTGACTTCAGCAATGCGACACCGTTAGCGGCTTCCGAACTGGCCGATTGAGCGAGGGCGGAGGGCAGACCCGCGCGGAGATAGGGGATGGCCCGATTGTTTTCTGCGAAGACGCCGTCGGGATTCTCTGACCACACCCATGCGTGAACCATGGTCAGCTGTGTTCTTCCCTCCCCAGCTCCAACCTTGTCACGTGAGATCCGGCGGTTCACGAGCCAGCGGAGCAGCGGCCGCTCCTTCGCAAGCTCCCGCGCCAACGCCACCACGTCATGGGTGTGCCAGTGATCATCAGCACCCGCGAATCCTTCCGGTAGCGTCTCCCCCGGCCGCTGATAGAGGGTGTAGGCAACCCCAACCAGCACACGCTCCCCGTCGACCAGCGCGTATTGGAGGGTGGACGGGCGCGTGAGGTCCAGCGGCTCCGCCACCTGCTCCGGCCTGTACCAGTGCTCCCCCATCAGCGGGCCGTCGTTCCCGAAGCGGCGGAAGCCCTCCTGCTCCGCCACCCGATGATCCTGAAACCGCGCGGTCGCAGCGCGAACTCCTTCGATCTGGCTCGCGAGCGCGGCATCCAACGATACATCGCTCGGTTCGCCTGCAGCCGGAGTGTGGATGTGCTGCGCCGCGAGCTCACCGGCCGTAACCAGTGTCACGAGCATGATGCAAAAATGCCGGAGAGTATTCATAAGGCGCTCACGACGTCGGTGTCGGGTCCCTCAGTTTGAACCTGGTCTAACCCGGCGGGTGATTGTGAGATCCACCGGGCAGCACCAACGAGGGCGGATCTCGGCGGTGGACTGTCTCGCTGATCCAGGCGCGATGATGCGTTTCACGCTGTTCTCCGTCGGCCTAACTCTTTGATCCGGGAGACGCTGTGTGCTATCGGAGCTGGGATGGGTTGGCCTATGTCGTCCAGAGGCGGGGTAAGGCAACTGCGGGTGAGAGCCTCGCTTTCCTTCGACGGCCGCCCCGGCGTGTAGAAAGGGTCTTCACCCGTAAGAGCTTTCCCGGAACCGAACCTGTTTTGGCAGATCCGCAGATCATTCTCCGCCAGACCAATCGACAGTGTGCAGCGAATCTTGTATCATCGACTGAGCTCTTCCTCTTGACACCCGACTTAACCAAGACCCTGGAGACGGGCATCTGAAGCTAACGAGCCTGATACAGATTGCCGGAGTGCTGAACGACGCGGAGGTCGCATTCCTCATCGTGGGAGGAGTCGCCGTCGTCGCCTATGGCTATGGACGACTGACCCAGGACGTGGATCTAGTTGTACGCATGGACTCCACGACCATCCACAAAACCTTCCATTCTCTCGCGACCCTCGCCTATCGACCGCGCGTTCCGGTCACCCCGCCGATGTTTGCTGATCCGGATCAGCGCAGGAAATGGGTCGAAGAAAAGGGAATGGTAGTCCTGAGCTTCCACAGCGATCGTCACCGTGAGACTCCTATCGACCTCTTTGTAACAGAGCCATTTGATTTCGATCGGGAGTACGAAAGGGCGACGGTTGAGCATCTCAGCGAGGACGTGCCGGTGCGTCTCGTTGCATTGGAAACCCTGCTCCAGATGAAAAGGGAAACGGGTCGGCTAAAGGATCTTGCCGATATAGAGGAGTTGGACCTTCTCCATGGGCGGCCTGGCGATGGATGATGAGGACGGATGGGAGCATACCACCTGGCAGGGCAATCGCCGGCGCCAGCACCTTGAGTTCCTCGCCCTGCCGCTGCGGGAGAAGCTCCTTATCGTGGAGCAGATGGGAGAAGTGGCGGAAGAATTGGAGCGGAAAAGAATCCGTCGGAAGGCCAGCGGCCGGTAATCCTAAAATGAGGCTCTCGGGGCCCGGGCAATCCGTGCTTATGGCGTCGAAGTGCCGGACATCTTTCTCTCCGGCCCCTGAATCTGGGTTCGGCCCCGCGTCTGAGCCTATCCTACTCCTCTTCCCCGCCCGGCCCGTTGAGCTTGTTTCGCAGCGTCCGGACACTCATCCCCAGCAGCTCGGCCGCACGGGTCCGATTGTTGTCCGTCTCCTCGAGCGCCTTCTGAATGAGAAGCTTCTCCGCATCGGCGATTTTGAGGGTGGAGAGGCTCACCTTCGCGTCCCCCGCCCCACCCGCTGCTCGCGCGCCGGCGCCCCACCCGCCACCGTTGGCCATCATCCCGGCGCCCGCAGCCGGCGCTGAGCGTATTCCGGAAGTTCCCATCCCTGGGGTCAGACCGAAGCGCTGAGCATCAAAGGCAGAGGCAGGGAGCATCGGCTCCGGACTTAGAATCACCGCGCGCTCCACCGCGTGCTGGAGTTCGCGGATGTTGCCCGGCCACGGGTAGCTCTGCAGGAGCTGAACACCTTCCGGAGTGATCCCGTGGATCTGCTTCCCGATGTCCTGTGCGGTCCGCACGGCGAACCGGTACGCGAGAAGGGGGATATCGTCGGCGCGCTCCCGGAGCGGCGGGATCAGGATCGGGATCGTGCTGAGGCGGAAGTACAGGTCCTGGCGGAAGTTGCCCGCGGCGGCCTCCTGCGCGAGATCACGGTTGGTCGTCGCGATGATGCGGACGTCGACCTTGATGGCGGAGGTCCCGCCGACGCGCTCGAATTCCTGCTCCTGGAGAACGCGCAGCAGCTTGGCCTGAAGGTCGAGCCGCATCTCCGAGATTTCATCGAGGAGCAGCGTGCCCCGGTGAGCCCGCTCGAAAGCTCCTTCGACTCTGCGGATAGCGCCGGTGAAGGCCCCCTTCTCATGACCGAAGAGCGCACTCTCGACCAACCCCTCAGGCAGTGCAGCGCAATTGAGCTTGATGAAGGGGCGGTCCCGACGCTCGCTCTGGTCGTGGATAGCCCGGGCGAAGAGCTCCTTGCCGGTGCCCGACTCTCCCTGGAGCAGCACCGTCGCGCGCGTCGGAGCCGCCATCGCCACCGTCTGCTGGATCCGGCGCAGTACCTGGCTCTCACCGACGATCTGCCGCTCGTTGCGGAACTCCATTACTTCGCGGCGCAGCGCCTCGTTCTCCTTGCGCAGGCGAACGAACTCTAGCGCCTGATCGACCGCCAGCTTCAGCTGCTCCGGGCGTATCGGCTTCGTGATGTAATCGACCGCGCCTGCCTTGATCGACGCCACCGCATGCTCGATACTCGCATATCCGGTGAGCATGATGAGCGGGATATCGTACCCCTCGCGTGCGAGCAACGAGAGGAACTCGAGCCCCGTCAGCCCCGGCATCCGGTAGTCGGAGATGATGAGATCGACCTCCTCCTGCGCCAGAATCTGGAGAGCTTCAGGAACGCTCTGCGCCCCGACAGCGCGATGACCAGCGCGCTCGAGCGTATCCTGCAGGATCAGCCCGATCGAAGCTTCGTCGTCGACGTGAAGAATCGTCGCCATCAGCGGCGTGGGAGCGGGTGCGGCGTGTGGATGGGCGTTCGGTGGTGGGAAGTGATACGGGTTACCTGTTACCGGTTAGCGCTACCGGTAAACAACCACAAGTCAGTTTCGCAGCGGCCATGCGTCAGGGTGCGGCTGCAATCCGGGCGGCGATAAGGGAGAGATCTCAGTCTTCCTATCCAGTAACTGGTAACCGGTAGCTGGTCACCCACCCAACTATTTTCCCGCCGCCGCTAAAGTCCGCCTGCCCACCCGCCGAAACTCCATCTCACAATAATGTGCGCGACGGGCCAGGGGCAACCTGCGACACCCGGCGGACTGAGCACCAGCCCAAGGGCTACCATGCGTATCACGAACAGCATCATCCAGCAGAGCTCGCTCAACAACATCCAGGGCAATCTGAAGAAGATTCATGAAGCCCAGGAGCGTGTTTCCAGCGGCAAACGCCTGTTGAGAGCGTCTGACGACCCCGTCGGTGCGGCCGAGAGCATGCGGGCGCGGGGATCCCTGCGTGCGCTCGATCAGTATCGTCGCGGAGTTCAGACCGCGACTTCTCGCGCTACGACGGAGGAGCAGGCGCTCGATCATGTAAGCGGACTGCTGGTCCGGGCGCGCGAGCTGGCCACGATGTTCGGGAGCGACACGAGCTCCACCAGCCGTCAGCTCGGCCGCGTCGAAGTTCAGGAGCTGCTCCGCGAGGCCGTTGCAGCTGCAAATACCCGCTCGGACTCGGGCTATCTCTTTGGGGGTATGGACGGAGCTACGCAGCCGTATGATATCGATGATACCGGCCCGGATCTCGACTTCACCTCCACCAGCCCGACGGGACAGAACTACGTCGACATCTCAGAGCACCAGCGCGTCATCACCAATCACAATGGGACCGAGGTGTTCGAGGACACAGGCGTGCTGGCAGCGCTCAGGGACCTCGCTATCGCGCTGAACAACGATGACACGGAAGAGATCAAGGCGGTGATGACCGATCTCGATGACGCCTTCGAGGCGACGCAGAGCCTGCTGGGCGAGGTCGGCGCGCGGACGAACCACCTCCAGGTGACATCTGCAAATCTCGATGCGCTCGAGGTGAACCTCCTTACCCTAAAGTCCGACATCGAAGAAGTCGATATTGAAAAGTCGATCACCGAGCTGGTGGGACGGCAGACCTCCTTTCAGGCGGCCCTTCTCGCCACGTCACAGGTTATGAACCTTACGCTGGCAAACTACCTGCGATGAGTGCAGCGGCGGCCCGTCTGAACCATTACGCGACAAAGATGATCGTAAAGTCGGACCTGCTCGGCTCCCTCGAGGTGGAGGAGACCGACATTTTTCATTTCCCCACCGGCCTCTTCGGCTTCCCGGATTCGCGGGATTTCGTGCTGCTGCCGGTGGAATCTTCCGGGCTGTACTGGCTGCAGTCGACCGATCACTCGGCGCTTGCCTTTCTGCTGGTAGACCCCTTCCTGCACTTCAACGGCTACTCCGTAGATATTGGAAGTGGCGATTTGAAGGAGCTCGACGCGGGCGAAAGCTCGGCGGTGGCGATCCTGTCCATCGTCACGCTCCCGCGGACCAGGGATGAGAAGCCAACCGCAAACCTCCAGGGCCCTGTAGCCTTCAACTTCAAGGGTAGGCGCGCGCGGCAGCTGGCGCTTCAGCACTCCGGATTCGACGTCCGCTGTGCATTCGATCTGGAGCCGGTCGACAGCTGATCTGTCAGGCACCCCGGCTTGAACCGCCGCTTCGAACACCGAAGCGGCGGTTTTCTATTGAGCCTCTCGGGGTGAGTATCACTGAAAGACGCGGAGTACGCGAAGAACTCGCTATTTTTCCATCCTTCCCTCAAGCCTCGCCCCGGCGTCCTTTTGCGCCTCCCGGTGAAACATCCTTCCGAGGGGTCGAGCTGACGCTGAAGTCCAGCCCCTGCGCCGTCAGCGCCTCTCTCAGGATGCGCGTACCCTTGGGGCCCATGCCATGGAGCTTCAACAGCTCCTTTTCAGTCGTTGAGGTAAGCTGATCGAGTCGCGTGTAACCTGCTCCAGCCAGCGCGCGCAGAGCCGGCTGCGAGAGCCCGGATGGGAATTCTGACGTCATCGCACTCTCCTCAGAAAGAAAGAACCGGCGTCAGCCCATGCCGGCCCCGGTTCAACTCTACAAGCCTTTCAGCAAACGCTACCGCCGGGGTGCAACTCTCAGAAGCTCGCCGGCCGCGGCGTCCGTGACGAGGTAGAGCGCTCCGTCAGGTCCCTGCCGGACGTCGCGGATGCGCTGCCGGCGGTCCTCCAGGAGATGCTCGACGCCGACCACCCGGTCCCCCTGAAGCTGCAGTCGCACAAGCATCATATCCCGGAGGCTCCCAACGAAGAGGCTACCCTGCCATGCTGGAAAAGCGCTGCCGGTGTAGAACTGCGCTCCGGAGGGTGCGATGACCGGATCCCAGTAATAGACCGGCTGCTGGAACTGTGGCAGGTTCGTAACTGCGCCCTCGATCTCACGGCGGGAGTACTCCTCGCCGTACGCCTGCAGCGGCCACCCGTAATTCCTCCCCTTCTCGATCAGGTTGAGTTCATCGCCGCCATTGGTGCCGTGCTCGACGACCCAAAGCCTCCCCTCGGGATCGAAAGCGGCCGCCTGAACGTTGCGATGCCCGATCGTCCAGATCTCCTTCTGCGCGTTTCGGTCATCGGCGAACGGGTTATCCCCTGGCGCTGTCCCATCCGTATTGATCCGAACGACCTTGCCCAGATGGCTGTCCATACGCTGGGCGTACTGGCGCATTGGAGCGTCCGAGCGTTCGCCCATGGTGATGTACAGCTTCCCGTCGGGGCCGGGGACGATCCGCGAGCCGAAGTGCAAACGTCCAGGGTAAGCTGGCAGCGAGCGGTAGATCACCCGAACATCGGTGAGGCTGCGTCGATCGGTCGAGAGGACGCCCCGCGCCGCACTCGTTGCGTTGGCATCGCCCTCACGAGGCTCCGAGTACGTCCAGAAGATCATCCGGTCCGTTGCGAAGTTCGGGCTCAGCGCAACGTCCAGTAGGCCACCCTGCCCGCCGGCACTCACCGGCGGGAGACCGCGAATCGGCTCGCCCACCACCCCGGAGCCCGACACGATGCGAAGGCGACCCGGCCGCTCGGTCACCAGGAAGTCGCCACCAGGCAACGGCTCCACAGACCATGGGTTCTCGAGCCCCGTGGCAACCACTGAGACATCGAATGACACGTTCGAGCTTATTCCGCAGGCGCGAGTCTGGCCGGTGAAGGCGGGGGACTGCTCGGGTGCGTTAGCCTCACGAGTTTCAAGAGGCGTGCAGCTGGCTGGAGGAGCGGCTGGACCAGTCGGCTCATTGGTAGCCACCTGGCCCTCCGCCGCGGCGCCATCGCTGGCCGGCGCTCCTCCGCAAGCAGCTACGAAGCTGGAAATCGCAATCAGCGAAAGGAATCCCGCGTCGCGTTTGAGCATTGATGCCTCATCAGTTGAGAAAGTCGGTCGGCCTGATCTATGAATCTTGGATTTGCCTGCAAGAGCCAGCCCCGTTGCAGTGGCAGATGCAGGAGCAATCCGCGCATTCGGCAGCCAGTCCCCCACTACCCCCACCAGAGGCCGTCATCGATTTCAAGCCGACGCCGTGCCGTAGCACCTCGGATATCCAGCTACCTTCTTCGTAGGTGAAAAGATGCAGCCGAGCCCCTGCCAGAGCGGCTGCGGGGAGAGATTACGCATTATGGGATGAGTACGAACTCCTGCGGGGGACTAGACAGGAGAGCTGGAGGCATTTTCGCTTCCTGTGAACCCGCTCAGGTGCTGCAAGCCTCCCTGTGAAACCGCCTCGAGGTCCCAGTCCATCTCACCTGTCGCGAGAAAGCTGCTGATCAGCCGGTGCGTTCGCGGAGAAAGCATGATGAAGGTGTGCATGGACGGGACGAGCACATGCGCCTTCGCCCCCTTCAGGTATGTCTCGGCGATCGAGACCGTGCCATCCCCTCCCGCGCTATCGTCCGCAGATCTGCATTCCCCACCGCCGCCGGATGCTCAACAGGCGGAAACCCACGGCACTATCTGCCGAGCTCCCAGCTTCAAGTAGGTATCTTCTGCCGCTTCCTGACTGCCAGAAGCGCCTCGCCCAAGTGCTAAGTCATTCATTTACAAATACTTAGAATCTGGCACACCCTTCGCCTCCCCACCCCGAGCCAACTGCACCCACAACGCGAGCGGATTTCTAACGATGGCGAACCGATCCCTGTCGATGTCCGAACCGGCCGCTCCGGCCGAACTGGAGATCAACCCTGCATGGCTTGGATCAGGTGAGGATTCTGAGTTGGCAACCGACCCGCTCAAAGCGATCGCGGCTTACCAGCTGAGGATCGCGAGTGGAGATGTCCGCGCTGAGACACACTACGGGCTGGCAGTGGCGCACCGCTCCAACGCGCAGCCTGGTTTGGCGATTGAGAACTTTCGGCACTGCATTCATCTCGATCCCTTCTGCTTCGAAGCCCACCTCGATCTCGGCAACCTTCTTACCGACGATGGAGAGGTCGCGGAGGGGATCGGTTTTCTGGAGCGGGCACTCGAGCTACGCCCTGGTGATGCGGGTGCTACTCTCGGGCTGATCCGCAGCACGAAGCGTTTGGGAGACCACGGCCGCTCGGGTCAGCTTCTCCATCAGCTCGAAGCAGCGGTGGAAGCCGCCCCTGAAGAGGCCGCGCGCCACGTCTATCTGGGATTGGGCTACTGCCAGCTCGAGAGGAATGATGATGCAGTCGCCGCTCTGCTTCGCGCGGCGGAGCTCAACCGGGACAATCCGTACATCCTCCACCTGGTAGGCGTGGTGCTCGAGGAGGTAGGGAGAACCCGGGAAGCGCTGGCCGTTCTGAATGATGCGGTGGAGCTCGCTCCGGGGGACGCGGAAATCCACTTCGCCAGAAGCACCGCACTTCTGCGCCTCGGCCACATCGAGAAGGGGTTCGAGGAGTACGAGTGGAGGTGGAGGAGCGCACATTTCACCTCACCACGGAGACTCTTCGCGCAGCCTGTCTGGGATGGCTCGCCACTGATCGGACGCACGATCGTGCTCCACACCGAGCAGGGCTTCGGCGACTCGATCCAGTTCATTCGCTATGCCGAGGAGCTCGCGAAGCCCGGTGCGCGGGTCGTCGTCGAGTGCGAACCGTCTCTGGAGCGGCTTTTCACGCGCGCCAGCGGTGTCAGTGAGGTTGTGGTCAAGGGGAATCGCCTTCCACACTTCGATGTGCACGCACCCCTGCTGTCGCTCCCGCACCTGCTCCGCGCGACCGCCAGCTCGATTCCAGCAGCGACCCCGTACTTCCAGATGCCCCCTGCGCGAAGTGGCCTCCCTGCTCGGCAGCCCGGGCTGCGTTTGCGGATAGGTATCGCTTGGGAGGGGTCGAGGACGGGCGCGAACTTCGTCAACAAATCATGCCCGTTGACGCTGTTCGAGCCACTCCTCTCTCATGCGGATGTCGAGATCTTCTCGCTGCAGAAGGGCCCGGGGGCGGAGGACTTGAAGAAACTCGGCTGGAGTAACCGCGTCCGCGATCTCGGCTCCGGCTTCAGCGACTTCTACATGACGGCCGAGGCCGTAACGCAGCTCGACCTCGTCATCACCGTCGACACGGTGGTGGCGCATCTCGCCGGAGCCCTTGGGGTGCCTACGTGGGTGCTCCTGTCGAGCGACAGCGACTGGCGCTGGCTGCTCGATCGCGAGGATTCGCCCTGGTATCCTACTGCCAGGCTCTTCCGTCAGAGATCCCCCAGAGACTGGACATCTGTATTCGCCAGGGTAGTGACGGAAGTGCGGGCTTTCGGAGCCACGCCCTCGGCGGCGGCAACGACTGCCTCCGATATGACGGGGCTCGTGCTCCCTGCTCGCAACAGCGAGCCCGCCGGAGAGCCGGCATTCGCGACAACGCACGCCACCACCCTCAGCAACGACGAGCGTTTGACTCCCGCGGCGGACAAGACCGCCCCGGAGGAGCTCACCGCCACTTCTGAAAGCATCACCATGAGCAAGGCGAGCAACGCATCGGCAGCAACGGCTGTAGTCGACAACGAGACGCCCCTCCCGCGCCTGGCAGCAGTTGCGGCTCAGGCAAAGCGGCACTTCGACCGTGCTGTCGAGCACCAGATCGCCAAGCGCCTGGTCAAAGCGGAGGCGGAGTACCGGCGCGTCCTCAAGCTCGACCCATGTGACGTAGAGGCGCACAACAACCTTGGCGCCGTGCTTTGCCAGCTGGGCAACAGCGCTGAAGGGCGTCGGCACTTCGAGCGGGCTATCGAGCTGCGTCCGGAGTACCTCGACGGGCACAACAACCTCGGGCTGCTGCTCATCTCGTTGCGGGACTTCCCGGGAGCTATCTCGCACTTCGAGCGCGCACTCGCGGCGGATCCGAACGCGCGTGAGCCGCTTCGGAATCTGACCGTGGCGCTTCGGGAAGCCGGAAACTTCGCCGCAAGCGAGCAGGTCCTCAGCTCCGCGATCCATCGCCATCCGAACGATCCCCAGCTGATGGGGCTTCTCGCCAGCGCACTCGCGGATCAGGGCCGAACCGCTGATGCCAGGGCCATGGCGGAGCGCACCATCGCCCTCGACCCGGAGAACTACGACAGCTCTGTAGTGCTCGGGAATTGTGCGATGGAAGACCTCCACGTGCGGCAGGCGATCGCCTACTACGACCGTGCCGAACAGATCGCGCCCGACGAGAGCAGCGCCCCCTGGAATCGGGCCTACGCGCGGCTCCTGACGGGCGACTTCGAGCGCGGGTGGAAAGACTATGAGACGCGCTGGAGGCTTCTCCGCGTCTCATCGGGTGATATGGCTCAGTACCACGAGCGCCCGCGCTGGGACGGTACTTCACTCGACGGAAAGTCGATCCTGCTGCACGCAGAGCAGGGCTTCGGAGATACGATCCAGTTCGCCCGCTACGCCGCGCTGCTGAGGGAGCGCTGGGACGTTCGCGTCGTGCTCCAGTGCCAGCCCCCGCTCGTGGACATCATGCGCACGTGCCCGGGCATCGACGAGGTCGTGCCACGCGGTTCTGAAGCGCCCTCAACTGATGTGCAGGTGGCGATGCTCGGCCTCCCATATCTGCTGCAGACACGCCTGGAGACAATCCCGGCCAAGGTTCCATACCTCACCTCGTCCCCAACCGGGATCGAGACGATGGTCGACAGGGGAGCAAAGGTGCGGGTCGGATTGATCTGGGCCGGCAACGTCACTCACGGTCGTGACAACAAGCGCTCCCTACACCTCGGCGCGCTCGAGCACCTCGCCGCGATCCCCGGAGTCCGCCTGCACTCGCTGCAGATCGGGCCGCAGGAGACGGAACTGCTGACCGCGTGCTATCGCGACGAGATCATCGATATCGGCGGCGAGATCCTCAGACGTGTCGGCGGCTTCTCCGACACTGCGGCCGCGATCGAGGCGCTCGATGTCGTCGTCACCGTCGACACCTCTGTCGCGCATCTGGCTGGTGCCCTTGGCAAGCCGGTGTGGGTGCTCCTCCCCTACCTGCCCGACTGGCGCTGGCTTCTCGATCGGAATGACTCGCCCTGGTATCCCAGCATGCGGCTCTTCCGTCAGTCGCGACCCGGTGACTGGAGCTCTGCCGTCAACGCTTTGACCAATGAGCTGAGCCGACTCGCCGGCGCCGACAGCGACCATTCGGGCTCTGTTCCGCTGGCTTCGGCACAGACGGACGAGGAGGGTCAGCCCCGATTCACTCTCGGTTTGCCGCTCAGGCTACTCGCCGACAGCCGGCGGTTTGACCTTTTCGAGCAGGAGATCGCGCATGGTGGCGCGTACTCCGAAGCGCGCGCCTTCCTCGACGCCAAACTGTCCCGGAACGACCTCCTCGTTGATGTCGACTGCGGGATTGGTCTCGTCTCGATGTCGGCCGCTACGATCCCCGGGCGAAGCGCTCGGGTCGTCGCGATCACGTCTGATGCAGAGGACGCGCGGACGCTGCTCGCGAATGCTGCCGCAAACCCACTGACGGGAACGATCGGCGTCCACCTCGCACCCGCGGGCTCGCCGCCGGTAGATGAGATGGCTCAGCGGCCCCTGAAAGAGCTCTCTGGCGGCGTCTTCCTGCACGTCGGATCGTGCCGCGAGGCACCTGGTGCCCTGGAGGGGGCTTCGGGGCTGATCGAGAAGGGGAGGCTGGCGGCGTTCGTGTGGCCGATCCGTCGTACTGATCTGTCGGGACGGATCGTTTTCGAAACGCTCTCCGCCCTCGGCTTCGAGCACTTCAACGTCGTCGCCACCGAGGCCGGACCGGAGCTCGTTCCCTTCGAGGAACGGACGGATACGGATACGGATACGGACACGGTGATTTCACTCTCGGCCCGTTACCTCGCGTACGAGTTGGAGCGTCAGAACGAAGCCGATCGCGCTGGAGGCGTGGCCGCAGCGACTGACCTGGAGGAGATCCGCAAGCGCCACGGGGCATCTGCTCCGGCTGCTTCAGTCGCCTTCCCGACCAGCACGATCACACCGGCTGCTTCCAGGACCGACACAGAGAGACGTCTCGGTGTGGACTGGCAGATCGGCGCGCAGAGCGGGTGGGGCGTTTACGGGATGAACCTGGCGCTTCACTGCCTCAGGACCGGCAAGGCGTTCCCCGTCCTCTTCACTCCACCCTCGCTCGACGGCCTGTCCGCCGAGCAGAACAAGGATCTGGAAAGGGCGTTCGAGGCCCACCGCACCGTGGCCGGCAAGATGGCCGAGCATTCGGGGGAGATCTTCAACTTCCGCCACACGCTGCTGCGCGCTCTGGGAAATCGCCTCGAGGGCTCCAGGGGCCGCGAGATCCGAGCTATGCACAACGTCGGTGTGGTGTTCTTCGAGGATACTCACTTCGACGCGGGCGCTCTTTACCGGGGGCGCCAGTTCGATCGCATAATCGCTGGATCGAGGTGGAACGGAGAGGTCCTGCGCGCAAGTGGCTTGGAGAACGTCTCGGTCTGCCTGCAGGGCGTGGATGCGAATCTCTTCTTTCCCGGTGAGAAGTTCGACGCGCTGAAGGATCGCTTCGTCGTCTTCTCCGGCGGCAAGCTGGAGTTCCGCAAAGGTCAGGATCTGGTCGTCGCCGCCTTCCGCGAATTCCAGAAACGCCACCCTGACGCGCTCCTGGTCACTGCCTGGCACAACCACTGGCCGCAGTCGATGCTTGAAATTCCGAACGCCGGCCACGTCCGAGGCATTCCGCAGGTCGACGGCAACGGTGCCCTGGATGTGACGGGCTGGCTCATCCAGAACGGCCTTCCGGAGAACTCGATCCTCGACATTGGCCTCGCAGCCAACGCGGACATTGGCAAGGTAGTCCGCAGCTCCGATGTCGGGCTCTTCCCGAACCGCTGCGAAGGCGGCACCAACCTGGTGGCGATGGAGACTATGGCGAGCGGCGTCCCCGTCATCCTGTCGGCTAATACGGGCCATCTCGACCTGGTCGGCGAAGACCGCTGTTACCCGCTTCGCACTCAGGGAGTTGTTCCGAACTCGCGTCACTTCGTCGGGCGCGAGGGTTGGGGAGAGTCGTCGGTAGAGGAGATCGTCGAGGCACTGGAGCGTGCCTACACTGACCGCGCGGATGCGGGGCGCCGAGCAGAGGCCGCGTTGGGCTTCATCACCGGGCTCACATGGCCGAACCAGATCGATGCCCTCCTCGGCCAGGTGGAAGACCTGATCTGATCGCGAAACCAGAGAGGCAGATCCGATGAGGGTGCTCTTCGCCATCCCCCACTACTTCAGGGCTGTTGCTGACGAGGCACGTCATGGTTCCGAGTCAGCTCGGGGCCGTGCCGGTCGTATTGCCGCTCTCGATCAGTCGATCGCGCAGATCCACAACCTTTTCGGAAATGGACGCTATGCGGCTCAGCACCACCGGAAGATCCTGACGCAGGCGCCGAACCTTCTCAGCTTCGACTTCGACATCGCCATCTGCACCACCCAGGGGGCGCACCTGCTCGATGAGCTGACATGCCCACCCTCGATGTACAGCCATGTCGAGACGAAGGCGGACCCGAAGTTCCTGGGATGGGAATGTCACCGCCTGCTGGGGCAGCAGGTCGGCAACTACGACTTCTACTGCTATATGGAGGACGACATCATCCTCCACGACCCGTTCTTCTTCGCGAAGCTCAACCTCTTCAACGAGTATTTCGCTGACATGGAGGGCGGATCCCCGCTTCTTCAGCCGCAGCGCTACGAGACGACCTACTCAGCCAACCCGGGTCGCCAGCCGCTGCTCCAGCGCATCTACATGGACTACCAGGTTGCTGAAGAGGCGATGTATTCCGGGGAGCCGCTGACCATCGAGCATCTCGGCGTCGAGTTCACTCTCGAGCCGACCTCCCTGCCGCACGCGGGCTGCTTCTTCCTCACGGAAGCGCAGATGCGCACGCTGATGGCTCACCCGCTCTACCTGAACACGGAGCACATCTGGGTTACGCCTCTCGACACGGCAGCGACCCTCGCCATCGCCCATGCCTTCCGGATCTACAAGCCGGCGCTCGATTCGATGGCTTTCCTCGAGGTTTGCCACGGCTACCCGGCAATGATACAGCAGCTCGCGGCGACACCTGCCGGCGAGCTCACCTGGGATTCTCCCTACTAGGATCGAACTGGCCATGAACAACACTCTCGCTCCCACGATGCCGGCGGAGATCCGCAGCATGCCCGTGACCTTCGGGAATGTCACCTATGTACTGGACTATCCTCACAGCATCGTGATGGAGAGTGCCCTTCGCGAAGTGCTCGAGGAGAAGGCGTATCCCTACCTCGAGTTCATGGTCGACCGCCCGGGTGTCATCATCGACGTCGGCGGAAATGTCGGCGCAGCGTCGCTCGCGTTCAGCCTACGATACCCCGGCAAGGACATTTACACGTTCGAGCCTTCGCGCTCGATCTTCCCCTTCCTGCGACAGAACGCTGAGCGGCTGCCTAGCACCCGTGCGTTCAACGTCGGCCTGTACGATCGCGACTGCACGACCAGGCTCTATACCGGCACCAGGGCAAGCGTCACCAGCTCGATTTCCGGCAGCAGCCTCAACGGCTCTGACTACGAGATGATCGAGCTTCGGCGCGCTTCAACGATACTCGAGGAGAACAAGGTCGACCGAATCGCGATCCTGAAGATCGATACGGAGGGTGCCGAAGTTCCAATCCTCCGCGACATCGAGCATCTGCTGGATCGCGTCGACGTCATCTTCCTCGAGTATCACTCGGAGGCAGACCGCGTCGAAATCGACCACCTGCTCAACGGGCGCTTTGCCCTCTTTAACGGCACAGTCGAGCTCCACCGCGGCAACCTCGGCTACGTTGCCAAAGATGTGATCGCCGAAATGACAGCCTTCGACCAGGCGCAGATAGCCCGGCCAACCTTCTAAGCCGCCGCAGCCCCTACGGGTGGAGCCCTAGAGAGCGAGGTCCAAAGAAGCGCCGTCTCCTTCTCTTCTGAGTTTGCCCGTGCTGGCCCGCAGCGAGGAGCCGCAGTGAACAAGAGCCGGAGTTCACGCTCTCCGAGATATGATTCGCGCAGCATCTGCCACTTGCATCTGGCATCCAGCAGCAACCAAAGCATCTATGAGCGCAACGATGGAGTCCCTGACCCAGTATCCGGATTTCACGCACGAGGAGTGGGAGACGATCCGGCAGGTTGGGCCGTACACGATGACCTCGCTCGAGCGAATCGTCGCCCTTACCCGCGCGGTCGACCACATCGCGCGCAACCGGATCAGGGGTGACTTTGTCGAGTGCGGCGTCTGGCGTGGCGGAAGCATGATGGCCGCCGCCATCACCTTGCTCCGCAACGCTGACGATGAGAGGACACTGTACCTCTACGACACCTTCGAGGGGATGTCGGCACCGACCGATGTTGACGTGTCGGTCACCGGCCAGAACGCATCACATCTGATCGCGACCTCGGAGCGGGATGAAAGCGATCATCTCTGGGCGTATTCGCCGCTCCAGACGGTGCAGGCGAACCTCCGCGCCACGGGCTTTCCGCCAAACCGGCTCCGATTCATCGCAGGGCCCGTCGAGGAGACGATTCCGATGATGCTGCCGGGAGAAATCGCGCTACTCCGACTCGATACCGATTGGTACGAGTCGACTCTCCACGAGCTGACGCACCTCTACCCGCTGCTCGTATCAGGCGGTGTGCTGATCATCGACGACTATGGCCACTGGAAGGGAGCCCGCAAGGCGACGGATGAATACTTCGCCACGCTGGCTAACCCGCCCCTTCTCCAGCGCGTCGACTATACCGCCCGAATCGCGGTGAAGCCGTGATCGCTCCATGGTCGGCTTCAGTCGAGGCAGAGTCGGAGATCGCGATTTCACCTGTGGCGGTGGTGATGGCTGCGGACCGCTCGATGTTCGAGCAGCTTCAGCGCTCGATCGAATCAATCCGGGCGAACTGCCGCTATTCCTATGACCTCTGCGTCCTCGCGCTGGATCTGACGGTCGGACAGCAGCGCTGGCTTGACGAGCAGGGCGCCCGCGTCTTCACGGACCTCGATGCAGTTCCCTGCTTCCCCGACGCACCGCGGTCAGCCGTAGCGATGACGTGTCGGCCGTACCTACGCGAGCTGCTCCCGGGATATGACGTCTACTTCTGGATCGATGCCGACATCCGTCTGACGGACGAGGCTGCGGCTGATTTCTACGTACAGAGTGCGCTGCGACACCCGCTGCGCATCGCGATTGCTCAGGAGACGGATCCCACCTACACCTTCGTGGGCCACCCCGAGACGGTGCGGAAGCATCACAGTGAAAAGCACGAGCGGTTCGCATCCACTTACGGGGGAGCGGTCGCTGAAGAGGTCCGCTACTTCACCCCGTTCAATGCCGGCATCTTCGCTCTCCATCGCGACTCACCTGTCTGGGACCGCTACCGGCAGAACCTCGAGCTCAGCATGACGACCGGCTTCGACCATCTGAAGGAGCAGGACGCGCTCAATCTGGCGATCCTGCAGAGTCCTGAGGGTGCGACGGTGGCGCCGCCGACGATGAACTGGCTCTGCTCCGTGAGCCTGCCCAAGCTGAGCGAGCCGAGTGGACGCTGGGTGAGACCGGCATTCCCCTTCGAGCCCATCTCCGTCCTGCATCTGACGAACTCGAACGGGCCGATGGAGCTCTTCGGGGAGCAGCTCAGCCGCTACGAGTTTTACCTCTACCTCGGTCTTCCAGCATGACGCCCGCAACCCTTCTCGGCGTCTCGCCTGAATCAACAGGTAGAGACGTGGAGCTCGGCATGGAGACCAATTTGGCCGCTCGCCGCTTCGACGCGCCGAAGCCGTTCCCCGCGCGCGGGGAATACGTGTCCCCCGGCCTGAAGACGATCTATCCCGATTTTGCTTTTCCGCACATGACCCTAGGCAACACGGATACGTGTGGATGGGCTCACCTGCGGCGTGCGTTCCCGCACAACTGGTACGTGGATGAGCGGCATACCGGCATCGGCTTCTTGAGCCGTGACGAAGCGCACATCCTCTACAACACAGCGTTGTTTTTCGCCGGGCAGGATGCTCTCGAGATCGGCTGCTGGATGGGCTGGTCTGCGTGCCACCTGGCGCTCGGTGGGGTTCGGCTCGACGTCGTCGATCCAATGTTGGACCACGAGATCGTTGGCCCCAGTGTGCGCGACTCGCTGGCCCGTGCAGGCCTCGGCCAGCAGGTGCGCCTGTACGGTGGTTACAGCCCGGGCCGGGTGGAGGAGCTGGCTCGTGAGGAGAACCGCCGCTGGTCGCTCATCTTCATCGATGGAGACCACGAGGGTCGGGCGCCGGTTGATGACGCAATCGTCTGTGACCGCTACGCTGCCGAAGACGCGCTGATTCTGCTGCACGACCTGGCGTCACCGGACGTCGCCGCAGCGCTCGACTGGTTGCAGGACGCGGGGTGGAGCACAATGGTCTATCACACCATGCAGATCATGGGCGTCGCCTGGCGCGGCAAGACCCGCCCGGTCCCGCACAAGCTCGACCCGCGTGTACACAGTGAGCTTCCGGTACATCTCCGCCGCCACGCGTTGAGCGGCGCGGGAACGGTGAGCAGCACACGGGCGCGGCCGATTGCACACACCACCCGAAGCGTTGCCACCCTCAACGTAACCACCCCCGCGGGCCGAAAGACGGTGACGCTGGAGCTGGATCCCAGCGATCCCTTCCACGGGCGGATGCTCGAGCCCTTTGCCACCGGACAGCTTTACGCTCCCGCTGTAGCCAACATGCTCGCAGCGGCGCTTGTCCCCGGCTCCACCTTCGTTGAGCTGGGGACGGGTGTCGGCTACTTCTCCATCCTGGCTGCGTTGAGAGTGGGCGAGACGGGCAAGGTGATCGCCGTGCCCGACTCCGCTCGCAACACAGCGAGTCTCGCGGGAAACCTCAAGCGGGCTGAGCTCGGCTGTGTCTCAATGCTCCGGCTTCCCGGCGGGCTGATCGGCCGCGGCGCGGCGGCGACCGAGGTGGCCGATACCCTCGGCGGGAAGCTTGGGCAGCTGTCAGCGTCCGTTCCCAGGGGAGTCATGGTAGGACCGCTGGGGGAGCTCACCGCTGACGATCTGGCTGTCGCGGTCGCCGCTGAGATCCGGCCCCCCGTGCTGATCGTCCGGAGCTCGGGAGAAGCCGCCTCGGAAGGTTGGGCACCCTTCGGCTACGCGCAGCGATCGAGCGCGGTGGTGGGCCCCGATTGCTGGCAGCTCTACACGCGATCCGGCTGAGCGGGAGCGAGAAAACAGCCACAGAACAGGGCGCTCTGAGCGGGTCTCGAACTTTGTTGCGGGGCCCGCTCAAGTTTCCGGAAGGAGCTAACGATACTGTGTTGCAGAAGGGAATCCGCACCGAAGCGGACCCACGGGGAGCAAGGATGCTCCTGAACGATCGTCACAGGGAGTAGTGACCAATGCGTATCAACACCAACATCAGCGCCCTCAACGCTCAGCGTATCGTCGCCGGCACCAATTCAGCGGCTGCTGCGTCGATGGCAAAGCTTTCGTCCGGCTTCCGCATCAACCGTGCAGCTGACGACGCAGCCGGTCTCGGTATCGCCAACAAGCTTCGTGCTGACATCCGCTCGCTGACGCAGGCTTCGCGTAACACGGAGCAGGCGAACTCGGTTCTTCAGATCGCTGACGGCGCGACCGGCACGATCTCGAAGATCCTCGAGCGTATGAAAGAGCTCGCAACGCAGGCGGCTTCGGACAGCACCGACGACGCGGGTCGTACCCGCCTGAACGCCGAGTTCGTTGCGCTCCGTGACGAGGTCACCCGCACCGTCGGCTCGACCAAGTTCCAGGGCAAGGAGCTCCTCTCGGGCTCGTTCGGCTCCTCGTTCAACGCCGCGCAGTCTGACATCGACGAGGGCACTGGCTACTACGGAGTAGAAGCGACCGGCGCAGGCGTCGGAACGTATACACTTACTTCGGCCAGCACCGCGGCAACCGCCAATGGTATCGCCACCCTTACGCTCGGTGGTGTGTCTCAGACGGCTGCCTTCACGACCGGCGCGATCAACAGCATCAACTTCTCGCAGTTTGGCATCACCATCAAGACGCAGTCAAACGTCACAGGTGCGGCCCTGAGCGGCGACACCCTGGCGATCACCGCTTCCAGCGGCGGCTCGTTCATGATCGGCTCGAGCGGCGCCTACACTGGCTCGACGGACAACCTTACGCTGGACGCGATGAACCTCAGCGTCACTTCGGACGGCGCCGCGAACGGTGTGATCATCAACAGCAGCGCACTGACATCGGTTGATACGGCCAAGTCGGCTCTCTTCCGCATCGACAGCGCGATCAGCAACGTCAACGAGGTGATCGGTAAGATCGGTGCTTACCAGAACCGCATCGAGAACGCCGCGGCGAACCTCAAGACGACGATCCAGAACTACTCGGCCGCTGAGTCTGTCATCCGTGACGTGGACATGGCTGAGGAGATGACGACCTTCTCGAAGAACCAGATCCTGCAGCAGGCCGGCATGGCGATGTTGGCTCAGGCCAACTCGAGCAGCCAGTCAGTACTGTCCCTGCTCCGCGGATAAACAGAAGACTAGGGCAGGAAGTCTCCCGGAACCGGATTAACTCCGGTTCCGGGACTTTCCCTTACATAGGAGGTGGGTCATGGCAGACCCAATAGGATCATTCAGCGGGCTGGCAAGCGGCATTCAGTGGCGTGACATGGTCGACCAGATCATGCAGCTGGAGATCAGCCGCCGTATCACCCCTCTGCAGGAGCGGGTAACGGCGGCCGAGAAAACGCGGACGGCTTGGAACTCCTACAATTCCCTCCTCTCCAAGCTGAGTACAGCCTCGGACGCTCTCAGAGACCAGAGCGCGTTCGGTATCATGAAAACGTCGGCGACACTGGGCGCCAACGATAAGTCGCTGCTGACGACCACTGCATCCGCGGGCGCAGCGCCGGGCAACCACTCGGTCGAGGTGATCGACCTGGCCCGTGCCGAGAAGCTCAGCGGCGGAACTGTCGCAAGCACGACAGCGCAGCTCGGCCTCGCCGGCCAGTTTCACGTCAACGGCAAGACAGTCACCCTCGTCGCCACCGACACGCTCTCGAGCCTGCGCGAGAAGATCAATGCGATGAACAGCGGCTCGACGCCGACTGGGGTCACCGCGACTATTCTCTCCACCAGCAGCACCCAGCACCGGCTCGTGCTGACGAGCGACGGGACTGGGTCGCGCGGGATCGAGCTTACCGATGGCAGTACCGGAGTCCTCCAGTCGCTGGGCATGGTCGGCTCCACGCTCTCCCAGAACAGCAAGCCCGGAGACTCCACCAGAACACAGACTCATCGGCTGACTAGTCACACGACGGCCCTCGCCGCGATGCTCGGCATCAGCGCGCCGCCAGTCGTGACAACCATCGTCGTAGACGGTCGCAAGATCCAGGTGGACCTGGAGAACGACACGCTCCTGTCGATCTCGTACCGCATCAATGCAGCAGGCGGCAGCTCGGAGATCACGGATGAGGTGGTCGGCGGGAAGACGATGAAGAGGCTGACCGTCGGCGGAGACGTCACCGCTGATGCAACCGGGACCGACCCGGCAGCAAGTCAGCGCATCGTCGAGCTCCTCGGCTTCCAGACGCGTGACAAGTCGGCCCAGATCACCACCGGGCGGGATGCGAAGTTCAGAATTGATGGATTCACCATGACGCGGCGCACCAACACGGTCTCCGACGCGATTTCGGGGGTTTCCATCAATCTCACGGCTTCCAACAGTGCGCTCAGGACGTCATCGGCTACAGGGCCGCTGTCGATCCTGACCGATCCCAAGACGATCGACTCCGGCACCTATGGGGTCAGTCTCCTGACATCGTTCCGCCCCGAGCGCACGATCGAGACGAGCAGCCCCGACCTCGACATCGCAGCTGATCCAGGCGTCGCCGACGGTACCTACGCTGCTGTGCTCAGCGAGGTCCTCACTCGTACCACCAGTGCTACAACGGGCCTGGACGTACTTGCCGCTCCCGGCACCGTCACCGCCGGAACTTACGCGGTCAACATCACCACTGCGGCGTCCGTTGCCTCTCAGACCGGCTCTGGCTTCGGCGCGTCATATAGCGGGCAGTTCATCGGCTCCGACACCATCACGATATCGACCGGCACCGGGTCGGCCGCTGTGAACGTGAGCAACGGCCAGTCGCTGAACACCATCATCAACAACCTCAACACGGCGTTCGCCTCGAACGGTGTCTCCGTGTCAGCGACGAACGTGGGTGGCCAGCTGAAGCTTACCTCGACCATGGGTCCGGGGAGCTCCTCCTCGTTTACCGTGTCGTCGAGCCACAGCCGGATCCGCAACAACTTCGGCATCAACGATGGCACCTACACCGGCACCAACGTCGCCGGAACGATTGGCGGCCTTGCAGCTACCGGCGTCGGGGATGTGCTTACCGGGTCGGCCGGAGCGGTAACTGGCCTTGAGGTCGAGTATTCCGGCAGCGGATTGGGAGCCGTCGGGAGCGTCACAGTCACCGATACGCCTGCCATTACCGGCGGAACAATCGGTGGGTTCGCTGCCACCTGGGACGACAGCACCAACACGCTGACTGTCAACGGCGGCAACGCGCTCGCAGGTCTCAGCGTCACCTACTCCGGCTCCGCCACCAGCGGCTCGGTTGGGAATGTAGTGGTGCAGACGGCCCAGGTTGAGTACATCAGCGGCGCTACCATCGATGGTGAGGCCGCAGTGTGGGATGAGGTGACCGAGACGATCACCGGCGCGGCAGGCACCCGCTTCGAGGGCCTCGAAATCGGGTACACCGGTGCGGTCGACTCCGGCTTGGTGGGCGAATTCACAGTGGAGGGTGAGATCGCGGTTGAGGTCAACATCTCCCGCGATGTCGACGGTACCGTAAACAAGGTGAAGGAGCTCGCCACGGCTTACAACGAGTTGATGAGCTTCGTCGACAAGAACCGTGCGGTAGGGGGAGCCTTCTACGCGAATGGCGCCCTGCGGTCGATGCAGGATACCGTCCGACGCTCCCTCGTCGGGGGAGTGGATGGTCTTTCCTCGGCCAATCAGTACACGCACCCGGCAATCGCCGGTGTGTCATTGGCAAAGGACGGTACGCTGACCGTGGATGCCGCGATTCTGAAGAGGGCGCTCGAGACGAACCATACGGACGTCAAGGCTCTCTTCTCTACCTCAGGTACACCGACAGACTCGCGGGTGAGCTTCATCGCCGGTGGCGATTCGGCCTTGGCGGGCAGCTACGCGATCAACATCACGACGGCGGCCGCACAGGCAGCCCACGCTGGCAGCGCTTGGGGCGGAGCGACATATACGGCCACGGACGGCGTGGATGACGACATCACACTCACCAACTCTGCGACCGGCAAGACGACGACGATAACCATCGCGCAGGGGAGGACGCTGGCGCAGGTGATCGACGAGATCAACGTCCGCTCGCAGGAGGAGGGGCTGGGCGTAACCGCCTCCAACGTTGGCGGGGCGCTGAAGCTGGCGACCACCAGCTTCGGCAGCGCCACGACTCTGACAGTCGCTGGCACCGCTGCAGCCCCGCTGGGCCTGACAAATGGCACCTACGCGGGTGGGGATGTTGCCGGCACCATCGGCGGGCTTGCGGCAGCCGGCGTCGGAACCGCACTGACTGGGACGACTGGAGCGACAAAGGGCATCACCATCAGCTACTCCGACGATACGACTGGTAGCCTTGGAACGCTTAGCTACGTCCTGGGAGTCGGCGGAACTCTGGAGCGGCTGATCAAGCCCCTGACGCGTGCGGGTGATGGCGCCGTTGTCACTCAGGTCACCTCGCTCGATTCCAACATCACGAGCCTGAACCGCCGTATGGATGACGCGGAAACTCGGCTCGAGATCAGACGGCAGGCGATGATCGCCCAGTTCACGCGAATGGAGAGTGCCCTCAGCCTGCTGCAGTCCCAGGGTGCCCGACTTCAGAGCCAGATTGGTGTCCTTCCAACCAATAGCGAGAGATGATGGTCGGAAAACAGTCGCCACGGGAGATTTCAGACGCATTCGAGGAGGCGACAAGCCTTCTCGCTGATGCCGCCGAGCTCCTGAATCACGCGGAAAGATCGCTTGATGCCGGCGACACAGAGGAGGTGCTCGAGCTCATTCAGAGGCGAAGCATTGTCCTGGCTGCCTTTGAAGGCCCGCTGGCGGTGGTGAAGGCTGCAGCGCAAAAGAGCTCGAGCGCTGTCGGACCCGCCAAAGCTATGCTCGATCACCTTGCGGCCACTGCAGCGAATACACAGGTCGCGGAGCACCGGCTCTCCCTGTCGCTCGTGTCAGAGCGGGACCGCGTCGGGCGCGAGCTGGACCAGATCGAGAGCGACGAAATGGTTCGCGCGGCTTACGGTAAGCAGGTGCGGGAGCAGGCGAGAATCAACACCGTTGGGTGATAAAGTTTGGGAGTCGCGGCGTCGACACTTTGAATCGAAGGCGCAAGAGAAGGTTCTTCAGCGGTTCCCTACAACATCACGAAACGCATTATGAGCTACGCGTCCAACACTGCTCGGTACGTCGAGAACGAGGTCCTGGTGCGGTCTAGCGAGTGGCTGGTGCCGCTGATGTACGAGCACCTGATCATCAATCTTCGGCGTGCCGAGATCCAGATCGAGAAGGGCGATCTCGAAGGCAGATCGGCCAGCCTCGGAAAGGCTAACGACATCGTCAGCGAGCTGCTTTGCTCACTGGATCGCGAGAAGGGCGGAGAGATCGCGAAGTCACTCGCTTCACTGTACTCGTACTTTGCTGTCGAGCTGCTAAATATCGCTGTATCGAACGAGGCCGGACCTCTCCCGCGCCTGATCAAGGTAGTCGAGGAACTCCACGGCGCCTGGGTGGGAGCCGCGGAGCAGGTGGCGCCGCGCGCAGGTGCCGGCCGACAGCTCGCGGCAGTGTAGGTCGATGGACGCCAAGCCTGTCCCCCTGTCTCGCCCGGAGGCTCTGCTCCGCTACTCGCGATACGTCGCGATCGTAGCCGAGCAGCTCCAGGCGGCCACCGCCGGTGACCGGGAGCGCATGCTGGCCTTGCTTGATGAACGTAGGCTGTTAGAAGATGAGCTCAACCCTTCTCATGACGATGAGAACGAGCCGGAGCCTTCGATGGACGAGTTGCTGACCTCAGCCCTCGCAGAGCTGTCCGCGAACTTGGAAGCGGATCGCCTCGACAAGGACCAGTGGTTACAGATAAGCAGCGGGGCCCTCACTTCAGCCCGCTCACTTTCTCGCCGACCGGCCGCTGTGGCTGGCCGATATCCGGAGCCCGGAGCTCGAGGGGAACGACTGGATTTACGGTTTTGATCGAATCGCTAAAGTATTCGGCGGCTCGGTCGATACCTTTATGCAAAGGAGGAGTAAACCATGAAAATTTACGGCAATAGCTCGGAGATTCTTCGCTCCGACCAGTCGCGCCAGCTGCAGAAGACCGGCGGCGCCCGTGAAAAGCAGGACGTCTCGCCGCCCGCTTCGCCGGTCCAGCGTGGAGATAAGGTTCAGATCTCCGATGCCGGACGGGCTCTTGCCGCTCAGGCGACCTATGGCCAGAACGGCCAGCTCTCCGCGGAGAGAATTGCCCAGGTCCGTGAGCGCATTCTGTCGGGTGCGTACAACTCGCTCGAGGTCGTCGATCAGGTCGCTCGGAAGATGCTCGCCAGCGGCGACATCTGAGACATCATACCTGACAACGATGATGGACTCGCGAATCGCAGCCGAGCTCCTCTATGAGTCGGAGGCCACCCTGCGGATGGTCGATACGGCTATCGATGAGCTGCAGATAGACGACGCGGAGTCGCGGTTCACTGGGCCGCGGCTCAACGCGATCAGCTCGAACTACGACACTGAGCAGGCGGAGCTTTACATCCCGCCCGAGTTCTGTGTTCGAGCGTATTGGCAGATCCACGAGCTCCTGGACTGCGTCCGCCAGAGTCGTGAGGCGGTGCAGGCGCTCGGGCGCGCCGACCGCGCATCTGCCGGAACTGCTCAGGACGATGACCGGAGCGGCGTTGATCGCGCCCTCGCTTTGATCGACAGGCTTGACACGATGGATGATGGAGCAACGGTCGAGAGACATGCACTCCATAACGACCTGAGGTGCGATCTGCTCGGAATGCTTGCTCGTCGTGATCACG
>ERZ1066118.567-NODE-567-length-32517-cov-22.653965_pt1 | contig 32517 bp, 26 predicted proteins | sample MGYA00382765_ERZ1066118 | MGnify/ENA primary metagenome ERZ1066118 (study PRJEB33369, sample SAMEA5778348) | biofilm metagenome | biome: Industrial cooling water; feature: Water cooling tower basin; material: Biofilm | place: United Arab Emirates | collected...
GGGCTCCGCGCCGCCGTGCGCCTGGCGACCGCGGCGTCCCGCGCGTTCGCGTGGTGGGGCGAGCGCGGCGTCGACGGCGTGGTGACGGCGGCCGCCCGCGCCACCATGGCCGCCGCGCGCGTCTCGAGCGCCGCCGACGACCGCGGCGTCGACGCCGCCGTCGAGGGCGTCGCGCGCGGGGTCGGCACCGCCGGCGCCGAGAGCCGGCGCCTCCAGACCGGCCTCGTGCACCACTACTACGTCATCGCCGCCGTCGGCCTCGTCGCGGTCGTGGCCGCGGCCGCGCTCGGCCGGGCCGGCTGGCTCACCGCTCTCGTCCGATAACGGCAGACACGCGTGCTCACCGCGGCCATCTTCGTCCCCCTGCTGGGCGCCCTGCTCCTCCTCGTGCTGCCGCCGCGCGAGCGCCTCCTGCGCGCGGTCGCGACCGGCGTGGCGGCGGTGCCGCTCGCGCTCTCCGCGGTCGCCTGGGCGCGCTTCCGGGGCGGCGGGCCCGGCGCCAGCGCGGCCGGCGGCTTCGAGCAGGTCGAACGCGTGGCGTGGATCCCCACGCTCGGCGCCAGCTACGCCGTCGGGGTCGACGGCATCTCGCTCCCGCTCGTGGCGATGACGGCGCTCCTGTTCGTCGCCGCCGTCGCCTACCCCGTGGACCTGCGCGGGCGGCCCCGGGCCTACCTCGCGCTCTTCCTCTTCCTCGAGAGCGCGTCGTTAGGCGTGTTCCTCGCGCTCGACCTGCTCCTGTTCTACGTCTTCTTCGACCTCAGCATCGTGGGGATGTACTTCCTCATCGGCGGATGGGGGCACGGCGAGGAGGCCCGGCGGGCGGCGCTCAAGTTCTTCCTGTACACGCTGGCCGGCTCGCTCGCGATCCTGCTGGCCATCCTCGCCCTCTACCTGAGCAGCGGGACCGGGACCGCGACCGGCGGCGCGGCGCGCACGTTCGACATGGCCCGCCTCATCGCCGAGCGGCCGCTCGACGGCGGCGGGGCGCTGGCGACACTCGCCTTCCTCGGCTTCGCCCTGGGGTTCGGGATCAAGACGCCGCTCGTCCCCTTCCACACCTGGCTCCCGCCGGCGCACGTCGACGCGCCGGGCCCGGCGTCGACGATCCTGGCGGGCGTGCTGCTCAAGATGGGGACGTACGGCTTCGTGCGCGTCCTGCTCGGGATGATGCCGGCCACCTTCCAGCGGTTCGCGCCGGCGGTGGCCGCGGTGGCGGTGGCGAGCATCCTCTACGGCGCGCTCGTCGCGCTGGCGCAGCCGCACCTCAAGCGCCGCATCGCGTACACGAGCGTCAACCACATGGGCTACGTGCTGCTCGGCGTCGCCGCGGCGGCCGGCGTGCTCGCCGGGCGGGAGGAGGCGCGCGCGCTCGCGCTCACCGGCGCCACGGTCGAGATGGTGGCGCACGGGCTCATCACCGGCGCGCTCTTCCTCATCAGCGGCTCGATCTTCCGCCGGGCCGACACCTACGAAATCGCCGCGTTCGGCGGCCTGGCGGGGCGCGCGCCGGCGCTCACCGGCACCACGGCCGTCGCCGCCTTCGCGAGCCTGGGGCTGCCGGGGCTCGCGGGCTTCGTCGCCGAGTTCCAGATCTTCGTCGGCGCGTTCGCCGTGTACCCGTGGCTGGCCGCCGTGGGGCTGCTCGGCATCCTCATCACGGCCGCGCTCTTCCTGCAGCTGCTCCAGCGGACGTTCCTCGGCGAGCTGCCCGAGCGGTGGGCGGGGTGGCGCGACCTCACGGGCGTGGAGCTCGCGTCGTTGGGCGCGCTGCTCGTCCTCGTCGTGGCCATCGGCGTCGCGCCCGCGCCGCTGCTGGCCGTGATCGACGCCGGCGTGCGCCCGCTCGTCGGGCGGTGAGGCCGGGCGTACCGGTGCGGAGCGGGGCCATGCCGGGGCAGGCGACGCCGATGTCGGGGATGGGTGCGGGCATGGACATGGCCATGGCCGTGCGCGACCTCCTCCCCGAACTCGTGCTCCTGGGCGGCGCGGTCGTGGTGCTCCTGTTCGCGCTCTTCGCGCCGCGCCGGCGGCAGACGTGGGCGGCGGCGCTCGCCCTGGGTACGCTCGCCGCCGCGGCGGTCGTCACGGCCGGGTTCCTGGGGGGCGCGGACCGCCTCACCTTCGCCGGCACCTACGCCGTCGACGGCGTGGCGCTGTGGGCCAAGCTCCTCGTGCTCGCCGTCACGGCGCTCACCGTCGCGCTCTCGGTCGAGTGGTTCCGCGGCGACCCGCGGCACGGCGAGTACTACACCCTGCTCCTGCTCTCGGCGCTCGGCGCGGCGCTGCTCGCCGGCGCGGCCGACCTGATGGAGCTGACGCTCGGCGTGCTCCTCTCGTCGTCCACGGGCGCGGTGCTCGCGGCCTACCACCGCCGGTCGCGCCGCGCGGGCGAGGCCGCCATCAAGTACTACCTGTTGGGCGCGCTCGCCAACGGGGCGATGGTGTACGGCGTCGTGCTGCTGTTCGGGCTCGCGGCCACGACCACGTTCTCGGGGCTCGGGGCGCGCCTGCCCGGCGCGTCGCCGCTCGTGCTCGTCGCGGGCGCGTCGCTCGTGGTCGTGGGGCTCGCGTTCAAGCTCGGCGCGGTGCCGGTGCACGCGTGGCTGCCCGACGTGGCGGACGGCGCCCCCGCCCCCGTGGCCGCGTTCGTCACCTCGGCGCCCAAGATCGGCGCGCTCGTGGCGCTCGCGCGGCTGGCCGCGGTGCTCCCCGAGGGCGGCGTGGGGTGGCGGCCGCTCGTCGCCGTGCTCGCCGCGCTCACGATGACGCTCGGCAACGTCGCCGCGCTCTGGCAGGACGACGTGCGGCGGCTCCTCGGCTGGTCCGCGGTGTCGCAGACGGGCTACGGACTCATGGCGGTGGTCGCGCTCGGCCGCAGCCCCCTCGCGATCCCCGCGCTGCTCGACTTCCTGCTCGCCTACGTGCTCGGCAACCTCGCCGCGTTCGGCGTCGTGGTCGAGCTCCGCGGGCAGGCGGACCGCGCGCGGTACGCCGGGCTGGCGCGGACGCACCCGTGGTTCGCCGCGGCGCTGGTCGTGAGCTTCCTCTCGTTCGTGGGCATCCCGCCGCTCGCGGGGTTCGCGGCGAAGCTCACCCTCTTCGGCGCGGCGATCGACGCCGGGTACGGGTGGCTCGCCGTGCTCGCGGTCGCGAACACCGTGGTGTCGCTCGCCTACTACGCGCGCGTCCTCGGCCCGGCCTACTTCGAGCGCCCGACGGGTGACGCGCCGGACCACGCGGCGAGTGGGGCGGCCGCGCCGCTCCCGGTGCTCGGGACGTGGGCGGCGGGCGGGGTAGCGGTCAGCGTGGGGGCGGTCGTGGCGTTCGGCGTGTGGGCTGGCGCGGTGCTCGGCGCCTTCGGTACCGCACGCCTGCTGCCGTGAAGTGCTACCGTCCCGGCCTTGACCCTCTACTCGACTAGAGGTCGTACACTCTCTCCTGTCGAGATGCCCCCGGTTCGGCGAACCGGGCGGGCGGGTTGTCACCGGGGAGTGGGCGTATGGCGAAGACGGCGAGCGGTCTGATCCAGGTCAAGGCGAGCGGCATGATGTGCTCGTTCTGCACCATGTCGGTCGAGAAGGCGCTCGGGCGCATGCCGGGCGTCGAGAGCGTCCAGGTGAATCTCGTCCACGGGGTCATCCTCGTCGGCGCGGACCGGGCGCGCGTCGCCGAGCAGGACGTCGCGCGGCGGGTCGAGGCGCTCGGCTACACGGTGGTCGCGACCGAGGCCCAGCAGGTCGAGACCGACGAGGCCCTCTTCGCCACGATTCGGCGCCGCGGCCTCCTCGCCATGGGGCTCGCGGTCGCGGATCTCGTGTTCGACCCGCTCGACGCCTTCGGCGTGCCGGGCCGGGTGCGCGCGTTCGTCAGCGGAGTGGCCGCACTGATCGTGCTGACGTGGATCGGCGCCCCGATCCTGCGGAAGACGCTCATGGCCGTCCGGCAGCGCGTCATCAACGCCAACGTGCTGCTCTCGACCGGCGCGTGGGGGGCGCTTGCCATCGGCGTCGGGCACCTCGTAGCCCCTGCCGCGTGGCCGAACTTCTTCCCGGTCGCCGTCTGGCTGATGGCGCTTCACCTCTTCTTCGGCGCCTTCAAGCTCGGCACCCGCAAGCGCGCCGCCGAGTCGGTCCGCCGCCTGCTCTCCTTGCAGGTGCAGGAGGCGCGGGTCGTCCGGGACGGGAGCGAGGTCGAGGTCTCCGTCGCCGAGGTGCGGCCGGGCGAGATCGTCGCCGTCCGTCCCGGCGAGCGCGTTCCGCTCGACGGCGTGATCCGTGACGGCGCGTCGACCTTCGACCTCTCGGCCGTCACGGGCGAGAGCGTACCCGCCTATCGGGAGGCCGGCGGCGAGGTCGTGGGCGGGACGATCAACCTCGACGGCTTCGTGCGCGTCGAGGTGACCCGGCCCGCCGCGGACAGCTTCGTCGCGCAGGTCGTCCGCCTGATGCGCCAGATCGAGGAGCGCAAGCCGCCGATCCAGCTCCTCATGGACCGGCTGATGAACTACTACGGCCCGGTCGTCTACGCGGTCGCCACCGCGGCCTTCGTCGGCTGGCTGCTCTCCACCGGGAGCGTGCAGCAGGCGACGCTGATCGCGCTCACGGTCGTCATCATGGGCTACCCGTGCGCGTTGGGCATCACCACGCCGATGGTGCTCGCCATCGGCGGCGGCCACGGGATCGCGCGCGGGCTCCTGGTGCGCGCCGGGGAGTTCTTCCAGGCGCTCGCCGAGACGGACACGGTCGTCTTCGACAAGACGGGCACGCTCACCTACGGGCGCCCCACCGTCACGGCGGTGCTCCCGTTCGGCGGGCACGACGAGCGCGAGGTCCTCGCCCTGATCGCCGCGGCCGAGGCGGGGAGCGAGCACCCGCTCGCCGGCGCCCTCGTGCGCTACGCGCAGTTCCAGGAGGTGGGGGTTCCCGAGGCGTCCGACTTCCGCGCCGTCGCCGGCAAAGGCGTCGTCGCCACCGTCGGGAGCCGCCGCGTGGTCGTCGGGCGGCGCGCGTTCCTCGAAGCCGAGGGCGCGCGCGTCGATGGCGCCCTCGGAGGCGACGTAACGGCCCGCACGCGGGCGGCCCGCCTTGCGGAACTCGAGGGCAGCCACACGGTGGTGTACGCCGCCGCCGGGTACCCGCCGGCGGCGGGTGGGTGGCGCGTGATCGGCGCGGTCGCCTTGCAGGACATGCCGCGCCCGGGGACCGCGCACGTCATGCGCCGGCTGCGCGCCCTCGGGGTCCGCACGGCCATGCTGACGGGGGACAGCCGCGGCGTCGCCGAGGCCGTGGCGCGCGACGTCGGCATCGACGAGGTGTACGCGGAACTCCTGCCGGCAGCGAAGGTGGACGTCATCGCGCGGCTCCAGGCGGAGGGGCGGACCGTCGCGATGGTCGGCGACGGCGTCAACGACGCGCCCGCCCTGGTGCAGAGCGACGTCGGCATTGCCCTCGGCGCGGGGACCGACGTGGCGATGGAGTCCGCCGGCGTGGTGCTCGTGAGCGACAAGTTGGACAAGGTGGCGAGCGCCGTCGTCCTCGGCCGGGCGTCGCACCGGAAGATGCGGCACAACATCGCCATCGCTGTCACCGCGAACGTCGTGGGCATCACGCTGGCGATCCTCGGCGTCATCACCGCGCCGCTCGCGATCGGCATCATGGCCGTTTCCGTCCTCGCGGTGCTCGCGTCGACGCTCCTGCTCGTGCGCCTCCAACTCGAGGAAGAGACGGCGGGGAACGCCGCCGGTGGGCCCGAAGCGGCCGCCGTCACCGAGGCGGTCATCCCCGCGCGGCGCATGCATTGCGACGCGTGCGCACGGCGCATCCGCCTCAAGTTGGGCAAGGTCGAGGGCGTGCGCACCGTCGAGGCGGACGCGGTGCGGAAGGAGGTGTTCGTCGCCTACGAGCCCGCCCGCGTCACCGAGGGGCAGCTGCGCGACGAGCTCGCGGCGATGGGGTTTCGGTGAGCGGGCGCGTCCGCGACGCGTCCGGAGCACGCGAGGCGCCGTCGAGCGCCGCATGAGCCCGGCGACGTTCATCGAAGGGCTCGCCGCGTCGGTCGCGCAGCACCCGCTTGCCGCCGTCGCGGTCGCCGCCGCGGCCGGAAGTCTGGCGACGAGCGTCTGCCCCTGTACCGTGCCGACCGGCATCGGCGTCCTCGGCTACGTGGGCGGGGCCGTCGGGAGTTCGGGGAGCGCCGCCGGCGTCGCGGCTGCCGATCACGCCGGCGGTGTCGCGCACCCGCCGGCCGACCCGCGCTCCGACCCGCGCTCCGACCCGCGCTCCGACCCGCGCTCGGCGGACGCGGTGGCGCTGTCGCTCGCGTTCTTCGCCGGGCTCGTCGCCGCCCTCACGGCCTTGGGAACCGGGGCGGCCGCGGCCGGGCGCCTGCTGACGCGCTACGACGCCGCGTGCTCCGCGCTCGCCGGGGTGGTCACCGGCGCGGTCGGGGCCGCCGCCCTGGCCGGCCCGTGGGTGCGGCGGCGCGTGCCCGATCCGGAGGTCCGACAGCGGGGGGGCGTGGCCGGCGCGCTCGCGTACGGCGTCGCCTACAGCGTCGCGACGATCACCTCGTCGGCCGGTCCCCTCGTGCTGCTCCTGACCGTCGCGGCAGCGGTGGGGCGGCCGGCCTACGGCGCGCTCCTCTCGCTCGCCTTCGCCGTGGGGCGCGGGCTGCCGTTCCTCGCGCTGGGCCTCGCCGCGGGGCACGCGGGCCGTCGGCTCGGCCCGTGGCTCGGGCGGTTGGACCGGGGCCGGCGGCACGTCGAGCTCGCGAGTGGCGTCGCCCTCCTGGGGCTGGCGGGGTACTTCCTGTGGCTCGCGACGGTGTTGCCATAACAAGGGCGCGGACAGCCGAGCGTGTGAGGGCCAGGAGAACGATGACCGCAAGCACATCGCGTACGCCGCCCCGCGCCGAGGGATTGCTCGCGGGCGACGTCGCCAAGGCACTCGGCGTCGGCGTGCAGACGCTGCACTACTACGAGCGCGAGGGGTTGATCCCGGCGCCGCCGCGGTCCGCGGCCGGCTACCGGCTCTACCCGCCGGCGCTCGTCGAGCGCGTCGCCTTCATCCGCAGGGCGCAGGCGTTGGGGCTGCCGCTCGCGGAAGTCCGGGACGTCCTCGCGCTCGCGGAGCAGGGGACGAGCCCCTGCGGGCGGGTGCAGGCCGCGCTCGCGGCGAAGCTGGCGGAGGTGGACCGGCGTCTGCACGAGCTCCAGGCCTTCCGCGCCGAGCTGGCCGGGTTGGTGTCGCGAAGCGCCGAACTCGCGAGCGCCACGAGTCCCGCCCAGATCTGCGCGATCGTGGAGCGGAGCCGGGCGCCGGCGACCGGGGACGTCGCCGCCGCACCGCTCGCGACTCGACGCAGGTGACGGCCAGCAGGCACGCGGCGGTGGTCGGCGCCGTGCTCCGGCCTTGCTTCGGCGGCGACGGGCCATATCTTACATACCCATAGGGGGTACAGGTACTCACTCCTCGCTTCAATCACACCCGGAGCCGGTCATGGAGCACACGACGCTGAACATCTTGGGCATGAGCTGCGGCCACTGCGTGGGCGCGGTCACGAAGGCACTGCAGGCGATCGACGGCGTCGAGGTCGAGCGCGTCGCCGTCGGCTCGGCCACGGTCGCGTACGACCCCTCCCGGACGTCGACCGACCAGCTCGCCGCGGCCGTCGAGGACGCGGGTTACGAGGTGCGGCCCACGCAGATCGGCCGCGCGGGGCGGTGACCCCCGCCGACTGGGCGGTGCTCGCCGCGGGCGCCGCCGCGATCGGGTGGGTGAACTGGTACTTCTTCCTCGCCGGTCGCCGGACCGCCAGCCCGGCCGGCGCGGACGCCGGCGGCCGCGGTCGCGACGCCGCGTGATCGGAACAGCCACGCGCCGCACCCCCCGCCGGGCGTGAGGCGCCGCCCCGGGGGCCGCACGCGGTCCCCGGGGCACATACGGAGACGACGAGCATGGCCACCACCCTGCGCACCCCCGAGCGGACGCCTGAGCGTGCGACGTCCACGCCCCCGCCCGCCGCCGCACCGCTCCCCGGGAACGTGGCCGGCGCCGAGCGCGTGCGCATTCCGGTGGGCGGCATGACATGCGCGGCCTGCCAGGCGCGCGTGCAGCGGGCGCTCAGCAAGGAGCCGGGCGTCGTCGACGCGTCGGTGAACCTGATGATGAAGCAGGCCACCGTGGCCTTCGACCCGGCCGTGGTGACGCCCGAGCGCCTCGTCGCTCGCATCCGCGACACCGGGTACGAGGCCGAGCTGGCCTCGCCCGACCAGACGGCGTTCGAGGAGCAGGCGGCGCGCGACCAGGCGCAGGCCGAGGAGTTCGCGGAGCTGCGCCGCAAGGCGGTCGTGAGCGGCATCGTGGGCGCCGTGGCCATGGTGCTGTCGATGCCGCTCATGACGAGCGGCATGGCCGCCGACGTGCACGCCGGCATGGGCAGCGCCGCCACCGGCGCGGTCGCCGACCCGTTCATGCACTGGGCGATGGAGGCGATGACGCCGGCGCTCCGGGCCGTCGCGCCCTGGCTGTACGCCATCCCCGCGCAGGCGCTCTCCTACGGTCTGCTGGCCGTCACGCTCGGCGTGATGCTCTGGGCGGGCCGCCACTTCTACACGCGCGCCTGGGCCGCCTTCCGCCACCACTCGGCCGACATGAACACCCTCGTCGCCGTGGGCACGGGCGCCGCGTTCCTGTACTCGGTCGTGGCGACCGTGGCGCCGGGCTTCTTCACGCGCCGCGGGCTCGCGCCGGACGTCTACTACGAGGCGGTGGTGATCATCATCGCGCTCATCCTCACCGGGAACGCCTTCGAGGCGCGCGCCAAGCGGCAGACCGCGCAGGCGCTGCGGGCGCTGGTGGACCTGCAGCCCAAGACGGCGCGCGTGGTCCGGCCCAACGGCGCGGGCGCCGAGGAGGAGGTGGACGTGCCGGTCGAGACGGTGACCCACGGCGAGACGGTCGTGGTGCGCCCCGGCGAGCGCGTGCCGGTCGACGGCGAGGTGGTGTCCGGCCACAGCGCCGTGGATGAGAGCATGCTCACCGGCGAGTCACTGCCGGTGAAGAAGGGGGTGGGCGACCGGGTGATCGGCGGCACCATCAACACGACGGGCAACTTCCGCTACACGGCGACCACGCTCGGCAGCGACTCGGTGCTGGCGCAGATCGTCAAGCTGATGCGCGACGCCCAGGGCTCGCGCGCCCCCATCCAGCGCCTGGCCGACCGGGTGAGCGGGATCTTCGTCCCCGTCGTGCTGTCGATCGCCATCGCCACGTTCGTCGCCTGGTTCCTCGCCATCGACGTCACGGGTGGACAGGCGCCGGCGGTGCGCGCGTTCGCGGCGGCGGTGGCGGTGCTCATCATCGCCTGCCCGTGCGCGATGGGACTCGCGGTGCCCACGGCCGTGATGGTCTCGACCGGCAAGGGCGCCGAGCTCGGCGTGCTGATCAAGGGCGGCGAGGCGCTCCAGCGGGCCGGCGACGTGCGCACGGTGGTGCTCGACAAGACGGGCACCGTGACCGAGGGCAAGCCGACCGTGACCGACGTGGTGCTGGCGCCCGACGCGGCGCCGGGCACCGCGCACGCCGACGCCGAGCTGGCGGACAGCGAGTTGCTGCGCTTGGTGGCGTCGGTCGAGACGGCGAGCGAGCACCCGCTGGCCGGTGCCGTCGTGCGGTACGCGCGGGAGCACGGGCTGACCCTGACGGCTCCCGAGGCGTTCACGTCCGTCACGGGGCGCGGCGCGACCGGGGTCGTCGACGGCGAGGCCGTAGCGGTCGGGAACGCGGCGCTCATGGCCGACTACGCCGTGGACGTCGCCCCGCTCGCGGCCGCCGCCGAGCGGCTGGCCGGGGAGGGGAAGACCCCGATGTACGCGGCCGTCGACGGCCGGCTCGCGGGTCTGGTCGCCGTGGCCGACCCGATCAAGGCCACGTCGCGCGAGGCCATCGCGCGCATGCGCCGGATGGGGCTCGAGGTGGTGATGCTCACCGGCGACAACGAGCGCACGGCGCGCGCGGTCGCCCGCGAGGCCGGCATCGAGCGCGTGGTCGCGGGCGTGCTGCCCGACGGCAAGGTCGCCGAGATCAAGCGGCTGCAGGGCGAGGGCAAGGTGGTCGCCATGGTGGGCGACGGCATCAACGACGCGCCGGCGCTCGCCCAGGCCGACGTGGGCATGGCGATCGGCACGGGCACCGACGTGGCGGCCGAGGCGGCCGACGTGGTGCTCATGCGTGGGGACCTGCGGAGCGCGGCGCAGGCCGTCGAGCTCTCGCGCCGCACCATGCGGACGATGCAGCAGAACCTGTTCTGGGCCTTCGTCTACAACGTCGTGGGCATCCCGGTCGCGGCGGGCGCGCTCTACCCCGCGTTCGGCCTGCTCCTGAGCCCCATCCTGGCGAGCGCCGCCATGGCGTTCAGCTCGGTGAGCGTGGTGACCAACAGCCTGCGCCTGCGCCGGGCGCGCTTCGCCTGACGCGCCTCGCCCGACGCGCGTCGCCCGACGTGCCGCGCCGACTCGGTGCACCCTGACGTGCGCCTCGCGCGTAACGCACGCGCCCGCACACAGCCCCTGACTTCGAGCCTCACACGATGACTACGACGAAGGCCCCGCGCCGCCGCGCGCCGGCGGCGCGGGCGCCCACACCGCCAGACGCGATGGACGCGACGGCCGCACCGGATGCGGGCGCCGAGCGTAAAGCACACGGCGTCGACCCCGACGCGAAAACGCGCAACCTGGCCCGGCTGCGCCGCATCGAGGGCCAGGTCCGCGGGCTGCAGCGGATGGTCGAGGACGACCGCTACTGCCCCGACGTGATGGTGCAGCTCTCGGCCGTCCACGAGGCGCTGCGCGCCGTCGGGCGCGAGCTGATGCGCAACCACCTCAAGCACTGCGCGACCGCCGCCGTGCGCGGCACGCCCGAGCAGGCGGAGGCCATGTACGACGAGCTGGTCGAGCTCATGCACCGACACGGGCGGTGAGCTGACCGCGTCCGGTGCGCGGCGGCGCCGGGCACGGCTACGCGCGCCCGCGCGGGCGGTGCAGCTTCTCGACGATCGCCTCGGCGTTGCGGTGCGCCTCCTCGGGCGGCGCGCCGTGCTCGAGGTACGTCGCCTCGATGGACGCCCGCTGCGCGCCGTACCGGTCACCCGGCTCTTCCGTTGTCCCGCCCGCAGGCACAACATCGGCCGAGTGCACGAATTGGTCCGGGTGCGCATCAAACTCGGCCTTGCACGCCGCGGAGTGGAAGTAGTAGGTACGCGCGCGGTAGGTGCTCGCGGCCACCGGGTGCTCCGGGTCCACGCGCAGCCCGCACACGGGATCCATGGGCTTCGCAGTCTGCGGTTCGGCGCGCTGTCCAGTAGCCACGTGGTCCCTCGCGGTTCGGCTGAGCGGTGCGTGCGCCGTCCCGGGTAGGCGGCGCGGTGATCGGCGTGGCGCAGGATCCGTGCAGCGCCACGTCGCGCCGCGCCGCTCGCCCGGTAAACATGCGGCGCGGAGAGCGGTGTGTGGCCGCCGATGGCGGCGGCTGAATCCCGAGCAGGATTGACGGGATTTGATGGCGGATATAGCATGGCGCCGATCCCGAACCTTCCGCTCGGGATTCAGCTTACCATCCGCTCCGTTGACCGTGCGAGCTCTCGTCGTGCTCGGGATGGGGGGTGCCGCGTTTGCGGCACCCCGCGCCGCTCAAGCCTCGTCCACGCACCCCGCTACCGATGCCGCCCTCGCCTTACACGCGGACGCGCACCGGGCGGTCCCACATGGCGTTCCGGCGGACACCACCGCCCGGCAGCGCTTCGACCTGCGCGCCCAGCCCCTCCCCGACGCCCTCACGGAGTTCGCCCGGCATGCGGGGCTACGGGTCACGTTCGACGCCGCCGCGCTGCGGGGCGTCCGATCGTCGGCCGTGGCGGGCACGTTCACCGTGCCCGAGGCACTCCGCCGCCTGCTCGACGGGACGGGGGTCACCGCGCGCTTTCGCGACCTGCAAACCGTCGTCGTCGGTCCGGTCGGTGCGCGCGCGCCGCAGGTGCTCCGCGGCGTGGTCGTCACCGGCGCTGCGTCCCGCGCCCGGGGCTACGCCGCGTCGTACAGCACGAGCGCCACGAAGACCGACACCCCGCTCCGCGACGCGCCGCAGGCCGTCACGGTCGTGACGCGCACCCTCATGGCCGACCAGGCGATGCAGGGGATGGCCGACGTGGTGCGCTACGTCCCCGGCGTCACGATGAGCCAGGGCGAGGGCCACCGCGACCAGCCGGTGATCCGCGGCCAGAACACCACGGCCGACCTGTTCGTCGACGGCGTGCGTGACGACGCCCAGTACTACCGCGACCTCTACAACGTGGAACGCGTGGAGGCGCTCAAGGGCGCGAACGCGATGATCTTCGGCCGCGGCGGCGGCGGGGGCGTGATCAACCGCGTGAGCAAGCAGGCGCAGTGGGCGCCCACCCGCGCGCTCACCCTGCAGGGCGGCTCGTTCGACCAGAAGCGCGGCGCGCTCGACCTGGGGCAGGGGCTCGGCGGGGCGGCGGCTGCCCGCCTCAACGCCCTCTACGAGAACTCGGGGAGCTTCCGCGACGGCGTCCGCCTGCGGCGCTACGGCGTCAACCCCACCGCCGCCCTCGCGGCGGGCTCGCGCACCTTCGTACGACTCGGCTACGAACGCTTCGACGACGAGCGCACGGTGGACCGGGGCATCCCGTCGTTCCGGGGCCGCCCGTCGGGGGCGGCTCGCACGACCTTCTTCGGCGACCCGCGCGCGAGCTACGCCACGGCGCGCGTGCACGCCGGGGACGCGGCCGTCGAGCACACCACGCCGGGCGGCCTCCTCGTGCGCAACCGCACGCGCCTGGCCGCCTACGACAAGTTCTACCAGAACGTCTTCCCCGGCGCGGTGAGTGCTGCGGGCACCGCGGTGAGCCTGTCCGCGTACAACAACGCGACCGCGCGCGACAACCTGCTCACCCAGACGGACGTCACGTACGCGCTGTCCACCGGCGCCGCGCGGCACACGCTGCTCGTCGGCGCGGAGTTCGGCCGGCAGGCGACCAGCAACCGGCGCGAGACCGGCTACTTCGACGACGGCGCGACGACCGTGAGCGCGCCCCTCGCGGAGCCGACGATCGCCGCGCCGCTCACCTTCCGGCAGGGCGCGACCGACGCGGACAACCGCGCGGTCGCGCGCGTCGGTGCGGTGTACGCGCAGGACCAGGTCGCCCTCTCGCCGCGGTGGCAGGCGGTCGTGGGCCTGCGCTACGAGCGCTTCGGCGTCGACTTCCGCAACCGCCGCGACGGCCAGCGGCTCGAGCGCCGCGACGCCATGCTCTCTCCGCGCGCGGGCCTCGTGTTCAAGCCCGCCGAGCCGGCGTCCGTGTACGGCAGCTACAGCGTGTCGTACCTGCCGAGCGCGGGCGACCAGTTCTCGTCGCTGACCGCGACCTCGCGGACGCTCGCCCCCGAGCGGTTCCGCAACGTCGAGGTCGGCGCCAAGTGGGACGTGCGCCCCGACCTGGCGGTCACGACGGCCGCCTACCGACTGGACCGCACAAACACCACCGCCCCCGACCCGGCCGACACGCGCCGCGTCGTCCAGACCGGCAGCCAGCGTACCACCGGCGTCGAGTTCGGCGTCGCCGGGCGGGTGACCGGCGCATGGGAGGTGGCCGGCGGCTACGCGGCGCAGCGGGCTGTGATCACGAGCACCACCACGGCCGCGACGGCCGGCGCGCGCGTGCCGCTGGTGCCGGCGCACACCGTCTCGCTCTGGAACAAGGTGCGGTTCGCGCCCGCGCTGCGTGTCGGGATCGGCGTCGTCCGCCAGGCCGACGTGTACGCGGCGACCGACAACGCGGTCACGCTCCCCGACTTCACCCGCGTGGACGGCGCGGTGTTCCTCACCGTCACCCGCGGCCTGCGCGCGCAGGTGAACGTCGAGAACCTGCTCGACCGCGAGTACTTCGCCACGGCGTACAACAACAACAACATCTCGCCCGGCGCGCCGCGCACCGTGCGCCTGGCGCTCACGACGGGGTTCTGAGCCTCCCTCCGTGGGCCAGCCCGTCGATCCCAGACGCACCTGGGTGGTCGGGCGGGTCCTGCACCACGCGTGCACCCGGCGCCGACGCTCCCGCCCGGCCTGCTGTTCGACGCCGGCGGCCACCGCGGCCGGACCCGCGTGAGGGTTGCCGGCGGTGCCCCAACCTGACGACGCGAGCGGGGCACCGTTCGTGCTCAGTGGGACCGGCCCGCCCGCGATTACTTTTAGGCCGAATCAAGAGCGGCGGGGCTCCCGGACGGAACTCGCGGGTACTCGAGGGCACCTCCGCGTTTGCGTCCAACGTACCGGGACCGCGCGCCCGAGGCGCGCCCGTGCGGCCGCGCCGCTACCCGGATCGGCGCGCCTCCCCTCTGCTGCTTCGAGGTCTTCCGAATGCGCACTCCCGTGATCGGCCTTTGTCTCCTGACCGCGTCGGTCGCCGTCGGCGGCACCGCCGCGGCCCAGACGACGCCCCCCCCGTCGGGCCACGCCGGCCACGGCGGCGCGCAGGGCACTCCGGCTGCGCGGCCCGCACAGCCCACCCCCGCCGCTCCCGGTCAGGCTGGCCATGCCGGTCACGGCGGGATGACGGGGACGTCCGGTGCGCAGGGTGCCCAGATCCCTTCCCCTGCGTCCGACCACGCTGGACACTCGGGCATGCCCGCGACGAGCGCCGGCGGCCCCTCGGCCCTGCTCACCGGCCCGCTGGGCACGCGCTCGCCCACCGGCACCGCGACAGTCGAGGGACGGACCGTCCGCGTCACGTGGTCGGGCGACCAGCCCGGCAGCACCCGCCCCTGGTACGTCCACCGCGGCTCGTGCGGCGGCCGCGACCAGGGCATGGTCGGCGCGGCGAGCGCGTACCGGCCGATCACCGTCGATTCCGGCGGCGCGGGCACTGGTGCGGCGACCCTCCCGGCCCCGCTCGACGCGTCGGGTGCGTACTACGTCGCCGTCCACACCGGGGCGCAGGGCGCGCCGTCGGACGTCATGGCCTGCGGGGCGCTCGGCGGCGGCGGACAGATGTCGGGCATGGCGGGCATGGACCACTCGACGATGAACATGTCCGGGAACATGTCGGGCATGTCGGCTGCAGGCGGTGGGGCGGCCATGCCCATGGGGCCGTCCATGGCGCGTGGCGCCGCCCCGTCGGCGGGCGGCGGCAACATGGCCAGCGGCAACACGACGGGCAGCAACATGGCGGCGACGATGGCCGACCACATGCGCATGATGGCCGACCACATGCGGATGATGGGCGAGCACATGGCGATGATGGCCCAGATGGCGGGCGCCGACGGCGCGACGGCAATGCCGACGGGGAGCACCCGGGCGCGCTCGGGCGCGACCAGCGCCACCCGTCGCCCAGCTCGCCCTTCGGCGGCGCGGGCCTCCGGGTCGCGGGCCTCTGGGTCGCGGGCCACCGCGAGCCGGTCCCCCAGCCGGCCGGCGCCCGCCGCGAGGCCGGCGACCCCCGCCCCGAAGCGGGACCCCATGGCCGGGATGGACCACAGCAAGATGCCCGGCATGGACCACAGCAAGATGCCGGGCATGGGCAAGCCTTGATGCTCGCTCCGATGCAGCACGACATGGCCCCGGCCATGCGTGCCTGCGTCGAGCCTTGAGACTACCGCGGCCGACCCGCATCGCGGGTCGCCGCGGCGCTCACCAGTTCACCCGGAGCCCGGCCGAGTAGTTCACGCCGGGCAGCGGGTTGTAGAACCGGCCGAGCGCGGCGTTGATTTGCGGCTGCGACGAGTACTCCTCCGAGAATAGGTTGTTGACGGCGACGAACGGCGACGCTCGCACGGCCCCGACCGCCCGCTCCCACCCGAGCCGCAGGTTGACAAGCCGGTACGCGGGGTTCGTCACCGTGTTGGCGTCGTTGAGGAAGAACGCTCCTACCGACTGCACCTCCACGCCGCCCGTGAGTCCGCGGGCGTCGCGGTAGCGGAGTTCTGCGAATCCGTTGTGCCGCGGGATGCCCGGCAGCCGCTTGCCCGTGAAGTTCGTCGCGCCCGCCGCGTACCGGTCGTACACGAAGTCCGAGTACGTGTACGTGCCGGCGAGCGTCAGCGCGCCCGTGAGCGCGAGCTGCGCGCCGGTCTCGACGCCCCACTGCCGTACCTCGGCGGCGTTGACCAGCGCCTGGAACTGCCCGGTCGCCGGCGCCGGGCGCGCGAAGCTCACGTTGACCGGCTGGTCGCGCAGCGCCTGGCGGAACACGACCGCCTCGAACGACGCGCGCCCCGCCGCGCCGCGCGTCCCGAGCTCGTAGGTGCGCACGGTGAGCGGCCGGACGACCTGGTTGGTGACGAACTCGCCGGTCGGCGCGGGCGAGTTGCGGAGCTGCCCGATGACCGGGGCCTCGAACGACTCGCTGAAGTTCGCGTACGTCGAGAGCGACGGCGTCGGGCGGTAGGTGAGCCCCACCTTCGGCGTCACGCGCGTGAACGTGCGCGGCCGCGTCGTGACGGTGAGCAGCTGGTTCTGCTGCCGGAAGCGGATGTTGTCGTACCGCACCCCGGCCGTGAGCGTCACGTCCCGGTGCAGCCCCAGCTCGTCGAGCGCGTACACGCCGACCGTGGTCGCCTGCTCGTCGAACACAGAGAACGAGCGGCCGGCGCTCGTCGTGCCGGCGCGGCCGGTGGTCGCCGTCTGGATCGGCGTGTCCTGGAAGTCGACGCCGGTGGTGAAGCGGTTGCCGAGGGGGCCCAGAGGGCGCGTCGACAGCAGGCGGACGGTGGCGCCGCGGTTGACGAAGGTCTGCTGGAGGAACTGCGCCAGGCTCGGGCCGCGTGTCGAGCGGGGCACGTAGAAGAGCTGCGTCTCCAGCTGCTCGGTGCCGCCGAGGACGCGCTGCGCGTTCAGCCCGAACCGGAACTCGTCGAGCCGCCCGAAGTTGTCGAGACGCCGCCCGTTGAGCACGAGGAAGTTGGTCGAGTCGGCCGCTCGCGGCCGCGTGCGGAACTCCTCCTCGGTGAGCCCCCCCGAGACGTCCTGGCCGAGGTTGTCGTACGACATCACGCCCGTGAGCGTGCTACGGTCGTTCGGACGGTAGACGAGCTTGGACGAGAAGCCCGTCTGGTCGAAGTTCGAGTTGGCGCGGTAGCCCTGCTGCTGCGTGCGCCACGCGCTCGCGAGGTAGCTCACCGTGCCGCCGAACGCCTGGCCCGTGGCCTTGCCGTGTGCGCGCGCGAAGCCGTAGCTCCCGCCGAGCACCTGGAGTTGCCGCCGGGGCGTCTCGCCGCCCACCTCGGTGGTCACCGCGACGACGCCGCCGGCCTGGTTCCCGTAGAGTGTGGACGCGGGGCCGCGGAGCACCTCGATGGCCTGCACGGAGGCCATGTCGAGGTTCGCGAGGTCCTGCCCCGAGCCGCCCGCGTTGTTTTTCGGGATGCCGTCGATCAGGAGGCGGATGCTGCGCACGCCGAACGCGTTCGACGAGCCGGCGCCGCGGATCGCGATGGTCACGCGCGAGGCGCCGCCGAGTTGGTCGCGGATGACGAGGCCGGGCACCGTGCGCAGCGCCTCCTCGAGGTTCGTGTTCCGGCGGCCCGTCGCCTGGATGACGTCAGCCGGGACGACGCTGACCGCCGCCGGCACGTTGCCGAGCTGCTGGCCACTGCGGGTAGCCGAGACGACGACGGTGCTCAGGCTTTGCGCCAGCGCCTCGAGCGTGACCTCGACCGGCGCAACCCCGGCGGTCGCGTCCACGTCGACCACGCGCGCGCGGTAGCCGACGCGTACGACCCGCAGGCGGTAGCGCCCCGGTGCCGGGGCGCTCAGGCTGAAGCGGCCCGCGTCGTCGGTCCGCCCGGCGCGCGCCGCGCCGCCGCTCCCGGTCAGCAGTTCGACCGTGGCGCCCGGGACGGGCTCCCCGGTGGCGGCGCGTACGCGGCCGCGCACCGTCGCCGCGATGGCTGGCGTGCCCTGCGCGACGGCGGACGCCGCCAGGGTCGGCACGCCGCCGGCAGCGAGGAGGACCACGGACAGCCAGCGCGACAAACGGCCCGTGGCGGAGGGTCGGGGCGACATGGGTGGGGGGCAGGGGACACTGCAGACCGGCGGACGGGGACTCGATACCTGCATCTTTACTCGCCGTCAAGCAGGGCCGAGTCCGCCCGCCCACGCTCATGCCCGCGTTCAGTTCATCACGCGGCGGTCACATGCGCATCGGCATGCCGTGTGGGGCAGCGCCCGCCGGCGTACCGGGGGCCATCGGCATGGCGGCGCGCATGGTCAGGTCGCCGTACAGCGCCGCGAGGAGCACGCCGGCGGCGAGGGCGAGGAGAGACAGGACAGTGACTGCCACGATCTGGGCCCGCGTGGCGCCGGGCGTGGCGGGCATCGCCATCGCCGCCATCCCGGGCCTACCCGCCATCCCGGGCGTCTCGGCAGCGCCCGCCGCGGTGCCGGGCGCGTTCGGTGCGGGCGCGGCGGTCGCGAGGGTGGAGACCGGTGCCGCCGCTACGACGTCGGCCCCGTGGTGCATCGCCGGCATCGGTGCGGCGGCCGGCTCGCCCGCGGCCTCGGTGGTGCGCCGCTCGGCGGCCGGGTCGTGCCCGCCCTCGCCGAGCACGCGCACCGTACCCATACCGTGCTTGAGCCGCGCCGCGACGAGCCAGACGTTGAGCGGGTAGGCGAGCACGCCGCCCACGAGCGCGGCGAGCGCCATCACGCCCCAGAACCGCGACGACGTGGGCTTCATGGCGCGCATGTCGCGCGACATGAGCACGACCATGACCGGCACCATCCCGGCCATCACGGCGTTCATGGACAGCCACTCGGGGAGGAACGCCAGGCGGAGCGCCCGGGCGTAGGAGCCGCCGAGCATGTCGCGCATGAACAGCGCCTGGAACACGAACAGGCCGAAGCCGAAGCCGAACGCGTACTCGCCGATCAGGTCCTGCCACATGCGGAGGCCGAGGGTCCCCGTGACCGCGGCGGCGACAATGACGCCGGTCGCGTCCCCGGCGAGGCAGTGGATGGTCGAGCCCAGCCCCTGTTTCCAGAGCGGCTTGACGAAGGCCTCGTGCGTGCCGGGGGCCGGCTCCTGGCAGGACAGCACGTAGACGGCCGCGCCCACCGGGCCGGTGTAGAGCGTGACGAGCAGCCAGCCCCACTTCATCACGGTCATCTCGGGCGTGCGCTGCCACGCGTCCCAGGCCACGTACGCCGCCGAGAGCGCCGTGAGGGCGAACCACGCCAGGAGCGCGGCGTCGATCACGCGGCCGGGGTCGCGCATGGGAGCGGCCGGCGGCTCAGGCGGCGGCGAGCGTCTGCCGCAGCTCGCCGACCTCGCGCTGCTGGTCGTCGCGCATCCGCTCGGCCATGCGGCGGAGCTCGGGGTTGGCGAGGTGCGGCAGACGCTCGCCCATCATCCGCACGCCCTCTTCGTGGTGCGCGATGGTGGCCTCGTAGAACGTCCGCTCGGCGGCCGTGCCCTGCGCCTGCCGCACTCGCTCGACCATCCGCTGGTTGTCGGGCGTGACCTGCGGCTCGTACCGGTCCCCGAAGTCGCGCTCGAGCATCGCCGCCATCTGGCGCGCCTCCTCGTGCTGCTTGCGGTGGATCTCCTCCGCCTTGGCCCGCAGCCCGGCGGACGCGTCGGGCCGCAGGGCGGCGTGCGCCATATCGATCATGCCGAGGTGGTGGTCGCTGAGCATGCGAAGGAACTGCTGGTCGGCACCGTGCGCCATGGGATTGCTCCGGGGAGTGGGTGAGTGCCGGCGGGCGAGCAGGACACGTGCCCTTACGCTGCGTAAAGGGCGTGCCACCCCTGACGCCCGTCCAGCCGACGACGGTAGCCACGCCCGGAGGTCCGACGGTACGCCGACGGGCGCCGACGCCGCGGAGTGGCCGGGCGAGGTGAATCTCCTAGTTTGATCGCGGGTAGAGTATAAGGCACGGCGGCCGACCGGTCGGCCGCCGTGCCGGGCACCCCGCGTGCGCCCCGCGGCGCGCGTTCTACAACCCTGTCGAGGCTTTCATCATGCTTCCGTTCCCCCGCACGCTCGGCCGCGTGATCGGCCTGCTCGCCCTGACCCCGGCGCTGGCGCTCGCGCACGGCCGCCTGCTCCGCTCCACGCCCTCGGCCAACAGCCGCACGCCGTCGGCGCCGCGCGAGGTGCAGCTCACCTTCAGCGAGCCCGTCGAGCTGGCCGTCGCGCGCGTGCAGCTGCTCGGGGCGAACGGCCGGGCCGTCGCGCTGGCCAAGCCCGCCCTGGCCGATGCCGGCCGCACCGTGCGCGCGGCGATCCCGACCACGCTCGCGGCCGGCACGTACACCGTGAGCTGGCGCGTGGCGGGGCGCGACGGCCACCCGGTGGCCGGGACGTTCCGCTTCACCGTCGGCGGCGCGGCGGCCGCCCCGGCCGCGGCCGGCGGCGCGACCGGCGCGGCGGACGCGCACGCTGGCCACGGCGCGATGCACACGGACTCGGCGCACGCCGGCCACGGCGGCGCCAAGCGCCCGCCGTCGTCGCGCTGACGCCGGCCTAACGCGTCCCAAGACGTCCAACGCGCCGCGGGGCGGCCAGCCACAACCGGCTGGCCGCCCCGCGGCGTTGTTGCACCCACGGCGGGCCGTTACCGCGCCGGCCCGCCGACCTGGAAGACGAGCGTCGCGAAGTGCACGTCCCACGCGCGCGCCTCGCCCGCGGCGGGCGCGCCGTGCACGGTGCGCACGTTCCAGAGGCCGGCGCGCGCGAGCGGCACCCGGGCGACCCCTTGCGCGTCGGTCACGAGCTCGACGTCGGGCGCGGCGCCCGCGGCCGTCGCGCTGTCGCTCGGCGCGCCGGCGATCACCGCGCCGCCGTGCAGGTGCGCGTCCGCGAGCGGGGCGCCCCGGAACAGCAGCCGCACGGCGAGCGTGTCCCCCACGCGCGCGGCGGCCGGGTCCGTGACGGGGACGAACTCGAGCGCGTGCCCCGCTGCTTGCGCGAAGGCGCGCGGCCCGGCGCGCCCCACCTCGACCAGCGTCTTGGCCATCTTCGCGGTGCGCTGGGTGAGGCTGTCGGTCCCGGCGAACCGTCCTTCCCGGGCGTACCGCTCGGCCAGCGCCGGCGCGCCTTCGAGCGCGAGGTAGCGCTGGAGCGCCTGCGGGGCGGTGCGGCTGATACGCGGCACGAGCGCGATCGCGACGACGCGCTGCCCGTCCGACGCCGGCCGCGACCGCAGCAGGAGCGACTTCCCTTCGACCGAGAGGTCGCCGATGCGCTCCGCGCCGGCCGCGCCGAGCAGGCGGGCGTCGGCCACGCGCTCCGGGACGACGGCGGACACGCTCGTCGGGAAGCGCGTGCTGGTCTGGCCGCGCACCGCGAGCGTCCCGCCCGTGGCCACGGCGAAGGCATTGGGCACGAGCCAGAAGTCGTGCGCCGAGAGGGACCCGGCCGCGACGCCTACGCCGACGGCGGCGGCGAGCGCGGCGACGAGCACGCGGCGCGCGCGCCGCCGCTGAGCAGGCGACTGGAGGGTGGGGGACTGACGCATGGCGCGATTGATCGCAGGTAAAGAAAGAGTGACGTAGCCCGGGCCGCCAAGCTCGCCGGCGGCGCGCGCGGGGGCAAGCGCGAGCGCCCCGGCGAGCGCCCGCTGCCCGAGGCTTTGCCCCAGGATCCCGCGGTCGCCAGCGGCGGCGTCCGGCCCTGCTGGTTACCCGCCCGCGATGACCGTTCATGGGCGGACGCGGCCCGGTCGTCGGTTTCTCGTTGCTTTACCGCGGGCAAACGCTAGCCATGCGGCATGCCCTCCTCGATGCCGTCTGCATCCACCCGCGGGCCGACGCCGCGGGCGACCGCTCTCCCGATGGTCGTGCTCACGGTGACGTGCGCGGCCGCCGGCGGCGCCCCTGCCCACGCCGCACCACCCGCGACGGCCGGCCTGGCGGGGGTAGCGACTCCCGAGCCACCCGCGGCGCCCGCGCTGACCGGGGTCGTGCGGGATGGCGCGGGCCGGCCGCTCGGCAACGTGACCGTCGCCCTCCCAGCCCTCCAGCGCCAGACCACCACCGACGCCGAGGGCCGGTTCGCCTTCCGCGGGCTGCCCGCCGGCACCTACCAGGTCACCGCGTTCCAGGTCGGCTTCGCGGTGGCCCGCGCCACGGCAACGGTCTCCGAGCGTGGCGCCGACGTGGCCGTGGCCCTCACCCTCCGGCCGGCCACGGTGCGGCTGGAGACCGTGTAGGTCACCGCCACCCCCACCGGCACCGACCCGCTGCAGCTCACGCAGAGCACGCTCGAGATCTCGGGCCGCGCGCTCGAGCGCGCCCTGGGCGCGAGCGTGGCGACGACGCTCGCGGGCGAGCCGGGCATCACCCAGCGCTTCAACGGGCCGGGGGCAAATGCGCCCGTCATCCGCGGCCTGACGGGCGAGCGCATCCTCGTGCTGCAGGAGGGCCAGCGCGCCGGGGACCTGGCGAGTACGTCGTCCGACCACGGCCTCACCGTCGACCCGCTCACCGCCAGCCGCATCGAGGTGGTGCGCGGGCCGGCGTCGCTGCTCTACGGCACGCAGGCGCTCGGCGGCGTGGTCAACGTGATCTCGAACGACATTCCCACGCAGGTGCCCACGCACGTGCAGGGCGCGTTCGCCGCGCAGGGAGAAAGCGTGAGCCCCGGAGGCGCGGGGTCGTTCGGCGTCACGGCGCCACTCCGGGCGCGCCTCGCGCTCACCGCCCGCGGTACGGTGCGCTCGGCGGGTGACGTCCGCGTCGGCGGGGGGCGGGGCGCGTTCTTCAACACGTTCCAGCGCCGGCAGAGCGGCGTGGCCGGGCTCGGGTTCACGGGCGAGCGCGTGACCGGCGGCGTGGTCTACCGCGGCAACCGCTTCGACTACGGCCTACCCGCCCCAGCCGGCGACGAAGAGGCCGGGGCCCACATCCGGGGCAACCGCCATGAGGTGGCCGGCCGGGGCGACGTCGCGTTAGGCGCGGGGGCGTTCCGCGTGCTGCGCGTGGAGGGGAGCGCGCAACGCTACGCCCACGACGAGGTCGAGAACACGGGCGAGGTCGGCACCCGCTTCACCCTCAACACCCAGACGCTCAACGCCACCGCGCGCACGCAGGTCGGCCGCGTGACCGGCGCCCTCGGCGCGCAGGGTCTCTTCCGCCAGTACGCGAGCGCGGGCGAGGAGGCGCTGACGCCCGCGGCGGACTACACCAACTACGGCGTGTTCCTGTTCCAGGAACTGCCGCTCGGTACCGAGGCCGATGGCGCGGAGTCGGGCGGCACGGATACGGGCGGCGCGGGCGCGCCGAACGGCCGACACGCCCACGTGCCCACGCTGCAGTTCGGCGCGCGCTACGACCGGTTCGACGTGGGGAGCCGGGCGAGCGACGACCCCAAGTTCGGCCCGGCCCGCCGCACGACCTTCGACGCCTTCAGCGGCTCGCTCGGCGCGAGCGTGCCCGTGGGCCGGCTCGCCACCCTGTCGGGCAGCGTCGCCCGCGCGTTCCGGGGGCCGACCGTCGAGGAGCTGTACAGCAACGCCTTCCACGCGGCCGTGGGCACCTACGACGTCGGGAACCCGAACCTCGAGGCCGAGACCAACACGGGCGTCGACGGCGTGTTCCGGGTGCAGGGCGCGCGCGGCTTCGGGTCGCTGTCGGCGTACTACAACCGCATCGACAACTTCATCACGCCCGTCATCACCGGCCTCGTGGACCCCGAGACGGGCGACCCCGCGGACGCGGGCGTCGACGGCGCCGTGCCGCGCAACGTGTTCGGCCAAGCCGATGCCGTGCTGCGCGGCGTCGAGGGACAGGTGGAGGCGGAGGTCGCGCCGCGGGTCGTTGCCGGGCTGGTGGGTGACCTCGTCCGCGGCACGTTCGCCGGCGGCACCGCCGCTTCTGGCGGCAACGTACCGTTCCTGCCCCCGGCCCGCCTGGGCGGCTCGGTGCGCTACGAGTCGGGGCGCTATTCGCTCAGCGGCGAGGTGCGGCACGCCTTCGCCCAGAACCGCACGTCGCAGGCGGCGTGCGGCCGCGCCGGCGGCGACGTCCCCGACGCCGAGCCGGGCACGGCCGGGGTTCCCTGCGTGGACCTCGCGACGGGCGCGTACACCCTCGTCAACCTGAGCGCGGGCCTGTCGTTCGCGGCCCGCGGCCAGCTGCACTCGGTGCTGCTGCGGGCCGACAACGTGGGCGACGTGCGCTACTTCGACGCGGCGAGCCGCATCAAGAACCTCGTGGCCAACCCGGGGCGCAACGTCAGCCTCGTGTACCGCCTCTTCTTCTGATCCCGACAAGCGCGGCGGCCGCGCGGTCGAGCCGCGGCCGCCGCGCGCTATGCGCGCGATGCGAGCGTTACGCGAGGTCGCGCGCGACGGCCTCGACCGACTTCATCCCCGACCCGAAGCGCGCCATCGTCTCGCGGTGCCGTTCGAGCTCGCCGTACGGGAGGAAGCGCACGCGCAGGTCCGCGACGCGGCTGAACGCCGGGCGCCGGAGCTGGTCGCGCACGTCGACCTCGCGCGCGTCGGGGGCGACGAGGAACAGCCCGCTCGTGGCCTGCCCCGGCGCGCCGAGCGCGAGGTCGAGCAGGCGCACGATCCCCGAGTAGATCGAGGTCGTGTGCTCCACCTCGAACGCGCCCGCCACGCGCCCGCTCCCGGGCTCGAGCCAGAGCACGTCGATGAGGCGGACCGCGTCGGCGCCGGGCGCGCCCGCGAGCGCGGCCGGCAGCTCGGCGAGGCAGCCGTCGCCCAGCCGGCCCGCCCCGCACGGGCGGTTCCGGTCGTTGGCCGCGACCCACACGGCGTAGCCGAGGGCGCGGCCGAGGTCGCGGAGCCAGCCCTGCACCTCGGTGTGCGTGCGGTCGACGTCGCGCGCGGTCGCGAGCGCCTTGGCGTCCTTCGCCGAGTCGTCGCGCACCCGCGCGAGGTCGGCTTCCCACGCGGCGCGCGCGGCGCCGTCGTCCTCGCGCGGCGGCGCCGGGTACCGCCCGCTGCCGACATCGAAGAGCAGCCCGGCGACCGCGCCGAGGTCGTTCGACAGCAGGTCGCGGTACCGCGCGTTCAGCTCGAGGATGCCCGCGCGCATCGCCAAGTAGTGCTCCCAGCTCCCGAGCTTCACCTTCGCGCCCGTGAGCGCGTTGTAACCGTTGACCATCGCCGTGTTGAACGGCGGCACGAGCGTCGGGTGCAGGAAGTAGAGCAGGTTGGCCGCCGTGGGCCCGAGTCCCTTGATCCCGTGCGTCTCGAGCCGGCGCACGGCGGCGAGCACCTGGTCCTCGGCCGTGCAGCACACGCAGGCGTCGAGGAAGCGGCCGAAGGCGCGCTGGTTCTCGGGCGACTCGTAGATGTCGGGGATGCGCAGCTTGGGCTTCCAGAGCCACGCGTGGTCGGCGCCCTTGAAGAGCTGCCGCTGCTCGGCGACGGAGTGCACGACCGTCTCGAGCGACGATCCCCGATAGGCGTTCCCGAAGGTGCCCGCCTCGATCTCGCGCACCACCGCCTGGAGCCCGCGGCGGATCGAGCGGAAGTTCTTGACCCGCTCCTCCCACAGGAACCACGTGCGGTACGTGCCTCCGGCGTCCTCGCGCCAGCGGGTGGTCAGCGTGCGCAGCGGATCGTCCGCGGGGGGAAGTACCGGGTCGCGGAACGGTGGCGTGAACCGCGCGGTGGCGGGAGGCGTGGGCAAGGCGGGACGGGGCGGCGGGGTGGGCGAAGCGACCGCGGCGCGGCGGGGTACGAACCGTGCGCGTGACAACGGCGCGAGTTGCTGCGGCGTAAACTGCGAGCCGGCACCACGCGGCGCACGGGGGCGGTCGCCCCGCGTCGCGCCCCCTCACGAGGAGAGAGCGTTCTTGGCCCGTCGCCCCCGCAAACCCAGCATGCCGGTCGCCCCGCGGCTGCACGACACGATCCGGCTGTCGGCCGAGGGGCTCGCCAAGGTGCTCGGCGATCTGGAGGCGCGGGTGCTGCGGACCGTGTGGGCGCTGGGTCGCCCGGTCTCGGCGCGGCAGGTCCACGAGGCGGTGGTCGAGGAGCACGAGGTCGCGCTGCTCACGGTGATCACCGTGCTGAACAAGCTGGTGGACAAGGGGATCCTCGCTCGGGCGAAGCGGGACGACGTGTACCACTACAACGCCCTCTGGTCCCCCGAGGCCTTCGTGGCGCACGCGTCGCGGCGGGTGGTCGAGGGGGTGCTGCCGTTCGACCCCGGGGCGGTGATGGCGTCGTTCGTGGACGTGCTCGCCGAGCGGAACCCCGATCGCCTGGCCGAGTTGGCACAGCTGGTGCGCCGGAAGATGCGCGAGCAGGCGGACGGCTGACGGCCGCGACCACGCGCGGCAAGGTGCAGGCGGTGCGGATGGACGAGCCCGTGTCTCTCGGACGAGGTGTGTCGGCGCGCGTCGCCGCGAGTGACCGCGCCCGCCGGCGGCGCCTGTACGCGCTGCTCGGCCTCCTGCTCGTCGGCGTGCTCGGCCCGCTCCTGGCCCACCACGTCGTGGGCGCGGCCGCTCCCCACCGCCATGTCGCGTCCGCCCCGGCCTGGCACCTCGGCGCCCTGTGCGCGGCGGCGCTGCGCGCCCTCCTCGCGCTGGTGCACCGCGGGGTGCACGTGCTGCTCGCGGTCGGCGTACTCGTCGCCGTGTGGGACCGCTGGCGCGCGTGGCGCCGGCTCGGCGGCATGCTGCGGGGGCTGCGGGCGCAGCCGCCCCGGCCCGGCGGGCGCGTGTGGCATGCGGCCCGCGCCGCCGGCCTGGCCCCGGGCCGCGTCCGCATGGTGGCCGGGTTCCCCAATCCGGCGTTCACGGCCGGGTGGTTGCGCCCCGTGGTATACGTGGCCGCGGAACTCGCCGAGCGGCTCTCGGCGGCCGAGCTGCGCGCCGTCCTCGCGCACGAAGCGGCACACGTGCGGCGGCGCGATCCGCTGCGGCTCTCCGCGCTCCGTTTTCTCGGCGCTCTCGTGTTCTGGCTGCCCGCCCTGCGCCGGCTGACCGACGATCTGGCCGACGAGGTCGAGTTCCAGGCCGACGACGCGGCGGCCGGCGCCGCGCCGCTGGTGCTCGCGGGGGCGCTGATCACGGTCGCGAGCATCTGGTGCCCGCTCACGCCGCGCACACCGCGCACGCCGGGCCGGTGGCTGCCGGCGGCCGCGCTGGACGTGGCCGGCTTCGCCGCGCCGGACCTGCTCGAGCGGCGCGTCCTGCGCCTCGCGGGCGAGCCCGTCCCCGCCTGTTCGCGCCTGACGCGGTGGTCGACGACGGGGGCCGTCGTCGCCCTCGCGCTCGTCGCCGTGTCGGGCGCGGCGGCGCTGCCGTCGTCCGACGGGCACCTCCGGTGCGCGCATCACCACGGGCCGTTCTGGACGCACCTGTGGTGCAGGCCGGCCGCCACGGACGACCACTGCCCGCACGCGACACACGCGACCGAGGCCGGCGGACGGGCGCCAGGCGCGGGCGTACCCGGCCGGTAGCTCGTCGGCCGGGTCTCCCGGGGCGAGTGCCCCGGCAGTCGGATAGGGTCCGTGCGGCTGCGGCAGCCACGGCGGGAACGCGCCCGAGGCAGATTACATTAGAAGCAGCGTAAAGCGCGGCACAGGTCGTGCCGAACCGCCCGTTCCTGGGTATCACGGGCGTGCGTCGCTCGCGCGACGTCGGCGGTTGGCCGGCGCTCGCCGACGCTCACGCCCGCCGCGGGTCCCCTGGCCCGCTCGTCGACTCCTCGTCTTTGTCGTGCATCATATGTCGTCCGATCCTCTGCTGAACGGCGGCGCGCCGCTCGCCACGGCGCCCGTGTCCCGCCGCGGCTTCCTCCAGGCCGCGGGCGCGATGGGCGTGATGGCCGGGCTGGACCGCCTCGCGCCGGCGTACGCGCGGCCGTCGGCCGGCCTGCTCGCGCCGTCGCTCCCGCCGGGCGCGCTCGGCAGCGCCGAGACGCTCACGGGCGCCGCGCCCATCGACCTCCGCATCGGCGAGGCCGCGATCACGGTCAGGGACCGGCGCGCGACGGCGGTGGCGATCAACGGCACCGTGCCGGGGCCGCTGCTGCGCTTCCGCGAGGGCGAGGACGTGACGATCAACGTCATCAACGGCCTCAAGGAGGACACGTCCATCCACTGGCACGGGCTCATCATCCCGGCGCCGATGGACGGCGTGCCGGGCGTGTCGTTCCCGGGCATCCCGGCGGGGACGACGTTCGCCTACCGGCTCCCAATCCGGCAGTACGGCACGTACTGGTACCACAGCCACTCGGGGCTGCAGGAGCAGGTCGGGCACTACGGGCCGATGATCATCGACCCGGCCGAGCCCGAGCCGTTCCAGTACGACCGCGAGTACGTCGTGATGTTCTCGGACTGGATGTTCGAGGACCCGTACCGGGTGCTCGACAAGCTTAAGAAGCAGGCGACCTACTCCAACTTCCAGCGGCGCACGGTCGGCGACTTCTTCCGCGATGTGCGGCGGAACGGGTTCAAGGAGACGGTGCAGGACCGCTGGATGTGGGGGCGGATGCGCATGAGCCCGACCGACATCTCCGACGTCACCGCGCCGGTGTACACGCACCTTCTCAACGGCCGCGCGCCGGCGGCGAACTGGACGGGGCTGTTCCGGCCCGGCGAGCGTGTGCGCCTGCGCTTCATCAACGCCGGGGCGGGGTCGTACTTCGACGTGCGCATCCCGGGGCTCGCGATGACCGTGGTGGCGGCGAGCGGGCAGTACGTGAAGCCCGTCACGGTCGACGAGATCCGCGTGGAGATCGCCCAGACGTACGACGTGATCGTGCAGCCGCAAGAGGACATCGCGTATACCATCTTCGCTGAGTCGATGGACCGCAGCGGGTACGCGCGTGGGACGCTCGCGCCGCGCGCCGGCATGAGCGGGTCGATCCCCAAGCAGCGGCGGCGCCCCACGCTCACGATGACGGATATGGGGATGTCGATGGCCGGCCACGGCGGTATGGCGGGCATGGGCGGCATGAGCGGGCACAACATGGGCGGGTCGGGCGGCCAGGCGTCGGGCGCGAACGCGTCGGGCGGCGACATGCCGGGCATGAACATGGGCGGTGCCCAGCCGGCCCCGGCGGCGGGCGCGCACGCCGGGCACGACATGGGGGGCATGCAGCAGCCGGCGCAGTCCGGGGCGGGTGCCCAGGCCGGGGCCGGCCAGAGTATGGCCGGGCACGACATGGGCGGCATGGCGGAGGCCGCGCCGCGGCCGCCCGCCCCGGCCGACATGCGCCTGTCCGACGGCACGCTGGTCCGCACGCGCGGCCTACGTCCGCCCGGCACGCTCCCCGAGCCGACGACGCACGCGCCCGGCAAGCACGGGGTCGCCAACCAGATGACGCCCGACCTCACCCGCAGCCGGCTCAACGAGCCCGGCCCGGGGCTCGGCGAGGACGGCTGGCGCGTGCTCACCTACACCGACCTGCGGGCCCTCAAGCCGTTCCCCGAGGCCACGCGCCCGCCCGTCCGGGAGCTCGAGCTGCACCTGACGGGCAACATGGAGCGCTACATGTGGTCCATCAACGGCGTCAAGTACTCGGACGTGTCCGAGCCCCTCCGCCTAACACAAGGGGAGTCGGTGCGGATCACGATGGTGAACGACACGATGATGGCGCACCCGATGCACATCCACGGCATGTGGATGCTGCTCGAGAACGGTCACGGCCCGGAGATCCCGCGGCTGCACACGGTCAACGTGAAGGGCGGCGAGCGCGTTTCGTTCCTCGCCGTGCCGGAGGACCTGGGGCCGTGGGCGTTCCACTGCCACGTGCTCTATCACATGGAGATGGGGATGTTCCGCGTGGTCGAGGTGGTGGAGCCGGGACGGACGCCGCCGGTCGCGGCCCAGGGGGCCCACCAGGGGCTCCACAAGGAGGACGAGTGATGGCCCGCCTCCGCGGCCCCCTTGGGGGCACGTTCCGGAGCCGCGCCGCAGGGCGCTGCGGGCTCGCCGCCGCGGCCGCCGTGCTGCTCGGGCTCGCGTCCGCGGGGCAGGCGGCCGCGCAGGGCACGCCGCAGGGCGGTACGCCGCAGGGCGGTACGCCGCAGGGCGGGGCTCCGCAGGGCGGGGCTCCGCAGAGTCCGCCGACGGGCGGCCCGCCGGGGCAGCATCCGCCCACGATGAACATGGACCGGATGATTCGGACGTTCCTCCTCACGGAGGTGCTCGAGATGGCGCCGGGCGTGGCCGGCCGGCCTATCACCCTGGACGGCACCGGGTGGATCGGCGGCGACTACAACCGCGTCTTTCTCTCGCTCGAGGCCGACCAGCCGACGACGGAGCGCGGGAACGACCTCGCCGCCGACGTGAGTTACGGCCGGCTCGTCTCGCCGTTCTGGAGCGCGCTGGCCGGGGTGCGCGTCGAGAGCCGCCTCGCCGAGCCGGGGCGCCGGCGGACCCGCGCCCTGCTCGCCCTCGGCTTCGAGGGGCTCGCGCCCGGGTTCTTCACGCTGGAGCCCGCGGTGTACGTCAGCCCGCGTGGGGAGATCTCGGGGCAGGTGTCGTCGACCTTCGACCTGCTGTTCACGCAGCGGCTGATCCTGCAGCCGCGGGTCGAGGTGAACGCGGCGGTGCAGAAGGTGCCCGAGTTCCAGATCGGCGCGGGCGTCAACGACGTCGAGGTCGGCGGGCGCCTGCGGTACGAGTTCCGCCGCGACCTCGCGCCCTACGTCGGTGTGGTCTGGACCCGGCGGACCGGCGGCACGGCGGTCATGGCCCGCCAGGCGGGGGAGTCGGTGGGCGACTTCGGGCTCGTGGCCGGGGTGCGGGTGTGGCGCTGACGGGCCGGGGCCGCGCGGGAGCTGCGGCGTAGGCCCACGCCTAACGCACCACGCGTTAGGCGCGGGCCCGAGCCGTGCCTAACGCGCGCCTACTGCGGGCCGTGGCTCGCGTACACGCGCTCGGCCCCGCCGCGCTCGAACGCGAGGACGTCGTAGCGGTCGCCCGGCGTCCCCGGCATCTCCATCCCCGGCGAGCCCACGGGCATGCCGGGCGCCGCGAGTCCGGCGACGGCCGGGCGCTCGCGCAGTAGCCGCCGGACATCCTCGACCGGCACGTGCCCCTCGACCACGTACCCGCCGACGAGCGCCGTGTGGCACGACCCGAGCCGCTCGGTGACGCCGTGCGCCGCCTTGACCGGCGCGAGGTCCGCGGTGTCGTGCACCTCGACCGGGAAGCCGTGGGCCTGCATGTGCTCCACCCAATTCGCGCAGCACCCGCAGGTCGGGCTCTTGTACACGACGACCGTCGGCACCGTCGTCGCCGCGGCGACCGACGGCGCGTGTTCCTTCGGGCGTGCCAGGGCGTCCGTGCCGCGGGCGGAGTCTTGCCCGGCAGGCCCGGCGCACGCGGCGGCACCGGCCACGGACCCGAGTAGGACGGTGACCAGAGAGGCGGCGGCGCGGCGCCGCCCGGCGCGCGGGAGTGCGGAGTTCGGCACGAGCAGGATGTGGAAGGCGGGTGAACGCGGCGGGGTGCGACTGCGGCGGGGTGCCTGTGCGAACCGGCAACGTCCTCCGCGCACACACCCGCGTGTACTCCCCCGCGTGTACTCCGCCGCGCGACGAAAGGTGCCGGCGCGCGCCGGGCGCCCGACTCGCTACTTTACGCGGCATCAATCACACGTCGGCCCGCGGTCGCCGGCGTCGCCCCGCAGCTCGGCACCGGCGCCGGCCGCGCGCCCCACACGTCCCGTCCCCATGCCCTTCTCGCGCGTTCGTCGCCCAGTCGCGTTCGCTCCGGCGATCCGCCCGAGCATCCGCCTGAGCGTCACCACGGTCGCCCTCGTCGTCGCGGCAGGGGGCGGCCGCGCGCGCGCCCAGGCGCCGGTCCCAGGGTCCGCCGCGGGCGTGCGGGCGCTGGCCGGTGCCGCGGCCGACGTCGAGCGCACCCTGCGCGCGGTGTTCGCCGCGGCGGAGCGCGGCGACCTCGCCGCCCTCGACACGTTGTACGCGGGCGACAGCCTGACCGTGGTGGAGGGGGCCGGCATCAACCGCGGGTGGCGCGACTACCGCGACCACCACCTCGCCCCGGAGCTGCGCGAGATGCGCGGCATGCGCTACCGCCCGTCGGACGTCGAGGTGCACGTGGCCGGCGACGTGGCGTGGGCCGTCTTCCGCTACGGCCTGCAGGCCACGGTGGGCGCGCGCGCCGTGGACGTCGTGGGGCGCGGCACCGCGATCCTCGAGCGCCAGGGTCGGGGCGGCCGGTGGGTGGTGCGGCACACGCAGACCAGCGGCCGGCCGCGCCGGCCGAGCGACCCGCCGCTCGCGTGAGCCGTCGCGCGCACGTGAGCGCTGCCGTGCGCTCGACGGCCATCCGAACGGGCGTCCGGCTCGCGCCCGTGGCGTCGTCCGGCGGCGCGCCGCGGCGGCCGGGTCCGCCGGTGCGGACGTGGGCGCGCGCCGCGCGGCGGCGGGCGCGGGCGGCGTCCGTGATGTTGTAACTCTGGCGGCTGGCGCCGGTGTGAAGGGAGGGGAGCTCGCGCGCCGCGGTATCCTCAGCAAACGCACGCCTCGCCACGCCGC
>ERZ1066118.568-NODE-568-length-32429-cov-12.000556_pt1 | contig 32429 bp, 23 predicted proteins | sample MGYA00382765_ERZ1066118 | MGnify/ENA primary metagenome ERZ1066118 (study PRJEB33369, sample SAMEA5778348) | biofilm metagenome | biome: Industrial cooling water; feature: Water cooling tower basin; material: Biofilm | place: United Arab Emirates | collected...
ACGGCAAACGTCTCTGCGATCGCGGCGATTCCAGAGGTAAGACAAGTGTTAGTTCAGCAACAACAGCAGTGGGGACAAAAAGGCGGCTTGGTGGCGGAAGGACGAGATATCGGCACGCAGGTTTTTCCCCATGCCGAACTGAAAATTTTCTTAACAGCTTCCGTGCAAGAAAGAGCCAAACGGCGACAGCAAGATTTTTTAGCTCAAGGACAACCTCAAGTAAGTCTAGAACAACTAGAACGGGACATTGCCGCGCGAGATTGGCAAGATAGCAATCGCGAAGTTGCTCCTTTACAAAAAGCTAACGACGCGATCGAGATTATTACTGATGGTAAAACTGTTACCCAAGTGATTGCAGAAATTGTGTTGCAGTACGAGCAAGTCTTAAAACGATAGCAGTTTGCCTTTTTGACTGCGCTCTTTGACTGTGACAAAAGAAAAACCCCTAACTCCTCTTTTTTAGGGGAGAGTGGGGATGATTTGCCGCGTCCAAAAAAGCAATTAACGCGGGTGGAACTCTACCACATCTCGCCTAATAACTACGTCGTAGTCTCCAAAAAAGTTCTGTCCTAATAAAGGATCTCCTTCAGTAATCGAAACTGTAGGTTCGCGAACCATAGCTTTGCCAACATTTATAGAAGCTACCTGTCCAATAGGGAATTCTACTACATCGCCATTGGCAATTTGTGCTTTGTGCGTACCAAATGGAACTACCCGCAGCGCCTGCGCCATCTCAGTAGTGATGGTGGTTTGAGAAGCTCCAGTATCTAAAAGCATCTCAAATTTTTGTTGACCGTTAAACGTGACATCAATAACTGGAATTCCACCAGCGCGACGCTTAATTTTTGCCTGAAATCCGTTTGCATGAGTTGAAACTTTTTTCGGTTGACCGCAAACGGTAGACAGGTCGATCGTTTGTCCAGCAGAGTCAAGCATAAAACACCCATCTGCTTCTTGAGCGATCGCTGTTGTCTGAAATAGAGCAATTCCAGCTAGAGGAAGAAACAGCCTCAGTAATTGTTTCATGTACTGTACGAATAGAAATTTTAGATAAAGCTGACAATAAAGTTTGTCATCGGTCATTCGTCATTGGTCACTTGGTAGAGATGAAGTACAGATGACTAGGTAGCCACGATCTAATGTCACCGAATTTAGCCGGTGCGGTTGCATTGCATTAGCAATAGCTACTATACGTTCTAGAAGCGCATCTCTATTTATTAAAATAAGCTTAAATTTGAGGAAATTCTTCCGTGATTCTGCTAGCTCGATTATGAAGATATTGCAGAGTTGCTACAAGCCATGTTGAAAAGTCAAAAGGTAACAGTTAACAGGTAACAGTCAAAAGGCAAAATGCTAGATTTCAGATTTTCTCAGCTTTCTAGCAGCTACTCCCAGGTGCAGATAACTCTATTGAGGTGGCAATTACCAAGATTTTTGCCTAACCTCCCACTTACCCCTACTCCGTTAGAGTGAGAATAAATTAGCCAGAAAGAGAATGAAGAATTAACATCCATAATTGATAAAATTAAGTATGACAAACTGTCAAACCTGTTTGGAGAAGGTCATGAAACTATTTGCTGCAACTTTGCGGCGCTTGGGTTTAGCTGTTTTAACAATCGTTTTGGTTGCTAGTAGCTTTGCATTCTTTTCTGCCCCTGCCGCTGCTGAAACTTTTCAGGTTAAGTTAGGTACAGATAAGGGGATGCTGGCGTTTGAGCCATCTAAGCTGACTGTGAAGCCAGGGGATACCATTGAGTTCATAAACAACAAAGTGCCTCCCCACAATGTTGTCTTCGATACAGCTGGTACTCCTAACAAGAGTGCGGATCTAGCAAAATCCCTGTCCCACAAGCAACTACTGATGACCCCAGGTCAATCGGTGACGACCACTATTCCGGCTGACGCTCCTGCTGGAGACTACACCTTCTACTGCGAACCTCATCGTGGTGCTGGAATGATTGGTAAACTTACGGTTGCTAGCTAGAGATGTAGCTACAACTTGCTTGGACTAGCAGAGCCATTCATACATTGTATAGTGCTGAGAAATGCCTCAGAGAGTCACTAATACCGACTTTCGAGGCATTTCAATCTAAATTCCAGCTAAAACTGTCTTGACCAATTTTGTCGCCAGCGCTCCACTACAACTTTGGTTTGGGTGAAAAATTCAACTGCATGGTGTCCCTGTCCGTGCAAGTCACCGAAGAAGCTTTCCTTCCAACCGCTAAAAGGAAAAAATGCCATCGGTGCGGCAACACCAATGTTAATCCCGATATTACCGACTTCTGCTTCGTAACGAAATTTGCGTGCGGTTGCGCCAGAGGAGGTAAATAGGCAAGCCATATTGCCGTACTGACCGCTGTTAATAAATTGAATTGCCGCTTCTATGCTGTCGAGGTGAATTAGTCCTAAAACGGGACCAAAAATTTCCGTACGGGCGATCGCACCTGCTGGATCGATATCTTGTAGAATTGTCGGTTTAATAAAGTAACCGTCGGGATAGTCAGAAATTTGCGCTCGACCGTCTACTAATAGTTTTGCGCCTGCTGCGATGCCTTGCTCTACTAATTGCTGAATTCTAGACTGACTTTCTGCCGTAATCACGGGTCCCATCTGTACGCCTGGATCTAAACCGTAACCCACAACGCGGGAAGTAGCAGCTTGAGCGATCGCCTCTGGAAAGATTTTACCCGCTTCTCCTACAGTTACTGCAAGCGAAGCTGCTAAACAACGCTGTCCCGCACAACCGAAAGCGCTGTCGGCAACAATCCGAGTCGTCATCTCTATATCTGCATCTGGTAACACGATGACTGGATTTTTTGCTCCTCCTTGGCATTGGGCGCGTTTGCCATTGGCAGTGGCACGACTGTATACATATCGGGCAACAGGTGTGGAACCGACAAAACTAATCGCCCGAACAGCTGGATGATCTAAAATTGCATCGACAACTTCTTTAGCACCGTTAACTAAATTGACAACACCTTTAGGTAGCCCCGTTTGTGCTATGAGATGCATGACTTTTTGCATCGTCAGCGGGACTTTCTCGGAAGGTTTAATAATATAGGTATTACCGCAAGCGATCGCGTAGGGTAAAAACCAAAACGGGATCATTCCAGGAAAGTTAAACGGTGCAATAACTGCGGCAACTCCTACAGGTTGGCGGATGACAAATTCGTCAATTCCTTTAGCGATATCTTCCGAGTACTGTCCCTGCATTAAAATTGGGATGCCGCAGGCAACTTCCACATTCTCAATTGCCCGAAGTATTTCCCCTTTTGACTCTTCCAAAGTCTTGCCACATTCCTGGGTAATTGTCCGAGCTATGTCTTCAAAATTCTCCTCTAATAAGGCTTTGAGTTTAAATAAGTATTGTATTCGCTCCGTGGCTGGAGTGCGCCGCCAACTGCTAAAGGCAGCAGCAGCAGCGGTAGCAGCTCGATCTGCGTCTGCGGTTGTTCCTAAGGGAACTCGAGCAAGTAACTCGGTAGTGGCTGGATTGAGGACTTTTAAATAGTCATTTGTACTAGAGTCGCACCATTCACCGTTGATGTAGTTTTGGAGAATTGCGGCGGAACTCATAGTTATTACCTGGTTATTAGCTGCGATCGCTCAACCATATTCTCTCACTTCGAGCTGCAATTGTAAGTAAGGGCACACAAATGCGTGCCCTTACCATTGTTGACAATCCCTCGCGTTTTCTTATCGTGTTGGGATGGCGAGCGTTACTTAGCGCCCATCTCGACAACAGCACTACGCATGAAATTAAGCCGCTGCTCAAATTCCAGTTGTTTGATTTGCTCTACAAACTCATTTGTTTCGGTTGGTGGTTCGTAATCAGATGGTACGCCAATAATTCTGCCGTCCTCCATCCCTTGTGCTAAACGTAACCAAAGGTCTAGCTTGCCACTAGAAGCCAAAGCACTGTAGGCACGGCTCATATCTGTGTTGGCACGATTAACAATATCACGCTGTGCTTGCAACTGTTCTTCTTTTGACATTGCCACAAATTGGTCGAATACTGCTGCTGCGGTATCTTGTGTTGAAGTTTGATTTGCGGGTGTTAATTTATCTTTTAGATCGAGATACCCAAACCACAACAATCCAAGTTGAGTATCGGTATCAAAACTACGAAATTGTTCAAGCGATCGCTTTGTACTTTCATCAGTAGCGTAAGTCATAAAACTCTCCGATTGCAATAATTGCTGCTTGCTAGCTGGCGAGGTAAACTTTTGTAACCTCTCTCACAGTTTTAGTGCAGCGATCGCCACACTTAACCTTGCTAGAGACAGATATGAAGATTTAGACTTACGACAGATGAATTGATCGTTTGTCGTTTGTTATCACACTTTCTACTTATTATTTAAAGCAGCGATCGCTAAAGCACCCCAACCAGCAATAAAAGCTGCTCCACCTAGGGGAGTGACTGCACCTACAGCTTTAATTCCTGTTAAACTAAGGGCGTATAAACTGCCAGAAAAAATCACAATTCCAATAATAAAAGTCCAGCCAGCGGCTACTAGTACGGGCTGAGAAAACTGAGCGCGGCTAATTAACACAGATACTAATACAAGCGCTAGGGCATGATACATTTGATACCTAGCACCAGTTTCAAAAATTTCCAGCGATCGCTCAGTCAATTTTTCTCTTAGAGCGTGAGCGCCAAAGGCTCCTGCACCAACAGATAAACCGCCAAATATAGCAGCGATCGCCAGAAAGAATTGACCCATCAGCCAATAACCTATATTCCAGACTTTCCTAATTATTTCATTTCTCAATTCAATGACTTGCTGACTTTATAATTAATTCCGATTTGGGCATTATTTTCGGCTGGCTTCTATTAAACGAGAAAAATAGAAGCGAGTTTTTGTCATTGCCTGACGCTGTACGGTAAAACCATTTTTTTCTAAGATTTTTATGACTTCTGATGCTGGGTGTAAATAAGCACGTGTAGCTTTACTTGCACCAGGGAAGAAACTACCAACTTTTTTCAGCAAACTAAGAGCAAAAGTTTTGGGGGCAAAGCTCAAAATTAAGCGCGTCTGTGCTAAAGAGCAGAGATGAGAGATCATTTGCTCTACTTGTTCTTGGGGATAATGGATTAAAACATCAAGGCAAATAACAGTATGATATTGATTGCTTAGCGTCTCCAAATCTTGCACTGTCAGAGTCAAATTATTTGCTAAGTCTCCCAATTCTGCTCTAGCTTTATCTTTAGCTTCTGCCACCATCATTTCTGATAGATCGCTAGCGTATACCTTAGCACCTGCCTGCACTAGGGGAATGCTGAGGCTACCCACTCCACATCCTGCGTCGCAGATAGATATTTCCGATAAATTACCATCTGCTTGCAACCAACCGATAACAGTGTCTACAGTTTGTTGGTGTCCGTTGCGAATATCGAGTTGAACTTTGTTAACATCACCGTTGCTACCATAAATTCGCCGCCAACGGTCAAATCCAGTCGTGTTGAAATATTCTTTAACAATTGTTTTATCGTCTGTTGCGGTCATATAGATAGATCGTTATTTTGGTTCACAAACCTTAAATTTATCATCATATTGGTAAGTCGTAGGTCTTAAATTGTAAGTCGTAAGTCGGAATTCACCGATCGTCAGTGACTAGTCATCGGCGAGCGATCGCTAGTCACTGCAATCTCTGCCATGTCAGTTCTTTGCTATCTTGTTTTATCTGCCAGCGTAGGAGTTGGTGAAAGGAAGTACCGAGTCGAATTTTTGGAAGATTTATCGCCTGTCGCGGTGCGGTAGTTGCAAGTGCGATCGCTGTATCTATGTCACACAGGTTCCAGCAAACTAGGTTTTGAACTCCTACGAGTAGTGGTAGAGTCGTACCAGCCAACGTACCATCGAAAAGTCTGGCTGTGCCGTTTTTCACTTCTATTTGCCGTCCATCCCAAGGATAAACTCCATCTGGAAGACCTAAAGGCGCTAGGGCATCGCTGACGAGAAAAATTCCTCGATCGTAACAGCCGGCGCGGAGTAATACTTGGATCGCTGTGGGACAAATATGTTGTCCGTCAGCAATTAGTCCGCATTTCACTTGAGGATGTACTAAGGCAGCGCCTAGTAATCCAGGTTCTCTGTGATGCAGCCCTGGCATAGCATTGAAAGCATGAGTTACCATTGTTGAACCGAGTTTAAAAGCTTGTTCCGCCTGAGTTGCCGTGGCGAGGGAATGACCGAGGCTGACTGTTATATCGAGAGAACGCAGATAGGGAATAGCTTCGCCAGTAGGATCTAATTCTGGAGCAAGAGTCATAACTTTGACTACACGAGCGTATTCGCCTAAAACTCGCTGAATTTGAGGAATTGTGAGTGGTAGTAAATATTCTGCTGGATGAGCGCCACACTTTTGCGGGTTTAAAAATGGTCCTTCAAGGTGAACTCCTAAAACTTGGGCGGTTGGTATGGATGTGGTTTGCTGCTGCATATAGTCAGCAATAACGGCTAGCGATCGCTGTATATTTTCTACAGAAGTCGTTACTAGTGTGGGTAAATAAGCATCTATGCCTTGCTGCCACAAATAGTCAGATATTTTTTGCAGTTTATTGATATCTGTCGGTTGCACATCTGTAAATGCTAATCCTAGCGCCCCGTTAATTTGTAAATCGACTCCACCTAAAGATATCCGATCGCCTGCTAAGTCTATAATTTGCAAATCGGCAGGCGGGATTTTTTTAATAAATCTATCCATCGGTTCAATTGAGGAAATTTGACCGTGCAGATCGATCCGAATTCCCTGCAATTGTGCGTAACCTGGCACGCGAGCATTGATAATATCTACTGGGTTGGTCATTGCTGGGGCGATCGCTTTTGTCTCAAAATATCTACAATCTATCAGAACGGATTTACCGAGTTCTTGCTCAGAAACAGAGATGTTTGATGAACCTGTCCCTACGATAATACGACTGTTTCGATTTAACACCCTAGCTCTCAGTTACTCTCATGACTCAACTTCAAATTGGCATTATTATGGGTAGCGATTCCGATCTGCCCACCATGCAAGACGCGATCGCAGTTTGTGAAGAATTCGATCTGGCTGTAGAGGTGGCGATCGTTTCTGCTCACCGTACTCCAGAACGGATGGTAGAATATGCCAAATCTGCCCACCAGCGCGGACTCAAAGTCATTATTGCTGGTGCTGGTGGTGCTGCCCATTTACCAGGTATGGTTGCTGCCCTCACACCCCTACCCGTGATTGGCGTTCCTGTCGCTAGCCGTCACTTACAAGGGTTGGATTCCCTTTATTCGATCGTGCAAATGCCTGCAGGGATTCCTGTAGCCACAGTAGCGATCGGTAATGCGAAAAATGCTGGCTTGTTAGCCGTACAAATTCTAGCAACTCATCAACCAGAGTTATTGACAAAGGTAGAACAATATCGCCAAAACTTGGCAGATACTGTGATAGAAAAGCAGGCAAAGTTGGAGCAGATAGGTTATCAAAAATACACATCTAATTTGTAGTTCGTCATTTTTTCGTTGCTGCTTTACGTAAAGTCAGATAAGCGATAAATTGAATCCGAGCGACTAATAGCTCTGTTTAACTCTTTAATATTTAAGGCGATCGACACCGGCTAAGTATCAATTGAAGACACTGACAATCCGATCGAGCATTAGCAAGATCTATGATGCAAATCCAAAGTAGCCAAAGTCATTACTTGGTTAATTATACTTAATTTTGTGTAATAAATAATACTTAAATCTAAGGGATTAGACGGGGATAGGGATCTTTCAAGCTAAGTAACTGAGATTGCCTCAGTGCAAGAACTCGATCTGCCTCAATCCTATTGTCGGCAGCACTTTTGCGCTGGTTACATTACTTGAATTTCCTTGGCTGTATTTCGCTGTATCTAGATTTGTCAGGAAATCTTGATTTAATGTAACTAATGATACAGAATCAAAAATCGAAAAAATACAGAATCTTAATTCTAATACAGAACAAGCTAATGGTTTTCACGGGTAAAAGTGTTGACTTCAATCTGCCCATACTGGTCTATGCGTACTTTTTTGTAGATTTAAACCTACAGCTATGAGTAGCGCCAAGTTTTGTGGTAGTTAGCTTACAACTGAAAAACACCACGCGATCGACAGCATGAGTTTATCGAGTTTGAATATAGCCGATGCTGAATCGATTATTGGTAGCTAATCAGCCACTTTATAGAGTTTTGCCCGCTTGAGGATAGTTACAAGTGATGATGTTAAAACTAAAACCCAAAAATAAACGCAGAATAAATAGAAAGCGGCTGCCTGCTGCTGGAATGAGGCGTTTATCTGAGCATACATCTCTATTCACGCAGCTAAAGCTAGCAGTGAAGCGATTATCTCCTTCTTGGCAGGCTTGCATTCCCTTGGCGCTAGTTCTCGTGCTGGCGTGGGGTTATGCCGCAGTTGCCCAAGATGCTGCACCTGCACAAGACAAAGTATCAGAGGAATTACAAAATCTGAAGGTAGGAATAGACACTCTCTGGGTGTGTATTGCCGCCTTTTTAGTATTTTTCATGAATGCTGGTTTCTGTATGTTAGAAACTGGCTTTTGCCGCCAGAAGAATGCTGTTAACGTATTATCAAAAAACTTGATCGTGTTTGCCCTCTCTACCATAGCGTTCTGGGCGATCGGATTTGGTTTGATGTTCGGTGATGGCAACCCCTTCGTTGGTACGACTGGTTGGTTCTTAGCAGGAGCAGATAACAGTCCGGCGATTGGAGATGCATACAAAGGCGTGTTTGGCGCGCTGAACTGGACGGGAGTACCTTTACTTGCCAAGTTCCTATTTCAACTCGTGTTTGCTGGTACTGCTGCTACGATTGTTTCGGGTGCTGTAGCGGAACGGATTAAGTTTGTTGACTTCTTAATCTTTAGCGTCTTACTAGTCGGGATTGCATACCCGATTACAGGTCATTGGATTTGGGGTGGCGGTTGGCTAGCAAAAATGACACCAGCTGGCTTCTGGGATTTTGCTGGTTCTACTGTAGTCCACTCTGTGGGTGGCTGGGCAGCTTTAATGGGTGCGGCGTTCTTAGGACCCAGAATTGGGAAATACCAAAATGGCACTTCAGTAGCTATGCCTGGGCATAACATGAGTATTGCCACTCTGGGCTGTTTAATTCTGTGGTTGGGCTGGTTTGGCTTCAACCCTGGTTCTACGATGGCAGTTAGTCCCAGTATTGCTCATATTGCGGTCACGACTAATATAGCTGGGTCTATGGGTGGTATTGCTGCAACTGCCGTCGCTTGGCTTTACTTAGGTAAGCCTGACCTATCAATGATTATCAACGGTATTCTAGCGGGTCTAGTGGCAATTACTGCTCCTTGTGCTTTCGTTAGCGTACCTTGGTCGGCGGTAATTGGTCTGATTGCTGGTATTATCGTCGTCTTCTCTGTCACCTTCTTCGATAGAATCAAAATTGACGACCCTGTAGGCGCAACTTCCGTTCACCTCGTCTGCGGTATATTTGGGACTCTATGCGTAGGTTTATTTGCCGAGGGTCCGGGCGGAGTGCTGAATTTGTATGAAGAGGGATTGGGACCTGCAAGAGGACTTCTTCTCGGTGGTGGTTTCTCGCAATTGTGGGCGCAGTTTATTGGTGTCATCACTGTTGGTGGTATGACTGTTTTGTTGTCTACTATCTTCTGGATGGTGCTGAAGGCAACCTTGGGAATTCGAGTCACTCCTGAAGAAGAATTTGAAGGTTTGGATATCGGCGAACACGGTATGGAGGCATACAGTGGATTCCTCAAAGAAACTGATGTTAGTGCATTTTCTGATGCTAGCAGTACCGAGCTAGGTAAGCGAGCTGGCGATGTTTCTAGCAACCCTTACTAAGCCGATTCTAGTTTTGTTGCTAGTTGATTAGAAGAAGCCTGTTGTCAGTTTTAATTCCCGTTGAACTGACAGCAGGTTTTTTATTTCACAGTCTCTATAGAGATACCACAGGAAAATAGGTTTAATTCAACTGGTAAAGATGGTTTGTTACGGGAAAATTTCAACTAATTTATCGTTTAAACAGCGATAGTTGTCATTGTCTATGCGATCGCGGCAAGGCAATTGGAATTTTTATCTTTATAAAGATCTTAGATTCTCCCGTAGGATTGCGACTCAAACCAGCAGCAGAACTTTAGGGTACGGATATTAGCGAAAGCGGTGAAGAGAGCTAAAATGAAAAGTCTAGCAAACGGCTGCCATTTAACGAGTCACATCGATAGGTGATAAAAATTTAGTCGTGCCATATCTCTAGGTTTTGCTGCACAAAACATGCACGAATCCGAATAATTCCTCATTTAACAGCTACTATAAGATGGGTAAATTAGGTATCTACCATATTTTTACTGATTTTACTAGTAACCACTCTATCGGTTTTAGGGAAATTTACTGTTATCGATCTAAATTAGCGTGAAGTAGTCTGAAGAAGTGGACCAGGTTATAAGTTGCCTGAGCCAAAAAAGCTCAGGCGATTTCTTCTCGGTTTCTCGCGTAGAAAGATATGTATAATCAAGTTTTCCTGAGAGCCACTCTTGCTATTTCATTGCGCAAACAGTAAGTTGTTCTCTCTGTGAAAACTTTTTCTAATTTACTGACGTTAGTTGACACGTATACTTTCATTATATAAAAAACATCAAGGTTTACAGAAGAATTGAATTTTTATATAAAACTTCACGAGCAATGAATCAGTGCGATACTTAGTCCCTATCTAACCCGATCGCTAAATTTCAGCGATCGGACAGGTATGTTAGAATGCACTGAGGTCGAGCTATCTAACTGCTCGAAACGATTGCGGGATGTAGCGCAGCTTGGTAGCGCACTTCGTTCGGGACGAAGGGGCCGCTGGTTCGAATCCAGTCATCCCGATTTTGTCAGTTGCGATCGCTAGAAGTATCATAAGATAGTCGAGCAGCCTAGCTATTGAATCAACTGCGGATAAATCTGCCGCCAAGCTAATACGGCAAAAACGCTCAACCACAGTAGCAACCAGACAATCTGTAAATACCAGAATTGAGGTAAGCCCAGCGACCAACGCAGCAGGTCAACTAGTACCGCTAAGGGTAAAATATTGGCAATATAACCCAATACTGGTGGTAGGGTATCGCGAGGGAAATAAGTGCCACACAGGGTAAACATGGGAATGACAAATAAAAAGATCGGCACGTTGATTTGATCTACCGTTCGTACCGTACCCGCAGTAACAAGCCCTAGCGCACCGAACAGCATACTACCCAGGACAATTAAAGGCAGAGATACAAGCAAATGCCAACCTGAGTAAAGTCCTAAACTCATGGCAACTAGACCAGTCAATATTCCTGCAATTGAGCCTTTCGTTGTCGCCCACAACCAATCGCCTAAGAATACTTCGGTAAAGCTCAAGGGTGCAGTGAGCAGTGCTTGCCATGTTTTTTGGTAACTCAGACGGATGAAACTACCAAAGGAACCTTCAAAAAAAGATTGGAAGAGTACTCCTACTGCAATCATGCCTGGAGCAATAAATTGCAAGTAGCTAATCGTTTGCCCTTGATAGGTTACACTACCAATCAGTGGTGTCAAACCGTAGCCGAATGCAATCAAATAGATCAAAGGTTCGGATAACGGCGGCAAGCTATTAACTAGCCAAGTTTTTTGGTATACCTTGGCATGACGATGCCAGACAGAATATACACCCCAAGCTGTAACTGAAATCCGTTTCATGCCAGTGCTGTTCCTGTCAGTCGTAAGAAAACATCTTCGAGATTAGTCGGACGCCGAATTGGCGGAGTTGGAGCTATGGTATGGAGCTGCTGCCAAAATTCCGGATTTGTAGGTAGCCCAAGTAGATGGCTATTGCCAAATGGGTGATACCAAGTACCGGCTTGTTGGGCGAGCTGTTGAATCGTAGATTCAGGAACCCCGATAATTTCCGCTACTTCTAAACCTACAGTACGTTCGATTAATTCTGTAGGCGTGCCGCGATCGAGAATTTTGCCCTGCTGGAGTAACAGTAAGCGATCGCACAGCCGTTGCGCTTCATCCATATAATGAGTGGTCAACAGCACCCCGCAACCGTTTTGTTTCAATTGCAAAACCAAACGCCAAAAATCTTGTCGCGCATTTGGATCGAGTCCGGTCGTCGGCTCGTCGAGAAATATGACTTGAGGATGGTTAATCAAAGCGCGTGCTAGCACTAACCGCCGCTTCATCCCGCCTGAAAGTTCGTCAACTAAGGAACTGCCTCGGTCTTCTAATCCTACCAGAGCCAACAATTCTCCGGCACGTTGACGAGCTGCTTGTCCGGTAATTCTGTAGTGGTGGGCGAAGTGAGTTAAATTTTCCCAAACTGTAAAGTCGGGGTCGAGATTGTCTTCTTGAGTGACAATTCCCATTTTTGCTCTGGCTGCTCGTCCCTGCAACTGAATTTTATTTTGCCCTAACTGGACGAAGCCGCGATCGGGTTTGACAGAGCCGTAAAGCATTCCCACAATTGTCGTTTTTCCCGCACCGTTAGGACCGAGCAGACCTAAAATCTCCCCTGGATTGAGGGTGAAATTAACTCCCTGCACGACTGGACGATCGCGATAGGATTTCCACAAATCGTAGGCTGCGAGCGCTACAACTTCCGTTTGTGACGATCTGGCTATGCTAGTCATGATTTGTTGCGCCGACTCAGTGCTGTTGTTGGCAGATAGCTCGAAAAAATCGTGCTAATTCCTTTTGTAATACATTGTAGTATATCGAAGATGATTGTATAGCCAGCAGTGAAGATGATTCTAACTAATGGTAGAATTTTTGGGCAGATGTCAGCGATCGACGATCGATTAGAGGTGAAAGATTTTTGACTCTCGATTTCAAACGCAGTTTGAGAGTTTCCATGCATCGATCGAATTAGTTACAAAAGAGCGATAAAATCCGTTCGGCACAAATTATTCCTAGATTCAAGGTTTAATTAAATGGCAAGAAAAAAGAACGTTAGAATCGAACTTCTCGCTACAGGATTTGCGCTCGGTTCGTGTTTTGTGCCGCTACAAGCACAAGCAGCAAGCTTTAGTCAGATTTTCGTATTTGGCGATAGTCTTTCCGATACGGGTAATACATTTGAAGCTACAGGCATTCCCCCCAGTCCGCCCTACTTTGAAGAACGCTTCTCTAACGGTCCGGTTTGGGTAGATTATCTGGCTGAAGATTTGGGTTTAAGTAGCGATCGCCGCACGAATTATGCTTTTGGTGGAGCCACTACTGGGAGCAATAATAATACCCTGCTTCCCTCTGGCATACCGAGTTTACCGGGATTGCAACAGCAAGTAGACAGTTTTAAAGCAACAAACACGACTGCCGATCCGAATGCCCTTTATGTCGTTTGGGCTGGAGCGAACGATTATTTGGGGGGAAATATTACCGATCCAACCGTACCAGTTAATAACTTAACATCGACGGTGAGTACCCTGTCTGACTACGGAGCAAAAAATGTCTTAGTGGTCAATTTGCCAGATTTAGGTCGAACTCCCGCCACTAGTAACGATCGGCAGATCGCTGATAATTTGAACGTGTTAAGTACATTTCATAACCTTGAGTTAACGAATAGCCTGAGTATTTTGAGCCAGCAAAATGATACTAATATTATTTCCCTAGATATCAATTCTCTATTCAATCGCGCGATCGCCAATCCAAGCGAATTCGGACTCACTAATGTTACTGACGCTTGTTTGACTCAAGCAGGCGTATGCAGCAATCCCAACGAGTATTTGTTTTGGGACGATCTTCACCCTACCACTGTGGTTCACGAATTAGTCAGCGAAGCAGCTTTGTCTGGCTTAGATTCTAAAGCCGTCCCCGAACCTACAACAGGGTTAGGTATATTAGCTTTAGCGACTCTCGGAGCCTACTCGCTGTGCAAGGGAAGAGTGAAAATTTAATACCAAATTTCGATCGCCTGTTTACCACTATCGAAGAATTAGTCTTACATCACTCTCCTAGCGGAGTAGAGACAGAGATTAATCAATTCTTGCTCGATCGCTTCTCTATCTTAGGGGTAGAAGTCTGGTTAGATCGTGCCGATAATATTATTGCCAAAATTTCTGGGCAAAATGCCGAGGGTGCGATCGCGATTACTGCTCACAAAGATGAAATTGGTGCAATTGTCAAGAATGTAGGCGATGATGGCTGTGTAGAAGTGAGAAAACTGGGTGGTGCTTTTCCTTGGGTTTACGGTGAGGGAGTTGTGGATTTGCTGGGAGACAACGAAACTATTAGCGGCGTTCTCAGCTTTGGTTCCCGCCACGTTTCCCACGAGTCGCCCCAAAAAGTGCAGCAGGAGGATACGCCTGTAAGATGGGAAGACGCTTGGATTGAAACTATGCTTACTCCTGAAGAACTCGCAGCTGCGGGAGTTCGTGCGGGTACGCGGATGGTAATTGGCAAGCATCGCAAGCGTCCGGTGAGATTAAAAGACCATATTGCCAGCTACACTTTAGATAACAAGGCTTCAGTCGCGATCTTGCTAGCTTTAGCTGAAAGAATTAAACAGCCAGCTGTAGATGTCTATTTGGTAGCTTCGGCAAAAGAAGAAGTAGGGGCAATCGGAGCGCTTTATTTCACGCAGCAGCAATGCTTGGATGGATTGATTGCCTTAGAAATTTGTCCCCTCTCATCAGAATATCCCATCCAGTCTGGGGAAGCGCCGGTGATTTTGTCTCAAGATGGTTATGGGATTTACGATGAGGGTTTGAACCAACAACTGCGCCGTGCGGCAGCAGCAAGGAACATCCCTTTGCAACTAGCAACGCTCAGCGGGTTTGGTAGCGATGCTTCCATTGCTATGAAATTCGGACATGTTGCCCGTGCGGCTTGTTTGGCATTTCCAACGCAGAATACCCACGGATATGAAATTGCTCATTTAGGAGCGATCGCTAATTGTATTGAAATTCTCCAATGTTTTTGTGAAACACAATTTGATGGTTAGTCATTTGTCATTGGTGAGTAGTTAGTAAGTTTTTACTTACGAATTACGAATTACGAACTACGAACTACGAACTACTTACTTAACCATTCTTCTGCCTTCTGACTATCGACAGGTTGAGAAAATAAATATCCTTGCCCTAGATCGCAGCCAAATTGTTGTAGTTTTTCTAACTGCAATTGGGTTTCTATCCCTTCCGCTACTGCATCTATGCCTAAACTGCGTGCCAATGTAACGATCGTTTGCACGATTTCGGTGTGACGGTTAGATTCAAGACGGTTGACAAAAGAGCGATCGATTTTCAGCGTATCGATAGGTAAATCGTGCAGCCGACTTAAAGAAGAATAACCCGTACCAAAATCATCGATACACAGTTTAACTCCTAAAGCTTGAAGTCGTTCTAATAACTGCGGGGCTAACTCAGATGTCTCTAATAAGCAACTCTCGGTAATTTCTAGTTTCAAGCATTCTCCTGGCAGCTGAGTTGTCTGTAAGATTTGCTCGATCTGTTCGGCTGCATCTGCTTGTTTGAGTTGTTGTACTGATAAATTGACGTTGACTGCAAGGGTATGATAGCGGGGAAATTGTTGACGCCAAGTCTGTATTTGGAGACAAGCTTGATGCAATACCCACCACCCTAAAGAGTCAATTAATCCAGTTTCTTCTGCAACTGGAATAAATTCCATTGGTGCGATCCAGCCTTGCTGGGGATGAGACCAACGGATTAATGCTTCAAATCCAGTCAGACGACCCCTAGAAAGTTGGATAATTGGTTGGTAATGCAGGGATAACTCTTGTTGGACGATCGCCCGTCGTAAATCGCTTTCTAATTGTAGGCGGGCGATCGCGCGGGCTTGCATGGCAGGAGCGAAGATCTGATATCGTCCTTTAGATTGCTCTTTAGCATGATACATGGCTGCATCCGCATCTCTAAGAACATCGCTTGCCCGTTCGTAATTCATCGTACTGAACGTGATGCCAATACTAGCGGTGGTGAAAACTTCGTATTCGTGCAGTCGATACGGTTGTCTTAATTGTGCTTGAATTCTTTCTGCTACCGCAGTCGCTTCTTCAAGATCGCAAATATTTTCTAGTAGAACTACAAATTCATCGCCTCCAAGTCGCGCTACTGTATCTGAGGCACGTAAGGCAATTTTTAGCCTGTTAGCAACACTCTTAATCAACTCATCTCCTACTAAATGCCCTAAACTGTCATTCACAACTTTAAAGCGGTCTAGGTCGATAAACAGTAAAGCATAGAGATAGTCTGGATAGCGTTTGTGCATTTTAATTGCTTGTTCTAAACGCTCGATTAACCAAGCACGGTTAGGTAGATCGGTGAGGGGATCGTGAAAGGCATCGTGCAGTAGTTGTTCTTGAACTTGCACGAGGTGAGCTTGAGTAATTTGCAGTTCTTGCAAGGATTTTTCTAATTGTCTGGCTTTTTCTCGTTCTTTCTGTTCGGATCGCTGCAAATCTTGGTACAGTTGAGCATTTCTGAGAGAAATTGCGGCTTGAGAACACAGTAAACGTAAAATTTCTAGCCGATCGCTCGTAAATGCACCTGTAACCAGATTATTCTCTAAATAGAAAATACCAACGAGTTGATTTTGATTCAAAATTGGCGCACACAATACCGATTTAGGTTTGTGCATTTGAATATAAGGATCGCGGGCAAAATTGTAACTACCAGTAGTGTCTTGCAGAACTACATCGATTTTGCGATCGGCTACGTAGTTAATTAAAGAAATTGGCAGTAGATCGCTTGTTACTGTAGTGGGAAGCTGGATTGTCTGCTCTGCCGATACTATAGATATTGCTGCTTCTATTACTAGTTCGTTTTCTCGAATTAATAATAAAAATCCCAGCTCCGCGCCTGCATTCTCGATCGCGGTTTGCATTATCTTATTAATTAAATCTTGAAAAACAATTTCACTAGAGATGATTTGCGCGGCTTTAATGCATGTATTTAAATCGAGCAGATGATTGTCTTTTGGAATATTATTACCATTTCTTACAGTTAAATTATTAGACTGAATTGTCAGATTAAAAAGCAGGCGATTGTATTTATTATCTAAAGCCTTTATTTTAGCTGTTGCACCCCAGATTAAATAACAAGATCTAGCATTTAATAGATAAATGCGAGCAATATTGTCTTTACCTAATTCTAAATAAAATTTAGCTGCTAGTTCATTTGCCAATGCTTCTTCTTGCAAATATGCATGTTTTTGGGCTAGAACAATGGCGCGATCGTAGTAGTCCATTGCTCGAATCAGATCGCCAAGAACTCGATTCTTCTCAGCCTCGACTAAATAATATTTATGCAAATAATTCATGGGTGCAGAGTTTGCCCATTTTTGCATTTGCTTTTGATTTGCCTTGACACGTTTTAAAAGATGTTTTTTTTGCCAACTTGAAGTAGAGTTATAAGTAGATATCAGAGTTAAAGAATCATAAAAATTAAATACAGGTAAAGACAGAGAAGCAATGACACCATCAATATACTTCTTTGCTTGTAATGCATTTTCAGCAGCACACTCATAAGACTCAAATAGATAATTGAGTGCAAGCTTTTGGCAATAAAAATGAAATAAAGCAGTTTTATGATTCACTGCTAACAGTAATGACAACATCTTTTTTTCGTCATAGTACTCGCCACTAAAAAAACACGGATTTTCTGTTGTCCCTAACAGGTTTGCAACAGATTGCCTATAGAGTTGTAGTAAATGCAAAGCTGTTTCTTGTTTGAGGCGCTCGATCGCTTGTAGGTATACTTCCATCTCTTGTGCGAGTGCTATCAGTTCCTTGCCAACAAAATAGGAATGGTAGCAATAAATAAACGCACAGTAAGCAGCAAATTCGATATCGCCAGTATCTAATCCGCTTTGATAAGCCTCTATGAGAGGCAATAATCCTTCTCTAACATGTTCCTTCCAGTGACGAATAAAATTATTAAACACCATGAAGGTTCGAGCTTTTAATTCCTTAGCTTGAAACTCCTCTAATAGATTTAAGGCAAGTTTACCAAATTGATAGCCAGCATTAATATTTCCCAACACGCCACATAACATCACTCCGTAACTGGCATAACCATAAGCAGACATTGCTGTATTGCCGTATTTTATCGATAGATTGACTCCGGCAAATGCTAATAAGGGAGCGAATTGCGGTGCAGCATTATATGTAGGCGATCCTGCAATTCCCATAATTTTCATAGCTGCTAAAGTGTGGGAATTGCTCATAGATGGTAAATTAATTAATGTCTCAATTTTTTTGTTGCTTAGGACAAGTTGAGTAGCGATCGCGGCTAGCAAAATTTTAAATTTATTTGGTTTTTGAGGTAGATTGACTCCTAAAAGCCTCAAGACATATATTGCTGTTTTTACTGCTGCAAGCGGTTTTCCTTGAGCAACGTGGGCAAGAATTTTAATTTCATATATTTTAACTTTATCTAATAAGCTCTTCGCTTCTTGCAGTACGATTTCTGTCCAGTTTTTCATCGCGGTAAATCTACCACAAAGATATGCTGCTTCTGCCGCTTCTAAGAATAAGGCTAGTGAAAGTTCGTACTGTCGCTGCCAGCTTTTTTCATCGAGCAGTTTAATACCCAAACTTGCATAACTTAGTGCTGATTCGTAAGCAATAGATTCTTTAGCTTTCTTAGCGGCAACTAAGTTGAGTGTTGCTAATTCATCTTTTTCAGTTTGACTCTGTAGCAAAGAGATACTAAAATTAAGTTGATTGACAATATCAAATATTCTTTCCTCTTGCTTCTCAGGCGGAGTGTTCTGTAATAAAGTTCGACCAACTCTTTGGTGTAAAGTTTGTCTCGTACCTTCTGGAATCAGAGAGTAGGCGGCTTGTTGAATGCGATCGTGAGCGAATTTATATCTCACAGTTAATGTTTTTACTAGAAAAGTAAGATTCAACTCAATTGCTTTGTAATCATTGCCAATAGGAATAATTAAACTAGCAGCGATCGCGGTTTGCAAAAGCGTTGCTATTGTTTTAGCAGGCTTTGCCATACAGCCAATTAAAGTAGACAACTCAAACGAACTGCCAATACATGCTGCTAGCTTTAAGACTTGTTGTGTATCATCATTGAGTTTTTGAATTTTCTTGACTATAAGCTTAGTAAGATTATTATGAGTTGCTTGAGCTAGTTGAATTTCTGTTAAATTCCAGTACCAAACTTGCCGTTCTCGCTCAAATTTCAATAAGTTCTCTGCCTGTAAAGTGGTAATAGACTCATTAATAAAAAATGGATTACCATGAGTTGTATCTAAAATCAACCTTGCTAAAGGTGCTGTAACCTCGCGATCGCACTTGAGAGTTTCAATAAGTAGCTGATTAATATGGGATATGTTGAGAGGAGTTAAAGAGATATAATTAATTGTTACTCCAATTTTTGTTAACTCCTCTAAAATTAGACTGAGAGGATGAAATACACTTACTTCATTGTCTCTATATGCCCCAATTAAAAATAGATACTGGTTTCCTTCCGTGACTAAAACCCGAATCAATCGTAAAGAAGCACTATCTACCCACTGAAGATCGTCTAGAAAAATTGTTAGCGGATGTTCTGCTCGAGCAAATACTTGAATTAACTTTTGAAATACTAATTCAAAGCGATATTTTGCTGCTATTGGATTTACAACTGCGATCGCCGATTGTTGACCTAAAAGCAGTGATAATTCAGGAATAACATCAATAATAACTCGGACATTCTCTCCGCAAGCAGTGAGAATACTATCGCGCCACTGTGCTAATCGCTCTGAGTCTTCTAGCAGCAGTTGATGGATTAATTCTTGCAATGCTTCGATCAAGCCAAAATAAGGAATATGCCGCTGATACTGCTCGTATTTTCCTCGAACAAAATATCCTCTTTTTTGAGTAACTAATCTAAAAATCTCCTGTACGAGAGATGATTTACCAATTCCAGTATATCCACGCACTAAGACTAATTCGGGTTTAAATTGGTAATTGGTAATAGGTAATAGAGTAGTGCGTGGTGCAGCGGGTGGTGGCGCAGATCGAAGGCGCAATAAAGCCGCGTCTTGGTACGTGGCGCGTGGTTTTTCCCCCTGGACTCCTTCAGCTCTCTTCTCCCCGACTCCCCGCTCAAAAGCATTAAGTAAAATCTCAATTTCCCGTTCTCTACCGTAAAGTTTTTGGGGAATCTGTAATTTGTCAAAAACATCTTCTGTACCTAATTCAAATTCGACGATAGTATTATTAACCTCTAATTGCTGCCAACAATTTTTTAGGTCTGCGGTAATTCCCCATGCGCTTTGGTAACGCTCCTCAGCAGTTTTTGCCAATAGCTTCATAACAATTTGTGAAAGAGCTAGAGGGATACTAGGATCGAGTTTATGAGGTGGAATTGGCGGCTTGGCAAGGTGATAGTGAATCAGTTCTAATGGATCGCAGGTATCAAATAGCAATTGGTGGGTCAGTAATTGATAAAAAGTTGCTCCTAAAGAATAAAAGTCTGTCCGATAATCAACCTTGCGGTTCATTCTTCCAGTCTGTTCTGGAGATATGTAGTTCAGAGTTCCTTCTAAGATGCTAGGATGGCTGAAATCAGGAATTTCTTTAGAGAGAATAGTAGAAATCCCAAAGTCAATAATCTTGAGTTGCTCGGTGGTAGAATTAAAAACTATGTTAGCCGGACTAATATCTTTATGAATTATATTTGCCGCATGAATTCTTCCCAAACTTTCTACTATAAGAATAGCAATTTTAAAAAAATCTTTGAGACTAATTTTTTTTGTCTTGTTGAGAATTTCTAAAGATTCACCGTCAAAATCTTCTAAAGTAATTAATAGACTGTTATGAAAGTTTTCTAGACTATAAGATTTTATCACTCCAGCTAAATTTAAAGAGTGGGTAATCTCGTATTCTTGCTTGTACCGAATTAGTTCATCTAAGGTAGGGCGCTCGGATTTTAAGATCTTCAGAATAATGGGTTGACGATCGCAGTGTCGCCACGCTCGATAAACCACCGAGCGCTCGCTTTCGTAAATTTTCTTGATAATCTCATAGCCAGAAATAGCGACCATACTCGCTTTTGTTTAATCAAGTGTATGTTAAATAACAGACAAAAAAATGGCTTTAGGCAATTTCTTTGGCGTAAATTCGTAATTAACTGCAAACAAGTTTGCAATAATTAACGTTCTGCACGTTGGATTTGGCAGCTAGCAATGGTTGACAGAGCCAAACTCGATTATATTCTGGCTTGTTAACGCGATTGGTGTCAGCGATCGCTACAATATCTTTATTTCATCGGTAAACGGCAAGATGAGGAAGAGGCAATGATTCCAGGTGAAACGATCGTCCACTCAGGGGAAATCGAATTAAATGCAGGTCGTCCCACGACTGTTTTACGAGTAGCAAATACAGGCGATCGCCCGATCCAAGTTGGTTCTCATTATCATTTTTTTGAAGTGAATTATGCCTTGGAATTCGATCGAGAACGGGCAAAAGGGATGCGCTTAGATATTCCTGCAGGTACGGCTGTCCGGTTTGAACCAGGAGACGAACGAGAAGTTGCCTTAATTCCCTTAGCTGGAACCCGACAAGTCTACGGCTTTAACGGTAGCATTAACGGCGCGCTGGATGGGTAATTTCAGCAGAGCGCGTAAAATTTAGATAAATTTTTCCTCGATATTTTCCGTGTCTGTATGCTTCAATCTCTTATAGACTCTGACAAGGAATATCTATGAGCTATCGCATGGATCGCCGCGCCTACGCCGAAACTTTCGGTCCAACAGTAGGCGATCGCATCCGTCTGGCGGATACAGAATTATTTATCGAAGTCGAACGAGACTTCACCACCTACGGCGACGAAGTCAAGTTTGGTGGTGGCAAAGTAATTCGAGATGGTATGGGACAGTCGCCCATTTCTAATGCTGATGGTGCGGTCGATTTAGTCATTACTAACGCCCTGATCCTCGATTGGTGGGGCATTGTCAAAGCCGATATTGGCATCAAAGACGGCAAGATTTACAAAATTGGCAAAGCAGGCAACCCATACATTCAAGACAATGTAGATATTATTATCGGTCCTGGTACGGAAGCCTTAGCGGGAGAAGGGATGATTCTCACTGCTGGCGGGATCGACAGCCACATCCACTTCATTTGTCCCCAGCAAATTGAAACTGCGATCGCCTCTGGCGTCACTACCATGATTGGTGGGGGTACGGGACCCGCCACAGGTACGAACGCCACGACTTGCACCCCTGGACCCTGGAATATTTACCGGATGTTACAAGCCGCCGATGCTTTTCCCGTCAATTTGGGATTTCTCGGCAAAGGTAACAGCAGCCAACCCCAAGGTTTAGTCGAACAGATTGCAGCTGGGGCAATGGGTTTGAAATTACACGAAGATTGGGGAACGACTCCCGCAGCGATCGATACTTGTTTGAGTGTCGCTGACGAATATGATGTCCAAGTCGCAATTCACACCGATACCCTTAACGAAGCAGGGTTTGTCGAAACTACCATCGGTGCTTTTAAAGGACGGGCGATCCATACCTACCATACCGAAGGGGCTGGCGGCGGTCACGCCCCAGATATCATTAAAGTTTGCGGTGAAGCCAACGTTTTACCATCTTCTACCAATCCCACGCGCCCTTATACTCTCAACACCTTGGACGAACACTTAGATATGTTGATGGTGTGCCATCACCTCGATCCCAGTATTGCCGAAGATGTTGCCTTTGCCGAGTCGCGCATTCGTCGCGAAACGATCGCAGCAGAAGATATTTTGCACGACTTAGGGGCATTCAGCATGATTTCCTCCGACTCCCAGGCAATGGGAAGGGTAGGGGAAGTCATCATTCGTACTTGGCAGACAGCACATAAAATGAAAGTGCAGCGAGGGCATTTATCTTCCCTCGATGGGGAATCTGTAGAAAATGACAATTTCCGTGCCAAAAGGTACGTTGCCAAGTACACGATTAATCCTGCCATTACCCACGGTATTGCTAATTATGTCGGTTCTGTCGAAGTGGGGAAACTTGCCGATCTGTGTCTCTGGCGACCGGCATTTTTTGGCGTGAAGCCGGAAATTGTGCTGAAAGGTGGGTTAATTGCTTGGTCGCAAATGGGTGATGCTAACGCTAGTATTCCCACTCCTCAACCAGTCCACATGCGTCCCATGTTTGCCAGTTTCGGCGGTGCGATCGCGGCGACATCCCTCACTTTTGTGTCTCAAGTTGCTTTAGAACGAGAAATTCCTTCTCAGTTAGGTTTGCATAAGCCTGCTGTTGCTGTCTCTGGAACCCGTCAAGTCGGTAAGCGAGATTTAAAATTAAACGATGCCCTACCCCGCATCGAAGTCGATCCCGAAACCTACGAAGTTAGGGCAGATGGCAATCTCCTCACCTGCGAACCTGCTACCGTCTTACCAATGGCACAACGGTATTTTTTGTTTTAGATGACTTCTGCTATAGCGATCGCTAATACTAGATATTTAAGATTGTTATCTATCTACCGAAGTGAACTTTTTGCATCAATTGCTCGATTAGCATTTAGATTGGCTACTGCGATCGAACGTCGAAAGAAAATGTAATTATCTGTGGTTAGAAAAACATTCCCTCTTGAGTAAGAGGTTAATTTTGTCATGACAAGGAAGAATGATACCAGCGAAAAGATATTTAATAAATATTAAGATCTGAATTTACTGAAGCGCGTGCGGATTTCATGACTACCCAATCCTCCAAAGCAGATAGAATTCTCGTGGTTGACGACTCTCCCGATAATGTATTCCTAATTCAAACGATTTTGGAGGAGGAGGGATACTGTATTACTACAGCGGAAGATGGTCCCACTGCTCTAGCAGAAGTTGACAAGTCACCGCCTCATCTAGTTCTGCTTGATGTCATGATGCCAGGAATGGATGGATTTGAGGTGACTCAACGCCTCCGGCAAAATGCCAAACTACCTTTTATTCCAATTTTACTGATTACTGCTTACGACCAACCCAGCGTTGCTAAGGGTTTGGACACAGGTGCAGATGATTTTATCCGTAAGCCTGTAGAAGTAGAAGAACTTTTGGCAAGAGTGCGATCGCTGTTGCGATTGAAGCACAGCGTAGACGAACGCGATGAAATTGCCCGCCAAAGAGAAGACTTTGTCTCTCGTCTAACTCACGATCTCCGCACTCCCCTCGTTGCCGCAGACAGAATGCTACTGCTCCTCGCTCAAGGGGCTTTAGGAGAACTATCTCCACCAATCCATGAGGCAATCGCGACTATGATTCGCAGCAACCAAAATTTGCTGCAAATGGTTAACACGCTACTAGAAGTCTATCGCTTTGAGGCTGGGCGCAAGACCTTAGCATTTTTACCAGTAGATTTACAAAACTTACTGCAAGAGGTGGTGAAAGAACTATCTCCTCTGGCTCAAGATAAAGGCATATCTCTCCAGCTACAGCAACAGCAAACTATTCCATCTGTTAAAGTTTCTGGCGATCGCTTGGAACTGCATCGCCTCTTCACTAATCTAGTTGGCAATGCACTCAAATTTACCGATAAAGGCTCTGTCACCGTCTGCATATCTGCCAATCCCGAGTCTCATCTACAGGTAGACGTGAGCGATACAGGTTCCGGTATTTCCGCCGCAGACCAAGCAACTTTGTTTCAACGATTTCGCCAAGGTAGCCACAAGCGGTCTGGAAGCGGTTTGGGACTGTACCTATCGCGCCGCATTGTCGAAGCCCATCAAGGCACGTTGCAAGTCGCATCCGAACTCGGAAAAGGCAGTACTTTTAGCGTCTGCTTACCAGTGATGAAGTAGATTTGTCATTCACAAGAGCGATCGCATCTCGGATTTATCTGAATTTGTCTGCGTTAAATTTCATCAAAAGCGATCGTTGTTTAGACTTGCTTTGAAAAACGTTGTGTCGTAAATTGTTATTATATCTAAATTATTACTACATCATAATAGAAATATAACCAATTTTTGCTAACACAAAAATATCTCCATTATAAAATATACTCTATCAAACCTATAGGTATTATTGCAAGCATTTTACGTTCGAGGCATACTATCAAGGCGTAGTGCAACAATTAAGAAATTATGAATTACTCCGCTCTACTACGCCAGCAAAGAGAATTTTTTCAAACTGGTAAGACAAAACCGATAGATTTTCGGATTGCTCAGCTTAAAACTCTCAAACAAGCGATCGTCGAGTACGAAACCGCCATTAACGACGCATTAAAAGCAGACCTCAATAAATCAGTTTTTGAAACATATCTTACAGAAATTGCTGTCGTCAAAAAAGAAATTGAATACGCCATAAAACACATTAAGACTTGGGTAAAACCGCAAAAAGCTAGCATTCCTATCGAGCAACTACCTGCTAGCGGCAAAATTTATCCAGAACCCTTAGGAATCGTCTTAATTATTAGTCCGTGGAATTATCCATTGCAGTTAGTTATTGTCCCACTTGTAGGTGCGATCGCGGCAGGTAACTGTGCCGTACTTAAACCTTCAGAATTTGCTTGTCACACGACAGAAGTTTTAATAAAAATGCTGCAAAAGTATTTCGATCCTACTTATATTGCAGTCATAGAGGGTGGAGTGGAAACGAGTCAAAAACTATTAGCAGAAAAATTCGACTCGATCTTTTTTACAGGAGGAACGAATGTAGGTAGAATTGTTATGGAAGCAGCAGCCAAACATCTAAGTCCAGTGACTCTGGAGCTAGGTGGCAAAAGCCCTTGCATTGTAGATAATGACATTAATATCGAGTATACAGCAAGACGAATTACCTGGGGTAAATTTATCAATGCCGGACAAAGCTGCATCGCTCCTGATTATCTTTTAGTAGATCGAGAAATCAAGGAAAAACTGATAGAAGAAATTCAAAAGTGTATCGGTCAATTTTATGGCGATCGACCTGCGAATAGCCCTGACTACGGTAGAATTATTAATCAAAAACAATTCAATCGCCTAGTTGCTTTATTAGCAGATGGCAAGATAGTTATAGGGGGAGAAACCGATGCCGACACGCGCTATATTGCACCCACGATCATTGAGTTGACTTCCCTGGACGTACCAGTAATGCAGTCAGAAATTTTCGGTCCAATCCTACCAGTAATTACTTACCAAGATGTATCAGAGGCGATCGCGATCGTCAATCAAAGAGCAAACCCCCTGGCTCTATACCTATTTTCCCGGAACAAAAACCTTCAACAGCGGGTTCTACAAGAAACTTCATCTGGTAGTGCTTGCATCAACGACACCGTCATGCAATTTGGCGTTCCCACATTACCCTTTGGTGGAGTTGGTAGTAGCGGCATAGGAAAGTATCACGGCAAAGCTAGTTTTGATACATTTTCGCATTATAAAAGCGTATTGCATCGTTCTCTAGCGATCGAGATTAAATTACGCTATCCTCCCTATCGAGGAAAATTACCCCTGCTCAAGCGCATTCTAGGTTAGCTGTTCAGTCATAGAACTTTACACAGACTTAATACACCCGTCGCGTTGGAATGACGAATTTCCCACTAAAATTTTTACAAATCGAGTTGTTTGAGATAGGCTAAAATACACACCGTCTATCTAGCTTCTAATCGCTGAGGGGATAGCGTCTACATAACAATTGTAAACAGTGCTTAAGACGGCGGCGATCGCCGGTCGAGCTAGCTACACTCAAAGCAAACTTACTCAATATCAGCAACTCCAAGGAGGAACTGCCTTTGTCTCGTCGCTACCTATTTTCCTCAGAATCAGTAACTGAAGGTCATCCTGATAAAATCTGCGATCAAATCTCCGATACTATCTTAGACGCACTACTAGCGCAAGACCCCACTAGCAGAGTCGCAGCAGAGGTAGTTGTTAATACTGGACTAGTGTTAATTACTGGTGAAATTACTAGCGAAGCTCAAGTTAATTATGTCAATTTAGCCAGACAAAAAATTGCTGAAATTGGCTATACCGACGCTGTTAATGGCTTCTGTTCCAATAGCTGTTCTGTATTAGTTGCCCTAGACGAACAGTCGCCTGATATTGCGCAAGGCGTTGATACAGCTCACGAAACTCGCGAAAAGTCCAGCGAAGAAATATTTGATTCTACTGGTGCAGGCGATCAAGGGATCATGTTTGGCTTCGCTTGTAACGAAACCCCCGAACTGATGCCTTTACCTATCAGTCTGGCGCACCGCATTTCTCGCCGTTTAGCCGCAGTACGAAAAACTGGACAGTTATCATACTTGCGTCCCGACGGTAAAACTCAAGTCACCATCGCCTATGAAGACGGACGACCTGTAGGAATTGACACAATTTTGATCTCGACTCAGCACTCACCGACGATTGGTGATATCACCGACGAGAAAGCAGTGCAAGCCAAGATTAAAGAAGACCTTTGGTCGGCGGTTGTAGAACCAGTCTTTGCCGATATAGATGTAAAACCAGATTCACAAACTCGCTTTCTAGTCAACCCGACAGGCAAATTTGTGATTGGCGGTCCTCAAGGTGATTCCGGGCTAACCGGACGTAAAATTATTGTCGATACTTACGGCGGCTACTCGCGGCACGGTGGTGGTGCTTTTTCTGGTAAAGACCCCACTAAGGTAGACCGTAGCGCAGCATATGCTTGTCGCTACGTAGCAAAAAACATTGTAGCTGCTGGGTTAGCCGACAAATGCGAAGTTCAATTGAGTTATGCAATCGGTGTAGCGCGACCCGTTAGCATTTTAGTAGAAACCTTTGGTACTGGCAAAATCGACGACGATCGCTTACTAGAGTTAGTTCAACAGAATTTTGAACTCCGTCCTGCTGGCATTATTCACGCCTTTAACTTGCGTAACCTACCAGCTGAAAGAGGCGGTCGCTTCTATCAAGATGTTGCTGCTTACGGTCATTTTGGACGAAATGACTTAGACTTGCCTTGGGAAAAAACCGACAAGGCAGAAATCTTAAAGCAAGCACTAAGTCAGCCAGTCTCAGCAGCAGTTTAACAAAGCATCGAACATAGGTAGTTCTTCAAGTAGAGACATTACGTTAATGTCTCTACTTTTTTAGATCGTGAGGATAGGGGAATCTAATACTGGGGTACGGAAGGATCGATTTCCTTACTCCAGGCAGTAATTCCACCCTTCACGTTTGTTCCATCTATTCCAGCTTGCTTCAAAATACCCAAAGCTTTAGCCGATCTCATTCCTGCTTTACAATGAGCAATTAACCGATGACCGTTGAGTACTTCTTTTACCTTCTCCACACCATTACCATTTTCAATATCCGGTAAAGGTACTAACACCGAACCAGGAATCTGAGCAATTTCATACTCGTGCGGGTTACGCACGTCTAGCAGCACGAAATCATTAGCGCCGCTGTCGAGTAACTGCTTCAATTCCTGCACCGTCATCTCTTGAATATCCATCTGTTGTTTTGCCTCTTCTGCTTTCGCTTGGGGAATACCACAGAACTGTTCGTAATCTACTAACTTTTCAATGACCGGACGCACGGGGTTGGGACGCAACTTCAACTCGCGAAACTTCATATCGAGGGCATTGTACAGCAACAAGCGCCCGCTCAGAGTCGTTCCTTTTCCTAAAATGATTTTGACAGTTTCCGTTGCTTGAATTACACCAATAATTCCTGGCAGAATCCCTAATACACCACCTTCAGCACAAGAAGGAACCATCCCTGGTGGTGGGGGTTCGGGATATAAATCGCGGTAGTTAGGACCACCTTCGTAGTTAAATACTGTTGCCTGCCCTTCAAAGCGGAAAATGGAACCGTAGACGTTGGGTTTATCTAACAACACGCAAGCATCATTTACTAAATATCGCGTAGGGAAATTATCAGTTCCATCAACGACAATATCGTAAGGTTTGAGAATTTCCAATGCATTTTCCGAACTCAAGCGCGTTTCGTAGAGATCGACTTGACAATGAGGGTTAATCTCTAGAATTCGCTCTTTGGCAGATTCAATCTTCGGCTTACCAACCCAAGACGTACCGTGAATCACCTGACGTTGTAAATTGGAGCGATCGACAATATCAAAATCGACAATCCCGATGCGTCCGATCCCAGCTGCTGCTAAGTATAGCAACAAAGGCGCGCCCAAACCGCCTGTACCGATACACAATACGCTAGCGGCTTTCAGGCGCTTTTGCCCTTCCAGCCCGACTTCTGGCAAAATGAGATGACGGGAAAAACGTTCGTATTCTTCTTGTGAGAGTTGGATTTCATCCAAGTTGGAATTGAGCATAACAGTTTGATGGAAAGGAGCGGATTAACATCGTCTCCGGTTGATTACCATCATGAGGGGTTGATGGGGAGATGAAATCTATCTTGAAATACAGACAGACCCTAAATCATATAGTAAACGGAAAAACAATAGATACGATCTTGATACAATTCTTAAATTTTGATGCTCGAGCTAAATTTACGATCGAATTTGTTAAATCAATTTTTCTACTACAATCTCTTCCGACCGGAACTGGTGGTTATCGTCAAGACTCCAACTCAATACCTCTCCGGCTTTGCCTTGGAGAACTGAAATAATGATATACGAATAGGTCTGCCACGCACAGGCGCGATCGAATTCCGATGGAGTTGCGGGATGATTGGGATGGGAATGATAAACCCCGATAATATCGAGTTGCCGATCGCGTGCTTCTTTTTGCACTTTCAATATCACTTCTGGCGCGATCGTATAGTAAGTATTCTTCTCAGTGCCTAAATTCAGGCTTGGATCGATTGCTTGAAAATCTGCGGCAGCTGTTGGATTCCAACCATTTTCAGTCGCGATCGCTTCTACCAAGATTTTATCGTCCTGACTCAATTTACCGATCAACAAGCCACAGCACTCATACGGATAGGTACGTTCTGCATGGGTGCAAATCAGCCGCAAATGTTCGACAGTTAACCTGATAATCACAAAATCTAAAGTAGCAAATACAACTACGCTTTTTCTCGCAACGCTACCAGTACAGCATCATATAGGTCGCTACTACTAGCAACAATACCCCGATTGTTGAGCATCTTAACACCAGTCGTAAAGTTTAAAGGCTTACCGTATATATCCGAGACGCGACCGCCAGCCTCTTCAACTACGATCGCTCCTGCTGCGTGATCCCAAATATTTTCTCGATAATCTGGATATTCTGCCCAAGGTAGCCGCAAATAAAGAGCCGCTTCACCCCTGGCAACTACACCATACTTCGCCATACTATCGATAGATAACGGCTCGGCAGTCATGCCAACTGCTTGCGCGATCGCCCGCTGTAAGGGCAAATTACCGTGTCTTGACTCCACGCTTTCTGTCGAACGAAAATTGCTTTTGTTTGCGGTTCTCGCCCCCAAAATTGGCTGAGAAACTCCACTTCTTAAAGCCATTTGAGTCGTTCCCTGTCCCCTGGCAGCTACAAATAATACTCCCCGTTCGCCTTGCGGCTGATTCAAATCTGATGGTAATGCCGGACAACCTAACACTCCCAGCTTGACTTCTCCATCCTCAATTAAAGCTAGGGCAATCGCGTATTGATCGCCGCGTAAAAATCCTTTCGTGCCGTCAATTGGATCGAGAGTCCAAAAGCGATCGCTGACTTGACCGTTACCGCGATCGATCCAATCCAATACAGTCTCAGCAGATGCTTCTGGAATGTGTGCCCGCACGTAAGATGTTATTTGTTCTAATTGCTCGGACATCTGCGGTTGCCGCAGTAGCGTGGCATCCTCTTCTCCCACCACCGCATCTTGAGGAAAAGCTGCCGCAATTGCTTGACAGATAATTGCCTGAGCGCCTAAATCTGCAATTGTCACTGGACTAAAATCTGGCTTTTCTATTGCAGCAACAAGGCGATCGTTTTGAATTTGCGTGCAGAGTTTTATTGCCTGTATGACAGATGCGATCGCTATCTGTTTTTCCGATTCGTATGCCATCTTAGCTGCTTCCAAAAGACATGACATCCAGGTTGGATTATGACACACAAGGCAGCGATTGCATCTCGTATGGAGGCGCAGATGTATGTTCTTACCTACAGATCGTTCTACAAAATATTTAGCTTTTATTTACAAAAAGTTGTGGGTCTCAATGTAATTTGATAACTTCCCATCGACAAATTAAATGTGCGACGATCGAATCCGTTGCCATCAAATTCTCAAAAAGGTGGATTGCTGGTGAAGGGAAAGCGTCAGGCTCAGTTTGTTGCTCTGTTAAGTTTGTGTTTAGCGATCGTGCTGTTACTACACTTACCACTACAAGTTGCATCCCAATCACAACCTGTAGAAACGCCTGTAGAGACTGAAGTGCGGGGAGTGTGGTTAACCAACGTTGATAGCGATGTTTTATTTTCCCGCGATCGCCTGAGCAAAGCTTTACAACGATTGGCAAAATTAAACTTCAACACGGTTTATCCTACCGTCTGGAATCGTGGCTATACTCTCTATCCCAGCTCTGTAGCAGAACGTACAATTGGGAAATCGCTCGATCCCAACCCCAAACTGAAAGGAAGAGACATTTTAGCCGAAATCGTGCAGCAAAGTCACCAGCAAGGACTGAGCGTTATCCCCTGGTTTGAATTTGGGTTAAAAGCACCGGCTAATTCCGATCTCATCCGCCGCCACCCCGACTGGATTACCTATCGCCGCAACTCTCGCCAAATTTCTAAAGGAAATAAATACAACCAAGTCTGGCTCAATCCCTTTCATCCAATGGTGCAGCGATTTATCGTCAACTTAGTTGCCGAGATGGTATTAAAGTACGACATAGACGGCATTCAAATCGACGATCACTTCAGCTTGCCTATCGACTTAGGCTATGACACCTTTACTACCCGACTCTACCAACGGGAAAATGGGGGTAAAAAACCTCCTGCTAATCCCCGTCACCCGCAATGGATGCGCTGGCGTGCCAACAAAATCACGCAATTAATGACTCAGATTTATCAAGCAGTCAAAACTCGCAAACCTAACTGTCTTGTTACCCTAGCGCCTAATGCTCAAGAATACGCTTTCAACACGTCCCTGCAAGATTGGCGTACGTGGGAACAAAAAGGGTTGGTAGAGGAAGTTGTCTTACAAGTGTATCGAGACGATTTGAAAACTTTTGTCAAAGAAATAGAGAATTCAGGAATCAAAGCAGTCAGCAGCCGTATTCCCGTCAGTATTGGCATATTAGCAGGTTTAAAAAAGCGTCCTACACCTATGAAGCGGATCGAGCAGCAAGTTCAAGCGGTACGTAAGCGAGGATTCGCAGGGGTATCCTTTTTCTTCTATGAAAGCCTAGGCGATCGCGATTCTGCGTTCCAGTCGCTATTTCCTACTGCTGTAGCGCGACCGCAAATCACTCACGGTTGGGCAGGGACTACCCAGGGAGTCAAGCAGTAATCTTGAGTGCTTCTCAAAGAGTGGTGGTGAGGGGGATAGAGAGAAAGGACAAAAAAGATTGCCCCAAGGTGTTGACAACTTAGGCAGTAGTTCGCTAGATTAATAAAGCGCCGAAAAGAGGGAAGCCGAGAGGCGGATCCGAGAGCGGCG
>ERZ1066118.573-NODE-573-length-32162-cov-32.242938_pt1 | contig 32162 bp, 36 predicted proteins | sample MGYA00382765_ERZ1066118 | MGnify/ENA primary metagenome ERZ1066118 (study PRJEB33369, sample SAMEA5778348) | biofilm metagenome | biome: Industrial cooling water; feature: Water cooling tower basin; material: Biofilm | place: United Arab Emirates | collected...
GCGCGGCGCCTTCGGCGCCGTCCTCATGGAGCGCCCCGCGCTGGTCCGCGAGGCCTTGCGCGCCATGCGCGAGGCCACGGACGCCGAGGTCACGCTCAAGTGCCGCATCGGCGTGGACGGCCAGGACCCCGCGCAGGCCCTCCCGGCCGTGCTCGACGCCGCCCAGGAGGCCGGCGTCGCCCGCGTGGCGATCCACGCCCGCAAGGCCTGGCTCCAGGGCCTCTCGCCCAAGGAGAACCGCGAGGTGCCCCCCCTCGACCGCCCCCTCGCGCTCGCCATGAAGGCCCGCTTCCCCGGCCTCCACGTCACGGTGAACGGAGGGGTCCGGTCGCTCGACGAGGCGCGGGCGCTGCTCGCCCAGGGCTTCGACGGCGTCATGGTCGGCCGGAGCGCCTACCACGCCCCCTGGGACATCCTCGGCCGGGCGGACTCCCTCCTCTGGGGCGACCCCGACCCCCTCCCCACCCCCCAGGCCGCCGCCCTGGCCATGCTCCCCCACGTCGAGGCGCACCTGCGCGAGGGCGGCCGCCTCCATGACGTGACGCGCCACATGCTGGGCCTCTTCGCCGGCCGCCCCGGCGCGCGGGCCTGGCGCCGCCTCCTGTCCGAAGGCGCCGCCCGCCCCGGCGCGGGGGTCGAGGCGCTGCTGGGGGCGTTGCGCGAGGCGGGGGAGGAGCGCGCGGTGGCGTAGGGCCTCGCTAACCTCTCGGGGGCATCCTCCTGGGCATGACCCGAATCGCCTCAGCCATTGCCCTCGCCCCGGAACATCCCCGCGTCCTCCGCCGCCCGGCGGAGGGCGCCGCTCTTGTGCACGGTCTCCATCCACTCCGCCTCGGGGTCGCTGTCCGCGACCACGCCCCCCCCGGCCTGGACATAGAGCGTGCCGCCCTTGAGCACGGCCGTGCGCAGGGCGATGCACATGTCCATGTCGCCCCCGGCGCTGAAGTAGCCGACGCCGCCCCCGTAGACGCCCCGCTTCTCGGGCTCCAGCTCGTCAATGACCTGCATGGCGCGCACCTTGGGCGCCCCGCTGACGGTGCCCGCCGGCATCCCCGCCATCAGCGCGGACAGGGCGTCCTCCCCCTCCCGCAGCCGGCCCACCACGTTGCTGACGATGTGCATGACGTGGCTGTAGCGCTCGACCACGAAGGTCTCGGTGGGCCTGACGGTGCCGGGCGCGGCCACCCGCCCCACGTCGTTCCTCCCCAGGTCGAGCAGCATCAGGTGCTCCGCGCGCTCCTTGGGATCGGCCAGGAGCTCCGCCTCGCGGGCGCGGTCCTCCTCGGGCGTGGCGCCCCTCGGCCGGGTGCCGGCGATGGGCCGGATCGTCACCTCGCCGCCCATGACGCGCACCAGGATCTCGGGGCTCGCGCCGATCACCTGGAAGGGGCCGAAGTTGAAGAAGAACATGAAGGGCGACGGGTTGGTGCGCCGGAGGCTGCGGTAGAGCGCGAAGGGCGGCTCGTGAAAGCCCTGGGCCCAGCGCTGGGCGGGCACGACCTGGAAGATGTCGCCCGCCCGGATGTAGCCCTTGGCGCGCTCGACGGCCGCCATGTAGCCCGCCTTGGTGAAGTTGGAGACCGGCGGGGCAGGCGGGGCGGGCTCCCCCAGGGCGCGCGGCGCCAGCGCCACGCCGCGCTCCAGGGCGCGCTGCGCGTCCGCGACCCGCTCGGCGGCCTGGGCGAAGGCGGCCTTGGCCGAGAGCCCGCTGCCGGCCCAGGCCGGCGCCACCAGGATCACGTCCCCCTTGACCCCGTCCAGCACCGCGACCACCGAGGGGCGCAGCAGCACCGCGTCGGGCAGCCCCAGGGGATCGGGCCGCGCGTCCGGCAGCCGCTCCACCAGCCGCACCATGTCGTAGCCCAGGTAGCCGAACAGCCCCGCCGAGGCCGCAGGCAAGCCCTCGGGCAGCGCCATGCGGCACTCCGCGAGCAGCCGGCGCAGGGCGGCGAGCGGGTCGCCCCCCATGTCCTCCCAGGCGTCCTCGTCGTAGCGCGCGGCGCGGTTGACGCGGGCGGCCGGCCCCCGGCACTCCCAGATCAGGTCCGGGTTGAGGCCGACGATGCTGTAGCGCCCCCTGACCTCGCCGCCGGTGACGCTCTCCAGCATGAAGGCGTGCCGCCCCGCCCCCGCGAGCTTGAGCATCAGGGACACCGGCGTGTCGAGGTCGGCGGCGAGCCGCGTCCAGACCACCTGGTTGAGGCCCCGCTCGAAGCCCTCGCGGAACGCCTCGAAGCCCGGCCGCAGCGCCATTCAGCGCATCTGCGCGAGCACGGCCTGCCGCGCGGCCTCGTCGAGCCGCACCTCGGTCGTCGCCTGGAGCGCCGTCTCGAAGCCCTGCAGGACGTCCGACGCGAGGCTCTGGGAGAGCTGCGACAAGAGCATCCCGCGCTGGGCCACGACGCCCTCGTCGGCCGGGTCGGGCTCGGCCACCGCGTCGAGCCGCAGGACCACCGCCCCCGCCCCGCCGGCCAGGGCGCGCGCCTGGCCGACCTCCATCCCGAAGGCCGCCTCCAGGAAGTCTGGGGGCGTGCCCTCCACCGGGTCCGCGCGCGTCAGCGGCGGCTCGGTCTGGGGCGCGAGCCCCTGGGACTCGAAGGTTGCGCCCCCGGCGACGGCCTCGGCCGCGGCCTCGGCCCGCGCCAGGGTGGCCTTGGCCGCGGCGTCCGCCGCCCAGGCGGCCCGTACGTCCGCCTCGGCCTCCTCGAAGGGCCGCAGGGCGGGCGGCGTGATCCCGTCGAGCTGCAGGACGAAGATGCCTCCGTCCTCCAGCTCCACCACCTCGGGGAAGTCGCCCTCGGCCGCGGCGGCGGCCGCCGCGCGGAAGGCCTCGTAGGCGGCGATGCCGTCCGTGACGCCCTCGCTCCAGTCCATGGCGCCCAGCTCCAGGTCCGTGCGCCCCGCGAGGTCGTCGAGCGTGGCGCCCCCCGCCAGGAGGTCCTCGACCGCCGCCACCTGGTCGCCGATGACGCGCCGCGCGCGCTGGTTCTGCAGCTCCGCCCGCAGGTCCGGCTCGGCCTCCTCGAAGGTCGTCTCGTCGGCCGCCAGCACCGCGTTGACGCGCACGAGCGCCGGGCCGAGGTCGGTGGCCACCGGCCCCACCACCTCCCCCACGGCCGCCCCGAAGGCCGCGTCCCCCGCCGCCCCCAGGGCGTCGCGCGTGACGTCGCCCAGGTCTATGTCCGACAGCTGCAGGCCCTGCGCCGCCACCAGCTCCTCGAAGGTGGCCTCCCCCGCGTCGAGCCGCGCGCGCGCCGCCTGGGCCGCCGCCTCGTCGGGGAAGGCGAGCCGCTCCACGAGCCGCCGCTCCTCCTGGACGTAGACGTCGCGCCGCTGCTCGTAGAGGTCGCGCAGGGCCTGGTCGTCCACCGTCAGCGAGCCCTGGATCATCTCGGGCGTGAGCCAGGCGTAGCGGAGGCGGCGCAGCTCCGGGGCGGTGAAGAGCGCGGGGTTGGCCTCCCAGAAGGCCCGCAGGTCGGCCTCGGAGGGCGCCGCGGGATCGGCCGCGTCGGCCGCGACCGGCGCCCAGGTCACGGTGCGCCTCTCGGCGTTGTAGCGCAGGAGCGCGTCGGCGGCGACCGTGGGCTCGGGCAGCGCCCCCACCACGGCCGCGCGCAGCAGCGTGCGCGCGGACTCCTCGCGCAGCGAGGTCTCGAAGCTCCGCTCGTCCAGCCCCTCGCGGCGCAGGGCCTCGCGGTAGGCCTCGCGGTCGAAGCCCGCGACCCCCTGGAAGGCCGGCACCCCCATCACCGCGTCGCGCACCCGCGCGTCGCCCACCGACAGGCGCAGCCGCGCCGCCTCCGCGTCGAGCGCCCGCTGCCCCACCAGCGCGGCGAGCACGGCGCGGTCGGTCCCGTCCTCGACCAGCTGGGCGGTCGTCACCGCCTGCCCGGTCTGCTGCTGGATGCGGCCGACCTGGTCGCGCAGCGCGTTGGCGTAGTTCTGCATGGAGAGGTCGAGCCCCCCCACCGTCCCCAGCGAGTCGCGCACGCCGCGCAGCTGCGTGGAGCCGAAGCCCGCCATGGCCGCCGCGATGAGCACGAAGACGACGATGGCGCCGATGCTCGGACCCTTGCGCGCGGCCATGCCCCGTCCCCCCCGGCCGCCCCTGGGCCGGCGCCTTCCCTAGACGCCGCCCCCCGGCCGCGCAAGCGACACCGCCGCGAGCCGCCCGACCAGCGCCCCCAGGCCCTCGACCCCGAGGTTGGCGAAGGCCACGCGGACATGGGCGCGCCCCTGCGCGTCCCCCTCGGGCGTGAACATGGTCCCCGGCAGGAGCAGCACGCCCGCCTCCGCCACCAGCCTGCGGGCCAGCGCGTCCGAGCCCTCCGCGAAGGGATGGCGCAGGTAGGCGAAGTAGGCCCCGAGCCCCGCGACCGCCCAGCCCCGCCCGGCCAGCGGCCCGAAGCCGTCCCGCAGCGCCGCCCGGCGCCGCAGCACCTCGGCCCGCTCGCCCGCGACCCATTCGCCCAGGTGCCGCATCCCCCACAGCGCCGCGTGCTGGCCGAGCTGGGGCGGGCAGATGGTGACGCTGTCCAGGAACCGCTCCGCCTCCCGAAGCCGGGCGGGCGAGGCGAGGAGCGCGCCCACCCGGTGCCCCGTCAGCCGGTAGGCCTTGGAGAAGCTGTAGAGGTGCAGGAGCGTGCGGTCCCAGTCGGGCTCCGCGAAGAGGTCATGGGGCGCCCCCTCGCGCGCGTCGAAGTCGCGGTAGGTCTCGTCGAGCACCAGGGCGATCCCGCGGCCCCGGCACAGCTCGAAGAAGGCCCGCACGAGGCCGCCCGGATACTCCGCGCCCCCGGGGTTGTTGGGCGTGACCAGCACGACCGCGCGCGTGCGCGGCCCGATCAGCGCCGCCGCCCCTTCGGGGTCGGGCAGCATCCCCGGCCCGGCGGGCAGGGGCCTGACCGCGATCCCGGCCATGTCGGCCCACATCTTGTGGTTGAAGTACCAGGGCGTGACCAGCACGACCTCGTCGCCCTCGTCGCACAGCGTGGAGAGGGCCGCGCAGTAGGCCTGGTTGCACCCCGCGGTGACCGCGACCTGATCGGGGCGCACGACGCCCCCATAGGCCGCGCTCCAGCGCCCCGCGATCTCCTCGCGCAGCGCGGGCAGCCCCAGGACCGGCCCGTAGAGGTGCACGGCGGGGTCCGACAGCACCATCTCGGCCATGGCCTCGCGCAGCGCCTCCGGGGGGGCGCCCACGGGGGCGGCCTGGGACACGTTGACGAGAGGGCGGTTGGCGGGGAAGGCCACGCCCTCGACCCAGCGCCGCGCCTCCATGATGGGCGGGTCGAAGGTCTGCGCGGCGCGAGGGATCGGGCGGAGCATCTAGTCGCGCCCCCGGTAGGGCTCCACGTACTGGAGCGCCATGTCCCAGGGGAAGAAGATCCAGGTGTCCTGGGACACCTCCGTGACGAAGGTGTCCACCTGCCCGCGCCCCTTGGGCTTGGCGTAGACGGTGGCGAAGTGGGCCCTGGGGTAGAGGGCGCGGACCACCTCCAGGGTGCGGCCCGAGTCCACCAGGTCGTCCACGATGAGCACCCCCGTCCCGTCGCCCATGAGCGCGGCGTCGGGCGCCTTGAGGACCTTGGCCTCGCTCTGGCTCTGATGATCGTAGGAGCGCACGCTGATGGTGTCCACGACGCGGATGCCCAGCTCGCGGCTGACGATCATGGCCGGCGCCATGCCGCCGCGCGTGACGGCGACGACCGCCTTCCACGCGCCCCCGTCCGGCCCCTGCCCGTCGAGCCGCCAGGCGAGCGCGCGGCTATCGCGGTGGATCTGGTCCCAGGACACGTGGAACCCCTTCTCGTGGGGCAGGCGATCGGGTCTGGCGTCGGTCATGGCGGGGCCTCAGGGACGGAGGATGAGCAGGGCGCCGAGGAGGGCGATGAGGCAGGCGGCCGCGCGGTCGATCCACCCCTTGGCCGCGAAGTAGCGCTGGCGGAAGGGACCGGCCGAGAGCACCGTGGCGAGGCCGAGGTAGAAGGCCAGCTCGACGGCCAGCGCCGTGAGGTAGACGGCCGCCGTGGCCCCCGCGCCGCGCAGGTCGGGGAAGATGCTCAGGAGCACGGAGGCGTAGAAGAGCCCGGGCTTGGGGTTGGACAGGTTGAGCGCCATCCCCGCCAGGAACCCCTGGTCCCCCGCGCCGGGCTCGGGGAGCGGGTCGTCGGCGTGGCGCCACATCTTGGAGGCGATCCAGAGGAGGTAGAGCCCGCCCAGGACGTGGAAGATGGACAAGGCCAGGGGGACGGCCGTGAACAGCACGTTGAGCCCCAGCAGCGCCAGGAGGCACCACAGCGAGGCCCCGAGCGCGAGGCCCAGGGCGTAGGGCATGGCGTCGCGCCGCCCCAGGCGGAAGGCCGCCTGCGAGACCGCGACGATGCCGGGCCCTGGGCTCAGGATGGCGACCGTGAGGGTGCCGACGAACAGCGCCAGTTGCGCGGGCGTCACCCCGTCCACGTCAGGCCCGCCCCCTCACGTCAGGGCGATCCTGAGGCCCAGGAGCGCGATCAGCCCGCCGAAGAGGCGGTCCAGGCCCGCCTTGACGCGCCCGTAGGCGGCGCGGGCGGGGCGCAAGGAGAAGACGCGGGCCACCAGGGCGTCCCAGACGACCTCGTTGCCGAACAGGATGGCGAGGATCAGGCCCCGCTCCCGGAGCGGCAGGTCGGCCGGCACCAGCCCGACGAAGATGGCGCCGAAGAACACGGCCGTCTTGGGGTTGGTCACGTTGGTCAGGAAGCCCAGCGAGACCGCCGAGAGGAGCCCGCGCGGCGCCGCGCCGGGGGCGACGTCCGGCAGGGGCTCCGCCGCGTGCCGCCACATCCCGAGGGCGATCCACAGGAGGAACAGGGCGCCCACGACCTTGAGGCCCACGAAGAGCCAGGGCGCCACCTGGAACAGAAGCGCCAGCCCCGCCATGGTCGCCGCCGCCCAGACCACGACGCCGAGCGCGAGCCCCAGCGCCACGCCCGCCCCCGCCCGGAATCCCTCGGAGGCGCCGGTGCGCAGGCACAGGACGAAGGCCGGGCCGGGGCTGACCACGGCCGCGAGGTGGATGGCCCAAAGGGCGAGGAGGGCGGCCGCCGTCACCTACTCCCCCCGGGCCACCGCGATGTCGGGGGCGTCCACGGCCTTCATGCCCACCACGTGATACCCTGCGTCCACGTGCAGCACCTCGCCCGTGGTCCCGCTCCCGAGGTCCGAGAGCAGGTAGAGCGCGGCCTTGCCGACCTCCTCCTGGGAGACGTTGCGCCGCAGCGGCGAGTTCAGCTCGTTCCACTTCAGGATGTAGCGGAAGTCGCCGATGCCCGAGGCCGCGAGCGTCCTTATGGGCCCGGCGCTGATGGCGTTGACGCGGATGCCGTCGCGGCCCAGGTCCTCGGCCATGTAGCGCACCGAGGCTTCGAGGGCGGCCTTGGCCACGCCCATGACGTTGTAGTGGGGCATGACGCGCTCGGCGCCGTAGTAGGTCAGGGTGAGGCAGGAGCCCCCTTCCGTCATCAGGGCGGCCGCGCGGCGCGTGACGGCGGTGAAGGAGAACACGCTGATGTCCATGGTCATCAGGAAGTTGTCGCGCGTGGTGTCCACGTAGCGGCCCCTCAACTGGTCCTTGTCCGAGAAGCCGATGGCGTGGACCAGGAAGTCGAGCCGCCCCCAGCGCGCGGCCAGCGCCTCGAAGAGCCGGTCCACCGAGCCCTGGTCGCTCACGTCGCAGGGCAGCACGAGGTCCGAGCCCACCTCGGCGGCGAGCGGCGTGACGCGCTTGAGGAGCGGCTCGCCCTGGTAGGAGAAGGCGAGCTCCGCGCCGGCCGCGTGGGCGGCGCGGGCGATGCCCCAGGCGATGCTCTTGTCGTTGGCGAGGCCCATGACGAGGCCGCGACGGCCCCGCAGGAGGTCCGATGTCATGTGTCCTGCCCCTCCCGGCGCGCGCGCGGCGACCTGCGCGGCGGTGTAGGGGAAAGGCCTCGGCCGGGCAAGCGGGCCCCCAGGGCCGGCCCGCGCCCGTGTTGGACGGGACCGCGCCGTCGCGTCATCCGCTCGGGTTGCGGGGTTGCGCCCCCGGGTCGAAGGGGTCTATCGCGCTGGGCCAACAACAAGAGGGACGGCGTGGGCGACAGGACCGGCATCTTCGCGGGCGACGACCCCTTCGCGCTGCTCCGCGACTGGCTGGAGGCCGCCCGCGCCAGCGAGCCCAACGACCCCGAGGCCATGGCTCTCGCCACCGTGGACGCCGAGGGGCGCCCCGACCTGCGCGTCGTGCTCCTCAAGGGGATCGGGGCGGGGGGTCTGTCCTTCTACACCAACCTGCGAAGCCGCAAGGCGCGCCAGCTTGCGCAGGGCCACGCGGCGGTGGTGCTCCATTGGAAGACCCTGCGCCGCCAGGTGCGGGCGCGCGGCCCCGTGGGGCCGGTCGCGGAGGCCGAATCCGACGCCTACTTCGCCACCCGCCACCCCCAGAGCCGCCTCGGCGCCTGGGCCAGCCGGCAGAGCGAGCCCCTGGGGTCGCGCCAGGACCTGCTCGACGCCGTGGAGGAGGCGCGGGCCCGCGTCGGCGACGACCCGCCGCGGCCGCCCCACTGGGGCGGCTTCCGGCTCCTGCCGCTGGAGTTCGAGTTCTGGGCCGAGGGCGCCCACCGGTTGCACGACCGCTTCCGCTGGTCGCGCGGCGCCGCCGCCGCCCCATGGGACGTCTGCCGCCTCTACCCGTGACTTTTGTTAGTCGTGACCCCCCCGGGGGAGTGGGTTAGCTGGTGCGATGGTGCCGAGTTTCCCTTGAAGACTTGACCCTTCGCGGCCGGGCCCCCGGGCCTCGGGCCGCCAGCGAGACCAGAGAGATGAGCGAAGATTCCGCCGGCCGGCTCGTCGTGCGCGGCCACGTCAAATGGTTCGACCCCGGCAAGGGGTTCGGCTTCGTGGTCGCCGACGAGGGCGGCCCTGACATCCTCCTGCACGCCAATGTCCTGCGCGCCTTCGGCCAGAGCACCGTCGCCGACGGCTCGGCCATCGTCGTGGAGGCCACCCGCACCGAGCGCGGCCTGCAGGCGGCGGCGGTCGTCACCATCACCCCTCCCGAGGTGCCGCCCGGCTCCTCGCTCCCGGACCTCGCCGACATGGACCCGGCGGTGCTCGCCTCCCGCCCCCTTGAGCCCGCGCGCGTAAAGTGGTTCGACAAGGGCAAGGGCTTTGGCTTCGCCAACGTCTGGGGCGCGGAGGAGGACGTGTTCGTGCACATCGAGGTCTTGCGCCGGTCTGGCTTCGCCGACCTCGCCCCGGGCGAGGCGGTGGCCCTGCGCGTCATCGAGGGCAAGAGGGGCCGCATGGCCATCGAGGTCGCGGCCTGGGACGCGGCGGCGAGGGCGCGATGAGAGCGCTCGCCCCCCTCCTCCTGAGCCTGCTGGCCGGCGGCGCGGCCGCCCAGTGCGCCCCCGACCGCGTCACGGTGAGCGGCGGCTTCGGCGAGGCGACCTTCACCGTGCAGGTCGCCGACGAGCCCGCCGAGCGCTCGCGCGGGCTCATGTTCGTGGAAAGCATGGGCACGCTGGAGGGCATGCTCTTCGTCTACGAGGAGCCGGGGCCGGCCGCCTTCTGGATGCGCAACACCCTGATCCCTCTGGACATGCTCTTCGCCGACGAGACGGGCACCATTACCCGCATCGCGCGGGAGGCCCAGCCTCTCGACGAGACGCCCATCCCGGGCGGCGACGCGGTCCAGTTCGTCCTGGAGATCAACGGCGGCCTCGCCGAGAGGCTGGGCATCCAGGAGGGCGACACGCTGCGCCACCCGCTCGTGGGCGAGGGCGCGGCCGACCCCTGTCCCTGACGACCCCAGGGCAGGCGCCGATTGTGGCGCTTTGCGGGGCGCCCGCGAGACGGCCGCGGGGCAAAGTCGCGGCCGCCGCCCCGCCGCTCGCAAGCCATTGATGCTGAACGTGATTATGGGCCGATGGGCCGCCGCCGCACGCTCCCTGTGACCGGCGCGCCGCGCCCGAGGGGAGGGGGCTGCGCGGGCAGGCGCGGCGGCCGTTGACCGGAGAGGCCGCGGCCCCCCTCTTGGCCGCCATGACGCCCGAGAGGGCGCAGGCCCCATCACGTGAAGGACCCCATGCCCAGCATCTCCTGGCCCGGAACCCCCGCCAACCAGTTCTACGCGCTCGACCTGCTCGACGGCCTCGTCGGCGCCACCATCACCGCCTCCTCGGCCAGCTCCGTGACCTTCACGCGCGGCACGTCCGTCTACACCGTGCTGGGCGGCGGCTTCACCTTCACCGGCACGGGCGCGGCCATGGAGCTCACCGGGGGCACCATCTCCTCCGTGTCCTTGGCCGAGAGCGGCACCTTTGCGGGCCGCCTGACGGCGCTGTCGCTGGGGGCGAGCGCGCTCAACGCCGCCATCAACCTGGAGGAGCCGGGCCCGACCAACGACAACGCCATCGAGAACCTGGTGCAGGGGCTCAGCTGGACCTTCACCGGCACCGCCGGCGCCGACACCTGGGCGAGCTACACCAACGCCGACGGCAACGTCGTGCTGCCCACCAGCAACGCGCGCATGAACATGGGCGCGGGCGCCGACTCGGTGATCGGCGGCACGGGCATAGATCGCATCTACGGCGACGCGGGCGCCGACACGCTCGACGGGGGCGTCGGCAACGACCTCCTCTACGGGGGCGAGGGCAACGACCGGCTCGTCGGCGGGGCGGGCTTCAACTCGCTCTACGGCGACGAGGGCAACGACACGCTGATCGGCAACGCCGACACCGACAGGCTCTTCGGCGGGGAGGGCAACGACAGCCTCAACGGCGCCTCCGGCAACGACACGCTCCTGGGCGGGGAGGCCGAGGACAGCCTCGTGGGCGACCTGGGCAACGACTCGCTCTACGGGGAGGACGGGCTCGACAACCTCTTCGGGGGCGACGGCAACGACCGCCTGTCGGGCGGCAACGATGGCGACACGCTCAACGGCGATGTCGGCAACGACTCCCTGCTCGGCGACTCGGGCTGGGACTCCATGTTCGGGGGCGTCGGCAACGACCAGCTCGACGGCGGCGCGGGCGTGGACCGCGTCGTGGGCGGCGACGGCAACGACCGCGTCCTGGGCGGGTCGGCGCGCGACTGGGTGTGGGGCGACGCCGGCGACGACATCCTCTACGGCGGGTCCGGCGACGACATGATCTACGGCGGCACCGGCCAGGACGACATGTTCGGCGGCAGCGGCGCGGACACCTTCGTCTTCTCGGCGCTCAACCAGATGGCCAACGGCGAGACGCTGCGCGACACCATCGGCCTCTTCGAGAGCGGCGTGGACCGCGTCGACCTCGACGTGCTCAACCTGACCTGGGTGGCCAACGGCGGCGCCTTCACGGCGGCCAACCAGGTGCGGTTCCTCAACGGCAACCTGGACATCGAGACCACCGGCGACGGGCTCGTGGACTACCAGATCAACATCGGCAACCGCCCCCTGCTGCAGAGCGACATCGTCTTCTGACGGCGCGCGCCGCCCAGGCCCATGGGCCGGTCCCTCCGGGGGCCGGCCCTTCGGCTTTCCAAGGGCCGCCGCGCGCCCTATGACGGGTCCGTCGGGGCGTGGCGCAGCCTGGTAGCGCATCTGCTTTGGGAGCAGAGGGTCGTGGGTTCGAATCCCTCCGCCCCGACCAGCCCGCGAGATCCGCGATTTCCGCGCGTCCGTTGCGGCCGCGCCATGGCCGGCCTTCGCGCGCGAGGCGCCCACAGGGGCCTGCACGGGGTTGTCCACGGGGGAATCGGGGTTGTCCACAAGGACTCCGATCGCCCCTAATGTCACGCGATCATTTCGACTTCTCCACAGGAAGTTTCCATCGACAAACCGGAACCTCATACCGCAGGGTGTGTTCCTGGACTGGATGCCCACTAGATGTTGGGTAGCTGACGACCGAACGACAACCGCGCGGCTCCGACCCCCAGCCCCGGAACGGGCCTTCGGGGGCTCGTCGATCCGCGCCCTGCGAAGCGAGGGACCATGAGGATCGAGCGCGCCTTCACCAAGGAGGGCCGGGACGCCTACGAGGGCATCCCCTTCCGCACCACCACCAGCGAGATCAGGAACCCCGACGGCACGGTCGTCTTCAAGCTCGACGCGCTGGAGGTGCCCGAGGCCTGGTCGCAGGTCGCCGCCGACGTCATCGCCCAGAAGTACTTCCGCAAGGCCGGCGTGCCCGCCAGGACCGTGAAGGTCGCCGAGGAGGGCGTGCCGGCGTTCCTCCAGAAGTCCGTGGCGGCCGAAGGGGCGGCCGCCACGGGCGAGACCTCGGCGCGGCAGGTCTTCGACCGCCTCGCGGGCGCCTGGGCCTACTGGGGCTGGAAGGGCGGCTACTTCAGCGGGGAGGAGGACGCGCGCGCCTACTTCGACGAGATGCGCGCCATGCTCGCCCGCCAGATGGGGGCGCCGAACTCGCCGCAGTGGTTCAACACCGGGCTGCACTGGGCCTACGGCATCGACGGCCCGGCGCAGGGGCACTTCTACGTGGACCACGAGACCGGGGATCTGACCCGCTCGGGCTCGGCCTACGAGCATCCCCAGCCGCACGCCTGCTTCATCCAGAGCGTCAGCGACGACCTCGTCAACGAGGGCGGCATCATGGACCTCTGGGTGCGCGAGGCGCGGCTGTTCAAGTACGGCTCGGGCACCGGCACCAACTTCTCCAGCTTGCGTGGCGAGGGCGAGCGGCTGTCGGGGGGCGGGCGCTCCTCGGGGCTCATGGGGTTCCTCAAGATCGGGGACCGGGCGGCCGGCGCCATCAAGTCGGGCGGCACCACGCGCAGGGCCGCGAAGATGGTCATCGTGGATGCGGACCACCCCGACATCGAGGCCTTCATCAACTGGAAGGTCACGGAGGAGCAGAAGGTCGCGAGCCTCGTGGCGGGCTCCAAGATGCAGGAGAAGCGGCTGAACGCCATCTTCGCGGCCCTGCGGGAGTGGGACGGGGCGGAGGCGGACGCCTTCGACCCCGCGAGGAACGCGGGCCTCAAGGCGGCCATCAGGGACGCCAAGAGGAGCGCCATCCCGGACACCTACGTCAAGCGCGTGCTCGACTACGCGCGGCAGGGGTTCGACAGCATCGAGTTCCCGACCTACGACACGGACTGGGACTCGGACGCCTATGCCAGCGTCTCGGGGCAGAACAGCAACAACTCGATCCGCGTCACGGACGCCTTCCTGCGCGCGGTGGAGCAGGACGGGGACTGGAACCTGACCGCCCGCGTGGGCGGCAAGGTGACGAAGACCCTCAAGGCCCGCGACCTGTGGGACCAGATCGGCCACGCCGCCTGGGCCTGCGCCGACCCCGGCATCCAGTTCCACGACACCGTCAACGCCTGGCACACCTGCCCGGCCGACGGGCCGATCCGGGGGTCGAACCCCTGCTCGGAGTACATGTTCCTGGACGACACGGCCTGCAACCTCGCCTCGCTGAACCTCCTGACCTTCTGGGACGGCGAGGCCTTCGAGGCGGAGGCCTACGCCCACGCCGTCAGGCTCTGGACGCTGACCCTGGAGATCAGCGTGCTCATGGCGCAGTTCCCTAGCAAGGAGATCGCGCAGCTCTCCTACGACTTCAGGACCCTCGGGCTGGGCTACGCCAACATCGGCGGGCTCCTGATGAACATGGGGCTGAGCTACGACTCGCGCGAGGGGCGGGCGCTCTGCGGGGCGCTGACGGCGCTCATGACGGGGGTCAGCTACGCGACCTCCGCCGAGATCGCCGGGGAGAGGGGCGCCTTCGCGGGCTTCGAGAGGAACCGCGAGAGCATGCTGCGGGTGATCCGCAACCACCGGAGGGCCGCCCACGGGCAGGCGGGGGGCTACGAGGGGCTGGCCGTCAAGCCGGTGCCCCTGGACCACGAGGGGGTGCCGGACAAGAGGCTGTCGGTGCTCGCCATGCAGGCCTGGGACGACGCCCTCTCGCTCGGCGAGGCGCACGGGTTCAGGAACGCGCAGACCACGGTCATCGCGCCCACGGGGACCATCGGGCTCGTCATGGACTGCGACACCACGGGCATCGAGCCGGACTTCGCGCTCGTGAAGTTCAAGAAGCTCGCGGGCGGGGGCTACTTCAAGATCATCAACCAGTCCGTTCCGGCCGCCCTGCGCAAGCTGGGCTACCGCGAGGGGCAGATCGAGGACATCGTCGCCTACGCCGTGGGGCACCGCACGCTGTCGGATGCGCCCGGCATCAACCACACGGCCCTTCTCGGCCACGGCTTCGGCATGGCGGAGATCGAGAAGGTCGAGGCGGCGCTCCCTCAGGCCTTCGACGTGCGCTTCGTGTTCAACCAGTGGACGCTCGGCGAGGATTTCTGTGCGGGCACGCTCGGGATCCCCAAGGAAAAGCTGAGCGACCCCTCCTTCGACCTGCTCCGGCACCTGGGCTTCTCCAAGTACCAGATCGAGGCGGCCAACGACCACGTCTGCGGGACGATGACCCTGGAGGGGGCGCCGCACCTGCGGCCCGAGCACCTCAGCGTCTTCGACTGCGCCAACCCCTGCGGCAAGAGGGGCAAGCGCTACCTGTCGGTCGACAGCCACATCACCATGATGGCGGCCGCCCAGAGCTTCATCTCGGGGGCGATCAGCAAGACCATCAACATGCCCAACGGCGCCACCATCAGGGACTGCCAGGACGCCTACCTGAAGTCGTGGCAGCTCGGCGTGAAGGCCAACGCGCTCTACCGCGACGGCTCCAAGCTGAGCCAGCCGCTCGCCGCCGCCCTCATCGACGGCGACGAGGAGGCCGAGGAGGTCATGGCGTCGGGCTCGGTCCCCGAGAAGGCCGTCGTGCTGGCCGAGAGGATCGTCGAGAGGGTGGTCGTGCGCGAGGTCCTGCGCGACCGCGAGAAGCTGCCCCAGCGGCGCAAGGGCTACACGCAGAAGGCCATCATCGGCGGCCACAAGGTCTACCTGCGGACGGGGGAATACGCGGACGGGCGCCTGGGCGAGATCTTCCTGGACATGCACAAGGAGGGGGCGGGCTTCCGAGCGATGATGAACAACTTCGCCATCGCCGTGTCGGTGGGGCTCCAGTACGGGGTGCCCCTGGAGGAGTTCGTGGACGCCTTCACCTTCACCCGCTTCGAGCCCGCCGGCATGGTGCAGGGCAACGAGGCCATCAAGAGCGCCACGAGCATCCTCGACTACATCTTCCGGGAGCTGGCGATCAGCTACCTCGACCGCACGGACCTGGCGCACGTCCAGCCTGCGGGGCGCAGCTTCGACGAACTGGGGGAGGGGGAGCGCAACGTGGCGCCCGTGAGCGAGTCGGTGGCCCATCGCAGCATCGAGGTGCTCAAGCAGATCAGCTCCACGGGCTACCTGAGGAAGCGCCTGCCCGAGCAGCTCGCGGCGCTGAACGGCGTGGCGGAGGCGGCGGGGGCCTACGACCCGGCCACGAGCGCGACCGCGCTGGCCACGGGCACCATCAGCGCCCGCGACAAGGCCCGCATCCAGGGCTACGAGGGCGACCCCTGCGGCGAGTGCGGCAACTACACGCTGGTCCGGAACGGCACCTGCATGAAGTGCAACACCTGCGGGGGCACGAGCGGCTGTTCTTGACGCGCGAGCGCCGGCGCGGCGCCCGTCCCCCAGGGGGGCGGGCGTCGTGATTCGCGGGAGGGGGGCTGCGGGTCTCATGGGGGGAGAGTCGCAGGGTGTGGTTAACGGGGTCTGACGGCACCGCGCGGTGGGGTTAGCGAGGGGTTAACCGGCGTGGGGCAGGGTAAGGCGCGCGATCCGGGAGCGGCCATGGGCCTTGTCCACAACGAGCAGATCAAGCTGTCCGCGACGTTCCTGAACGGCGTGGCGCAGGCGGTGTTCGCGGTCGGATGCCTGGGTCCGGTGGTGGCCATGCTCATCGGGAGCGTGGCGCCCGGCCTCATCCCTCTCGGCGTCGCCGCCGGTTGCTGGATGCTGGCGGTCGCCCTACATCTCGTGGCAAGGCGCATCCTGAGGAGACTGCTGCCATGACCCAGACCGACGTGCTGATCGCGCTGCTCGTCACGCCCGTCGGCGGGATCGTCGTCGGGCTCTGGACCTACTGGATCGCCACCCGGCCCCCCGAGAAGCCGCGCCCGCCCGCCGAGTAGGGCCTTTCGAAACCCATCCCGCCTTGCGTCATGGCGGCCTGAGGGGGGCGCGTTGCACCTCGTCCACATCCTGCTGCCCACCGCCGACAACGACGGGCGGCCCTTTCCCCGGGCGCTCTTCGACGCCCTGCGCCGGGAGATGACCGAGCGGTTCGGGGGCGTGACGTTCCATTCGCGCGCGCCCGCCGAGGGGTCCTGGAAGGGCGGCGACGGCACCGCCCGCGACAGCGTCGTCATCGTGGAGGTCATGGACGAGGCGCTCGACCCGGCCTGGTGGCGCGACAGGCGCGAGCGGCTGGAGGAGGAGTTCCGGCAGGACGAGGTGGTCGTGCGCGCCATGCCCATCACGCGGCTCTAGCCAGCCGGGGGGGCGCCGAGCCATGGTTGCGCCCATGCTGGACCGCTTCACGCTGCCGGGGGCGCGCGCCGCCGTCACCGGCGGGGCGCGGGGCATCGGGCTCGCCACGGCGGAGGCGCTGGCGCAGGCGGGGGCCTCGGTGCTGATCCTGGACCTCCAGGGGGCGGAGGAGGCGGCGGAGGGGTTGCGGGCGAAGGGGTTCGAGGCGCGCGGCGCGCGGCTCGACGTGGCCGACCCGGCGGCCTGCGAGGCCCTGGCGGCCGCGAACCCGGTGGACGCGCTGGTGGCCAACGCCGGCATCGCGGGGCCGGACACGCCGGCGCTGGACATGGACGAGGCGACGTGGCGGCGCTTCATGGGCGTCAACCTCGACGGGGCGTTCTGGACCATGCGCGCCTGGGGGCGCGGCATGGTGGAGCGGGGGCGGGGCGCGGTGGTGGCCACCGGGTCCATGTCGGGGACCATCGCCAACAGGCCGCAGCGGCAGGCGCACTACAACGCGTCCAAGGCCGGGCTGCACCACCTGGCGCGCAGCCTCGCGGCCGAGTGGGCGCCCCATGGGGTGCGCGTCAACGCGGTGGCGCCGACCTACGTGGACACGCCCATGTCGGGGCCGACCGCGCGCGCGCGGCCCGACCTCCGCAGGGTGTGGATGGAGAGCACGCCCATGGGGCGCATGGTGGAGGCCGAGGAGGTGGCGGCGGCCATCCTGTTCCTCCTGTCGCCGGCGGCGTCCGCGATCACGGGGGCGGTGCTGCCGGTGGACGGGGGCTACACGGTGTGGTGAGCCCCACCTGGGCCGTGGCCTGCACCACCATCGAGGCGCCCGCGCAGGCGGAGGCCTTCGCGGCGCACCACCTGGCCCTGGGGGCGTCGCGCGTCCTGCTGTTCCTGGACGAGCCGCGCGACGCCGCCGCCTACGACCTGGACGGGCCGGTCGCGGTGGTCGCCTGCGACGAGGCCCATTGGCGGGGGCGCAGGCCGGCGGACCACCGCCACCGGCAGACGCGCAACGCCGAGGCCGCGCGGCGGCTCGCGGGGACCGACTGGGTGGCGAGCCTGGACGCGGACGAGTTCCTGCTCCCGCGCGGGGGGAGCGTGGCGGAGCTGCTGGCGGCGGTGCCCGAGGGGATCGGGGCCTGGCGCGTGCCGGCGGCCGAGCGGGCGGCGGTGGGGGGGTGGCGGGACGACGCGCTCGACCTGGGCGGCGTGGCCAAGCTCAGGCGCGAAGGGGAGCGGCTGGGGCGCAGGCTCTGGGGCGAGCGGATCGGGCGGGCCTTCCCGGACGGGTTCCAGGGGCACAGCTTGGGCAAGTCGTTCCTGCGGACGGAGCGGGCGGACCTGCGCTTCCGCATCCACCTGGCCGTGGGGGCGGCGGGGCCGGCGCCCGAGGCCGTGGCGCGCGAGGAGGAGGCGCTGCTCCTCCACTGCTTCCCGACCTCCTTTCCGGACTGGCTGTCCAAGTTCGCGCGGCGGGCGGGGAGCCCGGAGCGGCTCGCGGCCATGAGCGCGCGGGAGAGGCGAAAGTACGAGCTCCACGCCGCCTGGGCGCGCGAGGGGGGGGAGCCGCGGCGGCTCTTCGAGGCGCTGTGCGTGCTGGGGGAGGCGGAGGCGGCCGCGCTGGTGGCGGAGGGGCGGGCCTTGCGGATCGAGCCGCCGGACCTGGGCGCCCTGCGGGCGTCGCTCCCGCGCCGGGCCCTCCCGCCCCTGCCGGGGGGGCTGCGGCCGGCGGTGCGCCTGGTGGGGGCGGCGGACCCGGCCGTCCTGCGTCTGCTGGCGGCGCGGGGCTGGGGCGAGGGGGGCGGGGTGGCGGTGGCGCCGCGCCGCCCGGGCGGGCCGCCGGGGCCGGAGGGGGCGATCCCCTGGGTGGTGGAGCTGGACAAGCCGCGCGACGTGCTGGCGCGGATCGAGGGGGCGCTCTAGCAGCGGACCTCGCTGTCGCGCAGGCCGGTCTCCACGAGCAGGCAGCGGTTGCGCGCCTCGTAGTAGTAGCCGCGCGCGTACCAGCCCACGGCCTCGTCCATGTCGCCGTCCGCGACGATCCAGGCGCCGCGCAGGTAGCGGCCGGCGTAGCGCAGGTTGGTCATGGGATCGAGGAGTCCCGCGTCCGTCCCCTCGTAGCCCATGGTGCGGGCGGTCTGGGGCAGGATCTGCATGAGGCCCATGTAGGGGCCGTTGCGGGCGGCGGGGTTGTAGTCCGATTCGCGCTGGATGACGCGATGGATGAGCGCCTCGGGGATGTCGAGCTCCTGGGCGGCGGCGCGGATCATGCGCCGCATCTCGGGCGACGCGCCGGCCTGGAGGCCGGAGGAGGGGGGCGGGGGCGCCTCGGCCGGGGGGCGGGCGCAGGCGGCCAGGGCGAGGAGGAGGAGGACGGCAGGGCGGAGCGTCATGCGCGGGTTCCCGGTCGGACGGCCCTTCCCTTACGGCCCGGGCCGCCCGGCTGTCCAGCCTGTCGGCGCAGGCCCACGCCGAGGCGGTCCAGGGCGCGCTCCAGGGCGGCGTCGCCGCCCTGGGCTGCGACGAGCGCGTCGAAGGAGCGGCGCAGGGCCTCCTTCTCGCCGCCCTTGCAGTCGTTCCAGGGGCGGCCCTGGATGGCCATGTGGAGCACGTAGTAGGGGATGAAGTGGGGGCGCTCGCCGGACTGGAGGAGGCGCGCGTAGGCCCTGTCGGCGCCCAGCGCCACCAGCTCCTCGGCGGTGGCGACGCCGGCTCGGGCGAAGGCCGCCTCCATCGCCGGCCCGAGGCCCCGGAGGGAGGAGATCGCCGTCATGGCCCCTCTCCACGGCAAAAGGGGCCGGAGGGGCCGCGCGCCCGCAGGGAGGGGCGGGGCGCGGCCCTTCCGGCCATGGTGCCCGGCGCGCGGCCCGAGGGAGGACGGGCACGCAAAGGCGCGTCGGGGTCGTCTCCGCTGCCTCTAGATGCTGGCGAGGTCGCGGAACACGATGGCGGCGCCGCCGCCCGTCCCGAAGGCGGCCCACGACGCGACGGGCGCGCCGGGCTGCCGGGGCTGGGGGGCCTGGGCCTGCTGCTGTTGCTGCGGGGCGGAGCCGCGCTCCGCGCCCCCGCCGGGGGCGGTCGTCCTGGAATCCATGGCTGTCGTCCTTCGCTCGCGGTCCATGCGGGGGGAGCCCCGGACCCTGTCCCATCTGCCTCGACGATCGGCCTCTGCGGGCCGTGGTTAAGCAATGACACGAGTCGTGGGGCCGTTGCAGGGCGGAAATGTGGCGATGGCGTGACGACGTGGCGTCACGGCCACAGGGGGCGGGGCGTTGCGCGGGCGCCCGGGCTCTGCGAAGGGTGCGGCAGCGGAGGGGACCCATGGGACGGCTGAGCGGCAAGCGCGCCTTGGTGACGGCGGCGGGGGCGGGGATCGGGCGCGCCTCGGCCCTGATGATGGCCCGCGAGGGGGCGCGGGTGCTCGCCACCGACCTGGACGAGGCGGCGCTGGCCTCGCTGGCCGAGGAGGCCGGGGAGGCGCTGGAGGCGCGCAGGCTGGACGTGCTGGACCGCGACGCGGTGGCGGCCCTGGCCGACGACCCCCTGGAGCCGGACGTGCTGCTGAACTGCGCGGGGATCGTGGCGGCCGGCACGCTGCTCGACTGCGACGAGGCGCAGTGGGAGCGCTCGGTGGCGCTCAACATGACGGCCATGTTCCGGGTCTGCCGCGCGGTGGTCCCCGGCATGATCGCGCGCGGGGGCGGGTCCGTCATCAACGTGGCCTCCGTCGCGGGGGGCATCGTCGGCGTGCCCAACCGATTCGCCTACGGGGCGACCAAGGCGGGCGTGATCGGGCTCACCAAGGGCCTCGCGGCCGACCACGTGGGGCAGGGGATCCGCTGCAACGCCATCGCGCCGGGCACCGTCGAGAGCCCGTCCCTGCGCGACCGGATGCGCGCCACGGGGGACGAGGAGGCGGCGCGCAGGATGTTCACGGCGCGCCAGCCCATGGGGCGGCTCGGGCGGCCCGAGGAGATCGCGGCGCTGGTGGTCTACCTCGCCTCCGACGAGAGCGCCTTCACCACAGGCCACGTCCACGTCGTGGACGGCGGCATGACCAACGTCTGAGGATCACGCATGAAGCTCCTGCGCCACGGCCCCCAGGGCCACGAGAAGCCCGGCCTCTGGCACGAGGGCACGATCCGCGACCTGGGCGGGCACGTGGACGACATCGCGGGCGACGCCCTGTCCGACGAGGGGATCGCGCGGCTGCGGGCGCTGGACCCCGCGTCGCTGCCCGTGGTGGTGGCCGGGACGCGCCTTGGCCCCTGCGTGGGGCGCACGGGCAAGTTCATCTGCATCGGGCTCAACTACGCCGACCACGCGGCCGAATCGGGGATGCAGGTGCCGCCCGAGCCCGTCATCTTCATGAAGGCCACATCGGCCATCGTGGGGCCGGACGACCCCATCGTCATCCCCAGGGGGTCGGTCAAGACCGACTGGGAGGTGGAGCTGGCCGTCATCATCGGGGCAAGGGCGAAGTACGTGAGCGAGGCCGACGCCCTGGCCCACGTCGCGGGCTACGCCGTGGCCAACGACGTGAGCGAGCGCAGCTTCCAGGCCGAGCGGTCGGGGCAGTGGACCAAGGGCAAGAGCTGCGACAACTTCGGCCAGCTCGGGCCCTGGCTGGTGACGCGCGACGAGGTGCCCGACCCGCAGGACCTGGCCATGTGGTGCAAGGTGAACGGGGAGACCATGCAGGACGGCTCCACCCGCACCATGGTCTACGGCGTGGCCTTCCTGGTGAGCTACCTCAGCCAGTTCTTCACGCTGCACCCCGGCGACGTGATCTCGACCGGCACGCCGCCGGGCGTGGGGATGGGGAGGAAGCCGCCGCGCTACCTGAGGCCGGGCGAGGTCGTCACCCTGGGCATCGAGGGCCTGGGCGAGCAGCGCCAGGACGTGATCGCGGACGCCTAGAGGCGGGCGCGGAGCGCCGAGAGGTCGTAGCCCGCGCGCCCGGCCGCCTCGATCACGGCGTCGGCGCCCAGCTTCGGCGCCTGGCCCAGCGCCCACAGGATCGAGGAGCGCGTGCCAGAGGCGCAGTAGGCCAGCACGGGGCCCTGGGCCAGCGCCTCGGCCTGCTGCCTGATCCGGTCGGGCGTCATGGTCTGGTGCGTGACCTGGTTGTCCACGAAGTTGAGGCCGGCGGCCTCGGTGGCCGCGCGCAGGGCGGCCGAGTGGAGCTCGGCCGGGTTCTCGGCGTCGGGGCGGTTGCAGACCACGGTGCGGAAGCCCTGGGCCGCGATGGCGGGGAGGTCCTCGGGCGCGATCTGGGGCGAGACGGCGTAGTCGGGGCTGATGCGGCGGATGTCCATGGGGGCAGCCTACGCCCCCGGGGTCAGCCCAGCAACACCCCGACGACGACCAGGAGGAGGCCGAGGACGGAGAGGCCGAAGGCCCCGAGGTTGAGGGGCAGCGCGCGCGCGAGGCGGGCGCGCAGCTCTGGCTCGGGGAGGCGGGCGCCGCGGGCGCGGACGACGAGCAGGGCGCTCCAGAGGACGCCGAGGAAGCCGGCGGCGGCGAGCAGGGCGCCCGCCCAGACGAGAAGCTGCATGGGTCGGCTCCTGTGGCGCCCCCGCCCTAGCCGGACGGGGGCCGGGCCGCAACGGGCGCGCCCGCCTTGCCGGGGGCGGCAGGGGCGCCTACCCCTGCATCCCGAGCAGAGAACCGGAGCCAACCATGCCCGCCGCCCTCCACGTCGTCGCCACCGAGCCCATGCCGGGCGACGAGATCCGCCAGTTCATCGAGCGCTACGAGGCGCTCGAGGCCCAGAAGGCCGACATCGCGAACGAGATGAAGGAGACGATGGCCGAGGCCAAGGGGCGCGGCTACGACACCAAGGTCCTGCGCAAGATCGTCGCCATCAGGAAGCGCGACAAGGACGACATCGCCGAGGAGGAGGCGATCCTCCAGCTCTACAAGGACGCCCTGGGGATGGCCTGAGGCATGGCCTGGGCCTACCTCTTCGTGGCCGGGCTCTTCGAGGTGGGCTGGGCCGTGGGGCTCAAATACACCCAGGGGTTCACGCGGCTCTGGCCGACGCTGTGGACCCTGGGCGCCATGGCGGTGAGCCTGGGGCTCCTGGGGCTGGCCCTGCGCACGCTGCCGGTGGGCACGGCCTACGCCGTCTGGACCGGCATCGGCTCGGTGGGCACGGCGGGCTTGGGCATCTGGCTCTTCGGCGACCCGGCGACCGTGGCGCGGCTGCTGTGCATCGGGCTGATCGTGGCGGGGATCGTCGGGCTGAAGCTGGTCGGCTAGGCCTGGATCACGCGCACGTCGCCGCGCGCGGCGATGCGCGCCACGTCCGCCTCGTAGGCCTCGGTGAGCTCGCGCACCAGGGCGTCGTCCCAGCCGGGCACGTCCACCACGTCCTCGATCTCCGAATCGAGCGCGAACTTGTCCAGGAAGGCGCCGATGACGCGGCGCTCCTGGAGGGCCGAGCCGCCGGGGTGCTCGGCCATGTAGGCGGAGAAGCGGTCGTAGCCCTCGGGCGACATGATGGCGGCGAGCAGGTCCCAGCGGCCCTCCAGGGAGGCCTCGGGCACCCCCGCCAGCGCCGCCATGACCTCGCCCCAGACGAGCGGGGTGTCCTCGTTGCACCAGACCGTGAGGGGGGCGTCGGGTGCCGAGCGGCGCAGCGCCTCCACCACGGCCGACCAGCGCGGGGCGCGCGGGTCGGCGCCGCCCATGAAGGCGTCGAAGGAGGGCCCGCGCGCCTGGCCCCAGGCGGCGGGCAGGAGGGTGGCGGGGTTGCGCAGGCCCAGGAACAGCTCGACCCGGGCGCCGGGGAAGAGCAGGGGGAGCGCCCGCGCCCGTTCGCGCGCGCGGGCGAGGAAGCCGCCCTCCATGACCTCGCCGGGCAGCGCCAGGAAGGCCGAGGAGGAAAGCACAACGCGCCGCGCCTGGCGGCCCTTGAGGACGGACTCCAGCAGGCCGCCGGGCTCCCCCCCGCCGGCGGCGGCCAGCGCCGCCTCGCGCAGGGCGGCGCGGTAGCCCGAGGGGCCGGGGACGGCCACGCCCTCGCGCGAGAGGCGCCCCACGTTGCGCAGGAGCGACTTCAGGAGGCGGTCGTTGTCGGTGCAGGTGGCGCCGATGTGAAGCGCGATCTCCATGAGCCCGTCCCGCGCCCCCCTGGCCGCCCCCGCCACGGCTTACAAGGGGCGGGCTCGACAGGGAAGCGGCGCCGGGTTAGGCGGGGCCATGCCCGACAGGATCGCTCAGGCATTCGTCCCGCGCCTCGCCTGGCCCCGCCCCGACCCCTGGGCGGCCGCGGCCCTGGGCGTGGCGGCGCTGGTGCTCTTGCCGGTGGCCTCGGTGCTGTGGCTGGCGCTGGGGCCGTCGGAGGGGCTCTGGGCGCACCTGTGGGCGACCGCGCTGCCGCGCTACCTGGGCAACACGCTCCTGCTCATGGCCGGCGTGGGGGCGCTGACGGCGCTGGTGGGGACGGGGGCGGCCTGGCTCGTCACCCTGCACGACTTCCCCGGGCGGCGCTGGCTGGCCTGGGCGCTGCTCCTGCCCATCGCGGTGCCGGCCTACGTGGGGGCCTATGCGCTCACGGACCTCCTGGAGTACGCGGGGCCGGTGCAGACGGGGCTGCGGGGGCTGATGGGGTGGGAGAGCCCGCGCGACTACTGGTTCCCCGACATCCGCTCCCCCTGGGCGGCCATCCTGGTGCTGTCGGGGGCGCTCTACCCGTATGTCTACGTCCTCGCCCGCGCGGCCTTCCAGGAGCAGTCGGGGGCGGCCTACGAGGTGGCGCGGGCCTTGGGCTGCGGGCCGTGGGGGCGGCTGTGGCGGGTGGGGCTGCCGCTCGCGCGCCCGGCCGTGGCGGCGGGGGTGGCCGTGGCGCTCATGGAGGTGGTCAGCGACTTCGGCACCGTGGACACCTTCGCGGTGCAGACGCTGACCACGGGCATCTTCTCGGTGTGGCTGCAGGCCGGCAACCTCGCGGGGGCGGCGCAGCTGGCGTCCCTGGCGCTGGCGGGCATCGTCATCCTGCTGACGCTGGAGAAGGCGGCGCGGCGGCGGCGGCGCAGCTTCGGCTCGGCCCGGGCTCTGCGGCCGGTGGCGCCGGCGCCGCTGGGGGGCGCGCGGGCCTGGGCGGCGACGCTCGCCTGCCTCCTGCCGGTGCTGGGGGGCTTCGCGCTGCCGGTGGCGGTGCTCGGGTGGCGGGCGCTCGACCCCGCGCTCTGGGCCGAGGCCGCGCTGGGCCGGGCGGCGCTGAACTCGGTGACGGCGGGGGGGGCGGCGGCGGTGCTGACGGTGGCGCTGGCCGTGGCGATGGTCTACGGGGCGCGGCTCGGGCGGGGGCGGCTGCCCGTGCTGCTCCTGCCCGTCACGGCGGTGGGCTACGCGCTGCCGGGGGCCGTCCTGGGGATCGGGCTCCTGATCCCCCTCGCCGCCTTCGACCACGCGGTGGCGGACGGGCTGGAGGCCTTGGGGCTCGACGTGGGGCTCCTGCTCACGGGGAGCGCGGCGGCCATCGTGCTGGCCTACGTGGTGCGCTTCTTCGCGGTGGCGCAGGGGGCGGCGGACGCGGGCCTCGCGCGCATCCCGCCGTCGCTGCCCATGGCGGCGCGGTCGCTGGGGCGGACGGCGGGGGGGACGCTGCGGGCCGTGCACCTGCCGCTGACGCGGGCGTCGTTGGGCTTCGCGGGGCTCATGGTGTTCGTGGACGGCATCAAGGAGCTGCCCGCGACGCTGCTGCTGCGGCCCTTCGGCTACGAGACGCTGGCGACGCGCGCCTATGCCAAGGCGAGCCTGGAGGACCTGTCGGGGGCGGCGCCGGCGGCGCTGGCCATCTGCCTCGTCGGGCTCCTCGCGGTGGCTCTCATGGCGCGGGCGCCTGGGGGGCCGGCGGACCTGGCGCGGCCAGGCGGGGCGGGGCGACGGCGGTCGAGCCGGCCGGCCCGCGCGGGTCCGGGGGCCGCCGGACCACCGGGGGCGCGGATCGGGACGGCGGAGGGGCGGCCCGGCGCGCTTGCGCGGGCGGGGGGCGGGGGCTAAGCGGGGCCTGGCCCCCATAGCTCAGCCGGTAGAGCAGCTGATTTGTAATCAGAAGGTCGGCGGTTCGAGTCCGTCTGGGGGCGCCGGGACCGAGGCGGCGCGGCGGCCCCGGGGGGCGCCACCGCAGGCGCCGCGACCGAGGGCGCGGCCCGCCGGAACGAGCGCGCGGGACCGGCGCGACGGGCTACTCGGCGGCGAGGCCCAGGCGGGCAGCGAGGTATCCCGCATCCTCCTGGGCGGCGCGGGCGGCGCGCAGGGCCGCCGCGCGGTCGGCGAGCAGGCCAGCGACGGCGCCCAGTGACCGCCAGGCGAGGGGCTCCTCGGGGGTGGCGGGCTCGTTCGTCGTTCGTTCCATGACTGTCCCTCCGGGCCCGGGCGCGGGCGTCAGTAGGTGCGGATCAGGCCCACGAGGCGGCCCTGCACGCGGACGCGGTCCTCGCGGTAGACCTTGGTCTCGTAGGCGGGGTTGGCGGCTTCGAGCGCGATCGTGCCGCCCTGCCGGCGCAGGCGCTTGAGCGTGGCCTCCTGGCCGTCCACGAGGGCCACCACGATGTCGCCGGTGTCGGCCGTGGTCGTCTCGCGGATCACCACCACGTCGCCGTCGTTGATGCCGGCGTCGCGCATGGAGTCGCCGCGCACCTCCAGCGCGTAGTGCTCCCCCGGCGACAACATGGAGTGGGGCACCGAGACGTGGCGCGTGACCTCGCTGATGGCGGCGATGGGCACGCCGGCGGCGATGCGGCCCATGAGCGGCAGCTCCTCCGCGCCGCCCGATTCGACGGGCCGGGCGCCGCGCGGCGGGGGCGCGGCGGGGCGCCCGCCCTCGATCACGCGCGGGGCGAAGGCGGGGCGCGGCAGGCGGTCGCCGCCCCGGTCGGCCAGGGCGTCGGGCATGCGCACGATCTCGATGGCCCGCGCGCGGTGGGGCAGGCGGCGGATGAAGCCCCGTTCCTCCAGCGCCGTGATGAGGCGGTGGATGCCGGACTTCGACCGCAGGTCGAGCGCCTCCTTCATCTCGTCGAAGGAGGGGGGCACGCCGTCGCGGCTGAGGCGGCGGTCGATGAAGTCGAGCAGGTCGAGCTGCTTGCGCGTGAGCATCGAGGGCCTCCGGGTCCGGTTCGCTATGTTCTGGGGTCGTTCCCGGTTTGTGTCAAGCCGTTCCGTCGAAGTGTCACGATCTCGACCTCGGCGCCCGCCGGCCGGCCGGGGTCGCCGGGCGGCTGGACCACCAGGGCGTCGGCGTCGGCCAGGACTGAGAGGAGGGAGGAGTCCTGCCGGTCGAAGGGGGCGACGGCGCCGTCGGGGCGCAGCGCGGCGCGCAGGTAGTGCTCGCGCGGGCCGTTGGGGGGGAGGGGCGAGGCCAGGCGGGCCGGGCGGCGGGGGGCCGGCAGGGCGGGCAGGCCGAGGGCCGCGAGGATCACGGGGCGGAGAAAGAGCGTCCCGCAAACCATTGCCGATACGGGGTTTCCTGGAAGCCCGAGGAGCATCCCCCCCCAGGGGAGCCGGCCGGCCAGCAGGGGCTTGCCGGGCCGCAGGGCGACCTTGTGGAAGGCGAGCGTGGCGCCGGCGGCGCGGGCGGCGGGGGCCACGAGGTCGTGGTCGCCCACGGAGGCGCCGCCGACGGTGACGAGGATGTCGGCCCCCTCGGCCAGCGCGAGGCCCTGCGCGAGCCCCTCGGGCGTGTCGTCGGCCATGGGCAGGAGGCGGGGGCAGGCGCCGGCCTCGCGGACCAGGGCGGCGAGGCCGAAGGCGTTGGCGGCGAAGACCTGGTCGGGGGTCGGGTCGTCGCCCGGCGCGGCCAGCTCGTCGCCGGTGGCGAGGATCGCCACGTCCGGGGGGCGGGCCACGGCCGCCTCGGCGTGGCCGAAGGCGGCGACGAGGGCGACGTCGCCGGGGGACAGGAGGCGGGGGGCGGGGAGCGTGGCGCCGGCGCGGAAGTCGGCGCCGGCGGGGCGCACGTGGCCCGCCCGGGCGCCGGGGCCCAGGAGGACGTGCCCGCCGTCGCGGGTGGCGTCCTCCTGGACGACCACGGCGTCGGCGCCGCGGGGGAGGGGGGCGCCGGTGAGGATGCGGACGGCCTCGCCGGCGCCCAGCGTGCCGGGGAAGCGGCGGCCGGCGGCGCTCTCGCCCACGAGGCGGAGGCGGGCGCCGGGGCGGGCGTCGGCGGAGCGCACCGCGTAGCCGTCCATGGCGGAGGCGTCGAAGGGAGGCTGGTCGCGGCGGGCCGCGAGGGGCTCGAGGAGCACGCGGCCGCCGAGGCCGGCGAGGGGGACGCGCTCGGGGACGGGCGGGGGCGCCAGGGCGAAGAGGGCCGCGAGCGCCTCGGCGACCGGGATCACGGCGACTCGTGGCGCCCCGAGGCGCCGCCGTCCTTGAGGCGGACGCGGACGGCCGTCAGCGTCATGCCTTTGTCGGCGGCCTTGAGCATGTCGTAGAGGGCGAGGCCGGCGACGGACACGGCCGTCAGCGCCTCCATCTCGACGCCGGTGGGGCCGGTGGTGCGCACGGTGGCGGTGATGCGGACGCCGCCGTCCTCGGGGGCGAGGTCCACGGCCACCTGGGAGAGCGCGATGGGGTGGCAGAGGGGGATGAGGTCGGCGGTGCGCTTGGCGGCCATGATGCCGGCGAGGCGGGCGACGCCCAGCGCGTCGCCCTTGCCGGCGCGGCCCTCGCGCACCAGGGCGAGCGTGGCGGGGGCCATGAGGAGGCGGCCCTCGGCCACGGCCACGCGAGGGGTCGCGGGCTTCTCGGACACGTCCACCATGCGGGCCTGGCCGGAGACGTCGAAGTGGGTGAGCGTCACAGCCCGCCCGCCGCCGAGAGGGGGCGCGCGAGGAGCCGGCGGGTGGCGGCGGCCACGTCCGCCTCGCGCATCAGCGATTCGCCCACGAGGAAGGCGCGGGCGCCGTAGCGGGCCAGATCCGCGAGGTCGTCGGGGGTGCCCAGGCCGCTCTCGGAGACGATGAGGCGGCCCTCGGGGACGCGGCGGGCGAGCTGGCGCGTCACGTCAAGGGTGGTCTCGAAGGTCCTGAGATCGCGGTTGTTGATGCCCACGAGGGGGGAGCGCAGGCGGCAGGCGCGCTCCAGCTCGGCTTGGTCGTGGACCTCCAGGAGCGCGTCCATGCCCCAGCGGGTGGCCGCGTCCTCCAGTTCGGCGGCCTGGGCGTCCGAGAGGACGGCCATGATCAGCAGGACGCAGTCGGCGCCCAAGGCGCGGCTCTCGGCCACCTGCCAGGGGTCGAGCAGGAAATCCTTGCGCAGCACCGGCAGGGGGACGGCGGCGCGGGCGGCGACGAGGTCGGCGTCGCCGCCCCCGAAGGAGGGGCCGTCGGTGAGGACGGACAGGCAGGTGGCGCCGCCCTCGGCGAAGGCGCGGGCCAGGGCGGGGGGGTCGAAGTCGGCGCGGATGAGGCCGCGCGAGGGGCTCGCCTTCTTGATCTCGGCGATGAGGCCGTAGCCCTTGCGGGCGGCCTCGCCGAGCGCCTTGGCGAAGCCGCGCGGGGCGGGGGCGGCCTGGGCCTCGGCCTCCAGGTCCGCGAGCGGGGTCGCGGCCTTGCGCGCGGCGACCTCGTGGAGCTTGTAGGCCTTGATCTGGTCGAGGATGGGCATGGGGGCGTCATAGACGGGCGGCGGGCGCGGGGGAACCCCAGCGGATGGGGGGCTCGCCGTGGGACGCGAGCCAGGCGTCCACGGCCGAGAAGGGGCGGGAGCCGAAGAAGCCGCGGGCGGCGGAGAGGGGGGAGGGGTGGACGCCGCGCAGGACCAGGTGGCCGCCGGGGCGGAGGTGGCGGGCCTGGGCCTGGGCGGGCTTGCCCCAGAGGACGAAGGCGGTGGGGCGCCGGGACACGCGGTCGAGGACCTGGGCGGTGAGCGCCTCCCAGCCGAGCTTGGCGTGGCCCCCGGGCTCGCCCGCCGGGACGGTGAGGTGGGTGTTGAGGAGGAGGACGCCTTGGCTGGCCCAGGGGGTGAGGTCGCCGTTGGGCAGGCTCTCGCCGGTGTCGTCGCGGAGTTCGCGCAGGATGTTGGCGAGGGAGCGGGGCAGGGGCCGCACGTCGGGGTGGGCGGAGAAGGCGAGGCCCATCGCGTGGCCGGGCGTGGGGTAGGGGTCCTGGCCGAGGATGACCACGCGGACGGCTTCGGGGGGGGTCAGGGCGAGGGCGCGGAAGCGGTCCTGGGGCGCGGGGAGTATGGGGCGGGGGTCGGCGGCGAGGGCGGAGGCGAGGCGGGGCCAGTCGGTGTCGAAGAAGGGGAGGTCGGCCCAGGTGGGGGGCGGGGTGCCATGGGAGGGGTCGGGCGGGGGGGCGAACAGGTCGGGCTGGGCGGGCACGACGAACCTCCGGCTGGATCGGCACCACGAAGGGTAGAGCAGGCCGTGGCGGCGGGTAGGTCGCGGACCCTGGTGGGGCTTGCGGGATCGGGGGGCGGACGCGTCGCCCGGCCGGCCTGCGCCAGACCTGCCGCCGGCGGGCGGCCTAGCGTTCGCGCGGCGCCCAGATGGCAGCCGTCTTGGCCACGGCGCCGGGCGGCCTGTCCCCCTTGCCGACCAGATCGAAGCCCAGATGGCGCATGATCTGCCCCACGAGGGAGCCCGCGCCGGTCGTGCCGAGGTCGAGCGGATGGTGGCGCGCGCCGAGGCGCGCGCCGATCGGCGGCTCGACGCCCGCAAGCGCCGGCAGCGCGCGGCCCGCTGCATCGAGGCAAGCGGCGCGTCCGTCGCCCGACCGGATCACGTCGCGCATCTCCAGGATCACCGGGCCGTCTTGATTGAGCCCTCTGGCGCGAAGTGGCAGGCCGGAGGCGTGGATGAAGTCCATGACGGCCTGACCGACCGGGTCGCCCCTGTCGCGGAGGCGACGCGCGTTCTCGTGGAGCCGAGCTCGTTCGTCGGGCGACTTGGCCCCGAGCCAGTCCAGGGTAAGGTAGGAGGGCAGAGGCGCGGTCGTCATGGTGCGGGCCGCTAGGCGGTCGACGCCGTCACGGCCGCCAGCCGCTCCAGCGCCCGCCGCGCCGCGCCCGAGTCGAGGCTCTCGCGCGCCCTCTCGGCGCCCTCCGCCAGCGTCGCGGCCCGCTCCGCGATCACCAGAGCGGCGGCCGCGTTCCAGACCACCGCGTCGCGGTAGGCGCCGGGCTCGCCCGAGAGCAGCGCGCGGAAGGCCGAGGCGTTGTCCTCGGGCGTGCCGCCCAGGATCGCCTCGAAGGGGTGGAGCGGGAGCCCGGCCTCCTCGGGGTGGGCCTCGCGCTCGGTCACGGCGCCGTCCTTCAGCTCGGCCACGCGGGAGGGGCCCGAGATGCTCAGCTCGTCCGTGCCGTCGCCGCCGTGGACCAGCCAGGCGCGCGTGCTCCCGAGCCGCCCCAGGGTCTCGGCCATGGGGCGCAGCAGGTGCGCGGCGTAGGCGCCCGAGAGCTGGCGCCGGACGCCCGCCGGGTTGGTGAGCGGCCCGAGGATGTTGAAGATCGTCCGCGTGCCCAGCTCGGCCCGCGAGGGCATGACGTGCTTCATGGCCGGATGGTGCATGGGCGCCATCATGAAGCCGATGCCGGCCTCCTTGAGCGCCCTCTCGACCACCGCGGGGCCGACCATGACGTTGACGCCGAGCGCGCCCAGCGCGTCGGCGGCGCCGGACTTCGACGACAGGTTGCGGTTGCCGTGCTTGGCCACGGGCACGCCCGCGCCCGCCACCACGAAGGCGGTGGCCGTCGAGATGTTGAGCGTGCCCTTGCCGTCGCCCCCCGTGCCGACGATGTCCATGGCGCCCTCGGGGGCGGCCACCGCGTGGCAGCGCTCGCGCATCTGGCGGGCGGCGGCGGCGATCTCCTCGACGGTCTCGCCGCGCGCGCGCAGCGCCATCAGGAAGCCGCCCACCTGGGAGGGCGTGGCGTCGCCCTGGAAGAGGATGGCGAAGGCGCGCCCGGCCTCCTCTCCCGTGAGCGGGCGCTCGGCGGCGGCCGCGATCAGGGGCTTGAGGGCTTCGCTCATGCGGGGACCGGGACCGCGGCCAGGAAGTTGCGCAGGAGCTGGTGGCCGTGCTCGGAGGCGATGCTCTCGGGGTGGAACTGGACGCCCTCGATGGGGAGCCGGCGGTGGCGCAGGCCCATGATCGTGCCGTCGCCGAGCGTGGCCGTGACCTCCAGCGCGTCAGGGAGCGTGTCGCGCTCCACGATCAGCGAGTGGTAGCGGGTGGCCTGGAAGGGAGATGGGAGGTCGCGGAAGACGCCGCGCCCCTCGTGGTGGATGGTGCCCATCTTGCCGTGGACGATCTCCTGGCAGCGCACGACGCGGCCGCCCATGGCCTCGCCGATGGCCTGGTGGCCGAGGCAGACGCCCAGCAGGGGCAGGCGGGCCTCGGCGGCGGCGTGGACGAGGGGGAGGCAGATGCCGGCCTGGGCGGGGTCGCAGGGGCCGGGCGACAGGACCACCGCGTCCGGGCGCATCCCCATGGCCTCCTGCACGTCCAGGGCGTCGTTGCGGCGCACCACCACGTCCGCGCCCAGCTCCTGGAGGTAGTGGACGAGGTTGTAGGTGAAGCTGTCGTAGTTGTCGATCAGGAGGAGCATGGGTGCGCCGGCGTCCCGGCCCTTTCGCGCGGGGGCTACCGCGCGCCGAGCGGGCTGCGGTAAGGTCCGGGCGACCATGGCGGGGGGCGCCGGGGCGGTCAAGGTCGGGGAGGGGGCATGGCGG
>ERZ1066118.574-NODE-574-length-32089-cov-20.055129_pt1 | contig 32089 bp, 28 predicted proteins | sample MGYA00382765_ERZ1066118 | MGnify/ENA primary metagenome ERZ1066118 (study PRJEB33369, sample SAMEA5778348) | biofilm metagenome | biome: Industrial cooling water; feature: Water cooling tower basin; material: Biofilm | place: United Arab Emirates | collected...
CAGCGCGCGCGAGCGGAGCGCCGCGCCGAACCCGGCCGTCACCGCCACCCAGGTGAGCGCGACCGCGGCCGAACGCAGGAGCAGCCCCGCCGCCCCGCCGCCCAGCAGCGCCGCGGCCGTCCAGACCACGAGTACGATGCCGAGCCCCACGCCGAGCGCCCGGAGCGACTCGGCGCGCACCGCGGTGGCCCGGGGGCGGCCGGCCGCCGGGCGCCGGCCGCCGCCCACCCAGCGGCCGAGGACGAAGGCGCTGGCGAGGAACCCGAGCGTGAGCAGGCCGGCGGCGGCGAGCACGAAGAGGACGACCGCGAGCGGGACCGCGAGCACGCCGACGATGGTGAGCGCGAGGGCGGCGACGAGCAGGGCGAGCGCCGGCGCCAGCGCGAGCTGCCCGGCGAGGCCGGCGAGCAGCGCGCGCCCCGGAGTCGCCTCGAGCGCGGTCGCCACGGCGTCGAGCTGGGCGCCGGCGAGGGCCAGGAGGCCGAGCCCGAGGGCCAGGAGGACGCCGAACCAGGCGAGCGTGGCCCGGACCGCCGTCCACGTGTCGTAGGGGCGCGGCGGGGCGCCGTCGTCGTGCCAGAGCGCGGCCAGGCCGTCGCGCACGCCGCCGTCCACCCGCCCGCGGTCGCCGGGCCCGCCCGCCAGCCGCACGCCGCCGAAGAGCGAGCGCGCCGTCCCGGTCACCCGGCCGCCCGGGGCGACGGTGAGCGTGCCGGTGCCGAGGAGGACGTCGCCGCGGACCGTGCCGCGCACGTGCAGGTCGCCGGTGAGGAGGGTGACGCTGCCGTCGCGCACCGTCCCGGCGGGCACGACGAGGTCGCCGGTCGAGGCGAGGTTGGGGTCGAGCCGCGTGTCGATCCCGGGGCCGACCTGGGCGAGCGTGTCGCCCCGCTGGTCGACGGCCACCGAGCGCACGCCCTGCGCGGCCAGCGGGTTGGCGCCGGTGACGAGCGCGAGCACGGCCAGCACGAGGGCGACGAGCCACCCGGCGGCCGTCTGCGCGGGCCAGCGCCCGACCCGGCGCCCGCTCCGCGCGACGTGGGCGGCCGTCACTCGCCGCGCGCCGCCACCGTCGCCGCCTCGCGCCCTGCGGCGCCCGCGGCGCGGAGGGCGAGCATGGCCGCCACCAGCGTGAGGACGAACACCGCGCCGGCGCCCGCCACCAGCGCGCCGTCGGCCGTGCGGACCGCGTCGCCGAAGAGGGCGGCGGCCAGGTCGCCGGCGGCGGCCCAGAAGCCGGCGCGGAAGCGCGCGAGCGCGGCCTCGCCGGTGAAGGCGAGCGCGTCGGCGCGGGCGGCCAGCCAGACCATCGCCACCGTGAGCACCGCCGCGCCCGCCAGCAGCCCGCCCGCGGCCGCCGCCCGCACCGCCGGCGACGCGGGGACGAGCCCGCGCGCGAAGTCGCCGAGGGCGACGTGCCAGGGCTCGAACACCTGGACGTCCTGCATCACCCGGTCGGCGAAGCGCGGGCCCGGCGCGAGGCGCGGCATCGCGTCCAGCTCCGCCGCCACCAGCCGGGCCTCCTCCAACTCGGCCGCGCACTCGGCGCACGCGCGCACGTGCGCCCGCAGCGGCGCGACGCCGAAGCCGGCGTCGACGCCCGCGTCGGCGTCGACCACGAGGTCGAACTCTTCGGGGAGGAGGTGGCGGTCCATGGGGCGGGGCGGGGGAGGTTCGGGGCGCGTACGCCCGCGGGCAGAGAAGGTTTCAGGCCACGGGGGCGGTCACGCCCGCAGGTGTTCGAGCGCCCGGCGCAGCTCGTGGCGGGCGCGGTGGATGTAGGTCTTGACGGTGCCGAGCGGGAGGTCGAGGGTGGCGGCGATCTCCTCGTAGGACCGGCCCTCGACGTGGCGGAGCATGATGCACTGCCGGTACATCGGCCGGAGCCGGGCCACCGCCTGCTCGATGGCGCCGCCGAGCTCGCGCGCCTCCAGCTCCTCGAGCGCCGTCTCCTGGACGGCGGCGATCTCCAGGCGCGACGCGGCCACGTCCGACTCGCTGACGGCGTTGGGCGCGCCGTCCATGCTCACCGTGTCGAGCCGCTTCCGGCGCAGGTGGTCGATCGCGACGTTGTTGGCGATCTTGAACAGCCAGCTCGAGAACTTGAACTCGGGGCTGTACTTGTCGATGTGGTTCAGGACCTTGATGAAGCTGTCCTGGGCCAAATCCTCGGCCGCCTCGCGGTCGCGCACCATGCGGTAGACGAGCGAGAAGACGGGGCGCTCGTAGCGCCGCACCAGCTCGCGGAACGCCGCCTCCCGCCCGTCCTGCGCGAGCCGCACCACGTCGGCGTCGGGGAGGTTGGCGAGGTCGAGGGCGCTGGGCGGGGGGGGCATCGCGGTGGCGGAAGGTATGCGCGGCCGTCGGGGGCGGGCAGTCTGCGGCATGCCGAGCGTCCCTGTTGGATGGTTGTACGCCACCCGGGTGCGGGTGACCTTTCGCCCATGCCCGCCTCCCCGCCCGAGCTGTTGCCCCCCGCCCCCCCGTTGCCGGGCGCGCCTGAGACGATGGAGGACGCCGCCGCGGGCGGCGCGGCCAAGCGCGCCTACGTGCGGCACATCTTCTCCGAGATCGCGCCGCGCTACGACCTGCTCAACCGCGTGCTGTCGCTGGGGATCGACGGCGCGTGGCGGCGCCGCGCGCTCCGGCTGCTCGACTGGCGCCGGGCGCCGGCGGGCGTCTACCTCGACCTGTGCGCGGGAACGCTCGACGTGGGGGCGCTGTTGACCCGGCAGCCGGGGTTCGCCGGGCTGGTGGTCGGCGCCGACTTCGCGGTGCCGATGCTGCGCGCGGGGGCGGGGAAGGCGCCGGCCGCGCGGCTGGCGCCGGTCGGCGCCGACGCGCAGGCGCTGCCGCTGGCCGACGCGAGCGCGGACGGGGCGATCGTCGCCTTCGGCATCCGCAACGTGGCCGACCTGGACCAGGGGCTCCGCGAGGTGCGGCGGGTGCTCCGCCCCGGCGGCCGCTTCGTCATCCTCGAGTTCACCACGCCGCCCAACGCCGTCGTCCGGGCGGGGTACCACGCCTACTTCCACCACGTGCTCCCGCTGCTCGGCCGCCTCGTGAGCGGCCACCCCACGGCCTACGCCTACCTCCCGCGCTCGGTCGCGCACTTCCCGGCGGAGCCGGCGCTGGCGGAGCGGATGCGGGGGGCGGGGTTCCGGGAGGTGCGGTGGGAGCGGCTGACGTTGGGCGTGGCGGCGGTGCACGTCGGGGTGGCGTGAGGCGATTCGGTGTGGTGCGGGGTACCCGGGGTCATCCTGAGCGCAGCGAAGGATCGCTCGACCGAGGCGACCAACCCGTGGCGTCCTGAGCGCAGCGAAGGATCTCGCGGGTGCGCCTCGGGGCCCCGACCCACGGCGGGAAGATCCCTCGCTGCGCTCAGGATGACAACTCGCGGGGCCAGCGATCCTTCGTCGCTGCGCTCCTCAGGATGACGCCGCATTTCGTCCGCTCAGACTCACTGCCGTGCCGTTAGACACCCTCTCCGACTTCATCGCCGCCGTCGACCGGGCCGGCGAGCTGCACCGCGTCACGCGCCCCGTCCGCGCGCACCTGGAGCTCTGCGAGATCACCGACCGGGTGAGCAAGCTCCCCGGCGGCGGCCACGCGCTCCTCTTCGAGCACGTGCTGCTGCGCGACGGCACGCGCTCGGCGCTCCCGGTGGCGAGCAACCTGTTCGGCTCGATGCGCCGCATGGCCATCGCCTTCGGCGTCGAGTCGCTCGACGAGCCCGGCGACCGCATCGCCAAGCTGCTCGACCTCAAGGTGCCGGAGGGGCTGATGGGCAAGCTGAGCATGCTGCCGCGGCTCCTCGAGGTGGCCAAGTTCCCGCCGCGTGTGAAATCGGGGAAGCCGCCGTGCCAGGAGATCGTGTGGCGCGGGGACGAGGTGGACCTCGACAAGATCCCCGTCCTCACCTGCTGGCCCGAGGACGGCGGCCCGTACGTCACGCTCACGATGTGCATCTCCAAGGACCCGGGGCGCGGCACGCGCAACGTGGGGATGTACCGCGTGCAGCAGTTAGGCAAGCGCGCGGTGGCGATGCACTGGCAGCGCCACAAGACGGGCGCCGAGCACTGGCGGCAGATGGCCGAGCGGGGCGAGACGATGCCGGTGTGCGTCGTGGTGGGCGCCGACCCGGCGAGCGTCTACTCGGCGAGCGCGCCGCTGCCGCCGGGGATCGACGAGTTCCTGCTCGCGGGGTTCCTGCGCAAGGAGCCGGTGAAGCTGGTCAAGGCGCTCACGTGCGACCTCGAGGTGCCGTGGGACGCGGAGCTGGTGATCGAGGGGTACATCGACCCGCGCGAGGACCTCGTGGTGGAGGGGCCGTTCGGCGACCACACGGGCTACTACTCCGAGGCCGACCTGTACCCCAAGGTCCACGTGACGGCGGTGACCATGCGCCGGAACGCGGTGTACGCGACCACGGTGGTGGGCAAGCCGCCGATGGAAGACTACTACCTCGGCCACGCCACCGAGCGGCTGTTCCTGCCGCTGCTCCGGCTGACGAACCCCGAGGTGGTGGACTACCACATGCCGGCCGAGGGCGGGTTTCACAACCTCGTTTTTGTCAGCATCGACAAGAAGTACCCGGGGCAGGCGTACAAGGTGATGAACGCGCTCTGGGGCCAGGGGCTCATGTCGCTCGCCAAGGTGCTCGTGGTGGTGGACAAGGAGGTGGACGTCCGCAACGTGACCGAGGCGTGGTGGGCCGCGCTCAACAACATCGACCCGGAGCGCGACGTCCGCTTTACCATGGGGCCGGTGGACGTGCTCGACCACGCGAGCCGCGCCTTCACCTACGGGAGCAAGATGGGGATCGACGCCACGCGCAAGCTGCCGGAGGAGGGGTTCTCGCGCCCGTGGCCGCGGATGATCGCCATGGACGCCGGCACCCGCGCCTCGGTGGACGCGATGTGGGCGGAGCTCGGGATCCCGGCGCAGGGCGTCGCCGTGATGCGCGCGGCGCCGCGGAGCGTGGTGCCGCACGCGACGCTCGCGCCGCCGCCGGCGCCCGCCGCGCCTAACGGGAACGGGGCGCACGGCAACGGGGCGCACGGCAACGGGGCGCACGGCAACGGGGCGCACGGGAACGGGGCGAACGGGAACGGCGCTGCGCTCCCGCACCCCACCGCCGCGGACGCGCACGGCGCACCGGCCGCCGACGCCCGCCTCACGGTCGCCGCGCGCGAGGGGCGGCGGTGACGGCGCCGCCGGCCTCGCCCCACGCCGCCGCCGCGCGCGAGCCGCAGACGTTCGCCGGGCCGTCGCGCCTGGCCCGGTACGCGTCGCTCGTGAAGCTGCCGCACACGGTGTTCGCGCTGCCGTTCGCGCTCGTGGGCGTGGTGCTGGCGAGCTACCGGCACGCGGTCACCGCGGGGCAGGTGGCGTGGGTGGTGGTCGCGTTCACCGCCGCCCGCTTCGCCGCGATGGCGTTCAACCGCATCGTCGACCGCGACGTGGACGCCGCCAACCCCCGCACGGCGGTGCGCGAGATCCCGAGCGGGCTGGTGGGCGTGCGCGAGGCGCAGCTCGCGACGTTCGCCGCCGGCGCGGTGTTCGTCGGCGCGGCGTGGGCGCTGAACCCGGTGTGCGGTTGGCTCGCACCCGTCGCGCTCCTCTGGGTGCTCGGCTACAGCTACGCCAAGCGCGTCACCCGCTGGAGCCACCTCGTGTTAGGCCTCGGGCTCGGCATCGCGCCGGTGGGCGGGTACCTCGCGGTGGCGGGGCGGTGGAGCGAGCCGTGGTGGCTGCTCTGCGCGCTGTCGCTCGCCGTGATGACGTGGGTGGCCGGGTTCGACATCTTCTACGCCCTGCAGGACGAGCAGTTCGACCGCGCGCACGGGCTGCGCTCGGTGCCCGCCGCGTTAGGCCAGCGCCGGGCGATCGCCGTCGCGCGCGGGCTGCACCTGGGCACCGTCGCGCTCCTCGCCGCCGTGGCCGCCACGGTGCCGGGCGGCGCCCCGGCCGCGCTCGCGTGGGCGGGCGTCGTGGTCGCGGCGGCGCTGCTGGCCTACGAGCACCGCCTCGTGCGCCCGGGCGACCTGTCGCGCCTCGACGCGGCGTTCTTCACGATGAACGGCGTCATCAGCCTCGCCTTCTTCGCCTGCGTGCTCGCGGGGCGGGTGCTGGCGCGGTGAGCGCCGCGCCCGACGGCGTGCCCAACGCCCCGCTCCCGCTCGTCGTCGCCGTCACCGGCGCGTCGGGCGCGCCCTACGCGGTGCGGCTGCTGCGCGCGCTGGTCGAGTGCCGGCGCGACGTCTGGCTGATCGTCTCGTCGCACGGGTGGCGGCTGCTCGACACGGAGAGCGGGATCGGCTCGCTCGACGCGCTGCGCGCGCACGTGGGGGCGCACGCGGGCGCCGGGGCGTGGGACCGGCACGTGACCGTGTTCGACGACCGCGACCGCGGCGCGCGCCCGGCGTCCGGCTCCGCGCGCTCGGCCGGCATGGTGATCTGCCCGTGCTCGATGGGGACCGTCGCGTCGGTCGCGGCCGGGACGTCGCGGTCGCTGGTGGAGCGCGCCGCCGACGTGGCGCTCAAGGAGCGGCGCCCGCTCGTGCTCGTCCCGCGCGAGACGCCGCTCTCGGCCATCCACCTGGAGAACATGCTCCGCGTGACGCGCGCCGGCGCCGTGGTGCTCCCCGCCGCGCCGGGCTTCTACCACCGCCCCGCCACGGTGGACGCGCTGGTCGACTTCGTCGTCGCGCGCGTGCTCGACCACCTGGGCGTGGAGCACGCCGTGGGGCGGCGGTGGGGGGACGGCGACACCGGGGCGGTCGCGGATGACTGACCGCGAACGCCCGCACGTGATCGGGCTGATCTCCGACACGCACGGGCTGCTGCGCCCCGAGGTGTTCGACGCGCTCGCCGGGGTCGAGCTGATCCTGCACGCGGGCGACGTGGGGGGCGCGGAGATCCTGGAGGAGCTCGCGACCATTGCGCCTGTCCTCGCCGTGTACGGCAACACCGACCCGCCGGGCGTGCCGGGGCTGGCGGCCGAGCGGGTGGTCGCGTTAGGCGGGCTGCAGGTCCACGTGAGCCACGGCCACGAGCTCGGCCGCCCCGGCCCCGAGCGGCTGCTCGCGGCCTACCCGCACGACGTGCTGGTCTACGGGCACACGCACCGGCAGCTCGTCTTCCGCGCGCCCGACGGGCGGCTGGTGGTCAACCCGGGCGCCGCGGGCGCCCGCCGCTTCGACCTCCGCCCGTGCGTGGCCCGCCTCACGATCGCGGCCGGCCGCGCCGAGGCCGAGCTGGTGGAGCTCTCGTGACGGGGGCGGCGTTAGGCGACGGGTTCGCGGGCTTCCCGCCGGCGGCCCTGGCGTTCCTGCGCGGGCTGGCGGCGCACAACGAGAAGCCGTGGTTCGAGGCGCACCGCGCCGAATACGAGGGGGCGGTGAAGGCGCCCCTCCTCGCCCTCGTCGACGAGGTGGACGCGCGGCTCGCGGCGCTGGCGCCCGAGTTCGTCGGCGACCGCAGGCGCTCGCCGTTCCGCATCTTCCGCGACGTGCGGTTCAGCAAGCACAAGCGGCCCTACAAGACCAACGCCGGCTGCTGGTTCTTCCACCGCGACGTGCGCGCCGGGGCGACGAAGGACGCCGGCGGCGGGGCCGCGGTCCACGGCGGCGCGGGGTTCTACTTCCACCTGGAGCCCGGCGCGTCGTTCGCGGCCGGCGGGCTCTGGATGCCGCCGCGGCCGGCGCTCGCCCTCGTGCGCGACCGCATCGCCGCCCGGCCGCTCGACCTGCCCGCCCTGGTGGCCGCGCCGGCCTTCCGTGACCGGTTCGGCGCGCTGTCCCGCGAGGCGATGCTGGTGCGCACCCCGCGCGGCTACCCGACGGACGAGGCCACGGCCGAGTGGCTGCGCTACCAGTCGTACTCGGCCAGCCAGCCGCTGGCCGACGCGGTGGTGACGGGGCCCGGGCTGGTGGACGCGCTCGCCGAGTCGTACGCGACGCTGCTGCCGCTGGTGCGGTGGCTGAACCTGGCGTTAGGCCTGCGGCCGGCGGAGCGGCGGTAGGACGGGCCGGCGGGGTCAGATCGCGCGGAAGTGCGACGCCGGGTAGAGGTAGTCGTCGCCCGAGTCGTCGACGATCCGGTAGAACGCCCCGTCGGCCTCCACGCCGAGCCGCTCGTAGATGCGGCCGAGGGTGAGGTCATGGCACCCGCCGGGCTCGGCGTCGCCCGGGATCAGGAGCCAGGGCTTGAGGCTCACGCACTGCACCAGCGCGGTCGCCTGCCAGGTGTCTTCCGTGGGGTGCCAGCTGATGGCCATGTCGCGCGCTCCGCTCCGGGGGATCGTGAGGTGAGAGACGTCGCGACGCCCGGCCGAAGAGGTCCCGGGAGTGGCGCCCGCGGCCGGTCGGCGGCGGGCGGCCCCAAACATCTGAGGACGGGCGGGGTCGCCGGCGGGGGGAGTGCAAGCTTGCGGCCAGGGGCGCCCGCGACCCGCCTGCGCCGAGTCCAAACCGCGGGCAGCGGGCGCAAGCCGTTGCCGCCCAGCGGCTTACGCTAGAGCGCCCCGCCGTCGTCGTAGTCGCCGAACGGCGGCTCGGCGGGCGGTCTGCCCTCGCCGAGCGCCGCAGCCGCCGCATCTTGCGACACCTGCCGCGCGTCGGTGAGGCGCGCCTGCCACCATCCGGCGGCGGCCGCCGCGCCCGGCCCGGCATCGTCGCCCGCGCCGCAGCCGGCCAGGACGGCGGCGGGCCCGACCGTGCGCCCCAACTCGGCGCCGCGGTGCCTGAACCACCACGACAGCAGCAGCAGTTCGTCGACCTCGTGTGTGGGGACGGCCGATCCGGCGCGCCCGGAGGGGCGGAAGACGTCGTGCGCCGAGCGGGCGAGGGCGGCGGCGGCGTCGGGGGAGTCGGGGACGGCGAACTCGCCGCGCACCCGGCCGCGGCGCACGAGGTAGACCCGCGGCTCGGCGGCGCGCGGCGCGTCGCCGGCCTTGCGGCGCCCGGGCGCCTTGCCGGGGTCGCCCGGCACCACGTAGGCGAACGACAGCGTCTCGACCGCGAAGCGCAGCCGCTCGAACTGCTCGCGCAGGAGCTCCAGCCGGCGGAGCTTGTCGCGCAGCAGCCCCGCGCGCTCGAACTCCAACGACTCGGCCGCCGCCTCCATCTGCGCCCGCAGCCCGTCGAGCGGCCCGTCGTCACGCCCGTCGAGGAAGCCGCGGGCGAGGGCGACGCGGGCGCGGTAGTCGCTGAGCGAGCACGCGCCGACGCAGGGCCCCAGGCACTTCTTCACGTCGTAGCGGATGCACCGCGGGGCGCGGAGGAGCGGCAGCAGCTCGCCGGCGAACAGGTCGGGCTGGTCGGCGAAGTGCATGGGCACGTCCTGCGCGCAGTCGCGGAGGCCTAACGCGTCCGACAGCTCGCGCACGGCCTCGCCCACGCGGTCGGCGCCGCGGAACGGGCCGTAGTAGACGCCGCCGTCGGCGCTCCCGGTGCTGCCGCGCACCACGTGGAGCTTGGGCGCCGGGCCCTTGGTGAGCTTGATGAAGCTCCAGTGGTGCTCGTCGCGCTTCATCAGCACGTTGAAGCGCGGGCGGAAGCGCTTGATGAGCCGCAGCTCGCGCAGCAGCGCCGCGAACTCGCTTGGCGCGTACTCCCACTCCAGGTGCGCCGTGTCGCGCAGGATGCGGGCGCCCTTGTCCTCCGGGTAGGCGCCGCGGAAGTAGCTGAGCAGGCGCGTGCGCACGTGCTTGCTCTTCCCCACGTACAGCACCTCGCCGCCGGCGCCCAACATCCGGTAGACGCCCGGGCGCTCCTCGGCGTTGGCGCGCACGTAGGCCCGCAGGGCGGGGAGGTGCGCGTCCGGCTGCGAGGCGAGCGCCGCGGCGACGATCGCCGGGACGGGCTCGCCTAACGCGTCCGGCTCGGCGGGCGGGGCGGCGGGGGCCGGCGCGAACGCGGCGTCGGTGAGCGGCGGGAGGACAGCGGGAAGGTCAAGGGCATTTTGGACGGGATTACCGGGATTGGCGGGATTATCAGTCAATCGCTTGGGCGAGGCCATCTCGCCACCGCGAGGAGCCGATAATCCCGAAAATCCCGTTAATCCCGTCCAAACGCCCGTCCCGTCCCGTGCGCCGTCGCGTGCCTTCGGCTTCGACGCCCGGAACTCGTCTTCAGCGCCCGCGGGGACGGCGCTCACTTCTGGCACCGGGCGCAGAAGACGGTGGCACGGCCGTCCACGGTGCGGTCCTCGGCGAGCGGGCGGCCGCAGCCGGGGGTGGCGCAGGGCTGACCCGCGCGGCCGTAGACGCGGAGCTCGTGCACGAACCGGCCGGTCTCGCCGGTGGGGCCGAGGAAGTTCTCGAACGTGGTGCCGCCCAACGCGACCGACCGCGCCATGCGGTCCACCAGCGCGTCGCGCAGGCGGCGGTGCTCGGCGCGGGTGAGCGAGGCGGCCGGGCGCTGCGGGGCGACGCGCGCCTGCCAGAGCGCCTCGTTCGCGTAGATGTTGCCCACGCCGGCCAGGCGGCGCTGGTCCATCAGCACCTTCTTCACCGCCTGGCGCGAGCCGGCCAGCCGCCCGGCGAGGACGGCGGCGGTGAAGTCGGCAGCGAGCGGCTCGGGGCCGAGGGCCGCCGCGTACTCGGCGAACCGCGCGGCCGACATCAGCGCCACCGTGCCTAACGCGCGGATGTCGCGGTAGTGGAGCGCGCGCCCGCCGTCCAGCCGGAGGGTGAGGCGGACGAAGCGGCGCTCGGCCTCGGGGAACGCCACGCCCGCGCCTTCCAACAGCAGCGCGCCCGTGAACCGCGGCTGCACGATCACCTTGGCCCCGCCGTCCAGCTCCAGCACCACGAGCTTGGCGCGCCGCCACACCCGCGCGATCGTGGCGCCCGACACGCCGGACGCGAACGCCGCCGCGTCCGCCTCGCGCAGCACGCCGGGCCGCGCCACCTCGACGCCCAGCACGCGCGCGCCGGCCACGTGCCGGTCTAGCACGCGGGCGATCGTCTCGGTCTCAGGAAGCTCCGGCACGGCGTGCTACTTCGCGCCAGCCGACGTCGTCGCGGTACTGCCTGCCATCGAACTCCACCTGCGCGGCGGTGGCGCGGCCGAGGCGCTGTGCCTCGTCGAACGTGTCCGCCACCGCCGTGACCGCGAGCACGCGCCCGCCGGCGGTCACGAGCGCCCCCGAGGCGTCGAGGGCGGTGCCGGCGTGGAACAACGTTACCCCCGCGGGGAGGGTTTGTGGCAGGGCAATGCGGTCGCCCGCTCGCGCCCGCTCGGGGTAGCCCGCGGCCGCCAGCACCGTGGTCACCGCGGCCCCCGTGACCTCGCCCCCGCCGAGCGTCTCGGGGAGCCGTTCGCCGCGCGCGACGGCGGCGAAGGCGGGGCCGAGCGCCCAGCCGGCGCGGTCGAGCAGGGGGAGGACTGCCTGCGTCTCGGGGTCGCCGAACCGGCAGTTGAACTCGACCACCCGCGGCCCGTCGCGGGTGAGCATCAGGCCGGCGTAGAGGAGCCCGGTGAAGGGCGCGCCGGCGTCGCGCATCGCGGCCAGCACGGGGGCGACGACGGTGTCGCGCGCCTGGTCGGCGACCAGCCAGCCGCCGATCCCGGGCAGATGGGCGAACGGGTCCTCGGCCCAGTCCGGGTCCGCGTCGGGGTCGGGGGCGGAGCCGACGCTCACCGGGGCGTAGGCGCCCATGCCGCCGGTGTTGGGCCCGCGGTCGCCGGCGAGCAGCCGCTTGTGGTCCTGGGCCGGCACCAGCGGGAGCGCGGCGTGGCCGTCGGTGAGGTAGAACACCGACAGCTCCTCGCCCGCCATGTGCTCCTCGACGAGCACCTCCGCGCCGGCCTCGCCGAAGCGGTGGCCGACGAGCATGTCGTCGATGGCCCGCTCGGCGTCGCCTAACGACGGCGCGATCACGACGCCCTTGCCCGCCGCCAGCCCCGACGCCTTCACCACCACCGGGGCGCCCAACGCCGCGGCCGCGCGCTTGGCCGACGCCGGGTCGGTGTGGCGCGTGGCGCGGGCGGTGGGGACGCCGGCGTCGAGCATGAGCTGCTTGGCCCACGCCTTGGAGGTCTCGATGCGCGCGGCGGCCTGCGTGGGGCCGAACGCCGGCAGCCCGCGCGCGCGCAGCCGGTCCACGAGCCCGAGCGCGAGCGTCGCCTCCGGCCCGACGAGCGTGTAGTCCGGCCGCTCGGCCTCGGCCAGCGCGACGAGCGCGTCCACGTCGTCGGCGCGCACCGGCACGCAGCGAGCGCCGGGGACGGCGGCGATGCCAGGGTTGCCCGGCGCGGCGACCACCGCGGCGCCCTCGCGGGCGAGCTTCCAGGCGAGGGCGTGTTCGCGGCCGCCGCCCCCGACGAGCAGAACTTTCATCTGCGCATGGGCATCCATAGTCCGTGTCATCCTGAGGAGCGCAGCGACGAAGGATCGCTCGAACGGCCGACAAACCCCCGGGGTACTGTCGCCGCGGCTGAGCGATCCTTCGCTGCGCTCAGGATGACACCCGTGGAGGTGCTCACACCCCCGCGAACGCCTGCTCCAGGTCCTCGAGCAGGTCCTCCGCGTCCTCCACCCCGCAGCTCAGGCGGATCAGCCCCTCGCCGAGCCCGATGCTGCCGCGGCGCTCCGCCTCGACGCTCGCGTGCGTCATCGCGGCGGGGTGGCTGATGAGCGACTCGACCCCGCCTAACGACTCGGCGAGCGCGAATACGCGCGTGCGGCCGAGCACGTGGGCGGCGCGCTCGCGGGTGCCGAGGTCCACCGACAGCATGCCGCCGAAGCCTGCCATCTGCCGGCACGCCAGCTCGTGCTGCGGGTGCGACGGCAGCCCCGGGTAGATCACGCGCTCCGCCCCCACCCGCTCGGCCAGCCAGCGCGCCACCAGGCGGCCGTTGCGGTCGTGCTCGCGCATGCGCAGGTGCAGCGTCTTGGTGCCGCGCAGCACGAGCCAGGCGTCGAACGGCCCCGGCACCGCGCCGGCGGCGTTGAGGATGAACTGCAGGCGCGCGGCGAGGTCGTCGTCCGCGCACACCGCGGCGCCGCCGACGAGGTCGGAGTGGCCGTTGAGGTACTTGGTGGTCGAGTGCCAGACGATGTCGGCGCCCAGCTCCAGCGGGCGCTGGAAGTAGGGCGTGGCGAAGGTGTTGTCGACCACCAGCAGCGCGCCGCCCGCGTGCGCCGCCTCCGCGCACGCGGCGATGTCGGCCAGGCGCATGAGCGGGTTGGTGGGCGTCTCGACGTGCACCATGCGCGTCTCGGGGCGCATGGCGTCGGCCACGCGGTCGGGGTCGCGCGTGTCGACGTACTCGAAGGTGAGGCCGAGGTGCCGGAGGAGCTTGTCGAACAGGCGGAAGGTGCCGCCGTAGACGTTCTCGCCGACGATCACGTGGTCGCCCGCGCGGCAGAGCTTCATGATGCTGTCGAGGCAGCCCATGCCGCTGGAGAAGGCGAAGCCGTGCCGCCCGCCCTCGAGCGAGGCGAGGTTGCGCTCCAGCGCCTCGCGCGTGGGGTTCTTGCCGCGCGCGTACTCGTAGCCGCGGTGCTCGCCCAGCGCGTCCTGCACGTACGTGCTGGTCTGGTAGATGGGCGTCATGATGGCGCCCGTCACCGGGTCGGGGCGCTGGCCCGCGTGGATGGCGCGGGTGCCGAAGCCGCGGCCGGCTTCGTCGTCGTAGATGCGGGTCACGGCCGGTGCGGAGGCGGGGGCACGCGCGGGCAGCGCGCGGAACGTGAAGAAGTCGTCAGACGGGCGGGGCTGGCGCGCGGTGCGCTGCGTCACCAATAGTTCGCGCGCGGGGCGCCGCGGTTTCGCGGCGGCCCGCCGGCGCGCAAGATACGGCGCGCAAGATACCGGGCGTGCCGCGCCCGGCCCCAACCCACCCCAGCCCGCGTCGGCGCCTCCGCCCCCATGCTCGACGCCCCGCCCCTCACCTACGCGCCCGGCGCGCGCCCGACCCCGCCCGCGGGCGCGGCCGCCGGTGCCGTTGCCAGCGCGGCCGTCGACGCACCGGTCGCCCTGTCGCGCCTGCTCGCGCCGGGCGAGCCCTTGCGCGCACTCGTGGTGGACGACGAGCCGCGCCTGCGGCAGTTGCTCACGCGGCTGCTCACGCGCGACGGCTTCGAGTGCCGCGACGCGGCCGACGGCGAGGCGGCGCTGGCCGTGCTCGCGGAGTGGCCGGCGGCGCTCGTGCTGAGCGACCTGCGGATGCCGGGCGTCGACGGGGTGGGGCTGCTGGAGCGCGCGCGGCTCCGCCACCCGGAGACGGCGGTGGTGATCGTCACGGCCGTGGCCGACGTGGAGGTGGCGGTGCGCTGCCTGGCGATGGGCGCGGCCGACTACCTCACCAAGCCGTTCCACCTGGACGAGGTGCGGGCGCGGGTGCGCCAGGCACTCTCGCGCCGCCGCCTCGTGGCCGACAACCGCGCGTACCAGCGCGCGCTGGAGGCGCGGGTGGCGGAGCAGGCGGGGCGGCTGGAGGCGCTCTTCCTGGCGAGCGTGACGTCGCTGGCCGACGCGCTCGAGGTGAAGGACCCGTACACGCGCGGCCACTCGCTGCGCGTGGGGCGCTACGCCACGGCGGTGGGCCGCGCGTTAGGCGCCGACGCCGAGACGTGCCGCCAGTTGGAGCTCGGCGGCCACCTGCACGACCTCGGCAAGATCGGCGTGCGCGAGGCGGTGCTCAACAAGGCCGGCCCGCTCACCGACGACGAGTACGCGCACATCATGACGCACCCGGTGATCGGGTGGCGCCTGCTCCGGCCGCTGCTGGAGGACGCGCCGCTCGCCCTGGCCATGGTGCGCTCGCACCACGAGCGCTACGACGGCCGGGGCGCGCCCGACGGGCTGGCCGGGGAGGCGGTGCCGCTCGTGGCGCGCATCGCCGCCGTGGCCGACTCGTTCGACGCGATGACGAGCAGCCGCCCCTACCGGCACGGGCTCACGCTGGAGGCCGCAGTCGCGGAGCTGCGCCGGTGCGCCGGCACGCAGTTCGACCCCGATGCGGTGGCGGCGTTCGAGCGCGCGGTGGGGGAAGGCTGGGTGACGCTGGAGGGGTGAGCGTGCCGGACGACGGCGCGCCGCCGCGGCCGCGCGACCCGATGCACGGCGTCACGCTGCAGGCGATGGTGGAGCACCTGGTGGCGCGCTACGGCTGGGCGGGGCTGGGGGAGCGGATCGCGATCCGCTGCTTCACGCACGACCCGAGTGTCACGTCGTCGCTCAAGTTCCTGCGGCGGACGCCGTGGGCGCGGGCGAAGGTGGAGTCGCTGTACCGGCACTCGGCGGCGCACCCGCGGAAGAGGGGCCACGGGTCGGGGTGAGCCACCGCGGGCCGAGCCGCCGGGGTCACATCGCCGCCACCACCACTTCGCTCGGCTGCTTGTACGCGCTCAGCCGCTCCGCGCACCACGCCTTCACCTGCTCCGCCGTCACCTCCCCGGTGACGTCGAGCCCGATGTCGTGCTCGCGCGCGGGCTCGGGGATGGCCCGCACGCGCACCGCCCGCACGCCGGGCAGCTCCAGCACCGCGGCCTCCAGCTCGCGCGGGTAGATGTTGAAACCGTTTCGCGTGAACATCGGCTTGACGAGCCCGCGGAACGTCACGTAGCCGTCGCCGTCCGCCTCTCCCAGGTCCCCGGTGCGGAGCCAGCCGCCGGGCCACCGGCCCAGGCCTGCGGCGCCGCCCGACACGTAGCCGGGGCCCACGTTGTCCCCGCGCACGCAGATTTCGCCCACGGCGCCGGCGGGGAGCGCGGCGCCGGTGTGCGGGTCGGTGATCGCGACCTCGACGCCGGGGTAGGCGACGCCTAACGTGCCGAGCTTGTTGGGCAGCGAGGGGCGGTTGAAGAGGCAGACCGGGCCCGCCTCCGTGAGGCCGTAGCCCTGGCGGAGCTCCACGCCCGTGGCCGCGTGCCAGCGCTCCTGCACCGCCACCGCGAGCGGCGCGCCGCCGCAGATGCACACGCGCAGCCGGTGGCCGCCCAGCCCCCCGCGCCGCTCGACCGCCTGCAGCAGCGCGGCGAACACCGCCGGCACGCCCACCACCGCCGTCACCCCCTCCGCCGCGATCAGCTCGGCCGCCTTGATCGGGTTGAAGCGCTCCATCGTCGTCACGCGCCCCCCCGCGAGCAGCGGCGCCACCCCCGACACCACGAGCCCGAACAGGTGCGAGAACGGCAGCACCGCGAGCGAGTGGTCCGCGGCCGTGAACGCGCCCGCGTCGACCGTCGCGCGGCCGTTGCTCACGAGGTTGCGGTGCGTGGCCACCGCGCCTAACGGCCGGCCGGCCATCGCCGAGGTGTAGACCACGGCGGCCTCCTCGTCGCGGCCGGGGGTGGCGGGGTCGCCCGCCAGCTCCAGCGCGTCGTCGCCCGCGTGGCTCGCGAGGTCGACGTCGCGGGCGTCGTCGCCCGCCAGCACCCGCGCCGTGCGCGGCGCGTCGTCCAGCAGCACACGCGCGACGCCGTCGGGGAGCTTGGCCGCGAGCGCGCGCGTGGTGAACACCGCGCCCACATCGGCGTCGGCGAGCTGCGAGGCCACCTCGCGCGCGGCGGCGAGCGGGTTGACGAGCACCGCGCCGCGCCCCTCGCTCGCCGCCAGCGCGGTCACGAAGGCCGGCGAGGTGGGGAGCAGGATGCCCGCGCGTCGGCCGGCGAGCGCGCGCACGAGCGGCGCCGAGCGGCGGAGCAGCGTCAGCCCCGCGGCGACGAGCCGCCGGGCGTCGTGGCCGTCGACGGTGCCGCCCCCGGCGGCGAGGGCGTAGGGCAGCACGGCGAGGGGGTCGGACATGGGGGCGGCGCGGGGGGCGGGGGGCGGGCGCTGTCGCGGTTTTGTGACGCACCCTGCGGGCGGGGCCGCAAGGTAGCCCGGGTGCTCCGGGGGGCGTAGCTTTCGCCGTTTTCGCGCCCGGACCTCCGGGCGGCTATCTGGTTGACCTTCAACGGGATGCGATGACGTACGACGGCCTGATGGTGAGCGTGTCTGGGGTGCGCGGCCGCGTGGGTGCGGGCCTCACGCCCGAGGTGGTGGCGCGCTTCGCCGCCGGCTTCGGCGCGTGGGCCACGGCGCGCCACGTGGCCGGCCGACAGGCCGGCCCTGGCGGCGCGCCGGTGGTGGTGGTCGGGCGCGACAGCCGCGTCTCGGGGCCGCTCTTCCACCGCGTGGTGCTGTCGGCGCTCGAGAGCGTCGGCGCGCGCGTCGTCGACCTCGGGCTCACCACGACGCCCACCTGCCAGCTCGCCGTCGAGCACCACCACGCCGCGGGGGGGCTCATGATCTCGGCGAGCCACAACCCGATCGAGTGGAACGCGCTCAAGTTCGTGGGGCCCGCGGGGCTCTTCCTGAGCGCGGCCGAGGGGGCGGAGATGCGGGCGCAGATGGAGGCCGGGGCGCGCTTCGCCACGTGGGACGCGTTAGGCAGCGTCGCCCACGACGCCGACGCGCCGGCGCGCCACGTCGACCAGATCCTCGCGCTCGACTTCCTCGACGTGGCGGCGATCCGCGCGCGCCGGTTCCGGGTGGCGCTCGACGCGTGCGCCGGCGCCGGCGCGGTGATCATGCCGCTCCTGCTCGACCGGCTGGGGTGCGAGGTCACGGCGATCCACATGGAGCCCACGGGCCGCTTCCCGCGCCCGCCCGAGCCGGTGGCCGACAACCTCGGCGAGCTGGAGGCCCTCACGCGCGAGGCCGGCGCCGACATCGGCTTCGCCGTCGACCCCGACGTGGACCGGCTGGCGCTGGTGGACGAGCGGGGGCGCGCGGTGGGCGAGGACTACACGCTGGCGCTCGCGGCCAAGCTGGTGCTGCGCCACCGCCGCGGCCCCGTGGTCACCAACCTGAGCACGAGCCTGGCCGTGGACGACGTCGCGCGGGCGGCCAACGCGCCCGTCATCCGCGCCCCGGTGGGCGAGGTGAACGTGGCGCTCCGGATGCAGGCCGAGCGCGCGGCCGTCGGCGGCGAGGGGAACGGCGGGGTGATCCTCCCCGAGCTGCACCTCGGCCGCGACGCCCCGCTCGGCGCCGCGCTCATGCTCCAGTTGCTGCTGGAGGAGGGGCGCCCGCTGAGCGCGGTGGTGGATGACCACCCGCGGTACGTGATCGTCAAGGACAAGCTGGACCGCCCGGACGCCCCGCTCGACGCCGTGTACGCGGCGCTGGCCGCGGAGTTCGCGGGCGCCGCGCAGGACACGCAGGACGGGCTCCGGCTCGCCTGGCCCGACCGGTGGGTCCACGTGCGGCCGAGCGGCACCGAGCCGATCGTGCGCGTGATCGCCGAGGCGCCCACGGCGGACGCGGCGCGCGACCTAGTGTCGCGCTCGCGCGCCCCGCTCGACCGGCTGGCCCGGGCCGTCGCCTGACCGTCGCCTAACTCTCGTTTCGTTCCCCCCTAGCTCCAACTGCCATGTGCGGCATCGTCGGTTACGTCGGCCCCCGGGCCGCCACGCCCCTCCTGATCGAGGGCCTCAAGCGCCTGGAGTACCGCGGCTACGACTCGGCCGGCGTGGCCGTGCAGAACGGCCACGGCGTGGAGACGCGCAAGGCCGCCGGGAAGATCGCGCGGCTGGAGGCGGCGCTCGCGCTGCGGCCGGTGGACGGCACCTTCGGGATCGCGCACACGCGGTGGGCCACGCACGGCCCGCCCAACGAGAAGAACGCGCACCCGCACACCGACGAGAAGGCCGACGTGGCGGTGGTGCACAACGGCATCATCGAGAACGCGCCGGCCATCCGCACGGCGCTCCAGCAGGCCGGCCACACCATCGCCAGCGACACCGACACCGAGGTGATCGCGCACCTCGTGGAGAGCGCCTACGACGGCTGCCTGGAGGACGCCGTACTGGAGGCGCTGGCGCAGGTCGAGGGCACGTACGGCATCGCCGTGATGCACTCCGGCGAGCCCGGCAAGATCGTGGCGGCGCGTAAGGGGAGCCCGCTGCTCGTCGGCATCGGCGACGGCGAGTACTTCGTCGCCAGCGACGTGAGCGCCATCCTCGCGCACACGCGCGACGTGGTCTACTTGGAGGACGGCGAGCTGGCCGTGGTCACGCGCGACGGCTTCAAGGTGATGGGGCTGGACGCGCGCGCCGTGCACAAGGAGGTCAACCGGATCGACTGGGACCTCGACCAGATCGAGCGCGGCGGCTACGACCACTTCATGCTCAAGGAGATCTTCGAGCAGCCGCAGACGCTCCAGAACACGATGCGCGGGCGCCTGCTGCTGGAGGAGGGCTTCTCGAAGCTGGGCGGGCTCAACATCCCCCGCGAGGACCTGCTCAAGATCGACAACATCACCATCACGGCGTGCGGCACGAGCTGGCACTCGGCGCTCATCGGCGAGATGATGATCGAGGAGCTGTGCCGCATCCCGGTGGAGGTGGAGTACGCGAGCGAGTACCGCTACCGGAACCCGATCGTCACGCCCAACACGCTCGTCATCGTCATCAGCCAGAGCGGCGAGACGGCCGATACGCTGGCCGCGATGCGCGAGGCCAAGCGGCGCGGCGCGCGCACGTTAGGCCTGGTGAACGTGGTGGGCTCGACGATCGCGCGCGAGGACGACGGCGGCATCTACCTGCACGCCGGCCCCGAGATCGGCGTGGCGAGCACGAAGGCGTTCACGAGCCAGGTGGTGGCGCTCGCGCTGTTCACGCTCAAGCTGGCGCGGCTCCGCAACCTGAGCGTGGAGCGGGGGCGCGAGTTCGCGCAGGCGCTGGCGGCGCTCCCCGCGCAGGTGCAGAGCATCCTCGACCGGGCCGAGGAGGTGGAGGCCATCGCGGAGGAGTTCAAGCGGGCGGCCAACTTCCTGTACCTCGGCCGCGGCTTCAACTTCCCGACGGCGCTCGAGGGCGCGCTCAAGCTTAAGGAGATCAGCTACATCCACGCCGAGGGCTACCCGGCGGCGGAGATGAAGCACGGGCCGATCGCGCTCATCGACGCGCTGATGCCCGTGGTGGTGGTGGCGCCGCACGACAGCGTGTTCGACAAGGTGACGTCGAACATCCAGGAGGTGAAGGCGCGCGGCGGGCGGATCATCGCCATCACCACGCGCGAGGAGCCGTCGCTCGCGGGGCAGGTGGACTTCGAGTTCCGCATCCCCGAGACGTCGGACATGCTGACGCCGGTGCTGGCGAGCGTGCCGCTGCAGTTGCTGGCGTACTACATCGCGGTCAAGCGCGGGTGCAACGTGGACCAGCCGCGGAACCTGGCCAAGTCGGTCACGGTGGAGTGACGGGCGGGCGGCCGGCCCTGGGGCTGCCCCCGGGGCCGCTTCCGCGGCCCGCCCCCAACCCGTACCCGAACGGGTAGAGCGGCCGCCGCGAGTCGCGCGGCAGGTCGGGGCGCTGCGCCGCCACGGCGGCCATGCTCGACGGCAGCTCGAACGGCAGCCGCCCCGCGGGGCGCGCCTGCCCGGCCACCACGTCCAGCAGCGCCGCGTCGCTCACGCCGAAGTTGCCGAGCAGGGCGGCGCGCGGGTGCGCGAGCAGGCGGGCCCGCACTGCCGTGAGCACCGCGGGGCGGTCGAGGTAGACGGTCGCCACGACGGGCACGCCGTTAGGCACCCGCGCGAGGGCGTCGTAGTCCGCGTCGCCGGGGCGGAAGTCGAGGCGGCCCTCGTGCTGCATCGACCCGAACATGAACTGCGGGTGCAGCCGCTCGAACGGCGCGTCCATGCGCACCACCGCGAGGTCGGCCTGCGCGGGGTCGCGCACCACGGTCCAGCCGGCGCGCGCCGCGGCCGCGGAGTCCACGCGGTGGAGGTAGACGCGCCGGCCGGCGGCGGGCGAGGGACCTGCCGGCAGCAGCCCGCCCCGGTGCTCCAGCACCACGAGCGCGCGCCGCTGCGCGTCGAGCCCCGCCTCGAGGGCCGCCGGCGTCCCGACCACGCCGGCCGCGGCCGCCGGGTCGACGTACGGGTTCTCGAACAGGCCTAACGCGAACTTGGTCCGCAGCACGCGCACCACCGACGCGTCCAGCCGCGCCTCGCGCAGCCGGCCGGCGCGCACGGCGGCCACCAGCTCCCCGGCCTCGTCCGTGCCGCCGAACTGGTCCACCCCCGCGTCCACCGCCCGCGCGAACCGCTCCTGCTTGGGCAGCGCCTCCACGCCCCACGGCATCGCCACGTCGGCGAACGACGGACGCTCGCCCGCGGGGGCGCCCTGCTGGCAGCGCGGCCCGCAGTCGCCGGTGATGAGCCAGTCGCTCACCACCAGGCCGTCGTACCGGTAGCGGGTGCGCAACAAATCGGTGACGAGCTGCCGGCTGAAGCCCGCCCCCACCGCCTCCACCGGCCGCCCGTCCACCCGCGCGCCCTGGAGCACCGAGTACGTCGGCATCACCCCCGCCACGCCCGCCGCGAAGGCGCCGAGGAACGGCCGCACGTGGTAGGCGAGCGGGTCGCCGGACGCCGGGCCGGACCCCGCGGGCGGGCCGAAGGTCGCGAAGCGGCCATAACGGTTGTGGCTGTCGTACCCCTCGCGCGCGGCGCCGTACCCCACCCAGTGCTTCACCACCGCGAGCACGCCCTCGGCGTCCACCCCGCGCGCGCCGTGCTGAAAGCCCTCCACGTACGCCCGCACCATGCGCCCGGCCAGCTCGGCGTCCTCGCCGAAGGTGCCGGTGGCGCGGTTCCAGCGCGGTTCGGTGGCGAGGTCGGCCTGCGGCGAGAGCGTCATGTGCAGCCCCACCGCGCGGTACTCCCGGCGCGCCACGTCGCCGAACCGGCGGACGAGCGCCGCGTCCCCCAGCGCGGCGAGGCCTAACGGCTCCGGCCACTGCGAGAACCCGCCCCCCGACGCGGTCGCGCCGAGCACGTATTGGAAGTGGTGCCGCGGGTCGGTGCTCACGGTGACCGGCACCCCCAGCCGCCCCCGCTCGGCCACCGCCTGCAGTCGGTTGTTCTGCTCGGCCAGCTCGGCCGCGGGCGCCGAGAGGCGCGTGATCAGGCTCGTCACGTGCAGCGAGTCCACGGTGACGCGCAGGGCCGCCGTGTCGTAGGCCGCGCCGGCCCCCGCGGCGGCCATGAAGCCGACCGAGCGCGCGGTGCCGTGCATCATCGTCCCGGCCTTCTCCTCGAGCGTCATGCGCGCGGCGAGGTCGCGCGCGCGGGCGTCGGGGGTGAGGCGCCAGTCCTCGTACGGGTCGAGGGCGCCGCTGCGGTTGAGGTCGCGGAAGCGCAGCCCGCCGACCTGGAGCACGGGCGCGGCGCGGGTGCCGAGCACGGGCTGCGCGGGCGTCCCGGCGGCGGGCTGGGCGGCGAGCGGGGCGGCGAGCGGGGCGGCGGGCGCCGAGCTCAGCGCGGCGGCGAGGACCAGCGGGGTGCGGCGCATGGGCAGAGCGGCGGTGGGTCCGGGGCGGTCCCGGTCGCGGCGCCGCCCCCGACCAGTATCGCGGGCGGTCGAGGGCGACGGTACCCGAGCCGACCGGCGGCAGCGGGCGCGGCGGGGGGACCCGGCACCGCCTAACCGTCCCGCCCGCTACTGCCCGCCCAACAGCGCCCGGATCTGCCGCACCGCATAGTCCACCTTCAGGTCGAACGCGCGCTTGCCTAACGCCACGCTCGACCGCCGCGCGTCGCCGGTGATGCCGTTGTTGAGGCGGGGCGGGGCGCTGGGGTCGGGCGCGGCGGGGCCGCCCGCCGGCGCCGCGCCGCGCGCCCGCACGGGGTCGCCGAGCGCGGTGGGGATCAGGTCGCGCCGCACGTAGACGTTCGCCGAGTCGAGGTAGAGCATCATGGAGGTGTCCGGCAGCCCGCCGTGCGCGCTCGCCGGGTAGCCGTTGGCCACGAGCCAGGCGTCGAAGTCGGCCTGCGCCTTGGCGTAGACTTCGTCGCAGTACACGACCTTCACGCCGCTCGCCGCGTAGGCCCGGGCGAGCGAGTCGGCCACCTCGCGGTACACGGTGGGCTGCCCGCCGCCGTGGTCGCCCATGAGGACGACGTTCCGGAAGCCGGTGGCGATCGTCTGCTCGGCGATGCGGTAGAGCACGCCCTTGAGCAGCTCCGGCGTGAGGCCGATGGTGCCGGGCAGCGCGGCGCTCGCGTTGTTGGGCGTGTACGGCAGCACCGGCATCACGATCGCGTCGCCGAGCCGCACGGCGATGGCCGTGGCGACGTGGCGGGCCATGAGGTTGTGGCCGCCGTTGGCGTTCTGCGGGCCGCGCTGCTCGGTGCCGCCGGTGTAGATGAGCGCCGTGGTCCGGCCGCTCGCGAGCGCCTGTTTGACCTCGGGCCAGGTCATCCGCTCGAACTCGACGAGGGGGGCGGCCGGCGGGCGGGGGGCGCGCTGCGCCCGCGCGGCGGGGGCCGGGAGGAGCAGCGCGGCGGCGACGGGGAGGAGGCGGGCGGGGCGGAGCTGGCGCACGGGGGCGGCCCTCGGGTGCGGGAGGTGGGCGGGGGGAAGGCGGCGCGCACAGAGTCGGGGCGCGCGCGGCGTTCGGCAAGGCGGCCGCCGGAACCGGCGTATCTTGCGCTCCGTGCGCTGCCCATCGCCTCGCCTTCGCTGACCCGTGCGCGTCCTCGTCCAGCGCGTTGCCCGCGCCGAGGTGCGCGTGGCCGCCCCCGACGGTTCGCCGCGCGTAACCGGCCGCATCGGCCGCGGGCTCCTGCTGCTCGTCGGCCTCACGCACGCGGACACCGACGCCGAGCTGGCCTGGATGGCCGACAAGGTGCTCGGCCTCCGCGTCTTCCCCGACGACGCCGGCGCCATGAACCGCGCCCTCGGCGAGGCGGGCGGGGCGCTGCTCGTCGTCAGCCAGTTCACGCTCTACGGCGACGCGAGCCGCGGGCGCCGGCCGAGCTACATTGCCGCCGCGCGGCCCGAGGCGGCGGAGCCGCTGTACAAGCGCTTCGTGGCGATGCTGCGCGAACGCGGGGCCGCGGTGGAGACGGGGGAGTTCGGGGCGATGATGGACGTGGAGCTGGTCAACGACGGCCCGGTGACGCTGTGGCTGGAGAAGTGACGCCTGACGTCTCGCCCGCGGCCGCGCGCGTCGTGCTCGCCTCGCAGAGCCCGCGGCGGCGCGACCTGCTCACGCTGGTGGGCATCGCCCACGAGGTCCGGCCGGCCGACGTGGACGAGAGCGTCCGCCCCGGCGAGGCGCCCGACGCCTACGTCCGCCGCCTCGCGGTCGAGAAGGCGCGCACCGTCGCCGGCGCGTTAGGCGACCCCGCCGCCGCCGTCCTCGCCGCCGACACGACGGTCGTCGTGGATGGGGAGGTCCTCGGCAAGCCGGCCGACGCGGCCGAGGCGCGGGCGATGGTCCGCCGGCTCGCCGGGCGCGCGCACGAGGTCTACACCGGGATGGCCGCCGTGCGCGGCGACCGGGCGGCCGACGCGGTCGAGCGCGTCCGCGTCACCTTCCGCGCCCTCACGGACGACGAGGTCGCCGCCTACGTGGCCACCGGCGAGCCGATGGACAAGGCCGGCGCGTACGGAATCCAGGGCTACGGCGCGACGGTCGTCGAGCGCATCGAGGGCGACTACTTCGCGGTGATGGGGCTGTCGCTCGTCCGCACGGTCGCGCTGCTCGCCGCGGTGGGGGTGGACTACGCGTTCGGCGGGGGCGCGCGCCGGCGTTAGGCGGGGCCGCGGGCGGTGCGCGTCGTCTACCTCTGCTGGACCAACGGGCTGTCGCTCCACAACGTCGGCCGCGCGCTCGTCGCGCCGATGGCCGCGCGCGGGATCGCGGTGGACGTGGTGGACAGCCGGGCGTGGTTCGCGGCGCCGTCGCCGGCGGACGTGGTGTTCCTCGCGCACACCGACTTCCTCTGGCCGGACTTCGACTACCGGCGGTGGGCAGGCGCGCTCGTCACGGTGGTGCACGACCCGGACGAGGTGTCGCGCTTCGGCGACCGGCTGACGTGGGCGCGCGAGCCGCTGCGGCACCGGCCGGAGTTCGCCGCGTTCGACCGGGTGCTGACGTGCAGCGCCGAGATGCACGCCGTGCTGCGGGGGCGCTACGGGCTGGACGCGTACCTCGCGGCGACCTTCCCGCACAACGCCGCGCCGGTGCGGGCGGCGGCGTGCCGGCGAGAAGGGGGCGGCGGGACCATGGATGCCCGCGTGCGCGTCATCAGCACCGCCTACGGCCCCGCCCCCGCGTCGCTCGCGGACGTCGCGCGGCGGCTCGCCCGGCCGGGCGCCTGGCTGCGCGACGAGCACGGACGATTCGCGCCGCGCCTCCTCCGCGCCGCCGTCCTCCGCGCGCATCGCAAGAACCCCGCGTGGCTCGCCCGCCTAGAGCGCGCGCTGGCCGGCGACGCGCGCGTCGCGGTCGACCTCCGCCACGGGCCGCACGCCGCGTCGCTCACCGAGGCCGACTACCTCGCCCGCCTCGCCGGGGCCGACGTCTACGTCTGCACGTCGATGATGGAGGGCGGGCCGCTGCCGGTCATGGAGGCCGTGCTCGCCGGCCTCGCGGTGGTGACCACGCCGGTGGGACAGACGTCCGGGTGGGTGGAGGACGGCGCGAGCGGGGTCGTGGTGCGGTCGTACGCCGAGCTCGAGCGCGCCGTCCGCCGCTACCTCGACCATCCGGGGCTGCTGGCCGCCCACCGGGCCCGCGCCCGCGCGATCGGCGCCGCCAGGGCGTTCGACGCCGACGGCTGGGAGGCGTTCCTCCGCGGCACGGCCCGCCGGGAGCCGCCGGGCCCGTCCGCGAGTTAGTCTCCCGTCACGCCCGCCCACCCCCGCCCCCTGCCGCATGACCGACCTGATGGCCGCCCGCGCCCAGATGGCCATGTCGCTGGCCTTCCACATCATCTTCGCGGCCCTCGGCATCGCGCTGCCGCTGCTCGCGTGCGCGGCCGAGTGGCGGGGGATGCGCACCGGCGACCCCGGGTACACCGGGCTCGCCAAGCGGTGGGCCAAGGGGACGGCCATCCTGTTCGCGGTGGGCGCCGTGTCGGGCACGGTGCTCTCGTTCGAGCTGGGGCTGCTGTGGCCGGGCTTCATGCGCCACGCCGGCGCCGTCGTCGGCCTGCCGTTCTCGCTCGAAGGGTTCGCCTTCTTCACCGAGGCCATCTTCCTCGGCATCTACCTCTACGGGTGGGACCGCGTGAGCCCGCGCGCGCACCTCGCCGCGGGGCTGGTGGTGGCGGCGAGCGGCGCGCTGTCGGGGATCTTCGTGGTGCTCGTGAACGCGTGGATGAACGCGCCCGTGGGCTTCACGCTCGCCCCCGACGGCTCGTTCGCCGACGTCGACCCGCTGTTAGGCATGCGCTCGCCGGTGGCGCTCGCGCAGACGCTGCACATGACGCTCGCCGCCTACGCCGCGACAGGGATGGCGGTGGCCGGCGTGCACGCCGCGCTCCTGCTCCGCTGCGCCACCCGCCGCGACGCGGTCGCGCGGCGCTTCCACACGCGCGCCCTGTCCATCGCGCTCGCCGTCGGCGCGCCGGCCGCGGTGCTGCAGCCGTTGTCGGGGCACTACAGCGCCGAGCGCGTGGCGGTGACGCAGCCGGTCAAGCTGGCGGCGATGGAAGGGCAGTGGCGTACCGAGGCCGGCGCGCCGCTCCGCATCGGCGGGTGGCCGGACGAGCGCGCCGAGCAGACGCGCTTCGCGCTGGAGGTGCCCAAGGCGCTGTCGCTGCTGGCGTTCGGCGACCCGAACGCCACCGTCCGCGGCCTCGACGTGGTGCCGCGCGCCGACCGGCCGCCGGTGCTGGTCACGCACCTCGCGTTTCAGCTCATGGTCGCGTGCGGCTCCGCCATGGCGCTGGTCGGCCTGTGGGGGCTGTGGGCGATGGGGCGCGCGCGCCGCACGGGCCTGGGGATCGACGCCCGCCCGCGCCTCCTGCTCGCCACCGCGCTCTCGGCCCCGTTAGGCTTCGTCGCGATCGAGGCCGGGTGGACGGTCACCGAGGTCGGACGGCAGCCGTGGGTGGTGCAGGGCGTGCTGCGGACGCGCGACGCGGTCACGCCGGTGCCGGGCCTCGTGGTGCCGTTCCTGATGTTCACGGCGCTCTACGTGTTCCTCGGCGTGATGGTCGCGTTCCTGTTGTGGCGGCTCATCGTGGCCACGCGCGAGGCGGGGACGCCGGCCGGGCTCACGCGCGAGTACCCGGTGCCGCTGACGCCCGCCGAGCCTGCGGCGGCGGCGTCCTGACGGCGGCCCGCGGATGCTGGCCCCGGTCGGCCTCACGGTAGGCGGCGTCCACTTCGGTCTCCCCGAGCTGGCCGCCGGGGCGATGGCCGTGGCGCTCACCGGCTACGTGCTGACGGGCGGGGCGGACTTCGGCGGCGGGGTGTGGGACCTGTTCGCCGCCGGCCCGCGCCGCCAGGCCCAGCGCGCGCTCGTCGCCGAGGCGATCGGGCCCATCTGGGAAGCCAACCACGTGTGGCTGATCCTCGTGGTGGTGCTCTGCTTCACCTGCTTCCCGCCCGCGTTCGCGGCGCTCAGCACGGTGCTGCACGTGCCGCTCACCCTCATGCTGGTGGGCGTGGTGCTGCGCGGCTCGGCGTTCGTCTTCCGCGCCTACGACGCCCGCCGCGACGAGACGCACGAGCGGGTGCAGCGGCGCTGGGGGCTGCTCTTCTCGGTCTCGTCGCTGGTGACGCCGGTGCTGTTCGGCGTCTGCCTCGGCGCGCTGGCGAGCGGCGCGGTGGGGCGCGCCGCGGCGGCCACGGCGGGGACCTTCGCCGACCGGTTCGTGCGGCCGTGGGCGACGCCGTTCGCCTGCGCGGTGGGGGCGATGACGCTCGCGCTGTTCGCGCTGCTCGCCGCCGCCTACCTCACGGTCGAGGCGGACGCGGCCGGGGACGCGGCGCTGGCGGACGACTTTGGGCGGCGGGGGGTGTGGGCGCAGGCGGCGACCGCCGCGTCGGCCGCCGCCGCGCTGGCGCTCGCCCCGGCGAGCATGCCCGTGCGCGACGTGATCACCGGCGGGGCGTGGGCGGCGGTGCTCCAGACCGTGACGCTCGCCGCCGCCGTGGGCCTGGTGCTCGCGCTGCGCGGCCGGCACTGGCGGCTGGCGCGCTTCGCGGCGCAGGGGGAGGCGAGCTGCCTGCTGTGGGGCTGGGCGTGGGCGCAGTTCCCCGAGCTGGTCCCGCCCGGCGGCACGGCCGCGCGGCTCGCGGCGCCCCCGCTCACGATCGCGCTCGCGTTAGGCACGCTCGCCGTGGGGACGCTCATCCTGCTCCCGTCGTTCGTGTACCTGTTCCGGGTTTTCAAGGGGCCGGCGCGGGGGGCGGCGGCCGGCGGGGGCGGCGCCTAACGCTCCCCGCCGGCGCCCCCGCCGTCCGCCAGCGCCGCCCGCACCGCCGCCAGCGTGCCCCGCGCCTGGTCGAGCGCGCGCGCGTAGACCTGTGCCTGGCCGCCCTTGTAGAACCGGTCGCTGACGAGGAGGTTGCGGAACCGACGCTCGCCGGCCAGCGCCGCGTGGCTGGCGGAGAGCCCGAGGCCGGCCCTGGCGGCGGCCGTGCGGCCGCCGCGGAGGGCCGTCGCGGCGTCGGGGTCGAGGTACGGGGCGGGCGCCTCCGCCTCCAGGTACGGGTAGAACCGGTCGAGCAGGAACCGCCGGTTGATCGCGTCCCACTCGGTGGCGAGCGCGTAGGCGCGCCCGTGCAGCCGCGCCAGGTCGCCGAGGAGGCCGCGGGCGCGCAGCTCGCGGGCGCTGCTCGTGCGGCGCAGCTCGTCGTAGCCGTAGTCCGTGGGGACGAAGGTGACGTACACCATCGCCCGGTCGAGCAGCAGCCCGGCGCTGTCGGGCGGGACGGCCCCGGCGAGCAGGCGGTCGCACGCGTCCACCTGCGTGCGGAGCTGCGCCAGGCGGCTGGCGAGCTGCGTGGTGTCGGCGGCGAGGTTCTCGGCCACCGTGGCCCACGCCCGGCGCTCGGTGGCCTCGTCCTGGCGGCGCTGGCGCCAGTCCTCCAGGGCGAACGACGCCGTGATGCCGGCGACGAGGATCGCCAGGTCGAGCAGGAGGCGCGGCCACTCGTCGCGGAGCAGCCCGCGGAGGCCGCCCCCGCGCGGCTCGCCCCCGCGCCCGCCGCCGCGGCCGTCCGCCGCGCGCTCCGCCAGGTCGTCCCCGGTCACGGCTCCACCCCCGCGGCGTAGTGCGTCCGCCACCGTTCCACCTTCGCCAACACCTGCTCGACGGTGATGCGCCCCATGCGCCCCGGCCGGCTCTCCATGCTCGGCGGGTAGTCCTCGCCGGGGTCGCCGTAGGCGTCGATCACGAGGTCGTGGAAGCGGCGGTAGGGGCCCACGCGCTTGGGGTTGCTGTAGGCAATCAGCGAGACCGTGGGACGGCCTAACGCCACGCTCACGTGCAGCGGCCCGGTGTCGGGGGTGAGGACCAGCGCCGACCCGTCGAGGATCGCGACGAGGCGGCGCAGGCCGCTGCCGAGCGCGCTCACCACTGGGAGCCGCGCCTCGCGCCGGATGACGGCCTCCGCCGCCAGCTCGCGCGGCGAGCGCCCGCCGACGAGCACGGGCTGCAGCCCGTACTCGGTCTGCAGCGCGTCGCACACGCGCGCCCAGCGCTCCGGCGCCCAGTCCTTCTCCGGCTTGCTCGTGGCGACCACGATGGCCGCGGCCGGGCGGCCGAAGGGCGCGAAGAACTCGCGCTGCCAGGCCCGCTCATCGGCGTAGGGGCCGAGGCGCCAGGCGACCGGCTCGTGCGGCACGCCTAACGCCGAGAGGAACTCGAAGTACTGGTCCTGCACGTGCTGGACCGGGTGCGGCGGGACCTTGGCGTTGGTGAACAGCCAGTTGAGGTCGCGGGCGCGGGCGCGGTCGAAGCCGAGCTTCACGCGCGCCGGCGCGAGCGCGCTCACGAGCCCCGCCTTGAAGTACACCTGCAGGTTGAGCGACACGTCGAACGGGCCGCCGAGGGCGCGCGCGCGGGCGGCCAGCGCCCGCCGCACGTCGCCGTAGGCCGCCAGCCCCTTCGCCCGCTCGAACAGCACGACGTCGTCCACGCACGGGTGCCCGCGGACGAGCGCGGCCGGCCCGGGTTGCAGGACCCAGGTGACGTGCGCGTCCGGCGCGAGGCGCTTGAGCGCGACGAGCACGGGGAGCACGTGCACGGCGTCGCCCACCGCGCTCATCATCACGACGCACACCCGCCGGAGCGGCACGCCGGTGTACGGCGCGGCCGGGTCGCGGGCGACCGGCGGCGCCGCGACGGGCGCGTGGCTCACGCCGCCGCCTCCGGCGCCGCGAGGTGGGCGAGCGCCCGGTCGCCTAACGCGCGGAGCTCCGCGTCGGTCACGGGCAGCCCGTGCAGCCGGCGCCACTTGGCGAGCGAACGCCGCAGCCGGGCCAGGTTCCCGACGTGCGCCGCCTTCACGCGGTCGGCCGGCGCGGGCCCGGCCGCCGGCGTCGCCCGCGGGACGTCGACCACGTCCACGTCCAGCGCCCAGGCCGCGACGGCGCCGGCGGGGCCGCCGGGGGTGGGGGCGAGGAGCACGTTCTTGAGGTTGAGGTCCGGGTGGCGCGCGCCGGCGCGGGCCAGCGCGCCTAACAGCGCCGCCGTCGCCTCGACCCACGCCGGCCGCAGCGCGTCGGCCTGCGGGTCGGGCGCGCCGGCGCGCAGCACGGCGGCGAGGTCGAGCGCGCCGGGCACGAGGCGCGTGGCGACGTCGGCGCGGCGGAGGCCGAACGGGGCGGGGTAGCGGGCGTAGGCCACGACCTCGGGCGTGCGCACGCCGGCGGCGCGGAGCCACGCGCTCGCGCGCAGCTCGCGCGGCGCGCGCGTGGGCGGGAGGTACAGGTCGCGCGTCACGCCGCGCAGCAGCCCGCCGTGCCAGGCGTGGCGCACCACCACGTCCCCCGCGCCTCCGGGGAGCGGCGCGGCGTACGTGGGCGCGCGGCCGCGGAACGTGCGGCGGTCGGGGTGCGCGGCGGCCCAGGCGTGGAGGGTGCCGCCCGCCGCAAGGGCCGCGAGCACGCCGTCCGCGGCCTCGGCGCGGCAGACCACCTCGCCCGCGGCCGTCGTGTGAGCCACATACCCCGGCGGCAGCGCGTCGCCGCGAACCGGCGTCACTCAGCTGGCGCGGGCGCCGCGGACGACGGCGCCGCGTCGTCCCCCGGCCCGACCGCGTACGCCGACGCCGGTCCCGGCTCGCCCGGCAGCTCCGCAAGCGGCACCGGCCGCATCGGCGGGGCGGGGCGGCGGAGCGCGCGCCGGAGCGCGTCGGTGACGAGCGTCTGCCCCGCGCACGCCGCGTCGCACAGCCGGCTCGCCTGGTTGGCGGCGTTGCCGATCACCGTGAACTCCAGCCGCCGCTCCGACCCGATGTTCCCCGCGAACACCTCGCCGTAGGCGAGCCCCACGCCCATGGCCAGCGGCTCGCGCCCGGCCTCCGCGCGGCGGACGTTGAGCGCGGCCAGCACCTCGTGCATCTCGAGGGCCGCGGCGAGCGCGCGGTCGGCGTCGTCCGGCGCGCCTTCGGGCGCGCCCCACTGCGCCATCACGCAGTCGGCGATGAACTTGTCGAGCGTGCCGCCGTGGCGGAACACGCAGTCCACCATCGCGCTCAGGAAGTCGGACAGCGTGTCGGCCACCTCGTCCGGCGCGAGCGCCGCGGCCAGCCGCGTGAAGCCGCGCAGGTCGGCGAAGAGCACCGCCACCGTGCGCCGCTCGCCGCCGGGGCGCGCCGGCGCCTCGCTCGCCGCGATCCGCGCCGCCACCGGGGCCGCGAAGTAGCGCGCGAAGTTCTCGCGGGACACCGCCTCGCGCCGCAGCCGCTCGCCCAGCCGCGCGTTCTCCAGCGCCGCCGCCGCCACCCCCGCGAACGCCGTGAGGAAGTCGAGGTCGGCCTCGCGGAACGCCCGCGCCGGGTCGCCCGAGTCGACGTACACCGCGCCTAACGCGGTGCCGTCGGCCGCCAGGAGCGGGGCGCACATCGCCGAGCGCACGCGCTGGCGGAGCACGCTCTGGCCGCTGAAGCGCGGGTCGCCGGAGGCGTCCACGGTGAGTACCGCCGCGCGCCGGGCGAGCGCCGCGCGGGCCACCGAGCGGGGCAGCGGCGTCGCGCCGGCCACCGCGAGGTCGGCGTCCCACCGGTCGCGCGCGGCGGCGGTCTCCAGCTCGTCCTCGGCCGGCGCGCGGGCGAGCGGGTCGGCCGAGGCGGGGGTGCGAGCCCCGCCGCCGCCCACGACGCGGAACACCGC